>Ga0334889_1002518_pt1 | contig 20499 bp, 20 predicted proteins | sample GraSluR1_MG_2_FD_207222 | JGI IMG/M metagenome (GOLD analysis project Ga0334889, IMG submission 207222) | Sludge microbial communities from methane-producing bioreactor in Wageningen University, Netherlands - Granular Sludge_8_08-R1 | ecosystem: Engineered > Bioreactor > Anaerobic > Unclassified... | reverse complement strand
CCCGGGGCTTATCCTACGGGCATCTTTAAACCGGAGCCAATGGTTTCAGAGCTCAAACTTTACCCAAATCCAACAAGTGGCATAAGCTGGCTGGAGCTGGATGTAAAACACCTTCCACACTCATCCCTGCCTGGCCGGCAGGCAGGCTCCACACTCAAACTCTTTAACATCAATGGAAAGCTGGTACAAAGCACCATTCTTCCTCCCGGCACACAGGTACAGGAAATCAACACTCAAAACCTGCCGTCCGGCCTATACCTTGTCAACCTGGTATTTGAAGATGGCAAGGTGTTTAGTGGGAAGCTGGTGGTGGAATGAGGAAGAGTGAGAGATAATGCTCTTCATAAATGGGGGTCAGTGAGCTTGCCTAAATAATGCTAAGCAAAAGACCTATTGTTCCGGCTGACTTTCTGAACCTGTGTCCTTTCGTGCGCCGGAGATGCTGGCGTTGAGTTCAAAACCGATCAACAGGATGATGGCATTGAAATAGATCCAGAGCATCAGCACCAGTAAAGTCCCGATCGAACCATAGAGGGCATTATAGCGGTTGAAATTGCTGATGTAAAAGTTAAAGCCCACCATTGTCAGCAAAGACAAGAGGGTGGACAGGCTGGACCCGGCAGAAATGAAACGAAAGTGGCTGGAACGGGCCGGAGCCAGGTAATAGGAGAAAGAAATGACAAAGAAGACCATCCCGAGAATGACCACCCATTTGGAGAGTTGTACAAAAAAGATATTCAGGCTCCCCCGCAGCAGATCCTTTTCCACAAGATAGTCGATGGCGGCATTTCCTGCCGTGAGCAATGCGATAGCCAGAATAACGATCACCGAGGTAATGACCACCAGAAGGATGGCAATCAGGCGTTGTTTGATCCAGGATCGGGTTTCGAGGGCGTGGTGGGTTTGGTTAAAAGCTTCGATCATACTGCTCACCCCATTCGTACTGAAATACATTGCCAGAACAAACCCCAGGGATAGCAGGCCTCCGCGCGGTCGATTAAGAATATCTTCCACCGTGGTCCAAATGGTATCGAAAGCACTGGCCGGCAAGAGCTGCATCAGCAATTCCATCAGCTTTTGATGAAAATCCTCGATAGGGACGTAGGGGATCAGGGTGAAGAAAAAGAGGATACCGGGAAAGAAAGCCAGGAAAAAACTGAATGACATTGAAGCGGCGCGCATCGTCAGGGCGCCTTTCTGCAGTCCTTCGATAAAAAAACGAGCTACATTGTAGAGCGGCAGTCCATCAAATCCGGGCAATATGATTTTTTTTGACAGTCGGATGATCCGGGCTACGGGCTCCCAATCGAGGAACAGCTTCAGGTATTTTTCCGAAGGCTTCAAATCAGTATGCTTTCAGGCTCATATCCAGGCTGGCGATCTGGTGGGTGAGGGCGCCCAGGCTGATATAGTCCACTCCGGCTTCGGCTACCGGGCGGATGCTTTCTTCTGTAATGCCGCCACTGGCTTCCGTTTCATAGCCACCGCCAATGCGTTCCACCGCCCGTTTTAATTCTGGAAGGGAGAAGTTATCCAGCATAATGCGATCCACCCCGCCACGGCGCAACACCTGTTCAAGCTCATCCACGTTGCGCACTTCAATTTCAATCTGCAGTTCCCTGCCCGTTTCGTGCAGATAATGCCATACCGCATCGATAGCCTGAGGTATGCCCCCTGCAAAATCCACGTGATTGTCTTTGATCATAATCATATCATACAAGCCCATACGGTGGTTGCCCCCTCCTCCAATCCTGACCGCCTCTTTCTCCATCAGGCGCAATACCGGAGTGGTTTTCCGGGTATCCAGAATGCGGGTTCCGGTGTCCTGGATGAGCTCGCTCAGGCGATGGGTATGGGTAGCAATGGCGCTCATTCTTTGAAGGAAATTCAGCGCCAGCCTTTCTGCTGCCAGTATACCCCTCACGGGTCCTTCAAGCGTAAAAGCGGTCATCCCCGGCCAGATGTGGTTGCCATCTTCGATGGTGCTCAGCACCTTCAGGGCCGGATCCACCTGGCGGAAAACCTCCTTTGCAACAGCCAGACCTGCCAGAATTCCTTCCTGCTTCACAATCAGGCGGGCCCTGCCTGTAGCCTCAGCCGGGATCACCGCCAGTGAGGTATGGTCACCGTCACCCAAATCTTCCAGAAGGGCCAGGGCAACGATCCCTTCCATAGTAAGCCGGGGGTCTTTCATAAACATCAGGATTGTTGTTCGAAGCGCAATTGATGGATAAGAAAAGCATCTCCATCAGGCTTCAAAAGATAATAAACCCGAAACTGATGCGCACCACTCTGGTAGTGGCCAATGCTGTAAGTCGCTTTTTCTCCTGATTGCCCACTATGCTTCAGGATAAAGTCATCTGGCGGATAGCGTTTGAAAAAAGCCTTCAGTATCTCCTCTGCCTGCTTGCGGCTGTAAATCCCTATGCTTCCCGGAAGATCAAGATCAACCCGTGAATTCAGCATAATGGCCAGGCGGCTTCCATCTCCACGCTTCAGCAGCCCGGCTACCTGATCTGTAGCAAGCTGGCTTCCCTGTGCTGAAGCGGAAGAGGAGCAAAAGAAAAAAGCCAGAAGACTGAAGAGGACAAGAAAACTTTTATTCATCGAAGAATGGTTTTATTTTCACGAGCAAATACCACACCAAAGCACAACAGGGATCAAATATACAAACTTAATGCGGGGCAGCATCTCCGACTGCGATTATGAAGCTACGATTGATGATGGTAGGCAAGACCGAGGGCGAATGGCTTATCAGGGGCTGTGAACAGTACCAGCGGCGCCTACGACATTACTGGCCCTTCGAGACAGAGGTCATCCCTGATATCCGGGTAAAAGGAAAATACTTACCGGAAACTTTGCGAAAAAAAGAAGCAGAAGCAGTGCTGGCACGCCTGGCTCCGGACGACCGCCTCGTATTGCTCGACGAAAAAGGAAATCACTTGAGTTCTATAGAGCTGGCCGCTTTTATTGAAAAGGAGAGCCATCAGGGATACAAGCAAGTGGTCTTCTTGATCGCCGGCGCCTTTGGCGCGGATGATTCCCTGAAATCCAGGGCCTTTTTCAGCTTGAGCTTATCCAAAATGACCTTCCCCCACCAACTGGTGCGCCTGATCTTTCTGGAACAGCTTTACCGTGCTATGAGCATCCTCCGCAATGAACCTTACCACAATGAAGGCTGAACAAATCATTAACAGCATCCTCCACTGTGTACCAGCAATCGCAGTGATCTGCATTCCGCTATTCCAAGCCCATTGATATGCTCGAAATAAAAGGATTATACAAGACTTATGGCAGAACAACCGTGTTGCAGGACATACAACTGCATCTGATGCCGGGGGATATTCTTGGTCTGCTGGGAAAGAACGGTGCAGGGAAAACCACCCTGATCCATCTTATCGTGGATCTGATCCGGGCTGAAGAAGGAAGCATACTTGTCTTTGGAAATAAACATACGTCGCTTGGCGCAGAGGATAAGCGCAGGATAGGTTTGCTGGGAGAAGAGCTGGCACTGACCGAAGAACTGAATGCAAAAGAGTTTCTCACTTTTTCAGGTAAACTCTATGGACTTTCTGCTGCGGAATTACGCAACAGAACCCAGGACCTTCTGGCTTTCTTTTTTCCGGAAAAAACAGACTGGAAGCGGCCGGTGGGCCATTTCTCTGCCGGAATGAAAAAGAAGCTGGCTTTCTGTGCTGCCGTCCTGCACCGTCCTGAGCTGCTGTTGCTTGATGAACCCTTTTCGGGGCTTGATCCATTGATGGCCAGACAGATGCTAAGCTTCATCTCTCAATATCAGAATGGCAGGCGCTGCATCCTGATCTCAAGCCACGATCTGTCCTATCTCGCCCAACTGGTGAACCGCATTGCTGTAATCGACAAATCAAGAATTTGCTTTGACGATAGCCTGAAAGCATTTACTGAGAACAGCCGCGCTCAGCTTGATGAGGCTCTTTTTAAAGCTTTGCAAGCGGATACCCCTGAAGCTCCCAAAATGGAATGGCTATGATCCGCTTCCTTGTAATGCTGAGGCTAAGAACCGCCTGGCGCAAGCTGGAAAAAACGGAAGTATTGATCCTCAATGCCTTTCTGCTTCTTTCCAGCCTGCTCTATGCCTGGGTGCTGGCTGAAGGGATAAAGATATTGTTACAAACCGACGACACGGACATCGCTCCGGAAACCATCCTCAGGTACTTGCTTTATGGTATGGTAGTGCTGGGCCTGGTGAGAATGATTCTTCCCTCCTATAGCCCGCTCAAGCCTCTGGTGCCGGCTTACTTTCCATTGGATGCTTTCCGCCGTACCCTGCTCAGCCTTTTGGACGGCTTCCTGCAAGCCTATTTTCTTTATCTCAGTATTTTCCTGATTGCTGCCAGCCTGCTCTCTCCATTCATCGAAGCCCTCTTCCTGGCCAATGCCCTCCTCACGATAATGGGAACGGAACTGCTGCGCCGCCTGCTCCAGTATCTTATTGATTTCAGGCAAAAACCACGTACAATCCTACTTTCCATCAGTGTGGCGGTCCTGATTACAGCTGTATGGATGCACTTCTCCGGCCACCTGTCTGCCCTGATCTGGGTAAACCTGATGGGGGTTCTGCTTCTGGGATGGACTTCTGTACTGCTCGAACAACAGGCCGTGGAAAAGCATCCGCGTCGGAGCAGGAATGCACCAGTCCCCCTGGCTCCTTTCATCAAACAGACATTTCTCCATCCACGGGCCCGCCAGCCCCTGATGGTGGCTTTACTGGTCAAGATCCTTTTTCTGGCAATAGATTACGGTCATTTTCAATGGAAGGGGGAGCATTTACTGGGTGAAGAATTGTCGCTCTGGTTTCTGGCCTCCCCCCTGGCCCTGTTCTCTTATCTCTTCAACAACAGCTGGGGATATTGGCGGGAGGTATGGCTGCGGATGCGCCTGTCGCGGAGCGGCTTCCTCCCTTTTGCACTTTTTCAGTGGCGGATGATGGCTTTGCCCCTGCTCATCGACGGTAGTTTGAGCTTAAGCGTCCTGGCGCTCTATTGGGATAATATCACCGGCATCATCGTATACTACCTGACGATCTCCTTCTTTTATGCAGGTAGTGCCCCTTTCTGGTCCTTGCGCAGCCCGCTCAGGATCCATAAATCATTTCAGCGTAAGCCTACATCAAGCCTTTCTTCTTTCCTGACTATGTTTGCGGCAATGATGCTGACCATAATGTTCTGGAGCAATGCTTTCCGTGCTCTGATCCCTTTATACCTACTGGCCGGACTGGCAGCTTTCCTGGTGGCCAGATCCATCTTTCCCGAATGGAAATACCATATCCACCAGCTGGTTTTCAAGGGTAAAAGATAGAGCCTTAACGCAGTAGGGTCACCACACCTGTCTCCCTGTAAGTGCGGCTTTCATCCGGAAACATTGCATATTCTGCCTCGTAGAAATAGGTGCCTTCGGCGCATTCTCCACCCTGATAGCGACCATTCCAGCCTTCATCCGGGGCATAGGTCTCGAACAGCACCATACCCCATCGATTTACAATGCGTAGGTGAAAACGGACAATATTGACACTTTCGGGCCGGAACGCATCATTGTATCCATCCCCATTGGGTGTGAATACATTCGGAAGCCGGAGTTCAGGAGGACAGACGTCCACATAAAGGGTATCCCCAGCATAACAGGTGGCCAGCTTTACTTGCACGGCATAGCTTCCTGCTTCATCGACGCGGAATTCCTGCCCGGTGGAACCATCCTGCCATAAGTAGGCATCAAATTCGCCGGGGTAGAGCCACAGTTCCCGGTCGAACTGCAGGCAACTGTCTCCGGAGGTAAGCAGGGGCTCAGGAAGGGGATCGGCACGTACGAATGCTTCGAAAGGAACGCTGACACATCCGTTGCTGTCGGTGACAACCAGCCAGATGCTGTCTTCCCTGTTCAGGCTCAGAACCGGACCGGTAGTGCCATCGTACCATAAATAATGCGCAAAACCGGGTTTTGCGGTAATCTGTATCAGCGTATCTTCACAAAAAGCGGTATCCTGAAGGTGGGCTTCCGGAAGCGGTGGCTCTCCGAGAAATATGGAATCCACGCCTGTACACACACTATCTGTAACACTTACACTGTACCAGGCGGAAGGGATTCCGCTAATGCCCGGAGTGGTATCGCCTGTCGACCACAGATATTGATATGGAGCAGGATCGCCCTGAACTGACAGCTGCAGGGCTCCGTCGGCATAGGCATTACAAGTAGGTTCAATAGGCGTAAAATCCAGGCCGAGGCGGCAGGAAACGCGGATGGAATCATATACGGTGCAGTTGTTGTCGTAGGTAACCGTGATATAGTACATACCCGGATCGGTAACAGTCAGGGTGAGGCCTGTACTCCCGTCGTCCCATAGGTAGCTGGTATTGGGCCCTCCATTGAAGTTGGTGGTTTGCAGGACCAGGGGGGTGCCTTTCAGCAGGAAAGTGTCGGAGGGAAAACCATATACATAGGAAGGGGCATTGTTAAAAATCCATCCGCTGTTGTTGCCGATATCCGTGCTGTTGGCTCCGGCGTAAAAAACCGCTCCTCCCCCGGCATTGATGTCGCGGATATGAATGAAATCTCCGGCCACGGTTCCACTGGCTTTATTCAGATCAGCCTGCACTCCCTCCTGTGTGGACTCAAGGCGAACAGGAAAGCAATTGTTTCCCCTTACCCAAAGGTGATCCACGATGCTTTGCGGGTAGTCGGTATCCAGACGATAGGTATGATCCGGTGTGAAAGTAAGGCTGTCGAAGGTATTGTTGCCAAGTAAGCGTCCATTATTCAGAAAGCGGACGTGATTATAGCTTGAGTGAACCTGACTGCTGCGCAGCGTACTCTGGCCATTCGGGGAAAGAAACTCGACATTGTGATATTGCAGGTTGCCGCTTCCAAGGCTGTACATCCCGGTGGTATATGGAAAACGGATCAGGGAAGTACCGGCATCCAGGGTGAGGTTGATCCGATTGATCACCCAGGAAAACTGGACTCCCCCCAGGATTTCCACAAGGGAAGAACCCAGAAGGAGAGAGCGTGGCATAGCCCCGTCTGAGTTGAAGTTGCTGCATTTGAGTTTATGGCCTGAGGTATTGAGATTTCCCTGAACCAGATTCACAGAATGATAGGCCTCCAGGGAGTCGGTTAGCAGCCAGCCCCCGGATCCATCGAAGTAGATTGAGCGCAGGAAGGGATGCCCTGCCGTATGTATGATGTTCCCGGTAGAATCCGATCTGAAATTCCAATTGGCCAAAAGCGTATTGCGCATATCTGTGTGTAGATAGAGGCTACCATAAATGGATAATTCATAATTCCCCTTAATTTCTGCTGCATTCAAACTTCCAAGCCAGTGCATATCCTTGCATTCTGCCGCTTTTTGGATGTTTACCATCTCTGAAGATCCTGTGAAAGAATGGCTGTCAAAAAACACATTATCCCGGGAAGTAGGAATACAGGCTCCGGAAGCGCCTCCGCTGCTGTATGCCCAGTGAGCTGAATCGTGCCAGTTACCTGTCCCGTTCACCCAGTAGAGCTCATTGGGAGTAATTCCATCAATGAGCCAGTTCTGGTTAAAACCCAGGTCTTCCGTGTTCTCTGCCTGGAACACGGCACTCCCCTGCGCCTGAATTCCTTTCAGGAGACAAAAGTCGATAAGGATACTATCCTGATCGGAGAAAAAGACAGATCCGTTGTTGGGAAGATCGGAGAACAGGAAAATCGGACTGAAGCAATTCCCTCTGGCACGCAAGTGATGAAAGCGCTGTGTATGCAGGGCGTCAAATGTGTAGGCACCTCCGGGAGCCAGGAAAAGGCTGTCGTAAATGTGGTTGCCTCTGATGCTGGCGCTGCCTGCAAAATCGGCTTTGAGGAAGGAGCAGGGCGCATCGGAGGCATCCAGGATGGTATTTCCGGTCGGATCATCGAAAATCAGAGTCCCATAGGCTGTAGTGTCAGGACTATGATGCCAAAAGGAGGCCTGGGCGCTCATCATCAGAATGTGCGAAGAGTCCCCCAGCACAAACCCACTATCGGCATCGATATGCCAGTTGCCATAGGCTACCTGAATCTCTGCCTGGCGTATATCCAGTAGTTTTTGCATTTTCTCGTCGGAAGTAAAACCGCTGATGCGGGCAAAACGCTCTTGCATATCCAGACTCCCGCTTACCAGGTTCAGGCGGCAGCTGATGCAATCCTGCCACAAAGTGTCAGTCAGGGTCCATCCTCCTTCCCTGTGGTCGAAAGAAAGGTTGTTCAGTAGTTTATTCCCTGCCAGGGTCAGTGTTTTTCCGAGGGTATCTGCCAGAAAATACAGGGGACCCTTAAATTGATAATCCATCAAAGGAGAAAGCAGCAGGGAACCGTAGATGCGGGCCTGTGAGCTCACAGGGCCGGAAAAAACCGCCTGGTGCAGGGTCGTAATCCAGCGCATATCCCGGCACATAATTCTCTCTTGGATGACCAGCACACTATCGGTCAAGGTGTTGAAAGACTGCTGGTCAAAGATCACATTATCCACCGGTGACGGAATGCAGCCGCCGGGTGCTCCTCCTGAACTCAGTGACCAGTGCAGGGTATCGTGCCAGTAACCCTGACCGTTGATCCAGTAATAGTCGGCGCTATCGCGCTCATAAATCTGCCAGCCGTGGTTATTCCCCAGGTCAACCGTTTCGTAGGCAATGAAGTTTCCGGTGCTGGCATAAATGTCTTGCAGGATGAGATGCCAGCCTTCCACGATTCCCGGACCGCCGTGGAAATAGGTGGGTCCACCGGTAGAATCCGTGAACAGCAGTATGGGTTCCCTGCAATTGGCTTCGGCGATCAGTTCGCTAAGGTTGTGGCTGCTGAATTTCTGAAAACGATAAGCCTTACCGGCTGCAAGCCAGAGCGTATCAATACTATCACTCCCAATTATTCTTGCATTGGAAAAGAAGCGGACGCGATTGAAGGTGCCGAAGGTCTTGTTAAGCCGTGCATTTCCCTGATTGCTGGCAAAGGTGACATTGTGAAAAAGGAGGTTATTCCCCGATCCGATCACAAATCCGGCATCCGCCGCGGTAAAAATGATCTCTGAAGTACCGGCATTGAGGCTCAGGTTTTGTCCTTGCAGCTCGGCGGCATCGGCATTGCCACTCTCGATGATTACCTTACTTTGTCCGAGGCTTAATTCCCTTGTATGGGAATAAGGAGAAATGAAACGGTAGCAACGCACTTTGTTCCCTGCCGTGATCAGATGACCACGCATAAAGTCAATATTATGCTCTTCCACCTCAAAGCTGTCCAGCAGAGTCCAGCTGCCTCCGTCGCCGTCAAAGTAGGCCACCATTGTGAGCAGCTGTCCTGCCATTTTAATGGTGTTCCCGGTGTCGGTCGCCCTGAAGAGCAGCGGTCCGCTCAGTTCCAGCGCCATCGTTTCCTGAAACTGCAGCGAACCGTATATGTGCAGGAAGCTTCCGCCGGCACCGATCAGAGAAGGATGACACAGGCCGGCCTGCCAGGTCATATTGTGGCAATATGCGATGTCTTCGTTCACCAGCACGCTGTCGGTCATATTAGGGAAAGACTGGTTGTCGAAGACAACATCATCCACCATCCGGGGCGGGCATTCCCCACCAGGCCCACCGCTACTCAGAGACCAGTTTGTGGTATCCGTCCACACGCCTGTCCCTTTCACCCAATACAAAGTCCGTGAAGGAGAAGGCAAAAAGGTCCATCCGGTATTGTTTCCCAGGTCTTCACAATCGATCGCTTCGAACACGGCTGATCCGCCCGTATGGATGTTCTTCAGTTGTACATAAGCGATCCGGAGGTTTCCCGCCGATTTGGAGAAGGTGGCAAAGGCTGAAGAGGCACGAATCTCAATCGGTGACAGGCAATGCCCCTCAGCAATGAGGGAATCCAGGAAAAGCTGCGTGGATTGTGGCTGGAAGATATACTCTTCCCCCGCACTCATCACCAGATCACCATAGGTATTGTTTCCGTATATTTTGGCACTGCCGGAGAAGTGAACCCGGTCGAAGGACGCATTGTTGGTATTCAGATTCACGTTCCCGTCTTCAGCCGTGAAAAAGACCTTATGAAAATGGGGACTGCCGCTACCACTGCTCACCAGTGAAGCGATGAGCCCGTTCATAAAGATCACAGAACCGGTGGCATTGAAGCTAAGACCGGAATTATTGATTGAAAAAGAAGAGAGAATAGCAATCGTGGCTTGACTGATATCCAGACTGCGGGTAAAGGTGTAATTGGAATTGAACTGTGCGGCAGAAACCGGATATCCGGCGGCATTCAGGCTGCCTTCCACCAGATGCAGGGCATAGGCTGGGACGCTCAGTTCGGATTGCAGGGTCCATTCTCCTCCCGTGCCCGAAAAAAACACATTCCGCCGGAAGGAGTGGCCTGCAGTTTGAATCAGGTTTCCGGACTGCTCAGCACGGAAGAAAAAATCCGAATTCAGTTGATAATCGGCCCCGCTGTTTAAGAAGAACGATCCGTACACTTCGATGGTGGTTGCGGGATTACTGATGAAGAGGGGGCTGTGCAATACCTGGCTGGCATCGAAATCGTGGCAGGTCACCAGGTTCAGGTTCAGGTTGACGATTCCTCCTGCCTGGCCAAATGAATGCTGATCGAAGTAGACATTATCATTGGGAGAAGGAACGGTGAAGTGATTCACATTGCCGCCGGATGTGGTAGCCCAATGGTTTATGTCCGACCAGTTTCCCGAACCGCCCACCCAGTAGTAATCAGCGGGGAATACCAGGACAGGCCACAATGAAAGCAGCAGAAACAGGAAGCTGAATGCGGGACGAGCCTTCCGGGGGTGCATAGGATCGATGTTTCGGTTTGACTATCTCCACAGACACAAATGGGGAGTAAGGAGGCGTCTGGTGGAGAAAATAGAAAAGGCCTGCCGGGGGGGCAGGCCTGTATGATCTCGTGCTTCACAGGATTATTCTCCCAACATCAGGCGGAAGAATCCGGTGATCTGTAAGTCTTTATCCTGGGCTTTGATATGCTCTGCCACATTCAGTTTGCTATCGCGGATATACTGTTGATTGAGGAGGGTATTTTCCTTGAAGAACTTATTCAATTTACCTTCGGCGATGCGATCAATCATATTTTCAGGTTTTCCTTCCTGGCGGGCCTGTTCCCGTCCAATCTCGAGTTCGCGCTCGCGGATGTCGGCAGGAACGCCGTTTTCATCCACTGCCACCGGGGCCATTGCGGCCACCTGCATTGCGATTTCGTGACCGAGCTCACCAAAGCCTACCTTATTCAGGCCCAGGATGGTAGCCAGGCGATTTCCCTGATGATTGTATGCGGCCACTTCAGCGGCTTCAATATGGGCATAGCCGGAGATATCCATTTTCTCTCCGGTTTTTCCGATCATCTCCGCCAGTTTGTCGCTCACGGTAATGCCATCCAGCTTAACTGCCATCAGTTCTTCTGTTGACTTGCATTGGTTTTGGATGGCAAGATCGGTAAGCATATTGGCAAAATCCTGGAACTCCTGGTTTTTACCAACAAAGTCTGTTTCGCAGTTGAGCATCAGCACCACCCCGAATTGCTTATCTGCGGTTGTACGGGCGATCACCATTCCTTCGTTGGCTTCACGGTCGGCACGCTTGGAAGCCACTTTCTGGCCTTTCTTGCGGAGATAGTCGATGGCTTTTTCAACATCGCCTTCGCTTTCCTGCAAGGCTTTTTTGCAGTCCATCATCCCGGCTCCGGTCATTTTTCGGAGTTTATTTACTTCTGCTGCACTTATCTGGGTCATTCCTGTATGCTTTAATGGTTGTGTTTCTTGTGATACCCGGGAAGATTACTCTATTTCATCTTCTTTGGGTGTGGCTTTCTTGACTGCTTCCGGTTTTTTCTTCACCGTGATGCGCTTCCGCTTGGGTTTATCCACCTCGTCCTCTTCATCCAGTTCCAGGTTGCGGGCGGCGGCTTCCTTTTCAGCTTCTTCCTCTTCTCTTTCTTCTTCTGCTTTCCGGTCCTTATCCATCTTTCTTTCCTGCAGTCCTTCTTCTATGGCCTGGCACATCAGGCGGGTAATGATGTCGATGGATTTCGAGGCATCATCATTGGCCGGGATGGGAAAATCGATGAGTTGTGGATCGGAATTGGTATCCACAATAGCGAAGGTTGGGATATTGAGTTTTCGTGCTTCGTGCACTGCGATATGCTCTTTGGAGATATCCACGATAAAGAGTGCGGCCGGCAATTTGCTCAGGTCAGAGATACTGCCGAGCGTCTTTTCAAGCTTGGCTCTTTCGCGGGTAATCTGGAGGCGTTCACGTTTCGACAGGTTTGTCCAGCCCGGGCTGGCGATCAGCTTGTCGATAGAGGACATTTTGCGCACGGCTTTGCGGATGGTGGCAAAGTTGGTAAGCATTCCTCCCGGCCAACGTTCTGTCACGTAGGGCATTCCTACTTTCTGCACATTCTGTGCTACAATTTCTTTAGCCTGTTTTTTTGTGGCTACGAAGAGAATCTTTCTTCCCGAGCGTGCGATTTGCGTGATGGCGCTGGCGGCCTCATCGAGCTTGGCTATGGTTTTGTGCAGGTCGATGATGTGTATCCCATTGCGCTCCATAAAGATATAGGGAGCCATATTGGGATTCCATTTGCGTTTGAGGTGACCGAAATGCACCCCTGCGTCCAGTAATTCGTCGAAATTTGTTCTTGGCATAATGTATTGGTTTACCTTCTGATTAAGCAATCGGAGAGTAGTGCCATCGCAAAGGAGGAGGACAGTCTCACCAATTTAGATACTAAACCAGGATTAACGTTTGCTAAACTGGAATTTCTTACGGGCTTTGGGCTGGCCGGGCTTTTTGCGCTCCACCATTCGCGGGTCGCGGCGCATCAGTCCCTTTGCTTTGAGAGCCGGGCGGTAAGTTTCGTCAATCTCACACAAGGCACGGGCGATCGCCAGGCGCAGGGCTTCTGCCTGTCCTTTGATCCCTCCTCCATCGAGATTCACCTTAATATCATATTTTCCGCTGGTTTCGGTGACCTCAAAGGCCTGCCTGACGACGTACTGCAGGGTAGGCGCAGGGAAGTATGTTTCCAGGCTGCGTCCGTTAATGCTGACAGCACCATTCCCTTCCGTCAAATACAGGCGGGCTACCGCAGTTTTTCTTCTTCCAATGGTGTTAATGGTTTCCATCCGTGATGATTCAGATTACTTAATGTCTTTCAGATCAATGTTGCGGGGGGCTTGTGCCTGATGACTGTGCTCGGGGCCGATAAACACCCTGAGATTGCGGTACATCTGGCGTCCCAGGCGATTCTTCGGAAGCATCCCTTTTACAGCCTTCTCAACCAGGCGCTCCGGATGCTTGGCCAGCATCTCTTCCGCCGTGGTAATCCGCTGTCCACCCGGATAACCGGTATGGCGAATGTATTCTTTCCCTGCCAGCTTATTGCCGGTCAGCTTAACCTTCTCAGCATTGATCACAATGACGTTGTCACCGCAATCAATGTGGGGAGTGTATAATGGCTTGTGCTTGCCGCGAAGAATCGTAGCGATCTTGGCTGCCAAACGGCCCAGTATCTGGTCCTCTGCATCAATCAGTACCCACTCTTTCTGTTCGCGGGCCGCTTCCACGCTGATGGACTTTGTCTTGTAGCTAAGGGTGTTCATTTCTATGCTTTTACAAAATTTTCTAACCCAAAAGGGGCTGCAAAAGTAGAATATTATTTTGATTATGACAAATTTGTAATTTCGTGGCAGATAAAAAATACCACAATTCTTAACCCGGTCGGATGCAGTATTCCATTGAGGTCACAAATGTAAGTAAAACATACGGCAGCCAGAAGGCCCTGGATGCGGTTAACCTGAAAATAAGCAAAGGAGAGGTAGTCGGCCTGCTGGGACCTAACGGGGCCGGCAAATCCACACTGATGAAAATCATCACCTGCTTCCTGCCACCAAGCACAGGGGAGATTTGGGTGGACGGAGACAGCATTTTCAGCGACAGCCTCCGGATACGCAGTAAGATAGGCTATCTGCCCGAACACAACCCCCTTTACCCGGAAATGTATATCCGCGAATACCTCGGCTTTATCGCCGGCATACATAAAATAAAAAAGAAGGAGGAGAGGGTGAAGGAGATGATCGCCCTGACCGGACTGGAAAAGGAACAGCATAAACGCATTGGTGCCCTGTCCAAAGGTTTCCGGCAAAGGGTCGGACTGGCGCAGGCCCTGATCCATAACCCCCCCGTACTTATCCTGGATGAACCTACCTCCGGACTGGATCCCAACCAACTGGCAGAAATTCGTAAACTCATCCAGGATATCGGAACTTCCCGCACTGTCGTCCTTTCCACCCATATTATGCAGGAAGTGGAAGCCGTCTGCAACCGGGTGGTGATCATCGATAAGGGACGCATTGTAGCCGATGCCGGTACCGAAGCCCTGGGACACCTGATGACAGGCGGACAAATCCTCGAAATGGAACTCAATCCCCCCATTCCCACCGCAGCTTTCCGTGAAATTTCCGCAATCAGTCAGGTCAGCGAAAAGGCTCCCGGAATATACACCATCACGGTGAGCGGAAAGGAAGACATCCGCGAAGCCCTCTTTAACCTGGCCGTGGCCAAACAAGCCAAAGTTCTTTCGCTGCATAAAGTGGAAAGCCGGATGGAAGATGTTTTTCAATCCCTCACCCAAAAAGCCTGAAAACTCCTTTCCACATTATTTCTATTTTTGTCCGACTTTTCGCCTGAGGGCAGGGGAGAAAAAACATTACTGTATGGCTTATCTTTTTACATCCGAATCCGTTTCGGAAGGGCATCCCGACAAGGTTGCCGACCAGATCTCTGATGCACTCCTGGACGATTTTCTCCGCCAGGACCCGGAGTCCAAAGTAGCGTGTGAAACCCTTGTCACCACCGGAATGGTGATCTGCTCCGGGGAGGTCAAGTCGAAAGCCTGGGTGGATATCCCCTCTATCGTGCGAAAAACCATCTGTGAGATAGGTTATGACAAGACAGATTATGGCTTTGAATACAACTCCTGTGGTATCCTCTCAGCCATACACGAGCAATCACCGGATATCAACCGGGGTGTGGAGCGGGAGGGAGAAGAATCCCAGGGTGCCGGTGATCAGGGAATGATGTTCGGCTATGCCTCCGATGAGATGTACAATTATATGCCCCTACCCCTGGAGCTGGCCCACCGCTTTGTGCAGGAACTGGCCGCAATCCGGAAGGAGAAGCAAGTAATGACCTACCTGCGGCCCGACAGCAAATCGCAGGTGAGCATCCGCTATAGCGAAGACCATCAGGCCGAAGCCATAGATACCATCGTAGTCTCCACCCAGCACGATCCTTTTATCCTGCCAGAGCTGCAGGACGACCCTGCAAGTCAGGCCGCTGCCGATGAGGCGATGCTGGCCCGCATCCGGAAAGATATCGAGTCCTACCTCATCCCCAGGGTGAAGGCCACCCTGATGAACCCCGCGGAGAAAGCGCTCTTTGATGGAGATTTTACCCTTCTGGTGAATCCCACAGGCAAATTTGTGATTGGTGGGCCCCACGGGGATACCGGGCTGACCGGCCGCAAGATCATCGTGGATACCTATGGAGGCAGTGCCCCCCACGGAGGTGGTGCATTCTCAGGCAAAGATCCTTCAAAGGTGGATCGCTCTGCAGCCTACGCCGCCCGACACCTGGCCCGTAACCTGGTAGCAGCCGGCGTGGCTTCAAAGCTGGCGGTGCAGGTAGCCTATGCCATTGGCGTGGCCGCTCCGGTCAGCCTCAATATCAATACCTACGGCACGGCCAAAGTGAAAGACAAGGATGGCTATATCCTGAGCGATGCCCGGATTGCAGAAATGCTGAAAGATCACTACGATATGCGACCTGGCGTCATCGTGCGCCGTTTTGGCCTGAAGAATCCCATTTATGGCCCTACAGCCCGCTACGGCCATTTCGGCCGTGATTCCTTTACCAAAGAAATCGAAGTTTTTTACCAGGACAAAGACACCATCGCCCGTGAGGCCGATGGCAAAACCCGATATTTCAAAAAGGTGACTTTCTTCCCCTGGGAACAGGACGACCTGGTACCGCACTTCCGTAAGCTGTTTCAACTGTAGGCATTCATCTTAATTTGAACTGCATTTGCCAGCCCCGGGGCAAGTTTGCCCGGATATTGTATATCGCAGCACAAAGAAGAGCAGGACGATAATCCGTCTGCAAAATGGCGTATAGTTAGCCCAAACCTCAGGAAACAAAAGTGTAGAACAGATTGGCCAGGAAATTCCAGATCGTGGCCACACCAATGGCGAAAAGCTTGGAGAAATAGAAGTGCTGGCGATACTTACTTACCAGTATCCATAAGATCAATGTATTGATGCCCAAACCGATAGCCGATATCCCAATGAACTTCAGGTATTCCGTGACTATATCCGGATTCAGGCTTTGAAAAGTCCAGATGCGGTTGAGGTAATAATTGGTTGTGGCGGCAATGGTGAAGCCAATGGCATTGGAAACATATTTTTGTATACGGAAGACTTCTTTACAGAGCCAGGTGAAACCAAAATCCACCAATACCCCGGATAAGCCCACGAGGCTGAAGCGGAGAAATTTGATCAACAATTCCTTAAGCAAAAAACCTGGCATAAGACTAAGGAGTGAAAAAGCGCTCAAAAATCCGCATTTTTCCTGACTTCGCCCAGGAATTCCTCCATCGCCCGCTCAAATTCATTTTGTCCGCCCTCTAAAGCCCCGCACATTCCTGCAGAAGGCGCGGCCATAACCTCCGCCACTGAGAAGCGGTTCTGGCTGACAAAGGGGATTCCCCATTGCTTCGCCCAATGCTGTGCCAGGTATTCCTGTTCAGTCTGTCCGGGGGTAGGTACGAAACAGACAGGTACATCAATATGGCACAGGTCCATCCCGCTTGAATAACCCGGACGGCAGAGCAGTCTGCGGCACTGGCTCAGCTTCCGAAACAAGTCTTCCGGCGGAAGATGAGAATGCACTTCCACCTCTGGCGGTAATGCAGGCAGTTCATCCGCTCCCGGCAAACCACGAATCAGCAGGACGGGATAGGGAGAAGTATCCAGCTGCGCCAGGATGCGGTCTTCAACAATGCTGCGTTGCGGCTCCGGGCCACTCAGCAGAAACCCCATTGCATACCGCTTCTCCTTTGAGGCTTGCAGTCCTTCAAAACGGCTGAGGGGACCGATGAAACGCAGTCGCCCATCAGCTTTCATTCCGGAGGAAAGGACCCCGCTCAGGGGCGAGCCGATATGATCGGGCACCCATATCCCTGAGAAGCCCATAAGCAGCTGACGATGAAAAAGATGAAAGAAGGGGGCCAAAGCAAGAAAACTGCCTGGAACCTGCGGACATAACTGATGTGCCAGCAGGCGGGATGGGATATCAGGATGAAACATTCCGTAGCGATGATCCGATATTACCCCTCCTACTCTCCCTGATTGCACCAGCTTAGCCAGCAATGCTTTTTCCGCTTGCCGAACCCTCCACAAGTGCGGCAATTGGCTCAGCAGCGCGAAACCCATACCTGAGGCCTTTTTCGGGTATTGAAAGCCATAGGCCGGAAGTTCCAGCCAGGGAAGTGCAGGAAAAGCCTCCCGGAGCAAGCGCAGCGAAGCCCCGCTGCCCCCGAGGATGAGCGGGACATTTTTCTTTATCATCCTGCTGATCAAAGGAATACAACGGGTGGCGTGCCCCAGGCCCCAATCAAGGACTGAAATCAATATACTTTTTTCTTCCGCTTTGGAGGTCTTCATTCGTCTATATGGGCGTGGCAAGTTATGAAAACACGGCAATACAAAGCCTGAGTGAACAAGAGGTTCTTTGGGCGGTAGGACTGACCCTCCTACCGGGCATAGGAAACATTACAGCCAAAAGGCTGATTGCTTTCTGCGGCGGACTGGAGGGAGTTTACCGGCAAACACCCTCGAGCCTCCAGCGCATCCCGGGCATTGGCCCCGGACTGTCCAGGGCACTGAGCCAGGGGCAAGCCTTACGACTGGCCGAATCGGAGATGGCATTCATCCGGAAGGAGCAGATCCGTATTCTGGTGTATTTGGATCAGCACTATCCTGAGCGGCTGAAGATGTGTGAAGACGGCCCGGTGGTATTATATGTGAAAGGTGCCGGAGGCTTGGAATGCCGGAGAAATGTGGCTGTGGTGGGCACACGCAAGGCAACGGATTACGGAAGAGAGTGCACCCGGAAGCTGGTCCAGGGCCTGGCCGGCAAGGTAGATCAGGTGATCAGCGGTCTGGCATACGGCATCGATGCGGAAGCCCACAAATCAGCCCTGGACAATGGGATCCCTACCTTTGCCGTGCTGGCTCACGGACTGGACCACCTTTACCCGGCGGTTCACCGTAAGCTGGCAGGCCGGATGCTGGAAAAGGGTGGCCTGATCACAGAATTTGCCTCCGGATCCCTGCCCGACCGTGAGCATTTTCCCCGCCGCAACCGCATTATTGCCGGAATGTGCGATGCCACTATCGTGGTGGAAGCAGCAGAAAAAGGGGGTGCCCTGATTACTGCCGATCTGGCCGACTCATACAACAGGGATGTGTTTGCCTTACCCGGGCGCACCAACGATCCGATGTCGAGTGGATGCCTCAAGCTGATCCGCTCGCAAAAAGCAGGCCTGATCAGCAGTGCGGAAGACGTCCTGTATGATATGAACTGGGATGAAGAGAAGGCTTCTTCGGGCCATCAGACCAGCCTCTTTCCGGGCACCAACCCCCTGGCGGAAGGTATCTGGGATATTTTGACGGAATGCCGGAGTTTGGATGAATTGCAGCCGGAGAGCGGTTTGAGCCAGGGAAGGTTGCGGGCACTTTTATTGGAAATGGAATTGGAAGGGTGGGTGGAAGCAATCCCGGGCAACCGCTGGCGGCGACGGTAAAAATTCAAGGGTCCTGGATAAGGCAGGCAGTTTAAGTCATTGCTACGAAATCAGTAAGAACAGGGAACAAAGACGACCAGGCAGAAACATCATTGGGCACCTTGTAGATTCCTGCTGAAGCGTCAGTCACTGCATCAGTGTGAAAAGGCTGCACAGCGAGTCCGGGTTCGAGCGCGAACTTGAATGAACTCCCTGGTAAGCGGCATCAAGCCGCATTACACAAAAAAGGCCGGAGGGTTAGTCCGGCCTGTACTTTATGGGAGAAGATTTCTCTACTCTTCAAAGACCTCAAATTCGATCTCTGCTTTGATTTCCCGGAAGATATTCACGGTAGCTTTGTAGGAACCGAGTTCCTTCACCGATTCTCCGTCCAGGTGGATCTTCTTGCGGTCGATATCGTAATTGTATTGTTCCTTGATGGCTTCCGCAATCTGCAGGTTGTTTACCGAGCCGAAGATTTTACCGGTGGTAGCAGCTTTGGCCGGGATGCGCACTTTTACTTTTTCGAGGGCTGCGGCAAGGGCTTCGGCTTCTTTACGAAGCTTTTCTTCCTTGAAAGCTCTCTGGCGTTGCACTTCCTCTACCACCTTACGGTTGGTGGCGGTGGCGGGGATGGCCATACCCTGGGGGATGAGGTAATTCCGGGCGTAGCCGTCTTTCACCGTAACGATGTCATCTTTATATCCCAGGCTGGGCATATCTTGTTTAAGAATGATTTCCATAGGGCTTTCCTCCTTATTTTAAAAGGTCTGCGACATAAGGCATCAGGGCGAGGTGGCGGGCACGTTTCACAGCCTGAGCGACTTTCTTCTGGTACTTGGTAGAGGTGCCGGTGATACGGCGGGGCAGCAGTTTGCCCTGCTCATTCACGAACTTCAGGAGGAAGTCGGCGTCTTTATAGTCGATGTACTTAATACCGGAGCGCTTAAAGCGGCAATACTTTTTGCGCTTGATATCCACCGCAATGGGGGTGAGGTATTTGATTTCTGATTTTCCTTGTTGTGCCATTATTCCGTAGGATTAGGATTACGAAGAGATCAGGCTTCTGCCTTTTCTTCCACTTTTTCTTTTTCAGCCTTGTTCTTGCGTTTTTTCTCGTTGTAGGCTACGGCGTGCTTGTCGAGGCTAACGGTGAGGAAGCGCAGGATACGCTCATCGCGTTTGAAGGTGACTTCCCAGTCCCGGATAAGGTTCGGATCGGCCGCAAATTCCACCAGGTGATAGAATCCTGTGGATTTTTTCTGGATAGGATAGGCAAGTTTCCGCAGGCCCCAATTGTCCTCGAAAATGATGTTTGCCCCATTATCCTTCAGAAAATTGCGGAACTTCTGAACCGTTTCCTTCATCTGATCATCAGACAAAACGGGAGTCATAATGAAAACGGTTTCATAATTTCTCTGCATTCTTTTCAGATTTGAGTGATTAATGATAAATACCACCTGATTTTCAGGGGGTGCAAAGATAGATAAATCCTTGTGAATAAAAAAAGCCACCGGAATGGGTGGCTTGTGTTGTGGGCGATACTGGATTACTCGTCCCGCAAATGCGGGACTCGTGAGCTCACCCGACTTCGTCGGTCTCGGT
>Ga0334889_1002516_pt1 | contig 20502 bp, 17 predicted proteins | sample GraSluR1_MG_2_FD_207222 | JGI IMG/M metagenome (GOLD analysis project Ga0334889, IMG submission 207222) | Sludge microbial communities from methane-producing bioreactor in Wageningen University, Netherlands - Granular Sludge_8_08-R1 | ecosystem: Engineered > Bioreactor > Anaerobic > Unclassified... | reverse complement strand
GACAAAATAGCCTACAAGCCTCTCCGGAACGCTCCGCGGATCTCCGCCCTCATCAGCGCCATCGGCGTATCCTTTTTTATCCAGAATCTCAGCATCGTGATCTTCACCGGCCTTCCCCGCCCCGTAATGAGGCCCGACTGGCTCGTGAAGGTCATGAAATTCGGCGAGATCCGCATCCTTCCCCTTGCCATAGTCGTCCCCGCCGTGACCCTCTTCCTGGTGCTCGGTCTCCTCTGGATCGTGTACCGGACCAAGCCGGGGCTTGCCATGAGGGCCATCTCGAAGGACATTGAAACTACGCGCCTCATGGGCGTGTCGGTGAACAAGATCATCGCCTTCACCTTCGGAATCGGCTCGGCCCTTGCCGCCGCGTCGGGTATTATGTGGGCCCTGCGCTATCCCCAGATCCACCCCTTCATGGGCCTTTTCCCCGGCCTGAAAGCCTTCATCGCGGCCGTTTTCGGCGGCATCGGCTCCATCCAGGGAGCGGTCATCGGCGGCATGTTCCTCGGCATCATCGAAATCATGGCGGTGGCCTTTTTTCCCACCCTGTCGGGGTACCGTGACGCCTTCGCCTTCGTACTTCTCATCATCATCCTGCTCATGAAGCCCACTGGGCTTATGGGGGAGAAGCTGGAGGACAAGATATGAACCGGACGAGAAATCTCATCCTCAACTGCCTGGCCGTCGCGGGGCTGGGGGCGTTCATCTGGTGGGCCCAGGACAATCTTGACGGGTACCAGATCCAGGTGCTCAACCTCATCGCAGTAAACGCCATTCTCGCCCTCAGCCTCAACCTGATCTACGGCTTCACCGGCATGTTCTCCCTCGGCCACGCGGGGTTCATGGCCATAGGCGCCTATGTGTGCGCCCTCCTCATCCTCACCCCCGCCCAGAAGGAAACCATGTGGATCCTCGAGCCTCTCGTCTGGCCCCTTTCGGTGATCCAGTCCCCCTTCTTCGTGGCGGTGCTCCTGGGAGGGCTCATAGCGGCCCTCTGCGGCCTGATCATCGCCATACCGGTGCTCCGGCTCGGCGGCGACTATCTCGGCATCGCGACCCTGGGCTTCGCCGAGATCATCCGGGTGGTCCTCACGAACCTCAGCTTCATCACCAACGGAGCCCTGGGAATCAAGGGCATCCCCAACTATGCGAACCTGTGGTGGAACTACGGGTGGCTTCTCCTGACCCTTTTCGTTATCGTCAGGCTCGTCAACAGCAACTTCGGCAACGTGCTGAAAGCCATCCGGGACGACGAGATCGCCGCGAAGAACATGGGCATCAACACCTTCTTCTACAGGGTGGTCTCCTTTTCGGTAGGGGCCTTCTTCGCCGGAGTGGGAGGAGCCCTCATGGGCAGCCTCATCACCACCATCGACCCGAAGATGTTCGTCTTCACCCTGACGTTCAACGTCCTGATGATCACCGTGGCCGGCGGCCTGGGGTCCATCACGGGAAGCCTTATCGGGAGCGTGGTCATCACGGTCCTCCTGGAGTGGCTCCGGATCGTGGAAAACCCCCTGGTGATCGGAGACTTTGAAATACCGGGCATTCCGGGGATGAGAATGGTTATTTTCTCCCTGGCGCTCATCCTCATCATCCTCTTCAGGAGCGAGGGCATCATGGGCATGAGGGAGTTCAGCTGGAACAGGCTGTTCGGCCGTTCCGCCCAGGGAGGTGACGCGAAATGACCAATCCTGAACCCATTCTCAGGACGGAAAACGTCACCATGAGGTTCGGCGGTCTCACCGCCGTCAGAGATTTCTCCATCGACGTCCCCCGAGGCTCCATCGTGGGCCTCATCGGTCCCAACGGGGCGGGCAAGACCACGGTGTTCAACATCGTCACCGGCTTCTACAAGCCCACGGAGGGGAAGGTTCTCTTCGACGGCCAGGACATCACCGGCATCCCTCCCCACATGGTGTGCCGGGCGGGCATTTCCCGGACGTTCCAGAACATACGGCTCTTCGCCAGCGAATCGGTGCTGGAGAACGTCATGGTCGGGTGCCACGTCCGAAGGAAGGCGAAATGGTGGATGGCGCCCCTGGGACTTCCTCTCTTCCGCAGGGAGGAGGAGGAAATCCGGGAAAAATCCATGAAGCTCCTCGAAACCGTGGGGCTCGCCCAGTATGCGGATGAAAACTCCGGCTCCCTTCCCTACGGTGCCCAGCGTCGCCTGGAGATTGCCAGGGCCCTCGCCACGGACCCGAAGTTCCTTCTCCTGGACGAGCCCGCGGCAGGAATGAATCCCCAAGAGACCAGGGAGCTGATGGGATTCATCCGGAACATCCGGGAACGGTTCGGTATCACCATCCTGCTTATCGAGCATGACATGAAGGTAGTCATGGGAGTCTGCGAGTACATCTGGGTCCTGGACTACGGCGTGAAGATCGCCGAAGGCGGCCCCGACGCAATCCAGTCGGACCAGAAAGTGATCGTGGCCTACCTCGGAGAGGAGTACGTGAAATATGCTGAAAATTGAAGATCTCCACGTCTACTACGGGGCCATTCACGCCGTCAAGGGAATTTCTCTCTCCATTCCAAAGGGAAGCATCGTGACCCTCATCGGCGCCAACGGGGCCGGAAAAAGCAGCACCATCCGCGCCGTGGCTGGGCTGGTGCGGAACGTCAAGGGGAAGATCGTCTACACCCCGCCCGAAGGGGAGCCGGTGAGCCTCGTCGGAAAGGCACCCGAGGAGATGGTGAAGCTCGGTATCGCCATGAGCCCCGAGGGGCGGCGCATCCTGCCCCACCTCACCGTGGAGGAGAACCTCCAGCTCGGTGCCTTCATCAGGAACGACAAGGACGGAATTCAACGGGACAGGGATCACGTCTACGATCTCTTCCCCCGGCTGAAGGAGCGTTCCTGGCAGAAAGGGGGCACTCTTTCCGGAGGGGAGCAGCAGATGCTGGCCGTGGGACGGGCACTCATGAGCCAGCCCCACCTGGTGATGCTCGACGAGCCCTCCCTGGGACTGGCCCCCCTGCTCGTCAAGGAGGTCTTCGACATCATCGGGGAGATCAATTCCCGGGGAAAAACAGTGCTCCTGGTGGAGCAGAACGCCTTTGCAGCCCTGAAAATCGCGTCCTACGCCTACATTCTGGAAGTCGGGGCCATCGTCCTTGAAGGGAAAGGCGAGGACCTGCTGAAGGACAGCAGGGTGAAGGAGGCCTATCTCGGAGGCTGATACCCGAAAATGAACGCCGGACCGGGAAAAACGGCCCGCGGATGGTGAAAGCCAGGGGAGTGTCGCCGGCAGGACGAGTCCGGCGGCACTCCCTCTGTCGGGAAAGATGGGCCTTTGAAGGACCTCCACCCTGTTGCCCTTTTCCGGTTCCTATACTAGACTTGAAGGCGTAATATCATTGCGAGGAGGCTGTATCCGTGAGGAAGATAACCTGGAACATCCCGAACATGCTGAGCCTTCTGAGAGTCTTTCTCGCTCCGCTGGTACTGATCTTTCTCACTTTCCAGTTCACCTATCCCGTCTACGCCGTTGAAGAACTTGAGCTGAGGGTCACCGTGGGTGACATTCTCGCCGGAACGGTCTTCATCCTCGCTGCCCTCACCGATACCGCCGACGGCTACATCGCCAGGAAAAAGGGCATGGTCACCAACCTGGGCAAGTTCATCGACCCGGTGGCCGACAAGGTTCTCGTCATGGCGGCCCTGATCTCGCTGGTGGAGCTGCAGCGCATTCCGGCCTGGATCGTGGTGGTGATCCTTTCCCGGGATCTCATTGTCACCGGGGTGCGCATGGTCGCCGCCGCCGAAGGGGTGGTCATCGCAGCTTCACGGGGAGGGAAGGTCAAGACGGTGTTCCAGATCGTGGCCATCTCCATGCTTATTTTCAACCTTCCCTTCGGAATCCAGGTCATGTGGATCGCCATGATCCTCACCGTGTGGTCCGGCATGGACTACCTCGTCAAGGGAAAGAAGCTCTTCACCGACTGAACGCCCGCCTTCCCTTTTCCGCCGAAATACTTTGACCCCATGCACTCCCAGAGCATATAATGTCCGGGTGGAAACCGCCGTGGAAAAGAATCCCGAACCACGGCTGATCTTTCTTTTGAGGTGACGTCATGCTCGATAAACTGAAGAAAGCCCTGGGCCTCGATCCCAACGACCGGGCGCTGAAACGCTACAGGGAAAAGGCGGAGGAGATCAACCGCCTCGAGCCGGAAACGGCGGCCCTGACGGACGAGGAACTCAGGAGCAGGGGGCCGGAGTTCAGACGGCGCCTTGAGAACGGGGAATCCCCCGACGATCTTCTTCCCGAGGTGTTCGCCGTCGTGCGGGAGGTCTCGAAGAGGACCATCGGGCTTCGCCACTTCGATGTCCAGCTCATGGGCGGAATGGCCCTCCACGAGGGAAAAATCACGGAGATGAAGACCGGCGAAGGCAAGACGCTGGTGGCCACCCTTGCCGTGGTGCTGAACGCCCTTTCCGGCAAAGGCGTCCACGTGGTGACGGTGAACGACTACCTCGCCCGGCGGGACGCGGAATGGATGGGCCCCATCTACTCCTTCCTCGGTCTCACGGTGGGGGTTATCTACGCCTACATGGACCAGGAGGAGCGGTTCGCCGCCTACCGGGCCGACATTACCTACGGAACGAACAGCGAGTTCGGCTTCGACTACCTGAGGGACAACATGGCCACCTCGGAGGAGTACCTCGTCCAGCGGGGACATTCCTACTGCATCGTGGACGAGGTGGACTCCATCCTCATCGACGAGGCGAGGACCCCCCTGATCATTTCCGGTCCCTCGGACGACAACGTGGACATGTACACCCTGTCCGACAAGGTAGCCCGGCAGCTCCGGGAGGGACGGGACTACGAGAAGGACGAGAAGGAACGGAACGTGGCCATGACGGAAGCGGGCATCGCCAGGTGCGAGGAGATCCTGAAGATGCCGGAGCTCTTCTCCGATGCCGCCCACTCGGATCTCGCCCACAGAATCGTCCAGGCCCTCAAGGCCCACGTTCTCTTCCAGAAGGACGTACACTACGTGGTGAAGGACGGGGAGATCCTCATCGTCGACGAATTCACGGGCAGGCTCATGGTGGGACGACGGTACTCCGACGGGCTCCACCAGGCCATCGAGGCGAAGGAAGGGGTCAAGGTGGGCAGGGAGAGCCAGACACTGGCCACCATCACCCTGCAGAATTACTTCCGCATGTACCGCAAGCTGGCGGGCATGACGGGAACCGCCGCCACAGAGGCCGAGGAGTTCAAGGAGATCTACGGCCTCGAAGTCATCGTGGTCCCCACCAACGTGGACATGATCAGGAACGACAACCCTGACGCCATCTACCGCACCGTGACGGAAAAATTCGCCGCCGTGGCCGACGAGATACAGGAGTCCCACACCCAGGGCTGCCCGGTTCTCGTGGGAACCACCTCCATCGAAAACTCCGAGAGGATCAGCAAACTTCTGAAGGCACGGAAGATCCCCCACCAGGTGCTGAACGCCAAGCACCACGAGCGGGAAGCCCAGATCGTCGCCCAGGCGGGGCATCTGGGTGCCGTCACGGTGGCCACCAACATGGCCGGCCGCGGAACGGACATTCTTCTCGGCGGCAATCCGGAATTCCTTGCCAGGGAAGCCCTCCGGTCCCAGAATCCCGATCCCTCGAAAGAACAGGAAATGCACGTCTCCCTCCTTGCGAAATTCCGTGAGCAGTGCCGTGCGGAACGGGACAGGGTAAAGGAGCTCGGCGGCCTGAAAATCATCGGCACCGAACGCCACGAGGCCCGGCGCATCGACAACCAGCTTCGCGGACGGGCGGGGCGCCAGGGCGACCCCGGTTCAAGCCGGTTCTACCTTTCCCTGGAGGACGACCTCCTTCGACTCTTCGGCTCCGAGAGGATCCAGGGGCTCATGGAGAAACTCGGCATGGAGGAAGGGGAGTCCATAGAGCACCCCCTTCTCACCAAGGCCATCGCCTCCGCCCAGAAAAAAGTGGAGGAGATGCACTTCGACATACGGAAGCAGCTCCTCGCCTACGACAACGTGATGAACCGCCAGCGGGAGGCCGTCTATGCCGAGAGGCAGCAGATACTCTCCGACGACGGCATTGTGGATCACGTCTGGGAAGTGATCGACGGAGTGGTGGAGGATATCCTGGAGAAGTACTTCCCCGAGGAAGGGGAGTCCGACCCCGGAAGGGCCCAGGCGAGGCTGAAGGCCATTTTCGGGACCGGACTCGAGAAACATCTCGACGGAGTGGACAACCCCAGGGACATGCTCGGCCGGAAGGACGGCCTGAAGGAGGAAATCCGGAACCGCTTCCTCCGCAAGGTGGAAACCCTCGGCGAGGAAGAGGGAGGGGCGCTGCTCCGGTTCCTCATTCTCCACACCCTGGACAACGGCTGGAAGGACCACCTGCTTGCCATGGACGAGCTGCGCCGGGGAATCGGTCTCAGGGCCATCGGCCAGAAGGATCCTCTCTTGGAGTATCAGTTCGAATCCTACAACCTGTTCCAGGGAATGATGGAGAGGGTCAGGGAATCGGTGGCGGAACTCGCCTTCAGGGTCCGGGTGGTGTCCGACACGGGCCGGGGCAGTCCTTCGGAACTGAGGGAGAGCAGGGAGTTTGTCCTTCCCTTCGGCGGGAATGCCGATCATCCCGCGCCTGTGGGTGAGGGGCCCCGGCAGCCTGTGAAAAAAGGACCCAAGGTGGGACGGAATGATCCCTGCCCCTGCGGCAGCGGAAAAAAATACAAGCATTGCTGCGGCGCCGGCAAGTAGGCCCGGGCGCAGGAAAGGGGATGGAAGCATGAAAAAGAAGATCAGAAGATGTATCCCGGGAGCCCTTCCGGCTCTCGCCGTCCTTCTGCTGGCGGCCTGCTGGGCGGGAGGGACCGCTGCCTATGGTGCCGTTCCTGCGCTGAACATCCCCAGGATGATCCAGGAGTGCCCCCACTTCTCGGACCACCCCGGAAGCAACGGCGTGATCTGGCTGAAGGACTCGGAGTATTCTCTCGGTGCCGACGGCTCCATGACCCGGAAGACTACCCTGGTGGTCCTGGCCCGCCGGGGAATCGACGACCGCTGGACCCGGTGGAGCATTCCCGTTCCCGAGGGAGGCGCCGCGGAGGTTCTCTCAGCGTCCCTGTACGATCCGGGGTCGGGACGAATTCTCAGCCCGGTCCTCCCGAGGAAGGGGGAAGTGAACGGCATTGCCTTCACCGAGGTTCTTTTCCCCGACATCCAGGACGAGTTCATCATCGTTCTCTCCATGCGGGAGGTCTTTCCCAAGCGGTTCGCCGTGGAAGATCTCCTCTGGGTGAACGAAACCCTTCCGTTGTGGGAGCAGAAAGTCACGGTGAACGTTCCTGCCGGAATGGAGCTGTACGTCGCTTCGGAAGGGGCGGGCGAACCCCGCCGCGAGAAGGCGGCAGGGGGCGAGAAACTCCTGTGGAGCATGGTGAACAGTTCCGCCTGGAGCGGGCGGACCCTCAAAAGCGACGATCGGGCCTTCCTTTCCTTCAGTACCCGAAAGGGCACGGAAGCCCTGGCGCGGTACCTTGGCGCCCTGGAGGGCATCCTTGTTCCCCAGCCGCCGGCGGCAGTGCAGTCCATTCTCGGCCAGGCCAACAGGCTCAAGGCCGGAGAGGAGCTTATCGGCTGGATGAATCGGGCCCCCGGGTTCTCCCAGGGATTTCCCCCGTCTTTTGTCCGGCCTGAAATCCCCGGAGAAGGTCCCTGGACCGGCTGGGAGAAGGTTCTTCTGCTGCACCGCTGGATCAGGAAGACCGGATGGGAAAGCAGGCTTCACTGGCTCGCCGCCCATCCCTTCGACTCCTCCTCCCCGGCCCCGGAAGCCGCGGTGGTCCGGCCGGTGGTAGAGCTGAACGTTTCCGGAATCTCACCTTTCTACTGCGATCTCGGGCAGGGGAGCAGCCCCAATGAAACGCCGCCCTCCCTCTGGGGAAAGCATCTCACCACGCCTTCCGGCAGCGGGCTTCAGGGCCGGACCGTTTCGGGAAGCACCGCAGCGGAACACCGCCTCTCCGTGGAGTGGGTTATCGACCTTGACGCGAACGGAGTTGCCTCAGGCACGGCGGACGTCTTTGTCCGCAACGGCTGGGTCGCCTTTTTCTTCCCCGGCGGGACGCCCACGGAAGACGCCGTCGGCCGCCTGGCGGCCGAATTGTTCCCCGGAATGCGCTTTTCCGGCGGCGGCGCCTCTTTCGCCCCCATCAAGTACGGCTGGAAGATCTCCCTTCCCGCCGAACCCAGGCAGTCCATAGTGAACGGTGGGGCCATGCTCGTTCCCTTCCCCGGCGCGACGCCGTCGTGGCTCGGGGAGCTGGGGAGATCTTCCGGCGAATACCGGATGCGCTTCCCCTTCGTGGTGGAGCAGAGTTTTGTCCTGAAACTGCCCCCGAAGTCCGATGTGGTCATGATGCCCTCGGTGGTGAACAGGGCGCTCGACAGGGTGAAATACGAGGAATCCGTGTACCACAACAAGCGGCGGAACACCCTGACCGCCGGGACGAAAATCGTTCTCAGCACGGATGCGATAAGCGACAGCGTGGGAAGAAGCCTGGCCGAGTCGGTTCAGCGATGGATGGCCTATGCCTCCAGGACTCTTCCCCTGCGGGTTAAATAGTCTCAGAGATTTCGTGGAGGTGGCGGTGTATGGGTGATGTTACGGCAACCCTTCGGCAGATCGTCGAGGGAGCCCTTCGGGACGTCGCGGCGGAAAAGGGTCTTGTTTTCTCCGGGCTGCCCGAGATAGCGTTTGAGAAGCCGAAGCGGGATAACCAGGGGGACCTTTCCACCAACTGCGCCATGCAGATGAGCAGGCATTTCGGGGAAAAGCCCATGGCGCTGGCGGAAAAAATAGTGGCACGGCTCTCCTCCGATCCGTATCTTGAAAAGGTCGAGACGGCAGGGCCGGGATTCATCAACTTCTTCCTTTCGTCCAGGTGGATGGGGGAGGTCCTTGCCGATATCCTCAACCGGGGGAAGGATTACGGTTCGTCACATCTCGGCGGAGGCAGACGGGTCCAGGTGGAATTCGTGAGCGCCAACCCCACCGGTCCACTGCATGTGGGGCACGGGCGGGGCGCGGCCGTGGGGGACATCATCGCCAATATCCTGAACTTCTCCGGCTGGGATGTTCAGCGGGAGTACTACATCAACGACGCGGGGCTCCAGATGGATATTCTCGGACGATCCACCCAGGCGCGCTACTTCGAGATTGCCGGATGCCCGGAGAAAGCCCCCTTCCCGTCGGACGGGTACAAGGGCGGCTACATCTACGACATTGCCGGGTCGGTCAGGGAGCGTGAAGGCGACCGTTTTCTCTCCCTCCCTCCCGAAGAGAGCCTTCCCTTTTTCAAAACCTTTGCCGCCGACACCGTCCTCGCCACCATACGGAAGGACCTTGCCGACTTCGGTGTGACCTTCGACGTGTGGTTCTCCGAGAAGAGCCTGTATGAGCGTAACCTGGTTCCCTCGGCCATGGAAACCCTGAAAAACCGCGGATTCGCCTTCGAGCAGGACGGCGCCCTCTGGTTCAAGTCCACGGACTTCACCGACGAGAAGGACAGGGTGCTCATCCGCAGTAACGGCGTCCCGACCTATTTCGCCTCCGACATCACCTACCACAAGGAAAAATTCGACCGGGGCTTCGACAGGGTCATCGATATCTGGGGGGCGGACCACCACGGCTATGTTCCCAGGATGAAGGCGGGGGTGGAATCCCTCGGGAGAAACCCGGAAGATCTGGAGGTCCTCCTTATCCAGTTCGTGAACCTTCTCCGGGATGGCCGGCAGGTGGCCATGTCCACCCGCTCCGGGGAGTTCGTCACCCTCCGGGACGTGATGGACGAGGTCGGCGTGGACGCCACCAGGTTCTTCTTCGTCATGCGCCGGAGCGACTCCCACCTCGATTTCGACCTCGAACTGGCGAAGCAGACGTCCAACGATAACCCGGTATATTACGTCCAGTACGCCCACGCCAGGATCTGCAGCGTTCTTCGCGAGGCTGAAGCCCGGGGGATCGCCGTTCCCGCGGGAGCGGATGTGCCGGAGGGAATTTTTGCCTCCGATGAGGAGAAGAAACTTCTTTCCCGGCTTGCCGATTTCCCCAAGGAGGCTGAAAAGGCCTCGAAGGACCTGGCTCCCCACATCCTGGTGAACTACGTCTCCGACCTTGCGGGCGACTTCCACTCCTTCTACAATGCCCACAGGGTGCTCGGCGAGGAGGAGCCGGTAGTGAAGGCCCGCCTGCTCCTGGTCAAAGCGGCCGGCACGGTCATTTCCACCGTCCTCGGTCTCCTCGGCGTGGCGGCACCGGAGAGGATGTAATGTGCTCCGGCTCAGGTGGATACTCCTCGCTGCCGCAGTGTCGCTCTTCGCGGCGATCATGGGGACGGCCTATTTCCTCGAATTCCGGAAGATAGGCCGCCTCACGGCGCTGGCGGACGAACGGATGGCGGCTCTCGTCTCCATGAGCCGGTCGGTCCAGGAGCTCCGGGAAAAGGTGGCCTTTTACGGCACGCCCGATGGAGTGGCCCACCTGGCACGGGAGCAGTACAATCTTTCCTTTCCTGGAGAAATGGTGTTCAAGATCGAGGTGAAGAAGAATTCCTTGCCTCGGGAGAAGCGATAGGGTATAATTCCGGGGCAAGTTTTTCCCTGCCCTTTCCTCGGGAGAGGGCCAAAAGTCCAAAGGGAGGAGGTGAAGGAACGTGCGGCCATATGAAATGATGGTGCTTGTGAGCGCCGAGATCGAGGATCCGAAAGAAGAGATCGCGAAGGTCGAGGAGGTCGTGCGCAATCTTGGCGGAGAGGTGGCCAAGACCGATTTCTGGGGGAAAAGGCGTCTTGCCTATCCCATCGACAAGAAAACGGAAGGCTTCTACGCCGTGTGCAATTTTTCGCTCAACCCGGACCAGCTTGTTGAGCTCAACCGTGTTCTTGGACTGCGCCCGAATATCTATCGTCAGATGACAGTCCGTCTTGACGAAAAATAAGGAGGCAGCGCCGTGGCGAGAGGATTTAACAAGGTCATTCTGATGGGCAACCTTGCCCGGGACCCTGAAATACGCTATTCAGTCGACAAGCGGGCCATGGCCCGTTTTGCCGTGGCGGTGAACAACACCTGGAAGGACAGGAACGGTGAACTGCAGGAGAGCGTCGATTTCATCCCCGTGGTCGTCTGGGGGCCGTCCGCTGAAAACTGCGAGCGGTATCTCAAGAAGGGCAGCCCGGTTCTCGTGGAAGGCCGGATCCAGGTCCGGAGCTACGAGGCGAAGGATGGCTCAGGAAAACGGTACGCCACCGATGTCGTCGCCTCGGGGGTGACGTTTCTCGGGTCGAAGCGGCAGGATGATTCGTCATCCGGCTCCTTCGGCGATGACGAAGGGTATGGAGACAGCGTCCGGAAGGACCGCCGATTCAGCTCCCAGGACGAGGACTTCCCCATGGATATTTCCGAGGTGCGGAACGAAGAGGATGCGGACATCCCCTTCTAGCAGAGAGGTTTTTTAAGGAGGGCAGTGCACAATGGCTGTGAATGAAGGCAGAAGCGAAGGCAGAGGACCCGGCGGCCCCGGAGGCCGCGGCGGCCGGAGAGGCGGAAAGCGCCGGCCGAAGGTATGTTTCTTCTGCGTGGACAAAATAGAGCACGTGGATTACAAAGATGTTGAAAAGCTCCGCAAGTACGTCAGCGAGCGGGGGAAAATCATGCCCCGCCGCGTGACGGGAAACTGCGCGAAACACCAGCGCCAGCTTACGGAAGCCATCAAGCGGGCGAGATACATGGCCCTTCTCCCCTTCTCCGTGGAGTAAGGCTTCGCAGCGAAACAGCGTCTTTTTTCGGGGGAGGAGCCCAGCTTCTCCTCCGAAATTTTTATGTTCCCCCCGAACCCATTCCGGGTTCAGGGCGGCGAAAAAGGAGGCCAAAAGGTGACCCCCACACGAAGCCTGGTGGAATCGTCCCTCCTCGCGGGTCTTGCCGTGATTCTCTTCCTGGCGGCCCAGTTTCTCCCCTTTGTCGGGGCGGCGTTTTCTCTGCTCGCTCCAGCCCCTCTCGTGATACTCGGCCTGCGCCATGACCTGAAAAAAGCCGCTCTCGGCCTGGCCATAGCCACCCTGCTGACAGCCGTATTCCTCGGCCCCCTGTCATCCCTTTTCTTCCTTCTCGGGTTCGGCGTCCTGGGGATCGGTCTCGGCTTCCTGGCCAGGCGGTGCTCTTCCGGCGTGGAGGTGATGCTCCTCGGCATCCTCCTCTCCCTGGGAAGCAAGCTCCTTCTTATGGTTATCGCCGCAAAGGTGACGGGAATCAATCCTTTCCAGCTCGATGGGGCCGAGATGCAGGCCATGGTTGACAGGATCTTCGGCTTCTACGAAACGGCGGGAATGTCCAGGGAATCCCTGTCAGCGGTGAAGCAGCAGTTTTCCCAGGCCATAGGGGTGCTCCCGGTGATCTTCCCCACCATTCTCACCATGGCGGCGGCCCTGGACTGCTATCTCAGCTACAGGGTGAGCGGCTTCGTCCTGAAGCGGATCGGCGGAACCTCCCTTCCTCCGCTGCCTCCCTTTTCCCGCTGGAGATTCCCGAAGAGCGTCTTCGGTGCGCTTCTCGCCTCGGTGCTTCTCTCGGTTTTCGGATCCCAGGGAGGGGAATGGAACATGGCCATGCGCATCGGCACCAATGTCCGGATGCTCGTGAACTTCCTGTTCCTCTTCCAGGGACTCTCCCTCTTTTGGTATTTCCTCGGGGGAGGGGACAGTCCCCACAGGGGGGCGGGACGTTTCCTCAGGACCGTTGCTATAATAGTGGCGGTTCTCGTGCCCATGCTTTCCACGGCCACCGTCATGGTGGGCATAGCGGATATGTGGCTTGATTTCAGAACCCGTTTCAGGAGGAATGATGAACGATGAAAGTAATATTGAAGCAGGACGTGAACAAGATCGGCGCCGCAGGAGAACTGATCGAGACTTCTGACGGCTACGCCCGAAATTTCCTCTTCCCGAAGGGACTTGCCGAGGAGGCCACGCCGGAGCGCCTGAAAGAGTGGAAAGACCGGCAGGCAGCGAAGAAGAAAAAGGACGAGAAGCTGAAAAACGAGGCCCTTGAACTTCAGAAGCGCCTTTCCGGAAAAGTTGTCCGGGTCCGGGCGAGCACCGGCGAGAAGGGCAAGCTCTTCGGAAGCGTCACCGCCGCCGCGGTGGCGGAGAACCTGGCTGCCCAGCATTCCGCGTCCGTGGACAAGCGGGATATCCGGATGCCCGACACGGTAAAGCAGACAGGGAACTATACATTCACCGTCCGCCTCTATCCCGGCATCGAGGCTGAGATGACCCTTACCGTCGAGAGCGAATGATGGCCGCCCACCCGTCATGGGACCGAACGCCCCCCGTCTCCCCGGAGGCGGAGCGCGCAGCTCTCGGCGCATGTCTCATGGACCGGGAGGCGCTCAATATCGTCCTTGAGATTCTCCAGCCGGAGGATTTTTATGACCTGAACCACAGGGCCGCCTACGAAATCGTCTACGAAATGGCCCAGAGGGACAAGCCGGTGGATCCCCTCACCTTCCTGGAGGAACTCTCCAGGCAGGGAAAAAGTGAACGCCTGGGGGGGCAGCCCTTTGTCGCTTCCCTCGTGGACAGCGTCCCCACAACGGCCAACGTGGAATACCATGCGGGCATCGTCCGGGACAAGGCAATCCACCGGCGGCTCATCTCCGCGGGGAACACCATCGTCAAGCTCGGTTATTCCGAGGAGCTCGACGTGGACGAGGTTCTCGAGGAAGCGGAACGGGCGGTGTTCGAGATCGCCCAGAAGAGGAACACCACCAACTTCCGGCACATCGGCGAAGTCCTCGGCAAAACCTTCCTCCAGATCGAGGAGCAGTACAACCGTTCGGACCAGGACGTGGCGGGTTTCAATTCGGGATTCTACGAACTCGACAGGCTCATGGGCGGATTCCAGCCGGGAAGCCTGAACATCGTGGCCGCCCGTCCCTCCATGGGAAAAACGGCCTTTGCCATCAACATCGCCCAGTTCGGCGGGCAGGGAATGAGGCGCCCGGTGCTCATCTTCAGCCTGGAAATGGGCGCGGAGCAGCTTGTCCAGCGGATGCTGGGCGCCGAGGCCAGGATAAACATCCACGACCTCCGGAACGGCTCCTTTCCGAAATCCTCCTGGGAAACTCTCGCTGAAGCTGCCGGCCGGCTCGCCGAGGCCCCGGTCTACATTGACGACAGCTCCATGCTGTCCACCCTGGAACTCCGGGCACGGTGCCGCCGCTTCAAGTCCAGGCACAAGGACCTGGGACTGGTGGTGGTGGACTACCTCCAGCTCATGAACTCCTCGAGGCGGATCGAGAACAAGCAGCAGGAAGTGGCGGAAATTTCCCGGGGACTGAAGGGAGTGGCCAGGGAACTCGAAGTTCCCGTCATCGCCCTGTCCCAGCTCTCCCGGGCGGTGGAGCAGAGGACGGAGAAGAAGCCGCAGCTTTCCGACCTGCGGGACAGCGGCGCTATCGAGCAGGACGCCGACACGGTCATGCTGCTCTACCGGCCCGGCTATTACGAGGCAGGTGCCCCGGGGGAGGAAGACGACAACAGGGCCTTCATCAACCTGGCCAAGCACAGGAACGGCCCCACCGGGGAAATCTCTCTCGTCTTCCTCAGGGAATACACCCGGTTCGTAAATGCCGACCGTTCCTATTGATCCTAAATCCGCAGTTTTTTTCGGGCAGAGGGAGCGTCGCCGGGAAAAGCGCCCGGGCCGGGAAAACGGCATGGATGTCGGTTTAAGGTGCAGTTGTCATGGACGACAATCTGCACCGACGGCCCAAGCGAGCACCGGTGACGCTCCCCGCTGCCTCCGGGTTTTGGTTGATTTCCCTTGATTGGTCGGCGCACGGTGGAGTAGAATGCATGTGAAGCCTTTTTCTTCGCCCAAGCTTTGGAAACCGGAGGAACGACATGGCGGGAGTCCTGAATTTTCTGAGGAGTGACACGGGAAAGGAAAAAAATGCCGGAAAGAACCTTCCGGAGGACGGACAGGCCAGGCGGCTCACCGAAATACCGGTCGACCTGATCAGTCCCAACCCGACCCAGCCCCGCCGCCATTTCGACGAAGGGGACCTGGACGATCTCGCGGCCTCCATTTCCCAGGTGGGCATCATCCAGCCCGTAGTGGTTCTCGCCCTGGAATCGGGCTACGAACTCGTGGTGGGCGAACGGAGGCTCCGGGCGGCAAAAAAAGCCGGCCTTTCCACCATTCCTGCCATCATTACCGAGGCGGACCCGGGCGAACAGCAAATCCTGGCCCTTGTGGAAAACATCCACAGGAGCAACCTCTCGGCGGTGGAGGAAGCCGCCAGCCTCCAGGCCATCATGGAACGTTCCGGCTGGACCCAGACGGAACTCGCCGGAAAACTGGGCCGCTCCCAGTCCTCCGTGGCAAACAAGCTCCGGCTCCTTCGGCTCGAGGAACCGGTGCAGCGTCTCGTCATGGAGGGAAAGCTCGGCGAACGGCAGGCCCGGGCACTCCTCTCCCTCCCCCCGGAAGACCAGATCGCCCTCGCCGCGGAAGCCGCAGCGGAGAACATGGCCGCCAGCGAAGTGGAGCAGAAGGTAAAGGACCGCGCCCCGTCGCAGTCAAAGACCGGGAAGAAACGGCTGAAAAAGAATCCTCTTTCCTTTTCCGGGCCCGACGGCCCCACCGGGGAAATCCTCCGTGACGTGGCCGCCCTGGTGGAACAGAACAGGAAAAAGGGAATACCCGTGGTCTGGAAAGTGAAGGAACTTGCCCAGAGGGAGCTTGTGGTGGAGCTCGTGGTGGAACTCAACGGGGATCTCGGACAGACGGAGGAATGACGCAGAATGAATGAAGCGCTGAAAGGCGGACGCACCCTTCCCGCTCAGGAGGAACCGGGCTCGCTCATCGTGCCCTCCTGTTTATTCCCCCTTGCGCTCTTTGTCTCCCTCGTGCTGCCGAACCTCGTTTTTTCCGGCCCCTGGTTCTATTCCACCCTTCACCTCATGAAGTGGGGGGTCGCCCTGGTTCCCGTTGCACTCTGCGGTCTTCTGGCCGGAATAACCGTAACCGTCCGCGGCACGGTCCGGACAGCCTTCACCATAGACGGCTTCGCCGTGGTCTGGCTGCTGCTGCTCCTCTACGTGACGGCCCAGCCTTTCTGGTCGGGACTCCGGTCCCCGGAAACCTTTTTCCAGGAATGGTTTTTCTTCGCTTCTCTCTGGCTCGTCTACGTTCTTTCCTCCCGCCTCGCAGGAGGAAGGCTGCTGAGGATCCTTCTCTGGGGCAGCCTGGTCAACTGCGCCGTGAGCGTCGTCTTCGCCGAGCTCCAGGTACTGGAGATCCGGGATCTTCCGTTCTTTATCCTCCCCACCCCCGGGCATTACATCGCCAATACGGGGCAGCAGAACATGTTCGCCCTCTGGCTCGCTCTCGGCAGCCTGAACGGCGCCTTTCTGTTCTTTTCCGCCGGAAAAAACGGAAGAATTGTCCGTGCCATCCTCGTTCCGCTTCTTGCGGTCACCTTCTGGGGCCTGATTTCCACCACCAGCCGCTCGGGTATCCTCGCCCTTCTCACGGGGTTCGCCGTCCTCTCCTGCTACTACCTCCGGAACCTCGGCAGGAAAAACCTGAAAAATGTTCTCGCCGTCGCCCTTCTCTTCTGTTCCGTCCTGGGCCTCAACCTGTTCCTCAACGAGGGGCGGTGGGGAATCCTGATGCACAAGATGGACGACGTGCTGAAAAACCCTCTCTCCATCGCCAATCGGGACAGCATCTGGGCCACGTCCTGGACCATGTACGCCGATCGTCCCCTCCGCGGCGTGGGACTCGGCCAGTACAAGTGGCACTACCTGGACGCCCAGAGGGAGATGCTGAAGCGGTGGCCGGGAATGAGGTGGCAGTACACCCACTGGGCCCACAACGAGTTCCTCCAGTGGTTCGCCGAAACGGGAACCGCCGGGGGGCTGCTCATGGTGTTTCTCTGGGGATGGTGGGCGGTTTCGGCCTTTTCCGCCTTTCTCAGGAAAAGAAGCCATTCTCCGGAAGCCTACTGGGGGAGTGCGATGGTTGCCCTTTTTCTCTTCAACGCCCTGTGGACACGGCCCTTCCACCGCATAGAAAACGTCCTCTGGCTTTCCCTTGCTTTCGCGCTCGCCAATCGGGAGATGCTCCTGCCTCTCTTTGAGGCCCCGCCCCCGGAGGATTTCCGGAAGGGCGGCCGCCTGCTGGGAACGGTGATTGCCTCGGTCTGCCTCATCGGCATCGTCTATTTCGGTTCCGGGGTCAGGGGCGACCGGATGCTCCGCCTGGCATCGGACGCGGACGATCCGGTCCTGCGGGAACAGTTCATCTCCAGGGCGCTTGCCGCGCCCATGGTCCGGGATCTCGCAGAGAAAGAGCGGGCCTATTTCCTCGTGTCTCTGGGCCAGGAGAAGAAAGACCCCGAGATCGTCTCCGAGGGGCTGAACGAACTCATGGCGTACTTCGGCAGGCAGCCCCACGTCCGGGAGCTCAATTACCTCAGGGAGTGGAGCCGGAGGCTGGAAAACGTTCCGCTTTACGACGAGTTTGCCTCCTACGGGGGGCCTGTATCCGGGCCGCCGGCGGAAAAATAGAAGAATACGGGCACAGAACGCGGGGCCGGAGCCCCGCGTTCTGTGTATGTCTGCTCAGGAAATGGAGAGCAGTTTTGTGTAGGTGGGGTAGGGCCAGATATCCCCGGCTACGAAGGATTCAGCGGTGTCGCAAATCTGCCGGATATGGGCGCAGAGAGGAAGTACTTCCCCGGTGATGGACGCCGCCTGTTCCTCCATGTCCAGGGAGTGCATTTTCTCCTTGATGGCGTCAAGTTTCTCCGAGGCGGAGATGAGGGCCGTCTTCAGGGAGCCGAGCCTGCCGATGCAGGCGCTCCAGGAGCAGGCCTCTTTCCGGACATCTTCGGGGAGGACGGAAAGGGAGGAGCTTTCCAGAAGGATCTGCTTTGACAGGGCGGGAAGGATTCCCTCCCAGACCATGGTGCGGAGGACACCCATCTCGATCTCCACCGTCTTGATGAACTGTTCGAGCCGAATTTCGTAGTAGGCGATCACTTCCCGGTCGGTCATGATGTGGAGCTTCGAGAGAAGCTCCCTGTTCTCCGGCAGGAGGAAGAGGGCCAGCGCCTCCGGTGTGGAATTGACGATGGTAAGACCCCGTTTCTTTGCCTCTTCGTGCCACTGGGGGCTGTAGGCATTCCCCTCGAAGCGGAAGGCCCGGCTCTCGGCGGCGGCGAACTTGATGGCCTCGAGGGCGGCATCCAGGGCATCCACCTCGCCGACCCGGCTTTCGATCATGTCCCCGACCGTTTCCAGGCCCCAGGCCCACGCCGCGAGAATCATAGTCAGGGGGCCGGCGATGGACTGGGGGGCGCCGGGAGCCCGGAACTCGAACTTGTTGCCCGTGAACGCCAGGGGAGACGTCCGGTTCCTGTCCGAGTTGTCCGCCATGACCGAGGGAAGCTTGTTCATGCCGAGGTCGATGAGGGCCTGGGCTGGCATGTCGTCGGGAAGTCCCTTTTCCACGGCGTCGAGAATTCCGGTCAGGGTGGAGCCGAGGTAGGCGCTCATGATGGCCGGGGGAGCCTCGTTCCCGCCGAGCCTGTGCATGTTCCCCGGGGAGGCGATGGCAGCCCTGAGCAGGCTGTGATATTTCGATACGCCGAGGAGCAGGGCGCTCAGAAAGGTCAGGAACTGGATGTTCTTCCGGTGGTTCGACGACGGTTTCAGAAGGTTCCGGCCCTCGCTGTCCATAATGGAGAAGTTCACGTGCTTCCCGCTGCCGTTCAGTCCCGCAAAGGGCTTTTCGTGGAGCAGGAGCTGGAAATCGTGCCGCTTCGCCATCTTCCGCATCACGTCCATGATCTGCTGGTTCTGGTCGCAGGCGAGGTTTGCATCGGCGAACTGGGGTGCGAACTCGAACTGGCAGGGTGCCACCTCGTTGTGCCGGGTGGTGATGACCACTCCCAGCCGGTACAGGTCCCGCTCCACGTCTTCCATGAAAGAGAGGACCCTGGTGGGGATGGATCCGAAGTAATGGTCCTCCATCTGCTGTCCCTTGGGCGGAGGGCAGCCCAGGATGGTTCTGCCGCAGTACCGGATGTCCAGGCGGTTCTTTGCCACGGCGCTGTCCACAAGGAAGTATTCCTGTTCAGCGCCGACGGTGACGTGAGCCCACTTTATCCCCCTGTTGCCGAAGAGCTTCAGAAGGCGCATGGAGCGGGTCTCAACGGCGTCCACCGCCTTGAGGAGAGGGGTCTTGAGGTCCAGGGGGGTGCCGTCGTAGGAGATGAAGACCGAAGGGATGCAGAGGGTTCCCCCTTTCTTGCTCATCATGATGAAGGCGGGGCTCGAGGGGTCCCAGGCGCTGTAGCCCCGGGCCTCGAAAGTGGACCGTATGCCCCCCGAGGGGAGGGAGGACGCATCGGGTTCGCTCTGGATGAGTTCCTTGCCCTTGAAGGACTCGATAGGCATTCCGCTCTCGTCCTTGGACATGAAGGACATGTGTTTTTCCGCGGTCATCTCCGTCCGGGGGTGGAACCAGTGGGTCCAGTGGGTGGCGCCCTTTGAGAGGGCCCATTCCTTCATGGCCGCCGCCACCATGTCCGCCATGGCCGAGTCGAGCTTCTGTCCTCCTTCGATGGAGGCCATGAGCGCCTCGAAAATATGCTGGGGAAGTCTCTCCTTCATTGCCCGCCTGTCGAAAACGTACATTCCGAAAATATCCCGTGCCTTGTCGAATTCCACTTCGGTTCAACTCCTTCCGGCTGGTCCCGTAAAATAAAAAAACGATGCCACTTTATAGCACTCTACCCGTACATTAGTCAATAGAAAAGGTAAAAAGTGCTGCATAAAAAACAAAAACAGCGTTTTTATGACACTCCATCTTCTTTTTAGGCGGGAACTTCTCGAAAAAACGAACATAGTCGGTTGTCGGTACGAGAGGCGGATGTCCAGTGTTCATTCTTCCCCGGGGCCGGAGACTGCGGGGGCCTGCCGGCCGTTTCTCTTCCGGGGATTTGGTGTAAAATCAATGAGGAAATGATTTTTGCCCCTGTTCCGGGCCGGTCCTTACCGGCGCCCATTTTTCTCGAAAGGCGGGGATTCCCCATGCTGCTCCGGAAGGAATTCACCTTCGACGCCGCCCACAACCTGGTGGAATACCACGGAAAGTGCGAGCGGCTTCATGGACATACATACCGCCTGGCGGTGGTGCTGAAAGGCTCTCCCGACAGGGAGGGAATGATAGCGGACTTCTGCGAGGTCTCTTCCCTGGTGAAGGAGCGGGTCATCTCCAGGCTCGACCATGCCTACCTGAACGATATTCTTCCCCAGCCCACGGCGGAGTACATCGCCCGATGGGTCTGGGAACAGGTGGAAGAACCCCTCCGCCGGCCGAACTGCAGGCTCTGGGAGGTGGAGGTCTGGGAGACCGCCACGAGCTGCGCGGTG
>Ga0334889_1002514_pt1 | contig 20519 bp, 13 predicted proteins | sample GraSluR1_MG_2_FD_207222 | JGI IMG/M metagenome (GOLD analysis project Ga0334889, IMG submission 207222) | Sludge microbial communities from methane-producing bioreactor in Wageningen University, Netherlands - Granular Sludge_8_08-R1 | ecosystem: Engineered > Bioreactor > Anaerobic > Unclassified... | reverse complement strand
TCAGGCACGCCTCCAGGCTCTTCGCCAGGCACTCCATCGCCCGCGGATAGCGGTCCTCGTACTGCGCGATCAACGCCCGCCCGCGCCGCAGGCCCTCGTCGTAATCCTTGGCATAGAAGACGCGATGGATCTGCCGCTTGAGCTCGCCCTGGACGCCACGCGGCAGCTTCGCCAGGATGTTCCGCATCTTGTGCGCCTGGCACTTCTGGGGCAGCGACCGCGGCCACACCGCCTTGAGTGCCTTGCGCAGCCCCGGGCAGTCGTCGCTGCAGTACAACAGCGGCGTGCGCAGCCCCCGCTCGGTCAGGTCGCGCAGGAAGCCCACGCACGCTTCGTAGCTCTCCCGATCGCCCAGATCGATGTGCAGCAGCACCTTTCGCCCGTCCCACAGGATCGCGTAAGCGATGAGCACCGGCTGCTTCTCGTCGCGATCCGGGTGCAGCTTCAGGTACATTCCGTCCACGAACACGTAGAGCACGTCGTAGCCCGCGAGACTGCGTTGACGCCAGGCGTCGAAGTCGGCGCCGATCTTCTGGCCGATGCGGCTGGCGGTGGTTGGGGAGATGCCTTCGTCCTCGAGCACCTGCTTGAAGGTGTCGCTGACGTCGCGGACGCTGAGGCCTTTGACGTAGAGGCAGGGGATGAGGGCTTCCAGCGTCTCACTGCGGCGCTGGTAGGCACCCAGGACCGCGGTCTGGAAGGGCTCCGGACCGTTGCGCGTCTGCGGTACAAGCAACTCGACCGCCCCCTCGCCGGTGGTCACCTTGCGGCGTTTGAAGCCGTTGCGGTGCGTGGATTGCTCAGCCGTGCGGCGCTGGTAGCTGTTGCGGCCGATGAACTCCGCCGCTTCGATCTCCATCGCGCTCTGGAGCATGGCCTGGGCCGCAAGGCGGCAATAGCCGGAGACGTCGAGGCTGGCGGCACCGACGGCGTCCATCAGTTCTTGCCGAAACCGGTCGGCTGGGGTTACCTTACGCGAAATGGTGATGACTCCTTTCTGCCCGTCGGATGCGGGCTGAAGAACCTTCCATGGGAGTCATCACCATACTTTTTTTCACGCCGCTTTACAGAAGATTTGGGGCGCTACCACGGGGTTGGTCACGATGTGTCTGGCCATGCTGGCCAGTGTCGGCGTTTCGGGGGCTGCAACGATTCCAATGTCTAATTGGGATGCCAACCCTGTGCAAAGTATAGGTGATCTCACGTTTACGTTACTGGATTACACCGTTGCCTCGAACGTCCAGGTGGAGTTCTGGGACTACGGAGCACCCTTTGGGAGCGGTGTCACCTTCAGCAATTTCCCCGCAAACGGCTACGTTGAATACACCGTGGCCCTAAATCAAGCGGTTGCGCCCGGCTGGTGGATCGATTCCGTGGATCTGAGTTCTTATGATCGGGGCCCACAGCAGAACGGCGTGATGACCAAGCTGATCGTCGAGGAAAATGTTAGTCTGGGCCGGGGGGAATCCTATGACGTTCCCGACGGGATCAGCTTCCTGACCATCAAGGACACGTTTGTTAACATCGTGGGAAGTGGCTCCAATCAGTTTCACACGGTGATCCCCGAGCCCGCCACCTTAAGCCTGCTTGGCTTGGCTGGCTTGTTCGTTCTTGGACGACGCCGTTGAAACCAGGGGGGAAAGCGGGTCTGCCGCGACCCGCTGTTATACAAGCCGATCAAAGGCCGCTTCGTTGCTGGAGCGGCCTTTTCTTCATATTCACCAAGATCAATAATCGTCTGCCACGGTCGCGGCCTTCATGCGCCATCCAGGGATGGGGCAGACGAAGACCAACCGCCTGGTACGCGTTAACTGGAGGGTCGGCTGTTACTGAGATCCACGGGGGAGTGGAAGCGGCGAAGACCTGACGTCGAGGCGCGACTGACGGACTCCTGTGAGGTGCACCTTGACGCGTTCGGTGTACGTCCGTTTCCTCTACCGTCCGTCCCTGATGGCCTGCTCGTAGAGCCGGCGACTGTCGACGGGTGTCATCTGCTCGTTGTATTTTGGATTCCGACCTTCGAAATTCACGTAGTTGTAAGGGGCCCCTTCCCAGTACTCGCCGGTGGTGTTGTTCTGGGTGCCCCAGGTGTCGGTATGGTAGACGGTGCCGCCCTCCATGTTGGATATCCAGTCCTGCTCGCCCCGGATGTAGTTCGTTCGCTGGTAGTCAATGTAGTCCATGCTGCGCTGCCGTTCGTCATACGCCGCCTGCATCATCTCGCGAATGTCACGGGCGTTGTTGGCCACCATGGCGGCGGTCTGCTGCTGCATCTGTCGCAACCGGGCCATCCCCTGGGCCACGTAGTTCGCGGCCCATCCCTGATCGATCTGGTAGGACTCGAGCATGGATGCGAAATTGCCGAGGAAGGCATCGAACCGGTCCACCGGGGCGATGACGGTCAGGTGCCAGAAGTTCCAGCCGATCCCCAGTCGGGAACCGAAGCAGAAGCCGAAGGTGTACCCCTTGCACCGGCCGTTCCGCGTGTCACAGGTATAAACGAACTCCTCCGCCTCGACCGTGCCGGCGGTGTAAACCCGGGCCATCTCGCCCGCCACATCGGCCCGCGAGAACACCTGCTCGAATTCCATGTTCGTGGCCAGGCCCTGCGATTCGGTCAGGAATTGAAGGGCACGGCTGGGTGAGCGGTATCGCGAGACGGGCACGCCGGGAACGGAAACGCCCAGGTCGGGGCTGATGACCTCCACGTTCGCCACCACGAACGCAAACGCGCCCGTGGGATCCGCGGCCAGGAAGCCGCCCTTGCCCAGCTCCGTGCAGCTCCAGCCCTCCGGCATCGCAAAACTCGCGGAGCCGTCGCGCAGGCGATACTGCGTCAACTGCACCGGGATGGGTTCCACGCCGCCCGTGTCGAAGGCGCCCTTCATGATCCGAACGTTCGAAAGGATCGTGAGCAGCAGTTGCCTGTTGCTTGCCAGCTGCCCCTCGGGGGACTCAATGCTGGAGTACACGAACTCGCCGCGGCTGCCCGAGACCCAGCAACGACAGTCCCGCCCTCCCTTGCCGGGGACGGTAAATCGGGCATCGAATACGACCCGCGTGTGGTCTGCAGAAACCATCGCCGTCTTGATCTCAAAATCGGGAAACTGCCGGCTTATCGCCTGAATGAAGAGTCGGGTGAGGGCCGGCACGTCATCGCCCGCGGGATTCCTCCCGTAGAACATGGCGACCTCACGTTGATTCTCGGGATCGGTGATGGAAAGCGTTCGAAAGCCCGGTTGCCCGCCCTCTGCCACCGGCCAGCCTTCCGGCTTGTAGAGCACGAAGGTGGCTTCCGGGGTGACGTACTTCTCCATGCGGGGCACTCCGCTGCGCAGCTGCGAAACCGGTTGAGTCGCGACAACCGGGTCCGGCGATTCCCGCCGCGTCTGGACCTCGCCGGTCTCACGGCAAGAGAGACTTCCGTCCGGGGCGCCTTGCGTAGTCGGGTGCATCTGAGGTTCGCTCAGCGGCCGGCTGCGCCGGACCACGGCCCAGTCCTCGAACGAAAAGTGCTGATTCATGGTCGCCACTGTCTCGCTGGCCGGTCTCAGCACCGTGGTCTGGATGCTCAGGCTGTTGGTCAGAGGCAGCCCATCCACGAGGACGTGGGAGGACGCCCCGTTTTCCGCCAGCAGCCCGCCGTCGGGAAGCGTCGTCCGACGGGTGAAGCCGGTCGCGAACCATCGACCATCGATGTCACGGTGCTGAACCTGGGCCACGGCCTGCACGCCCTGCGTGGTGCGGACGCGCATCTCCGTCACGCGATAATCGCGCGACAGGTTCAAGTGCATCTCCGCAATGCCCAGGGAATGGAACACGCCGTCTGGCCCGCCGAGCGTGAGGGCGACTTCATAGCCGTCGTCGGTCGGCGTGGTCTGCACATGGTTCAGCCGCAGGAGGTTACCGGTATTGCCGAGGGCCTGCGCCACGAACTGCCTGCTGACCTGGTCGAGCAGCGCCCCAGCCTGGGGGGACGCCTCGCTCCCTGCCTCCACGCTGACCTCGTCGGAAGTCAGGAGGCCGTCGGCGTTGGCATCGTGCCAGGCGTAGTGGAGAGTGCCCTCGAAGGCCGGCGCGAAGCTCGAGGTCACCTGCACTCGGACCTGGCAGCTCGCCTGGCTGACAACCGAAAAGACGTACGCGTCACCGGTTTTGGCCAGGAACTGCGGGATCACGGTGGCCGAGAGCGCATCCCAGTTGCCGGGGGCCGCGGACCCAGCGATGGATGGAGTCGGCTGCTCCTGGCCCGGCACGCGGATGGGTGCGATCAGGGCGGCGCCGGCAGTCACACAGGTTATCAGTCTGCACGATTTCATGGTTCTCACTCCTCAGGCCTGGCCAGATGCCATGCCAAGCGCTACTCCATCATGATCGCAATCTGGAACTCGGTGAAGTCCGCAAGGTCGACGTCACCGTCCTCGTCAAAGTCCGCTCTGTGGCACTCGAACGGGACGGCTGCGCGCGGCCCGTTGAGGCAGTCCGCCAACGTGCGGTAGTCGTCGAGGTCCGTGTCAGCATCGCAGTCGAAGTCGCCGAGCGGTGGCTCCAGCCAGGGACGCGCGTCGATCCTGGCTTGCGCGGCGCTCAGCATTTCCGCCCAACGTCCGTCGTCGATCGGGAAGCCGTACTCCGTGGCGAACCGGCCGCGCAGATCCTGGCCCGAAGACGCGCTCAGGGCCGCCACAATCCAGGTAGCCTGGGCGGTCTCGTCCGTCAGCTCCACCGGCAGGGGCTGGTCGAACGGCACGAACGTGCTGTAGAGATCGAACCACGCCTTCGGGCCGTAGTCGTCGTACACCTCCCACAGGATGTCGCAGATGACCTCCACGGTCACGTCCGCGTAGTGCGCGCCGGCGCCCTGGTAGCTGATCAACGCGAGCCGTTGCCCTGGATCGATATTCGGGTAATGCTCTGCCAGGCTCTCCACGGCTTGGGCGCTCAGCCCGCCGGGGCACCGGTTCAGTCGGTACCATGACCAGGCCCCGGCCATCGACGCCAGGGCCTCGCTGTACTTCCATCCGTGCTGGTTGCTGGCCGTGCAGAACTGACCGAAGGACCACGAAGCCCAGGTGAAGTTGTGTCCCATCTCATGGAAGATGACGCCCCACTGGGGTACCCGATGCTCCGGGACGTTGATGATGTAGCAGCTGTTGTGGATCGGCTTGCCGTATTCCCAGCCCAGGCGGACCGGGTTGCCGCTCAGCCCGCAGGGCAACGTGGTCGGGTCGTTGCCGACATCCAGCACGAAATACTGCCGGCCGCCTCCGAACGGCATGGTGGCCATCAGTTCCCGCTGCGCCGCATACGCCAGATCCGTTCCCAGGACCACCTGGTAGTCGGTCGTGAAAGCTGCCAGGTTCACGCCCTCAAGCTCAGGCGGCAGATAGAACGCCACGTGTGTCCCCTCGTACGATTGATGCGTCACCCCGAGGTCCGCGTCCGCGACCCGGATGATCGCGACGTTGTCCGCCGGAACGCCGTCCGCGGACACGGTCACCACGGGTGTATCATCGAAGCCGAGGGGCACAGTGTGGGCCGTCACGGCACCGCCGGCATCCACGGTCGCCACGGACTCGTTCGAACTGGCGAATGACAGCTGGTAGTCGCCGATCGGCATGAGGTTGCCGGACGCGTCTCGCACCTCCACCTCAAGCTGTCCGGTCGCCGGCCCGGACGGGCACAACATCAGCAGGGGAGTCGTCACCGTGACCCGCGCCGGCGGGGTGTACGGCAACGGGGTCGCGGTCGCCACGGCCGTCTCGTGATTCGCCGCAACGGCCACGTCGTTGACCGCATGAAAGGCGTCGCATGCCCAGTGAAAGTGCTGGGGATTGGCGATCTGTCCCAGGCCGATGGTGATCTGAATCCACTGGCCTTGAATGACCACGGTCCCCAGACCACCCCCGGGCAGCGACCCGGTGACGTCCACGTAGCCTCCTCCGAAGGCGGGGCTGATCACGGCCCGCACGTTGAACTCGCTGCCGAGCTGTTCATGTGGCTGGCCGGTCAAGGGATCGTTGTCGGCATCCACCAGCCACAGAAACGTGATGTGTTCGTTTGTTCCCACGCCAGTGGGAATCGCCGTCCGCGTCTCGATGACGAACGTCAACAGCCCGCCATTCTGTTCGATCCGCGCGGACACGATATCGACGTACCCTTCGCACTCGGGCTGCACCGGATCGGTCAACTGGCCGATGACCGTCGTTGCGTACGCGCCAGATCCTGTCACCAGGCCGGGCGCCAACGTGACGATTCCTGCAAGCATGATCATTCTGGAGTGGGACATGTCTTCTCTCCGCTGGAATATCTGCTCAGACACCGTGGCTCCTAAGGGTGGACCTCATCGACGATCGCGGCTCCACAGGCCATGCACTCGTCGTAGGGTACGCTCGAGTTCAGCTGACATCCCTGTGCCATCGGGGACAACTCCTCTTGACCAGCGTTGATTTCATGACAAGCTTCTCCTTTCACTCGAACGGACGGTCGGGCCCGAACGCCTTGGTCGGGCCCGATCGTTCCGCTCAAGCTGTTGCTACTGCCGGATGTACTCATCCCAGGCGTCGTTCGACCAGTCCATGACGTCTTGCCGGTAGTCAATGACGTCCTGGATATCCTGGGTCGGGTCGTAGAGCCCCCAATCCGGAAAGCCGCCCCCCCAGAACGGGTAGTAGCCGCCCCAACCGGCCCCACCACCGCCCATCGTCGCCTCATCACAACCCGCCAGCGCGATGAGCGCCACCCAAAGCACCACAGCCAGCGCCACTTTTCCTCCAGCTTTCACGCAAGTATTCATTTCTGACCTCCTTCTGCTTGTCCTTGCCTGACCCGTGTGGTCCTGCATCGCCAACCCCTTGCCGGGCAGCGGTCCGGTTCTGACAAGAAATTCGGAGGATCCGTTATTTGGGGGCGGGAGGGACACCCGGCCCTGGCGGGCGGAGCCTGCGTGCCGGGCTCAGTCGCCCGTTTCGGCCTCGAAGGGGGCCGCTTTATCGGGCGTTCCCCAGGCCCGGTACAGCTCGGCCAGCCGCGCGCGGGCTTTCCGCGTCAGGGAATGGTCCTCGCCCCGGGTGGTGAGAAACACACGGTGGCTATTCACCAGCAGCGGTTCAGCCTCCTCGAAGCGATTCAGCCGCGTCAGCGTTTCCCCCTGGCCGCCCCACAGGTAGGGCAGCAGCCAGTGTTCCGGGGGAAGCGAGGCCGCGGCCCGGCCGGTCTCCTCGAACGCGGCCAGCGCCTCGCCCAATCGCCCGCCGTCGCGCAGGCCCGCCGACAGATTGATGCCTGCCAGAATGGTCTGAGGGTGACTCGCGCCCAGAGTGCGACGGCGAGTTTCAAGGCAGCGACGGAACAGCTCCGTTGCCTCATCGCCCCGGGCCAGTTGGGTCAGAACCCCGGCCAGGTTGTTCAGCGCCGTCAGCGTCTCCGGATGCTCGTCGCCGTAGCTCAATCGCAATGACTCATAGACCCCGCGCAGCAGCAACTCCGCCTCCTCCGGCTTCCCGAGATCCTGCAACACCCGGGCCAGGTTGTTCAGGATCGGCCCGGCGGTCGGGTCGGTGTCCGGACGGCGGCGGCGCTGCCGGGCCAGCACGTCGCGCAACACGGTTTCGGCCTCCGCCAGGCGACCGATCTGGTGATACAACACAGCCAGGTTGCTGCGTGCCTGCAACGTGCGGGGATGATCGTCGCCTACGGCCTGACGATACCCGTCGATCGCTTCGGCATAGAGCGTCTCCGCCTCGCCGAATCGTCCCTGCTCCTGGGCCAGCCGCGCTGCGTTGTTGATGCTGGTGAGCGTGTCGGGGTGATCGGGGCCGAGCAGACCCCGGCGGGCTTCGCAAACTTCCTTGACCAGCAGAAGCTGGCCCAGGTTGCCTTTCGTGCTGATCGTATCGGCGTGATCCTCGCCGTGAACACGCTGCTGGGTGGTCAACGTCTGACGATAGAGCTGTTCCGCTGCCTCCAGGTCTCCCATACTGTGCAGCAGCAGGGCCAGGTTGTTCGCGGCGGCCAGCGTGTCCCGATGCTCATCCCCCGTCACCCGGCGGAATCCGGCAAGCGCTTCTCGGGCCAGCGGTTCGGCCTCTGCGAACCGCCCCTCCTCCCGATACAGACCGGCCAGATCGGTGACCGCCTGCAACATCTCCGGCGGGTCAGGATTCGGTAAGCCCCGGTACAGCTTGAGAGCTGCGGTCAGGTTCACCTCCGCCGACGCGTAGTTGCCCAGGCTGGCATAGGCCCGGCCGATGGTCGCCCGCACGGGGGCCTCCACCTCCGGCTCACCGGTCAGTTCCGCCTCGACACGTTCGGCCGCGGCGTCGAGGATCTCACGCAGCAGGCCCGCGTCACGCCCCGCCACGTGGGAGGGATCCAGCGAGCCGAACATGCTCTGCAGGAACTGCTTGGCACGACGGACCTTCTCGACCTCCGCCTCGGCCTGCACGCGGCGTTGATCGGCAACCTCCTCTGCCCGACGAGCCCGATCGTACAATATGGATGTCGTGATCGCGACGAGCACGGCCAGCACCAGGAAGGCACTTGCAACGGCCGCGGCCAGCCGGTAACGGCGCACGGTCCTTTTCACGGCATACCATGCCGAATCGCGCTTGGCCTCGATCGGCTCCCCCCGGAGGTAGCGGTCGATCTCACGGGCCAGCTCGCCGGCCGTCTGGTATCGGCGCTCCGGCTCCTTGGCGAGCGCTCGGAGCACAATCGTGTCGAGCTCATCGTCGATTCGGGTCTGGAGGCTGCTCGGCCGCATCGGAGCGGCCGCGCGAATGCGCTCGATGACCGCCGGGAGTTCGCCGCTGACGGAATAGGGGAACTGCCCGGTCAGCAACTGAAAAAGCAGGACGCCGAGCGAGTAGACGTCGGTGCGGACATCCATCTTGTCGATCTGCCCCGACGCCTGTTCCGGGCTGGCCCAGGGGAGCGAGCCGAGGAACTGGCAGGACACACTGAGGCTGGGCTGGTCCGGGCCGCCGTGTCCGGAGAGGGCGCTCTTGGCCAGACCGAAATCAAGCACGTGCGGCTCGCCCGCCGTGTCAATACGGATGTTGCTCGGCTTCAGATCGCGATGGATGACGCCGCGCTGATGGGCGTAATTCACCGCCTCGCAGATCTTCGCAAACAGACCGAGGGTCTCCCGGATGGAGGGCGGCCCTCCCATCGTCTCGGTTGACGCGCGGTCTTGCTGCGCGTGCAACCCCGCAAGCGGCGCGGGCCGCCCGTCCGACACGCGCAACTGTATGGAGCGGATGGACGCCTCCAGCGTGGTTCCCTCAATGTACTCCATCACGTAGTACGGATGACCGTCGGCCGTCGTCCCGCTGTCGTACAGGCGCACGATGTTGGGATGCTGCAACGTGGCCACCAGATCGATTTCGCGTTCGAACCGGCGGCGGGTACTCTCCGACGCCAAAGCACCGTCCAGCAGGAGCTTGATGGCCACGACGCGCCGGGTGGATCGCTGAACGGCCTGATACACGATGCCCTGTCCGCCGCGACCGAGTTCGCGCAGCCCGTCATAGCCCGGTATGGACGGGGCGCGCACCCCGGACCGCGCAGCGTCCCGCACTGCGGAAAGCAGCATGTCCTCGCTCTGATACCAATCGTCGCTGCCAGCCATCCTGATTGCCGGTACGTATGGCGTCCAACCCGCGGCCGGTCGCCCCCTGCCTACCTCTCATCCTGCACTTGCGCTTCGATGAGTGTAGTCAGGCGCTTCAGAATTCGCGATTTGGCCTGGTAGACCTGGGCCGGACTCATCGCCAGGTCCTTCGCGACCGCCTGCGCGTCCTCGCCGGCGACCGCATAACGCTCGAAGGCGTCGCAATCCGACGGAGTGAACTCGGTCCGGATCGTACGCATGGCCAGGCGGACGTGGTAGTTCCGCCATTCCAGTTCCCAGTTTCGCTCGACAGCCTCGTCTGCTGCGGCCAGACGAGTCGCCTCTTCGATATGCTCCAGATTGACCTCGCCGTGACGTCGGGCCTTCTTTTTGAATATCGCACGAAGCGTAATGGTCTTGAGATAGGATCGGAACTTGCCCCTTGATTGATCATAGGTGAACCGCGGCATGTTCTGTGTGAGTGCGACGAGCACGTCCTGCACCACGTCGTCGCGGTCCGCTGCCTGGAGGTTCTGCCGCCGGGCGAAGGACTGGATCAGTTCGCCGTAGCGGTCCAGAAATTCCCCCCAGACCATCGGGTCCGCGTCGGCCGTAAGCCGCGCCAACAGGCTTGCGTGAGTCACGGAAAACCTCGACATGCACGACAGTATACACCACGACAGCACGCGGCGGCTCCGCATCAGACAATTCCGCGTTCCCGCGCAACCCGAAGCTCCGTCCATCTGGCTCCACGCGGCTCGTGACGGTCTGCCGGCGGGACGGGAGCCAAGCGGCGATTCTCTCAAGCGTTGTTGAGGGCAACAGGCGGATCAACCACGGGTAAACGCCGCTACCCCATGAACCACAAGAGGTTGCGGCGTGCCTCCACCCGAACCGGAGAGGGCGGGATTCAATCGAACGGTTTTCTGCAAGTTGTGCAAAGAGCTGCAGTTACGACTTAACTCCGGCGATGACAAGGAGTTTCGCCGTCTTGTTGATGTGCTGTTCCTGCACGGTTTCTTCCTGTCTCGAGACGCGTTTTGAGGGCAATTTGAGGACAACACACTGAGCCGACCCCCGAGCTCCACCTGGAAAACGCTCCCGCGATGAGCACGTAGCTTCTGAGGTCGCCGTCCCGGTACAGGTCAGAGTCCGAGAGTGATCGAAAACTCCTGGTCATCAGGCCACCCGCGTAGCAGAAGACGGTGTGGCCGGCGGTTGCGCCATCAACATCCGATATTCGTGAGCGCACGCCAGATGGTAGTGGTACTTCAGAAGCCGGCGCCGAGGTCGAGCTTCCATCAACTGCGGATGCTCGATGACGCGCGCGTCAATCGCGTTCAACGACACCGGTCGAGGCTGACGGGGCGGCCGACAGCCGCTGCTAGGTAGACAGCTCAGTCCACATCCCGCCACGTTAGCAACGCCACCGCGCGAATCACCTGCCGATGAACGTCGTGAAGGGGTTCATAAGGCAGTCCGACATCACGACAACCACGGAGTTCCACGGAACCGTCACGGAGGACCATTTCGCACAGGCGCGATGGGTGATCGAGGCGATCACCAAGGCAGGATCGCGAAGCGCGACTGACGCCAGAATGGCGCTGGCGGCCTGAATCCGAGGGCCACGCCGCACAGGTTGACATTTGTCCCCGAGATAGCCCCTTCCGGCCACGCGACGTACGAGACTGGGTGCGGAGAGATTCAAACCCCCGACCAATCGATTATGAGTCGTCGACGCGGCTCGTAAGGGGTTATCTCATCAATACTTATGGCCGTTTTTGGCCCCAAAAAGCGGGGTGCACACCAGCAACACATTCGGAACATGCTGGCATCCGAGCCGCAACAGATCAGAGAATGACGCCCGGAGTGACGCCGATTGTAGATGAGGTACTTACCAGATCGCAATGACCGGTTCCAGGGTACCTAAGAGCCTCCCCTCGCGTCGCCGCGCTCGTATCTGCGTTGTCTTGCGGCTGCTCTCGACCGGCCAGGGTAAGCGCCGAACCGCTACTCAGCTTTCTTCCACATCCGCAGGTAATCGTCGAGGAGCTTCGGGCTTTCCCAGTACGCCGGGATCATGTTCATTTGGTGGTCGACAAACCGCCTATCGCGATCTGATCGTTCGTAGTTCTGGAACGCGTGGAACGCCGTGCACACCGCGTTTCGAACGATCGGGTTGAGCTGCTTCATCTGCTCATCGGACAGGTGCTCGCAGTGGAAATCCTCCATCGCGTTGCGGATGACCATGGCGACATAGCGTGCAAAGTCCTTGGTCTGTTCTGATGGGTCCGGAATCTGCACATCGGTCATCGAAGCGTCCTCCACCACGCCAAGGCGACAGCACCGCGACGTATAGTACCACGGGCCCTGCCGACACTGGATCGACCACTATCGCTGTCCGGCGACCACACGACCGCAAGACGGCAGGTGACGCATGCTTCTACCGCCCCACGACGCCAGATGCAATTCACCGAGCGCGTACTCCGCGAGTACCGCGTGTCCGAGCGCCGCGACCGGGCCGCCCGCAAGCAATATCGCCGGGCCGCCCGCCGGCGCCTCCGCTCGCAATCCCCCCGCTGAGTTGAGCCCGCGCCCCCCGACGCCGCTCAGGCCCCCCAATGGTTCTGGTAGGCGCTTACGTCGACACGACCTTTGAAGGGGTGACAGAGATTGACGATGGGTCCCATTGACCAACTATAGGCAACACCGGAGGCTGGCATTCGTCGTCGGGCCTACCCGGGCGAAGTAGCCCGCGGATCGTAAAATCTGTTTTTTAAGAACTTGCATCAAGGGCCGTGCGAGAAGCTCTTCGCCCACGACGTCCAGCTTGGGAAATCGAAAGATGGAGCGCACAGCCTTGTCCGACAGGCACTTATACCGCTTTTTGTGGGTAAAAACGAGGGTCACAGGTCAGTGACAACTGGCTAAACAGTCGAAAACAAGTGGCCTACACGTGGCGACTGACCCACTTTTGACCCACTGCCAGGCCTCATACCTCAAGGGCGAAGAGCGCCGGCCGCCGGCACCCGTGACGAGCGGACGCCCTTCTTGCCGTGCCTCCCCCATGGCCACCACACACAACGGCGATATCGACTTCCAACGGCTCAGGCCTCGCCTCGCTTTATACCGTAGAAAGGGCCCTCGTCGCTCGGCCACGGATAGGGCCTCTCGCAGTCGTTAGGATCATACACATCATGCGGGAGGAGTACACCAAGTACCCGAAGGCGCTCCCATGCCGCCCGGGTTGGGAATGAGCCTCCTTCGATGACCTGCTCAAGCGTTTCATAGTACTCCTTCAACAGCTCGATGGCTTCTGCGGCTTCTTCGAACTCGATTATCCCGTCGATAGCCTCCAGCGACGCCCAGCATGCGTCGTTGTCCTTCTCAAGGACCGCGGGTTTAAGCTCCTCATAAAGCTCCCGAAGAGCCTTCACGTATTCGCCGTCGCGACGCCGATTTGCCATTGCGCGGAACGCATCCGCTCTAAGAATCGGACTGCTGCTCTTGCAGTACCGTTCTATTCGCTCAAGCGGTACCCCCTCGAGTTTCCCTGCCGCCAGCAGAGCGAGTGCCTCCTCCTCTTCGTTATCCAGACACCACTTGATCACCTCCCCTGCCTCCTCCAGAAGACCCTTTTCCAAGATCGCGGAAAGCTGGGAGGCGGCTATTCGCATCTTCTCGAATCGTGAGCAGACGCGAATCCCTTCTCTAATCAACTCCAGATCATTCGATTTGGCAAGCTGCTCGAAGGCCTTCTCACCTGAGTAGATGGAGTCCACATTGCGCTGCAGAATCTTAAGGTATATATCCCCAAGCGTCGCGTCCCCTTTCTCTAGAATGAGAGACTCTACGTCCCCCTTGACGCCAGACACGGTCTCGGCCTCATACAGCCTTCTCAAAGACGCCGCAGCAACGGGCCTTGCGCCTTCTTCCAGCGCATCAAGCGCCTCCGACCGTACAAACTTGGCTGGATCACTCAGGGCGAGCTCCAACAGCCGTTCATGACTTTCGTCGGTGTCCTTCTTGGCCAGCACCTTGACCATTGCCTCACGAGCATCTTCAGATGGTGGTCGCTCCATGTTGAGAATGTCAACGTCCGGAGGCTGTGGGATCTTCCCATCACCGATCGCCTCGACGACCTCTTCGAAGACCATATCGTTTGGATCGTTCAGCATCCGCTTCACAATCTCTGGTCCAAACAGTGGATCTGGATCACCTGGCTCGTCCTCCTCCGGCTTCCAATCATCACCCACCTTTATCCTATGTAGCCCAGCAAGCAGCATGAAGGCGATCATACGCACCATGGGAGCACGATCGTCTAGCGCCTCAAGCGTGCGCGCAGGCCCGTCCTTGGCGAAGCGATAGTAGCACGGCAGAGCGCTCGCTCTCACGTCTTCAAACTCATCACTGACGAGCACCCGTGCGATTTCCACGATCTTGTCCCTCGCGTCCGCGAGCTTCTCTGCCATGACGTACGCGACGTTCGCCAGAACCTGCTTGACTTTCTCTTCCCGGCTTGAAAGCGGTTTCTCGAGAAGCCACTCAATCGCCTGCTCCCTTCCCTGTATCGCTGCGTACAACACCACATCGTCCTGGTGAAACGAGAACTTGGGTTTGTCATACAGGCGGACGAGATGTCGCCACGCTCTCTCCGCGTTCGATTCAGTGCCTAAGAAATGGATGATTGCAGAGGTGAAGCCCACTTCGTCTATTTCGTCGCCAGTCACGTTGGCAGTAATCGTATCCTGCACATAATCCAACAACTCCACATCGACATCGCTCTCGCCAGTTGTGTGCCACCAGTCGTCTTCCTTGTCCATTATGAACTTATATGCATCCTCTGGTCGCCCCATTCTCAGGACGCTGGCCACGTAGTGAACACTGGCTGGGTAAAACGCCTGATCGGCTTCCACAGACTTGCGCGCATACAGAGCGGATCGCACGTACTCCGCGTCGGCGTATGCTTTCCGGGCCTCGGAATACCAGTACTCCTTGCTTACGCCGTCAATGCGACTTAGGAGTTTCGTGATCTCTGTCACAGTATCATCAGTGCGTGCAGGCTCCCATCGCATGTATATGACATTCCCAAACGGAATAGGATACGCGCGCTGAATCACCGCGGGATCTGTCAGCATCAATGGGACCAGGCGGAGTATTTGCTGCTCCTGCATTCGGGACAACGCGATGGCCGCATTCAGTTCTTCGGTAGTCCACTTGCCTCGGAGAAAGTTCTCTGAGAGGCAAAAGAGTACGATCTTACAATGTGTAAGTCCGTGGTTTATCGCGTTTACGAGGTTATCGCCTGGCGCAAGCTCAAGTAGATCATACCAGCAGCGGATCCCTGCGCCCTCCAAAGCAGCTACGATAGGCTCAACGATCGGCTTGTCGCCGGAAGAATGGGAGACAAATACATCGAGGAGTTCAGAATCAGCATCCATTGTGTCCACGGCTCCTAATTCAGAAGTGTTACTGCTCTCGTTGTCGTTGGGATTTCTCGGGGGAATGTGAGGCGGTGCATGGTCCCGCGGGAAAAGCAAGGCGGCTTTGCTTGTGCCGAGGTGCGCGACTGCCTCGGCGCGCAGCGAGGCAAGCGTGAGCTGTAGCTCTGTCAGTGTCGCCCGCTTCTTGCTGTTGGATTCAAGAAAGCTGGAGAAGTGTCGGGCAAGGTCCTCGAAAGTCTTGCCAAGACCTTCCGTCAGTGTAGAGATGTCCTCGGTGTCATCTGCGTCATCCGACTGTTCATGCGAATGGGATAGGGCGAGGAGAGGCACGTCGTCGTGTTGATCTGCCTCTTCCAAGAGAAGCGAAACAACGCCGTGAAGTGCATCATCGTCATGGCCTTTCTGTAGGAGGTCAATGGCAATGCGAGCAGCTCTGGCGATCAGGGCGGTGGCGAAACCGGGCTTCGCAGGAAGTGCGCTGATAGACCGAGGCTCCAGAAGTCGCAGAATGTCTTCATCTGAGTACGTGGCCACGAGCTCGTCTGCAGTCTGCAGTGCTTGTTTCGAGCAGCCGTGGGCAACGATGGGGAGGAGTCGGTCGAGCTTTCTCAAATCGAGTGTTCTGAGGAGCTCAATGCATCGCTCGTCACCCACGTTAGACATGCGATCACTCCTGGTTGTGGCGAGTACAGACTACCCGGGCGGCGTCGTAGCAGTGCTGCATCACGGTTCGGAGGGCACCCCCCACTGTACAGCAGAGGGATCTGCCCGGAAGCCAGGCCTCGTGGATGAAGGTGAGGTCGGATTGTCTGCTGTTGGCCATCGTGTACTCACCAAGCTCTCAAGACGCACGTGCCCACAACGGCTAGTAGGATCAGCAGGATACTCCCGTGAAGGGGAGCCACTGTGATCGACCAGATTAAGGACCACCACGATGGCGAGGGCGATACATGCTGCGCAGCAGCCATGGTGAACGGGTCAGAGTCCAGCGTGCCCAACCGCACGGCGTCGTAGAGCCCACGGAACATACGCTCCTGCCGAAGGTAGTACGCATCTAGGCTCCAAAACGCCACTGCGGGCAAAACGGCCAGAAGGGCGTAACGCTCATTGGCATCTTTGGCGGCAAGGGCGAATAGCACAGCCACGACGGACACGGACCATCCCTTGCAGAGGAAGGAATTCTGCGACATCCTGGTGATGACCCCCTGTATCAGCTCGAGGTGACAAATGCGTTCTTGCTTGCCATAGTCCATGACTACCTCCAGCCGCAGGCCCCGCCCTCCGTAACGCTGCTGTATATCGGTTGGGCTCAGAGAAACGCAGTCGCACCGGCCTCGCGTTCTCTTATATCGTACCGGATTCTGAAATCGCGTACAGCAGCTGTCCCTGGCGGGCGGGCGGCGGTGCGTGAACGGCACGTTGATGTGGCAGGATCTTTGGGCGGGTGGCTGTCGCTCCAATCCACGTGGGATCGGGTTGTTTGCCGGCAAAGTGGGGGGCTCTGTGCGCAGGCTAGGTCAGACTCTCGGAGTCGCACAGCCACTGATCGCGGACGGCGAGCTCGTTGGGGACGCGGATCGATGAGGGTCGTCTACGGAGGTAGGTGGTGATGGATCGAGCCGTCGGGGGGGCGACCCGCGTCCGCTCCGCTCGAGTAACGCTGCTTCGCTGAATCACCCCCTAAGGAGCCATACCCCGCATGTAGGGGTACGTGTCCCATCGACTACAAGGTGCGGGGGTCCCAAAACTGAATTCTGCGATTTCGCCGCGCTACCATTCGAGGATTCCTTCGACACTAACCAGTGCAACAGGCGAGGCACAGCCCGTCGCCGCGGACATTCTCAGCTCACTCGGAAAAGGATGAGTCGAGGGCCACAGAGCGAGGTCCACGGCCCCTGGGGGAGCCGGGAGCGGACAACGCCCATGCGAGCTCCAAGCTCTACCAGGCCCGCAACGATGCCATTGAGCATGTCCTCCAGCTTTCGCTTCTGCGTGTCACGCCAAGTCTGGCGACATCCGGGCGACCAGTAGGTCTCGCCGTGATCGATCTTCAGCGTGAGTCGCTCGGATGGCACCTGCTTCCTGATGAACCGGCTGTGCCCAAACGAGTACCGACCTTCAAGTTTGTGATCCTTCGGCTCGGTCTCCTGAACGTCGAGTTGCTCCCAGATACAAAACCTGATTGTGGCTCCCAGGATCGTGACGCTTGGACCCGCCGCAACGGGGTACTCTCGCCGCTCCAAGGCCTTAAGGATGGCATCCATGATCAGGAGCGCTCGGCGCAGGCTTCCTCGCGACACGTGAATCGCGAGCGGGGCGTTCTCTGATTGATCCAGCAGGCTGTGTTCACCCACTCGTGCGGCGTCGAGTTCTTGCTTGGCAGCACTGACGAGTTCGTGAGCACCCCGGAGCGTATCCGCTACGCGGATCGGCTCATCGTCAATCCGGCCAGCTGCAGCCTTGGCATACGATCGATACGATTCTCGGGAGGCGGATGGATCCGGTAGCTCAATTGTGCAATTGCGATCAGGGGCCGGCAGCGGGATCTGGACCGGAGCCTTGCCGAACTGCTTCTTGGCCCAGTAACCGCGCGGAGGGAGTGGGATGTCGTGCTTGCGACAGGTCTTCGCCAAACCAACGTCCGACAACCCGTACGACTGGGCAAGCTTGACCATCGGCTCGCGCCACACCTGCTCGTACAGTTCCTGACGCGTGACGTTCATTCGGACCGCCTCTCCATCAGCGAATGCACGCAGAACAGCTCAAATCCGGCCCACCGGTCAACTCGTCCCTCGCCAGCCAGCGCTCTAGAGTCTCGATACGATAATACACTCGGGCTCCGATCATGACTCGCGGCAGGCGTTTCTCGGCCGACACGAGATGGAAGTGTCGCTCCGACGCGCCCGATATTTTGGCCGCTTCGCTCGCCGACACCACGAGTTGCCGGTCGGGCAGGAGGCCGTCTTTTCGTTTCGGACACCGACATTCGTCGATATGCAGAACTGGCTGGCTGATACTCGCCGTACCAATCGCTGCCTGTCACGAGCGGGAAGTGCGGTAGCTCCGCCGACTTAGCCTCGGGCTTCAGAGACGTCGGCTTGCCCCTGGTTGGCAGGTAGCGATGGCAGTGTCCGATCAACCGATCGCCCGGGCGTTGGTCCAGGGACCAACTCGATTGGGAAGTACAGGCAACGCTCACAATTATCTATCGGAATCCAGCCACACTTGAACGGCCCAGGGTAAACAGCCCCCAAGGTAACGCAGGACAGAGCGTACGCCCACCATCAACCTGCGCCAACACGTTTGCATTTGAAGCGATGGCCGTCAGCTTGAGGGCGGCCAGCGTAGCTGAACATGAACACGACGGGTGGCCGAATTCCGCCGGTCAGATACCACCCAAAGCGAGTGGCCAGGTTGACCTTGGCAGACGCGCGCCATAGAGGACGGCGGAATTCCGAGCGTCGTGCGGCTTCTTGTCGTGGGCCGCCCTCCGCAGACGGTAGTCGTTGTCCACGGGAGGCCGAAGGCTTCTCTTGAGGGCGAAATAACCGTGCAAGAATGGCCTCAAGAGTGAGAGCAGAACCTCATGCCGCTGGTCGATCCGGCACGTCGCCGACCCATCGCCAGTACCGGCCGGTCGCGCGGCACGAACGCCTAATCAGAACACATGGGACCGAGCCGGCAGCCGCAAACACGCGCGTTGGCGGAGTGGCAGCAGAGGCGCCCGTATAACCGACGGTGCTAGACGAGGCCCAGGCCCGCCCCCGCCAATACGAACGCCGCCGCGGTTGTCCGCGGCGCCTTCGCCACCTAACTCATTGTGCATTAGGCACTTATGATCGCTCCGGGAGGTCGCCGTGATTGCCTGAAGCGTCGTCCGCCTTCCGTAGCCCCCGCAGGCAACGTTGCCCATCGTGAGGCAACGAACTCAAGTGTATCCTGCGTGCTATGAGTATCCTTCGATACAACTGTCTCGCGATCAGGGACCCCTACCTGAGGTCCGTTCGATCTAAGGTCGTTCGCGTCGAAGGCCCCTCCCTTCTGTTGGACCGAACGCTATTCTTTCCGCAGCTGTCTGCCCAGCCATACGACCAGGGCCAATTGCTGTTCGACGACGCGCGACGCGCTGACGTTGTCGAAGTACATCTCCGTGATGACGGTATATGGCACACTCTCAGCGGTGCCCAGCCTGCCCCGGGTGACTTCGTTACTTGCCAGCTTGATTGGCCTCGAAGGTACTTCTTCATGCGTTCGCATACTGCCGCGGTTCTCGTTTCGGGTCTCGCCACCACGCGCTGGCGATGCTGCGTGACGAGCTGTGACATTCGCGAGGAGCGCATTCGACTCGACCTATCCTGCACCAAGCAACCTCGTGAGGACGTACTCGCCCTTCTTAAGACGGCGTCCCGCCTGTGCCGAGAAGGTGGCCCCGTTGTCTGTGCTACGCACCGATGCGCCCTTCCGCGAATCCGTTCCCCACTTGTCCGTTCCGAGATGACCAAAACGCGCCTCGACACTGGCGCTGTGCGAGTGGTTCGGCTCGGCCCCAAGCGCAATCCTATCGAGGAGCAGTACGATATTGGCACACACGTGAAAGACCTGCGGGAAATTCACACTATTCGCCCCGGCGTAAGGGGAGCTGGAGCTGCGAGTGTGTCCGACAATAAAGGGCGCGCGCACTTCCGAATCCGCTTCCATCTCGCAGACTATGATTAGGAGAGCACCAATGCGACATAAGCTATACCGCGGCTGGCAAATGCTCCGTGCCACGTTTCCTCTTCTCGTGTTCGTATGCGGAGCACTGGCGCTTGCCCTGTACAGGTGCCCAGACGAAAAAGGCTACTGGCCAATCGCTCTGATCGCACTGGGGCTTTCCGTACTAGTATCGCGTCGCCCCGCCCAGTCAGCACAGCATGCCATCGAAGGCATGTCCGACCAGCTCGTCTCTGTAATGGTATGCGCTTGGCTCTTGGCAGCCACACTCGGCCAGTTTCTTCGAGAGGCCGGCTTAGTACCGTTTCTCGCGACTGCGTTGCATGACTCACCTCCAGGCGTCTTTCTCGCTGGTGTATTCCTCATAAGTTCGGTTGTCGCAACGGGAACCGGCACTGCAGTGGGAACAATCCTGTTGGTGACGCCGGTGCTCTTTCCGTTGGGAGCTACCGTCGGGGCAGATCCGCACTTCCTCTTGGGAGCCGTGCTTGCCGGCGGTGCCTTCGGTGACGATTACTCCCCCCTCTCCGACACCACAATCGCATCGGCAAACACACAAGGCGTCTCCATCTCCAACGCCGTCAAGGACCGCCTGAAGTACGTGCTGCCGCCCGCCGCTCTCGCTCTGGTTGGTTATCTGCTGTTCGGTGGCCTCACGCGCAATACGTCCCAAGCCGCTGAGCCGGCTTCAATCAACGCCGTGGCCTTTCTTATGCTTGTACCACCCGCCATTGTGGTAGGGCTCTGCT
>Ga0334889_1002508_pt1 | contig 20546 bp, 25 predicted proteins | sample GraSluR1_MG_2_FD_207222 | JGI IMG/M metagenome (GOLD analysis project Ga0334889, IMG submission 207222) | Sludge microbial communities from methane-producing bioreactor in Wageningen University, Netherlands - Granular Sludge_8_08-R1 | ecosystem: Engineered > Bioreactor > Anaerobic > Unclassified... | reverse complement strand
TGTCCCGCAGATAATGCCATCGGCACTGAGAGCCGGGTGACAGCTGGGAAACCGCCCGCTTGATCAAATGTGTGAGTCACGTCGAATGCGTTGGTGGTTCCGGCCTGGTATCGCAACCGCATCCGCCCAGGGTACGAGGCGATGGGGTTTCGCCCGAGCGAAAAGATCGGTGAAGCAGCCGCGGTTGGATCGTTAAGCTGCACCCGGAGTACGATGGTGCCACGCGGATACGTCTTATCGGTACCGCTGCTATTCGCCCAGCCTGCTGCTCCATCCGGCAGGTCCACGTACGGACCCTCGTTAGCGTCCACACCCCACGAGGCACCGGCCGCATTGACCGTAAAGTCGAAGTGGCTCGCCGTGCCGGTGCGGATCGTGCTGACGTTCGCGAGAGTCGTGCCACTGCCCTCATCGACATTCAGGCCGATGGCGTGCGCCCAGCCCAGGGGGGCCAGCTTGTTGCGGACGGGGCTGGTGGGCTTGCGCGTGAGCATCACGTCCACCCCAGCAGCGTGGCATTCTTGCCGGCGCCGGCCAGCACCAGCTCTACCGAGCTCTTGATTGCGATCTTCGTCAGGATGTGCGGCCGCTCGGCCCCGACCACGAGTCGCGTGCGGTCCGTATCGAGTTTGATCGCCTGGACCGCCTCGGCACTGACCGTCTCGGCCTCCAGGGCAACCCAGCACTCGCCTCCGTATCCGGGCAGATCCAGCAGGAGTTTCTGGATTGCGGCGCCCCACCGGGCCACGACCACCGTGTCGGCCGGGATGGTGTTGTTCTGGGCGCCTTCCAGTGTGGTCGGTGTGAATCCCGAACCGGACGCGACGGGTATCTCATGTTCCCGCATGTCAACTCTCCTGCTCCGGCGACCGGGGTCGTTTCGGATCAAAATGGTTTCGGATGGGCCGCCACACGAACGGATAGACCAGCCAGGACAGCGCCAGAATACGGTTCACCCACTTATCGCCGTGGTTTTCGGTCACGATGTCGCGCCCGGCCTGCTGGTTCTTCTGCACGAGAGCGGTGTAGGCATCGAGGGCGGCCCGCAGATCGGAAACGAGATTCAGCAAGCCGCTCTGGGCGATGGCGTCGGAATCGCCGGCGGGCTGGGACATGCCGGCCTCGCCGCCGGCGGTCTGACGGGCAGTGGCGACGCTCGCCCGTTGCGAAGCGCAACCGGCGAGCATCGCCAAGGCCATGACCAGGATGATTCGGCACGTCATGACTGTACTGCGACCTCACTCCCAATTTCCCACCGCCCGACTCAAGCGTGCGGCGTGCAGCCCGAACCCACGATAGCCCGCCAGTCCGCGTTTCATGACCCGGGCGCACGCCGCGTCGCAGTGGCATTTCAGCCGCCCGGCCCCGGCAATTCGGTCGACTCTTCGCGGGTCGCCGGCGGCGGCACCGTCGCTGGCTGGCCCTGGTCCGCCTGGGCGTGACCGGTCAACTGCCCGCTGACGCCGCGCACACGAACCACCGTCGATGCCTTCACACCCGTGCCCCAGAAGCCCTCCACGTCGATGGAGTAGCCCGGCTCGATGACCTGGGCGCCGCCCTGGAGCGTTGCCGTTCGAGTGCTCGTTTCGGCGATGGCTTTCTGGACGGCCGGTCCAATGACCTCGACAAACACGCGATCCGAAAAGCGCTCCAGCTCCGTCGCCTGCGGGGCGCAGCCCCCGGCCAGCAGCGCGGACAGGAACACAAACACAGCGCCGAACCAGCTCAGCAGCCCGGTCAGCCATCCGATGGGACTGGGAAAGTTCATGATTCGATCTCCTCTGGGTCTCGCCCGTTAATGAAAATGTCTCTCAGGATAGTGATGGGTGCTTTCACGACTTTCGCCTTCCGCATGTACGGGTCGAAATCACTCGACCGAAAGGCCCGTGTCTTTTTCGGGTCGCGATGGCAGTTCGCCAGCAGGGCCATCACCTCCGAAGTCATCCGCCAGCTCCGGCGGTCCCGTTGCTCCGCCATGTAGATCAGCTCGCCCCAGCTGAAGGGGCCGGGGTCGACGCCGAGGATCCCGGCGGCTTTCCAGAGGGCTCGCTCGCACTCTGCAGCGCTTGCTGAATCTCGGCCTCGATCGCGCCGCTTTCCAGCTTTGCCTCGATCATCTCCTGGGCCGTGTTCCGTACCTTCTGCATCTTCGTCAGGATCGCCCGAAGCAGCCGGGCCCGCCGGGGCTCGAAAAAATCCGCGAGGGCCTCCAGCAGCGCGTCCGTCGCGTCCGCGATGGCCTGGCCGTACAGGGCCCGGCCGAAGTCCTCGTCCGTGACGTTGCGGGCGTCCGCCTCGGGCTTGCAGATGGCGTAGAGCACGTCGGCCAGCAGGATGGGGTCCATACCCAGTCGGCCGAGCACGTCGTCCGCCTTATCGAAGATGGCCAACAGGTTGCAGCTGGCCATCGTGCGGACCCGGCGGATCACGCTCACATCCAGCCGAAAACTCCACTGCCGGCCCTCGTTGTCGGTGAAGTGTCGCATGGTCACTGATCGCTGTTGTACAGGACTCCGAGTTTCAGGCTGGTCGCCACGGTGTGGTCCTGGGACGCAATGCAGCCAACGACGACCTTGTCGGCAAGCGGATTCGTGGCCGTGCCACCGGAGGCCCAGAACCACGGCTCGTTGGCCACCAGGTCGACATTCAGGGCCTGCGCGCTCTCTTCGTCAAACTGCAACCGACCCCGACGCGAACACAGCGCGCCGATCATCTCAACCAGGTTCCCGACGAAATCGGTGTCGATGATGAGTTGTGGCGCCACGCGGATCGCCGTGTCCTGGTCGGGCAACGCGTCGCCATCATCGCCGATGACGGGCACGTCGTTGCCCGAGACCGTGCCGACGACCGCGTTCCGTTTCCGGCCGCCGTCCCAGTAGAGATCAACGATCTGCTCGCTGGCGATGCCGTGGCCGGACGAGAGCGTGATCGTCCCCTCATTGGGCCCGACCCGCGTGGTCAGGGTGCCCGCCTTCGCCGCGGGCAGTTGCACGTCGTGGTTGATCTGCCCGGAGGCCGCCCGCAGGATCGTCGCGGCGATCGACGCCCCGCCGATGTCCCCCGCAATGCTCAAACGACTGGTCGGCATGTCACTTCTCCAGTTGCACCCGATGCAATTCGTCCGTTTCTACGGCACCCAAGCCGGCGGCGGGTCGGCATAAGCCGGCACGGCCGAAACGCTGACGGTCAGCCCCTCCGCCAGGGGCTCGTTGCGCGTGAACTTCGTGATCTCGAAATCGCCCTGGAGCCCCTGCCCACCCTCGGCCAGCGGACCGGAGAGCACCTGCAGGCCGATGATGGCATCACCGAAAAACGCACTCTTGATCGCGGTGAAGCCAGGATCCTCATCATCCCACACCATCTCCCAGTCGACCGTTGCGTTCTTGAGCTTGCCGCGTTGCTGACGCCAGCCCTTGGCCTTCCGCGTGGTGAGGTCCGCCATCTCCTTCTCGACGGACGTGGTGACATCCTTGGCGTTGTCCAACTCGTTCCACGATCCGCCGCCGCCCTGGCCGCCCTCTTTGTAATAGAGCTTGGCATCCAACCCGAAAACTTCCATGACCGTTACCTCCTACCGCAGCACGCGGTACCGCACGGTGACCACGCTCGTGAATACGCTCAACTCGTCCATGTGATCGAGGGCGTATGCCGGATCGTTCTCAATGCCGACGAAGGCCGCCTGCGGATACGCCGCCAGGCGACGGCCGTCGACGAATGCGATCACTTCTTCCACCAGGGCCACCAGCGTGTCGATCTCGACGATGTTGCCCGGGTCCAGCAGCCGCCGCTGGATGGCCACGTCGACGGCGACCTCCCACGTGCTCCTGGCCCGGCTCGCCGTCGCCAACGTGAGTGACCGCGGCACCACGGAGACCCGCAGCACCGCTAGTTCGTCCAGACCGAACTGCGGCCGGTAGTGCCGGCAAGCGGTGAACGCCTGGCTGAACGGCTGGGCGTTCAGATCATTGGCAAGGGCTTGTGCGATTTCGCTCAGGACCGACATCGTTTCACTTTTCCACGGTCAACATGCACGGCCGGGACAACAGTTCATCAACCACGCGCCGCAACTCGATCTTCTGGGCGTTGGTCGCCTCCAGCAAATTGGTGATCGCCACCGTGTTCTGGGAGATCACCTCGGCCGTCCGCTGCATCTGCTCCGCCATGCGGGCATCACCTGCTGCTTGCGTTTCCCGAGTTTTGTCTGACTGGTCTAAAAACCGCTTGGCCAGCCAGATGAGCGTGCCCAGCAGTACCGCGGTCATGCCCGCGAACCCGGCCTGAAGCACCGGCTGCAGCAATGCGTCGAACTGCCCGATCATGTCACTCGTCTCCAACGGCCTTCGTGTGGATTCGCAGGGTGACCCGGTACGGATCTGACCAGCGCCACGGCGGCTCATCGCCCGGGGCCAGCACGGCGTACACCCGCGTCGCCGCCCCATCGCTTTCGCGAATCTGGTCACCGGCCTTCGGCGTCGTCAGCTGACCGTCCAGCACCAGATCCTCCGCGGTGACCAGGTAGTCCCGCGACTCGATGCGGTGGACCACGCCGTACTGGTCCGTCTGCTCGAACTCGGTGCGACCGATGGTGGCCAGCAGCGTCACACTCGCCGACCCGCGGGAGTAGACCACCTCGCGGGCCATGCTCTTGCGACGCTGCCGGTCCAGCCAGCGGCTACCTTGTTCGAGCAGGTCGACCACGGTTCGTCCTACACCGTCGCCAGCGTCACGCCGTCGTTGCTGACCACCCGCCACCGCTTGTTCGAGCCGACCTCGATGCCGACCAGAACGAGCACGTCTCCAGCGTCGTTGAACGTGGCCCTGTTGTTGCCGGTCTGATTGAGACCGGTGGCGCAGGCGACCACGCAGTCGCCGCCGTCCGTCTTCATGGCCAGCGCGAGCAGCTGCCCGGCATACGTGGGGGCCGCCAGGGTGCGGGTCTCGCCCCCAACCTCAGTGGTCACCAGCGGGCACGTGCCGCTGTCCGTCACGGGGATCGCACCGGCATCCCCCGGATCAGTGATCGCGGCCGTCAACGCGTTGTGCACGGTGTTGGTCACCGCCAGGGGGCCGGACCACACCACCCGGACCGTCGGGTCCGTCGCCTCGGCCGCGGCCATGGTGAACCCCACAAAAATGTTGCCGCCCGCGGACGTGGTCAGGGCCCCGGTGCTGGGGGTGCCGCCGTACGGGTCGCCGTCGGCGTCCCAGTACACGGCCGCCCCGAGACTGATCTGCTCGTTGGCCTTGACCACGTCGAAAATGCCGCGGACCGCGATGGCCCCGAGCCGGTTCGCCTCGATCGGCGTCTTCGCCACGCCGATCAGGCTGCCCTGGACCACGACCTGGCCCGCCGCCACCGGCCCACCCGGCGTGTGGTCGATCGCGTGGCCTTCCTGAATAAACGTCGCCTGCATGATGGTTTCTCCGTGTTACGGATTGCGTCTTGTCATCCCCGAGCGTCGTGTCCCCTGATGCTCGTCGACTACGCTTCACCCTTGCTCTTCACGCCGGCCCGGGTCTCCTGCAGCTCCACGCCGAAGTCGTGGTACCCGCGCATCTGGATGCCCAGCACGTTGAAGTCCGCCTCGGCCGTCTCGATGGTGGGGGACTCCTGCCCGTTCAGGAACGCGACCTCGATGACGGCCACGTCGTTCGGGTCGGCCAGCAGGTACCACGCCTTCTCGCCGTGGCCGGTGTAGTGGCTGTTCGAGAGGTACCGGCTGACCTCCGTCCGGAACTTGCCCTGGTGCGGGTTGGCCACCGGGTACTTCGTGCTCGCGGTCGTGTCCCGGATCTCCAGCGACTTGTAGAGCATGGTGCCCGTCGCACTGAGCGCCGGCGGCACCAGCACGATCACCGGCATGATCCCGGTCGGCTTCCCGTCGGAGTCGACCAGGTTCATGAACGCGACCTCGGCCTTGGTCAACCCGTCAATGCCCAGCACCGTGTCCGCACCCGTCAGGTAGTTCTTGTTGCCGGTGGTGAAGAACGAACTGTTGGCCAGGAACTTCTTCCAGAACTCGTCGTTGATCTTCAGACCGGAGCCGCGACCGAGTTTTCGGGGCACCGTGGTGATCGCCCCCAGGTCGTCGTTGATGATGTCCCGGCGGTCGATGGCCAGCAACAGACCGTGCGTGTCGGCCTGGTTGGTGTATTTCTCATTGCCCAGCGTCCCGTGCTTGAGCTCGCCGCCCGGAGCGACCGTCTCGTACTGGTCCTTGCCGATGAGCCGGTAGCTCGTGACGGTCTTGAAATCGCTGACGTTGCGGACGGCGCAGATGTTTCGCCACGTCCGCTCCACGCTAAAAAATCCCTCGAGCAAGAACTTGTTCGTGACGTTCGACAGAATGTCGCTGATATCGATGGTCGAGAACCCAGCCTGCAGGTCTCGACCACACGCCGCCCGCAAGACCGCCCGGTGGTCCCGGAAGTTCCGGCCGGTGAAGCCGTTCGCCCAGGCCGCCTCGAGCAGCAGCTCCTGCAAGCCGATCCCGCCGCGGAACCGCCGGGACGCGGTGTCCAGCGTCTTCTCGTCGAACTGCTTCTCGGTCTCGGCGTGCTTGGCGGTCAGCAGGCAGGCCGCCTCGAGGACGTGCCCGTTGGTCACGTTCTCCGCGGCGTGGATCGCCGGAGCCTTGGGCCGGCCGGCTCGCAGGACCTCGAGCTCCGCCTTGTCGCGCGTCCACCCCTCCTCGATCGCCTTCACCTCGATGTCGGGATGACCCTTGCAGGCGGCCTGGATCTCCTGAATCCGTTTCTTCTCCGCGACCACCTCGGCCCGGATATCGTCGGCAACGGACGTTTCATCGTCGTCCGAACCCGCGGCCTCGACCTTCGGCTTCGGTGCCGGCTTCGGCGGATTCTCGGGCGGCGCGTCGCTGTCCTTCGCCTGCTCGGCGTCGAACATCGCCTGGAGACTCGCCCGCTGGTCGTCGGTCAGCGCGTCCGGATCAAACCCCTTGGCCTTGAGCCACTCGTTGAATTCCATGTCAATTACCTCCGCGGCATGTCCCGCTGCGATCTTGCCGGACGCCTTCTCGTCCGCGCCAATTGCCAGAAACGACACTTCTCGAAGCGATCCGGCCCGGACCACGTAGATCGGGCCCTTGAACGTCTGGCCGTTGACGGTGACGCTCGTCTTCTCGTCCACGGCCTCAAGCTTGTGGATACTCACACCGACCGACGCGCCCCACACGAACCCGTTCTTCGCGTGGGTGACCACCTTGCCCGCGGCGTCGTCGTCGCCGGTCACTACCCCGGCGAGCGTGATCTCCCGGGGCTCGATCGACACGTCGTCCGCCTGGCCCACGATCTGCGTCGGGTCGTGGTCCAGGAGAATCGGCACCCGCTTGTTCGACTTCAGGCCCGCCAGGTCGATGACGATCGGCCGGTAGAACCCGGCCACGCGCATGGCGCCGCCGTGGTACGCGTGGATCGTGAACCGCGGCCTCCTGGGCGGCTGGCCCGCCTCGGCCGCCAGGCACTCGATCGTCGCGCTACACTGCAACTGCAGTGCGTGCGGCGGACTCGGACTCTTCGTCCTCTTCCTCGTCTTCGTCTGCGGCATCGTCGTCCGCTCCTGATGGCGCCCGCACGTCGGCCGGCGTCAGTCCCAGTTCTCGCATGAGCTTCAGCTCGCGGGCCCGCTGCCGAAGCTCCTCCTCCCAGTCCAGTCCCTTCTTCGCGTACTCGGCGGCGAGCGTGGTCGTATGGTTGTTCAGGTGGGTGTCCTGGGCGTTGGCCTCCTTGGCCGGGTCGACGTGCTCGTACCCGTCCCAGAACCACTGCCGCGGCAGGTACACCCCACGCTGACGTACCCATTGCGGCAGGTACCCCTCGATCAGGACGGCCTCGTTGAGCCACCAGGCGAACACCCGATCGAGCACGACGTCGTCGAGGTGGTTCTGGTCGATCCGGATGGCCTTGAAAAACGACTGGTGATCCAACCGGCCCGAAGCGTAGTTGTAGCCCGAGCTGTTGCCGGCGGCGATGTTGTACGGCATGTCGATACAGCGGGCCGCCTCGTTGATCACCTCGTGCTTGAAGTCGCCGTACGTCGTGGTCGGCTGCTCCGCCTTGACCTGGCTGATCCGCCAGCCCAGCGGCATCGTCAGCCACGTCCCGCGGTCGAGTTCGATCTGGTCCATCGGCTCGACGTTCTCGTCCGGGTCGGCCGTGGAGTCCGTGTGCACGACACCGCCAGGCAGCGCCGCCTGCTCCGCCGCGCCGAGCACGGCCAACGTGTACCGACGCATGATCGCGAAGAGCGAAACCGAGCTCGTGATCTCGGGGATGCCCCGCACCTGGCCCGGCCGATCGACCCGGAACAGGTGGATCACGTCCTTGGCCTCGAGCTCGTCGTGGTCCGGCTTCGAGCCGCTCCAGGACGGCCCGTCGCCCGGGTGGTACCGAAGCACGTAATACTTCGACGGGTTGCCGTACGCGTCGAACTCGATCCCGTCGACCATCCGCTCGTCATCGAGCCGCGTCTTCACCGACCACGGCGTGGTCACGTAGTCGGCCTCGATGACCTTGAGATCGAGCTTGACCGGTGCGTCGACGTTCGGATTGGTGACCTGGATCGCGAAGACCTCGCCGGTCTCGCACTGGGCCATCCGCATGGTGCGAAGCTTGTGGGCCAGGCTGACCGCCTTCGCCCAGCGGATGAACTCCCGCTCGATCAGCCGGTTGGCCCTCTCGTCGTCGGTCAGCAGCTGGAGCCGCGGGCCGGTCCCTACCGCGAAGTTGGCCAGGGTCTTCACGATCCCCTTGGCATAGCTGTTGTTGGCGACCTCGTATCGGGCCCGGGCCCGCAGGGTCCGGCGGACCTCCAGGCTGTTGGCCGCCCGGGCGGAGAGATTGTCGGCGGCGGCCCAGTGCCGGCGGTTCTCGTCGGTGGTCCGGGCCGCGTCGTACCAGCCGCGGACGAACCGTACGACCCGGCCGAGCACGGAGCCGTGCTTGGGGGTCGCCTTGCGTCCGCGTTGTCTCCACCACTTCCGCACGTCAACTCGCTCCTGGGGGGATGACCTTCGTGCGACGGATTGCCTTCAGGCCCTTCTTGCCTGCGTCCTTCGACGCGAGATACCGGTCCGCCTCGATGAGCTGGCCGAGATCCTGCTGCTCGACGGAGCCGGAGTCGCCGGTCACCCGCTTGGGGCCCTGGGCAGTCTCGCGAATCGTCTCTTTCAGGTCCTCTGCCATCGCTTCACCGTTCCAGGTACGCGACCAGTCGTCCGGTCAGTCCGTGCAGCCGGCGGGCCCACCCGATCAGCCACCACATCCACGCCGGCCGCCGCCGCGTGTGGAGCGTGACCACGCTCGCCGGGCTACTCCCCACGAAGGTGGTCCGCCACCCGGGCCAGGACCGAGTACGGCTTGCCCGGCTCGCCGATCGCGAACGGCTGGGTCACCGGCATGCCCTCGGCCAACTCGATCTCGAACACCTTGGCCCCGTTGAACTGCATAGCGCCCTCGAAGTCGTTGCGGAACAACTCCGCCACGTCCGCGTCCGCCTGAATGACCACCGCCTGGGCAAAGGTCAGACCGGTCAGCGGCGAGCCGTCGGCGTCCGTGGTCGGCGGCGTGAGAACGAACTCGCCCAGCTGGTTGAGGATCTGCTGGGCGGACAGCCCCGGCGCCCCGGGCGCCTGCATGTCCACCGTGTCGAGCGTGGCGATGGTTACGGGTCCGAACGACATGGGTTCCTCCGATTTCAACGGTGTTTCGGGCTTCGATGCTCTCCGCACCGAGCCATCCGGAAGGCGAAGGCGCAACAAAAAACGCCGTGCAGGTGTGCAGCCCTGCACGGCGTATCACTTGCTGGCTCGACGGTTTGACGGTGATCAGCCGCCGCCCGCTCGCCTCCGGGATGGCCCGGTGGGGTTGTCTATCGGCTGCTTATCCTTCGCGCGGGTGCGCCTCAAGCGGGTTCAGGGATTCTCGGCGAGATTGTTACACCGGTAGACATGCAAGAAGCGCATGAACGCAGTGACTTAAGCTTCTCGGTCAGCTCACGTCTTCAACAGTTGGTAAACGCAATAGGCAAGCACGGCGAGAACGAGCAACGTCAAAAACGGATGACGGTTCCGACGCCACTTTCGAACCGTCGTTATTCGACCTGGCTTGATGACCATCGGAGTGTCGGTTGCAAGGCGATCAGATTCCAGCACTTCCTCGATTTCGCATTCACACGCCCAGTGTTGACAGATCCTCTCGTAGGGAGGCAGCACCTGGGGATGTTTCATCGCAACCTGAATCGGTACGAATGCACCATGATACTGCTTCGCGGCATCACAGCGCCTTCCAACACGGATTCGAAAGCCCGCGATCATTCCTTCCGAGTCGCGTGCCTGTCGAACCTCCATTCGGCAGTAATCACGCTCGCGTTTGAACCATTCCCGCTGGGTCTTCTGCCGAAGTCGCTCCAGTTCCTTTTCGAGTTTGGCCGAGTCCTTACCGGCCTTTCGACCATCGATGAGGAAACTGGCCTCAGTCTTTGTGCGCGGCAGCTCCCCGTCGTACTTCAGGCTTGCAAGAAACCGCATCTGCGCATCGGAGGGTTCGTCAATCATGTGTTCGCACCTTTCCGCCGACGTGCGAGCCGGCTCTCAAAGCCTGAGATGATAAACTCCGGTTCACCCCCACGTGCGTGGGGAATACGTTCGCCTACCCGTAGGCGTGTCCGATTTTTGCGGTTCACCCCCACGTGCGTGGGGAATACGAGTGTGTGATGTCTAGCAAATCCTTAGGTGTGCGGTTCACCCCCACGTGCGTGGGGAATACGAATTGCACAAACGTCAGACCGTGCTGCTCCGCGGTTCACCCCCACGTGCGTGGGGAATACGATGCGCGACTTGATGCGCTTATTCACCATCTTCGGTTCACCCCCACGTGCGTGGGGAATACGTCCATTCCGTCCATCCGGTCCATTCAGTCCATCGGTTCACCCCCACGTGCGTGGGGAATACGTACAGGTTCCGCGTCTCGGTCGTGTCCGCCGGCGGTTCACCCCCACGTGCGTGGGGAATACGTGCCCAGCCCTTTGATCTGTTCAAGCAGTTGCGGTTCACCCCCACGTGCGTGGGGAATACCCGGGCGACGTGGCGCTGGCCACCGGCCACACCGGTTCACCCCCACGTGCGTGGGGAATACCATGCCTCGAAGCGTGAGGTTCGGTGCGATGGCGGTTCACCCCCACGTGCGTGGGGAATACGTCACGTATGAGACGCCAGCCATAGACTCAGCTGGTTCACCCCCACGTGCGTGGGGAATACCCGATACGTCTGACCGCGCCTGGCGGCGGCGATCGGTTCACCCCCACGTGCGTGGGGAATACGTGGGCGACCAAATCATCGTGAGAGGCTAATCCGGTTCACCCCCACGTGCGTGGGGAATACTGGGCACGGTCCCGGCCCGACGATCCGCCGAAACGGTTCACCCCCACGTGCGTGGGGAATACTACGTAGCACTGCGCATGTACGGAGGGCACTTGCGGTTCACCCCCACGTGCGTGGGGAATACGTTGCCTCGTCCATCTCATTCGTCCCCGATGCTCGGTTCACCCCCACGTGCGTGGGGAATACGCTGAAAATCTACTCCCTTTTCCGCGTTTTTGCCAGAATCAGACCCTCGAAGTCCACGAGGTCTCGATCCGGCCGCCCGCAGGTCCGCACGGCATAGCCCTGCGGCGTGTTCGTGCTGTACACCATGATCCCTGCCCCGGCCTTGATCGACTTCTGCACTCGATCCCACAGCTTGTCGCGAACCAACGCCGAGAACCGGCCCACAAACACCCCCGTCCTGGGCTGGATCATCCACCGCGTCAGCTCTCCCCGCAGGCCCGGGCTCACACGCTCAAGAATCAGGATCACCATAGTTCCGGCCTCCCGCCAGCCCGTCCCCTTCCTCGCCTCCCCCATCCGGGTCCCACAGCGCCCCGGGCGCCGCCCCGTCCTCATCAAAGTTCTCATCAATCCGAACGGGCCGACCTTCCACGTTGAGCACGTCCTGAATGTCCTCGATCATGCGGCCCAGCAACCGGGAATGTGCGAACCGGTCGCGGCAGGCGATTCGCATGTTCCGCTCCACGTCCGTCAGAACGGTCGAGGCCACCTCAAAGGCCGCCGGAACGATCAACTCCACCTTGTAGAAATCCGCAACGTCATACACGAACGAGAGTTGCTTGCCCGTGTGAATGAACCCGATGCCCGCCGAGTACCCCGCCGAGAGAATCGCCGCATGCGTCAGCCCGTAGAGACACGCATTTCCCGCGGACAGCGCCCGGTTCACCGGGTCGGCCGCGGACCAGTTGCCGCGCTGGTAGAAGCGGCCCTGCCAGGGCACGTTTGTCGCCAGGCTCGCCTTGGCGTACGCCTCACGGACGCGCACGCCTTCCTTGCCGCGAATCTGCTGGAGCGTGAGCCCCGGCTCGAGACGAGCGCCGAACCGCTTTTCGTACATCCGGCGCACGACGGCCAGTCGCTGGTCCGGGTCCAGCGCCAACGCCGCCTGACGCAGCAAAAGGCGTGCGCTCCGCGTTCCGCCCGTGCTGTGGGCATACATGCGGACGCCCTCCTGGCCGACCCAGGCAATCAGGCAGTTGTTGTCCGCCAGCGCCTTGACCGCGGCGTGGGTGATCCGCGTCCCCGGCCCCAGCATGAGAACGGCCAGGGCCGCGGCCGGGACCGGGGTGAAGCCCTCCTGGTCATGCACGGCCACCGACATCTCGTGCTGATCGATCCGGGCGTTCTCGACGTACAGATACCCCAGGCTGTCCCCAAACCTGGGCAACCGATGCAGATCGTCCATGGCCTGTCCTCCCCATTGGCCACCACACTATTCACTTGCCAAAGAGCCGCACCCTTCACGCATGCCCCATTCAGCCCCCCTCGCGCACCGGCGCGACCGACAGCAACCCGAACCCGAACGCCTTGCCCGGCCCGATGCCCCGGATAAGCGTCTCGCGAAATGCTGCAGAGTTGCTGACGCGAAGCTTCCCCTCATATCGAACGGATCTAAGGCACTGTCCCTCGCCCCGGCTCGCCGACTTGCTGAAGTAAACAAATCCCGGCCGAGCTTCCCACAAAGTCTCGACGGCAAAACCACAACGCTCCGATCGCCGTGTCAGCCAATCATCCAGCTTGCCTGTCGGCACGGGAACCCGTTTTCCCGCCCATCGTCCTTCGATAGGTTCTCCCTTGGCGTCACGAGAACTCTCTCGCAACCGGCGCGTCGGGTTGGCCAGCAGCCGGAATCCCAACAGCGTGCCGGCTGGAAACGTGAGTTGTGCCTCACGCGGCTCCGACGGCGGGGCATGCAGAAGATACATCGCGTTCTGGAAGGCATACGCCCAATCCGGTTTTACGGCAGACTGTGTCACGATGACCACGCTGCCCCCCGCATGCGCGTCAATCCGGAAGAGAAACGCCTGGTCGGTTGTGCGGCTGCCGTGAACGTGGACAAAGCCGTTCGGATCGTACGGTTTGAGAAACTCTGGATCCTCTCGCTTTCTGGCATCATTCGGGAAAGCCATGCAAAGCCGCTGGTGTACTCGATAGACATTTCGTAACCAGAGACGCCCGGGCCTCGGGCGGTCCGGATTGTCACCAGTATCAATGAGCAGATAGGAGTGATACATGATCATTCGACCTCCTCGGCGCTAAGCCGTCGACGTCGAGTCTCCAGCGAACGAAACCGAATGATCTCCTCACGCTTGGCGATAATCTGGTCGCGCCATTGTCTGTCTTCGGGGTTGATCCGGTCGAGCCCCATGCCCATCCCGTACTCGATCATCGTCACCGCGTCGTGACACAACCGGCAGAGCGAGCGTAAATCATCTTGCTCCTCATCGCCGCCGGCGCGGCGATACGTCACATGCTGAACCGTCGTCGCCGGAGACTTGCAGAAAACACACAGGCCCCCATCTGCGTCCAGGCGGCTCTGACGCTTCCGGCGATACTCAGCATTCGCGTAATCGGCGCGGGGGCGCAGCGGCGCCGGAAGGCGACTCTGGCGTGCCGCACCGACTCGGATGTCCGTGCCGGAGCCGACGCCCATCTTCTTGCGAACAACCATTCTTGGGGAGTGTGCTGGCACATCAAACGAGTCTGCGACATCGTACCAGACTTCCCCGTCTAGTGGAGCAACCTCACCCGCTGCGGCACCCCGCCATTCGATCACGCATTCGACTACATCGGGCACGGCCTCTCCCGCGTGGCGGCTCCGCCAGGGAACAGATCGAAGCGCAGATTCCAGGTCAGGAAACCCGCCCACATCCGGATCGTCATGGCAGCCCACCAGTGGAAGCGATGCCGCGCACGACTTCCGGCCGAGATACACCGGCCACACCGGATGCTGAACAGCTTTGTGCAACGAAACGATCAGTGAGGAATCGCCACGCAAAGCAACCACGAAGCTCGCGTCGCAGAGGTATTCCCTACGCGTCAGAATCGGGCCGGGTTTGGTCTTTCCGATTCCCTCCGCGCTTTGCATCTGCATTCCCGCCCCCACCGTGTGGTAGTCCCACCAGCGCACGCCTGGACGATCGATGCGGACGCCCATCATCAAAGCGTTCAACTTGATGAGCCGTTGCCGAGCATCGGAGCGCGACACGCCCATTGCAGCGCAGAGCAGCCCGGCGATCCCCGATTTGGTCGGAGCTTCGGAAGTCCTTCGGACGACGAATCTCGATTGCTGGTCTCCCCACGATTGAAGAGGACCTTCGAGGCGGAGCAGGAGCGTATTCGCATTCATCGGCGCATCTCCTCACTCGACCGTCACGGACTGAACGCGCGACCAGTCAAACCCGATTTCCTTCACGACAAGAGCCACTAGGCCATCGAGGGATCCTACGTTTTCGTCAGCACAGGGGGTCTCCTGCTTCTCGTGCTGATAGGTGAGCGGATACCGGAGATTGGGGGAGAACCAGAACCGCTTGTCCTCGCGCTCCTTGCCGTACCCGGTGTCCAGGTCATGCACGTACTGACCGAGCTGTGCGATGCTTTGCGACACAATATCGCGCGTTCCCTTGCTCGGCACCGGTGCAGCGAATGCGTTCGCGTAGCTGATTGGCGTGGAGCGAGTTTGCTTTACCTCTACGAGGATGCCGTCCGGAGGGTTGTGGGCAGCGAAGCTGTTCTGCTTCCCGGTCGGGTTCGCCAGCGCGGCTCCACGAATGAAGGCCCCGACGGTGTGGGCGGCCAGCTCCCTGTTCCCGTTCAAGTTGTCCACCAATGTTTCCCAGTGTATCGAGAAGTATTTATAGAAGCAGGCCGACGCGAACATGGCTTCGCCAATGTGCGCACCACCCGCATCCTCACCTGGTATGTCATCTGCAGCTACGAAGTAGTCCACTTCCGGACGAGCTTCGTGGGTTGATATCCCATGGGCCACCTGCAACGCAGCCTCGATGTCTAGATCAAGGCCCTTCCAGACCCCCTTGTCCTTGGCGCTGCTGTCGGCCTTCTCGTCCTCCTGTTCGTCCGTGTCCGCGTTGCGACCCTTTTTGCTCTTGGGGGGCTTGGCTGGTTCCAGCATGCGTCCTGACAATGCCATGTCCGGCGCATAGCGATCCTGTGCAACGAGGCGGGCGAATTCTCGCGAGAGTTTGGCGACTCGCTTCTCTGTCACTTCCGCCTCTTCCGCACGAAGCATATCCACCATGTGCGCAGTCGCGCTCTTTGACAGGAAAACGATGACATCCTTCTTCCCGTTCTTTGCCGCGTCGTCCTTCGCAAGCCCGCACGCCTGAACCACCGCAGTGGCCAGCGAAAGCATGTCTTTTTCTGCGATCTGGGACGCCAGGTATTGCGGCAGTCTTCGCGTGCGGATCCCACCACACAGCAGCTTGAACTGCTCGCTGGTCCGGATGCTCCTCTTGATGCACTGGCTGGAGATACGTGAGCGCATCACCCCGCCGAAGAAGCATGTCTTTGGAGCACCCAGATCATCACGGTTGAGATTGGCCGGGCTGTGGTTCTGAATCCCATGGATTTCGATCAGCATAGTATTCTCCTTTTGAGCATGTCACTGCCCGAAGTGCAGGTATTGCGTCGCCCAGTTGAGCCGCGTTTCTTCACGCTCCCATGCGGACAACTCATCGGTGAGGCGCACCCAGTCCAACTCACCGCTGTCTTTCGCAATCAGATCCAGCGCCCAACACAGCGCTGGCTCGATCAGGGTCAGAGGGAGCAGGAGGAGTTCGTCGAACTTGGCTTGTCGTCGCTGCATCACTGGCTCGCTCTCGCCTTTCACATTCCCCAGCTGCATGGCAAGCCTTGCTCCTTTGCATTGTCGCATCGGGCGGTACGCATACACTTTGGCAACCAGCCACGCCACCTCACGGCGAGGGGCTCTCTGGTTCTGTTCCCTCAGTGGCCACCAAATCCCCGTGAAAAGGTCGAAACCCTCCACTGACTCATCCAGGCTGCGCCCACCCAGGCTGCGCAATCGCCCAAGGCTGCCAGGCTCAAGCGATTCCAGCGTTCGGACAAACTTCTCTGTTGGCGTCATCGTTCGCCGCCTTTCCGTGGTGGTGCTTCTCCCTTCCTGCACCGCGATGTGGGCGCCATGTCCGGACCGGATCGGGCAATCTGATTGCGTCGGCGGATCGCGCGCGTCGTAAACCCTGGCGCAAGCGACATCGCCACTGCCGCCATCATCTTCTGGTACTCTCTCGTTGCCTTCACCCACTCACCTTCAGCGTCTGACAGCAGCCCGTCGATGCGGCTGGCAAGCCGTGACTCGACATGTGCCCGAACAGCACCGAGAACGATGTCCAGTTCGACTTCGTGTCGAGTGGAGGAAGCACTTGGCGAACGCGCCCGTCGCATGACCGCTCTTCCTTCTTGTTGCCACTGCTCCGCCAACGCGATCCAGTCTTCCGCTGGCGACGGCCACCGTTCCGGCGCGACCAGGAGTTCAGTTGCCTCGAGGTACTTGTCGTTCTTGACTGTGGAGAAGCCGACTGCCCAGATGCCCGCTCCTTGGTCAACCGTCCTTTGTCCGAGAATGGCTGCCAGAGCCCTCACCCACTGCCCCGCCGCGGCATCCTTCGATTTCAGAGCGTCGCTTGTCTGAAGTGGTCCGGTCGCGTTTCTTCCCAGCGGCACGGGGACCACGTGTGGATCACGCCACCTCCGGTCTTCACCCCTGGAGCCGCCTTTGCCGTCGAACACACATCGCCGAAGGACGCGCTCGGCCCGCCCACAGGAGACACAGGCCGTTTCGTTCTTTTCCCGGTTTCCCAACCATACATTGCGAGGAAGCCAGGTCATTCCTGGCAGCAGGGGCACATTACCCCGTCGGGGGAGTTCGTATCCTGGTGTTTCCCATTCTGGCATGCCCAGTGACGCATCCCCATATCTCCAGGACAATCGCAGAGTCGTCGCAAGCGTCGTGCCGACCGGTATGACGTAGAGGGGTGGCTTTGAGTTGATCCCTGGCGACTTTCCCTTGCCACCCGAGGTCGCGAAGACCGGCAGCCGGGCCAAACCCGTGGCACAACAAGCTGCGCACAAGCCACCCGATTGGTCGGTAGTGTGATGGAAGTGCCACGCATTCGTACCGCTCGGCACTTCGTGCATCAGGTAATGTGTGGTGTGCTTCGGTGGCCGGTTCTTGAGGCCCTCATTCTGAAAGAAACGGGGGCCATCTCCAAGCAGATTGAAGTACTTCCGGCAGTCATCGAGTTTTTTGAACCAATCAGGCGGGAAGCGCCCGTCCCCACTGAGGCGATCTTCCTCCTCCTGCGGAGACGGGTATCCCTTGCACCAATACAGGGCCGCAAGGAGCAGCCGCACGATCGCCACTCGATCCATCGGGTTGGACGCCGCGATCTGCCGGATACTCCCGGCCTCTGTCAGCGCCTCGCGGATGCCGACACGGTCACAAGTGCCGTTGGTTCGCAGAACCGGAATCCACGCCTCGTCCAGAAGGTTGAATTGCATAAGCGTGTCCCTTCTGAGAATAGGTGTTTACGGCATCTACAATACCGCACAGCCCCGGGGACTGCGAAGCGACAGAGAGATTGTTCTTCCCAACCTACCTGTAACCCGGGGGACCGACAAGGTGTGTCGCACCGCCGGCAAAACGCAGCAACTCAGCCAAAGCTGCGAGGTTGCTGGCTCTGCTAACAGCTGAATCTACAGAAAGTTGCGCGAAACGGCAGAATGCCTTCCTATCATCCCGTCACCCGCTCCGTCGTGGTCACCCGCCGCCCGCAGTACCGGCATTCCCGGCGGCGAACGATCCGGCCACCCCAGCGGGCCCGGGTGTAGACTACGTAGAAGTGCTTACACCCGCACTTCGAGCAGACGAGGCCCGACGGCTCCTCCGGCTTGGGCGGTTTGACCTGGTCCTTCCTCATCGCCGTCCTCGCTGCAACTCCGAGAGCTTTCGCCGGCCCGCCGGCCGCGGGCGGCCCATATCTTGGGTTCCGAAGAGCACCGCCCCCTGCATCGAGGCCGCGACCGCAGACCCGACCAGGCAGTCCAGCCAGTGGTTCTCCAGCCCGCTGGCACGGAGCTTCCACTCGTCGACCGTCCGGCCGCGCCCCTCGGTCCGGACCGGGTACTCCGAGGTCAAATGCTCGCCCAGCAGCCGGTGGTGCTCCGGCTGGCGGCCAAACAGCGTCAGGCAACCCGGATCGCCCTGGGCCGTCCGGAACCTCGCCTGGATAAAGGACTTCCAGTAGTTCGTGTCGTACACGACGTGGCGGATCGCCCGCCGGCCGCTCGTGTGCGGGATCCGCCAGTTCAGCCCGACCCGGTCACCCCGTTTGCGCTTGTACTCGGCGAATGGAATGCTTGACGCGCCTACGTATTTCCCGTGGCTGGGGGTCAGGACGCTCGCGTGGTCGCTCTGCCGGCAGAACTCGTACACCACGTCCGTCGACTGGCCCCAGTTTGCGTCGATCAGGCACCGCTCGATCCGGGCCGCCGACCCGTCCTCCCGCTTCCACTCCCGGCCCAGCATCCGCCCGCACAGCCGGACCAGGCCCGCCCGGATCGACCCCTCGAGCCCCGCCCGGGGCGCCGCGACGGCCAGGGTGTGCCGGACGTCACGCAGGGTGAAGTACGCCGCCTTCTGGTCCGGCTCGGTGCCGTAGTCGATGACGTACCCGGTGAAATCGTCCTCCCACGCCACGACCAGCCAGAACAGCACCTTGGCCTGCACGTCGATGAACATGGTCAGGTGCGTCACAGTCAGGGGCACCTCGCCCTTTCGGTGCCCGTTCACCTTCGCCGCGATCTCGTCGGCCGTCAGCAGGTCCTCGGAGAGTGGATTCTCCGGCAGGGGCTCGTTCTGATACTCCGCCCAGAAGGCGACCTCGCCGCGCTCGTACCGCAGGTTCATCACGTGCTGGACGGCCGAGAGCTCGTCCGCGTTGTGCCGCTCGGGCCAGGCGACCACCGCCCCCGCGTCCATCGCCTCGCGATTGGCGGCATACAGGGCCGTCGCGGTGGTCAGCTTTCGGTCGTCCCGCGCCAGATCCTCGCGGCGGAGTTCCTCGTACTTCTTCCACAGCGCCTCGTTGGTCGGGAACGAGTAGACCAGTTTCGTCCGTTCACCCTGCCAGTGCGGGTTGCGCTCGCGGTCGAGGATCCGGTCCGCCAGGTCGTCCGGCCGGATGACGGTGCACGGCATGATGGCCGAGATCCGCACGCCGGGCCCGGCCAGGCCGAGGATGGCGCCGTTGATGACACGCTCGCGGTAGTCGCACTGACTGGGGCTGTGGGCCGACTCATCGGTCTGTGGATCGTCCAGGATCACGAAGTCCGGCCGCACCGTCACGCCATCGCGGCGTTTGTAGTTCAGCCCGCGGACCTGGCCGGTGATCCCGGCCGTGGTGACCACCGCCCCCGCGGCCCGGCTGTCCGGGATGTCCGGCAGCACGATGCGCTTGGCCGTGAAGTCCATGACGATCGGTCGGCCCTGGTACAGCAACCGACGCTGGTTGATCCCTTCAAGGCACCGGATCGGGTAGCAGATCTCCGGAAAATCCTCCGCCAGGCGGTCGTTCGTCTCGAGCTCCGTCCGCAGGTTGCGAATGCGATCGACCGCATGCCCCTCGTCCGGCCCGATGATGGGCACGAACCGCCGATGGCCGTAGCCCAACGCCCACAGGCACGCCGCCTCGATCATCGAGGTCTTCCCGCCGCCGCGGGGCATGGCCAGGGCGAACAGGCCGCCCTCGAGAATCGCCGCCTCCAGCTTCGCGATGACCTTCAGGTGGTCCGGTGACCAGGGCAGGTAGAACGTCTGCGGGAAGTACTCCTCGTAGAACGCGCGAAGGTTGCGTTCGCACCGCGCCCGGCGCTCGGGATTCACCACCGCCGGCAGCTCGCCGACGTCCCGGCCGGACCGCGACTGCTCCGCCTGGCGTTGCCGGGCCCGCTCACGGTGAGCGTCGTAGGCATCGCGATGGTGCCGCTCCCACGCGAGCCAAGCGGTGTACCGCAACAGGTCGACGGTCTTGTCGTCGCCGATCCGCATGCCGGCCCGGGCCCGGTGCTGATAGAGGGACCGTGCCGACGTCACTTCGC
>Ga0334889_1002475_pt1 | contig 20702 bp, 14 predicted proteins | sample GraSluR1_MG_2_FD_207222 | JGI IMG/M metagenome (GOLD analysis project Ga0334889, IMG submission 207222) | Sludge microbial communities from methane-producing bioreactor in Wageningen University, Netherlands - Granular Sludge_8_08-R1 | ecosystem: Engineered > Bioreactor > Anaerobic > Unclassified... | reverse complement strand
GTGCTACGACGTCGTGGTGATAGCTAACCCCGGGGCCGCCTTCACCGCCGATGAGCTGGCGGCGATCAAGGAGTTCGTCGGCCGCGGCCGCGTGATAGCCGCCGGGGACGGCGACCTCTTCGAGAACGCGGTCATCTACGAGCAGGATAACGTCAAGGCGGCGGTCCAGTACGTCGACTGGCTCGCCAGCGGCAACGGAGGCGGCCTCCTCCTCCTGGGCGGAGAGGACGTCGACTGGCTCCCGCCGATCGCGCCGATCGGCCCGGCCGATGGGCCAGCGCCCCTGGTCACCAATGCCGAGATCAACCAGATAGCAGACCTCTTCGGCCTCCACTTCAACGCGGACACGGTATCTGACCCCCTCCGCTACGACGGGGCGAAGACCAACGCCATCCTGGGGCCGAAGGAGGACATCCTGGTGATAGAGGCCTCCAGCCTTGCGATCTCCAAGGACGCCTTCCCCCTCGCGAGGACGACCCCGTCGGGGTACGTCACCGCGGCCGCCGGCGCTGGGCCTGAGGCCCTGGACCAGGGGGCCGATGGCGAGGCCGCCCTCGCCCCCGAAGAGATGCCGCTCTCGGTGATGGCCGACGAGGTCCTGCCGCCCGATGTGGTCCCCATGCCCGCCGACGGCGAGGTCCCGGCCGAGGGGGAGCCGGCCACCGCCACCGCTGAGGAGGCGGGGATGGAGGTCTCCTCCGATCCTGTACCCATGGCGGGGCTCGCCTTCACCGGGCCGATCGTGATTGCGGCGATCGACTTCGGGAGGAAGGGGGAGGATACGGTGGGGGTGTTCAGGAACGGTGCGTGGTACTTGGACTACGATAACGACGGCATTACCGACTCTATAGTGACCTTCGGGATGAGCAGCGATATACCAGTCATAGGAGATTGGAACGGCGATGGCAAGGATGGAATTGGAGCCTTCAGGCCATTAGCTCAGATGTTCTATTTGGACTTCAACAATGACGGCGTTACTGATGCTAAAATAAGCTATGGATCAAGCAGCGATACGCCAGTTGCTGGAGATTGGAACGGCGATGGAAGGAACTCGATAGGAGTATTCAACAACGGATGGTGGAACCTCGACTATGACAACAATGGGGTCGCAGATCTCATAATAAAATATGGGATTAGCGGTGACATACCGATCTCAGGAGACTGGAACGGCGACGGAAAGGATGGGATTGGGGCCTTCAGGCCTTCAAGTGGCATGCTCTATTTGGACTACAACAATGACGGAGTTACTGATGCTACTTTAAAATATGGATTAAGTGGCGATAAGCCTATTGCAGGAGACTGGAACGGTGACGGAAGAGATTCTGTGGGCATGTTTAGGCCTTCAAGTAGTAGGTTCTATTTGGATTACAACAATGATGGTATCACCGACTCAAGTGTAAGATACGGTGTTGGTACAGATAAAGCAGTCAGAGGGGATTGGCTTAAAAAACAGACCTGATTTTTGTCTAGAAGTTGTGTAGCCAAATTTTGGCTGCACATATATTTTATTTATATTTAATTTTTTCTATACTGATTGATAAGTTATTTATATGTGTTATTCCAGGACATCGTATTGATGAATGAGTTAGGAGGGATAAGAGATTAGAATTCTGGTCACAGGTGGCGCGGGTTTCATAGGCTCTCATTTAGTTGAGCGATTGCTTAATGATGGTCATGAGGTAAACTGCATCGACAACTTAGATTCTTATTACAATCCAAAAATAAAATTTGATAATATAAGACCCTACATGTTAAATACAAATTTTTCTTTAATAAAAGGTGATATTAGAGACGAAGAATTATTAAGAAAAATCTTAATCGATGTCGATTATGTATTTCATGAAGCAGCACAACCAGGTGTCAGGATTTCTATGGAAGATCCCACCAAAGCCCACGATGTCAATGCCTCTGGTACATTGACACTATTGAACTCAGCTTTGGATACAAACATAAAAAAGATCATATATGCGTCTTCCTCTTCGGTTTATGGTAATGTAAAATATCTCCCCTTTGACGAAAATCACCCCAACCAGCCAACATCTCCATATGGTGTATCTAAGCTTATGGCTGAGCATTATTGTAGAGTCTTTAATGAAATATACGGATTAAAATCCGTATCGTTGAGGTACTTTACCGTGTACGGGCCAAGAATGAGGCCAGATTTGGCAATAAGTGTATTCATTAAAAATGCTTTGAAAAATGTGCCAATTTATATATTTGGTGATGGCAAAAAAACTAGGGACTTCACCTATATAGATGACATCGTGAAGGCAAACTTGATCGCGATGAAGACAGCGGATGGTGTATATAATATAGGTAGCGGGAACGCCATTAGTATAAAGGACTTAGCTGAAATAATAATTGATATAACTAATAGCAAATCTGATATCATTTACGACAAGCCTTTCAAGGGTGATCCGGACCACACATTGGCAAATATCGATAAGGCTAAAAGAGATTTAGGTTGGAGTCCTGAGATTACAATACGGGAGGGACTAGAGAGGTATCTAAGATGGCAGTTGAACTTTCAGTGATAATTCCGGCATATAACGAGAAAGATAGTATCGTTTCTACATATGAGGAGCTTAAACAAGTTCTTTCATCAATAAGCATAAACTACGAAATAATCTTTGTAGACGACGGGTCGACCGACGGAACCGGAGATACTATTAGAGATCTTTCTGGAGCTAAATTAATCAATCATTGTGTGAATCGAGGATACGGAGCAGCCCTAAAAACAGGGATAAAAGATGCCCATGGACACTATATTTTGATAACTGATGCCGATGGAACTTATCCCAATTTGGAGATCCCACGCCTTCTGGCCTATAAAGACGATTTTGACATGGTTGTTGGAGCCAGAACTGGGAAAAACGTCAAAATACAGCTATATAGAAAACCTGCAAAAAAGTTATTGACCATGATGGCCAACTTTTTAAGTGGCACCAACATCCCCGATCTGAACTCCGGCATGAGGATCTTTAAGAAAAGAGATGTAATAAAATTTTTTAAGATAATTCCCGATGGGTTCTCATTCACAACAACGATAACACTTGCGTATTATTCTAGCGGACTTAGCATAAAATATTTGCCCATAAATTATCATGCTCGTACTGGAAGATCAAAAATTAAACCGGTGAGAGACGGATTTAATTTTATTTTGCTGATCCTCAGAAGTGTAGTGTACTTTAATCCTCTAAAAGTATTTTTACCAGCTTCTGCACTTTTATTTATCTCATCCGCTGTTGTAGCGCTTTATTCGATCATATTTTTGGATAGGTTACTAAATACTACAACAACCATACTTTTCATATCATCTATTCAAATTGCGATATTTGGACTGCTTGCCGACCTAATAGTCAGAAGGAGCAATTAAAATGATTCTGGGTGAATTTTACGCAAAAAAGGCGATATCACAGATCCCGAGAATTCTCAGTATGCAGGATCGAAATAAGTACTCACCGACTTTCGGTTGCTTTGATAGGATATATTGGCTCGATAAATCTATCGATTTTCCCTCATCGATATTACAGTTAAATGCCCACAACCTCTCACTTGTTTATTCGTGCCACTACCCAGAAAATCCGTTTTATCGGAAAGATAAAATTAAAAATTGGTCGTTGGCAGGGGTTAATTACTGGATAAAAATACAACATAAGGATGGATCTTTTGACGAATTCTATCCCAACGAACGTGGGTGGGCGGGCCCTACAGGGTTCTTGCTCTTCTCGATGCTGGGGACGTATTCCCTCCTAAAAGATGAGATTCCACAAGAGCTGAGAGAAGATTTAATTGAGGCATCTTATAAATCTGCAAAATTTCTGGCAAAATATGATGAAATTGGTATATTAGCAAATCATCATGCAATGGCATTGCTCCCTATTTACTATGCATATAAAGTGCTTAACGATGAGTCCCTCCATAGGGCATTTCAGGAGAAATTTAAATATTTCGAGAGTTTACAATCTTCGGAGGGGTGGTTTTTGGAGTATGATGGCGCAGATCTTGGATACTTATCAGCAACCATCAGCTTCTTGGGAAAGATTTATAAATTATCCGACGATGAAAACCTTAGAGCAAAGATATTGAAAATTGTCAAGAGCGCTATAGAGTTCAGTAGCTATTTCGTATATCCAAATGGCTATTACGGCGGTACCATGGGAAGTAGACAAACGCTACACTTCTACCCCCATGGATATGAGATCTTCAGCCAAAATTTTCCACTAGCTAGAAAGATCGCAGACAAGATGTTGGACGGTCTTGCGGAAGGAAAGCTGGTGCCACCGGAAATCATGCCTGGGAGATACCTTGGCTATAGGGTCCAAGAGTACTTGCTCACTTATCTCGATTATCATCCTGGTGCAATCGGCGATGATATCAGATTACCCTACGAACGGGATGGCTTTATCAAGCATTTCGAAGAGGCTAAGATCTGTGCTGTAAAGAAGCCAGCGTATTATCTGACATCTAACCTCGCAAAGGGAGGTGTCATTAAGGTCTTCAGCCCCGATGGGGATCTGATATACAATGACTGCGGGATCATAGGCGAGCTCGAAACCGGGAAAGTAGTAACCACGCAATGGATCAACGATAGTTACAACATCAACTTCTCAGACGACGAGTTCGTGGTTGAAGGTGAGATGCACTTTGCTCCTTTTAAGTTACCGACCCCGATTAAGATGATGGCTTTCAGATCGGGTCTTCTGCTCTTAGGGTGGAACACGCAGCTTTCATATTGGATGAAGGGTGCAATCCGCAGCTTATTCATAACTAGAACTAAGAAATCTCCTGTTGAATTTAAACGAAGGATCATGTTGGGCGAGGATAAGGTTATAGTTGAGGATAAGATAAAGCTGAAGACCTCAGATAAATTTCGATCCCTGGATATCGGCGATGAGTTTTCAGTAAGATTCGTTCCTCAATCCCTGTACTTTCAACCACAAGAGCTGCAGATCGGTGGTTTTCATCCTGAATCAGACTTCATACGCCAATTGAACGAAAATAAAGTCGCGACCTTTAAGAGGATAATAGATCCATCCGATAAGGAGATAAAATTTGACGCGATTGCCACTTAGCTTCTGGTGGATAAACCCTGAATATCTGTAAAAATAAGCGGACTGCTGGAGATGAGAAGAACCTCAGCTCCAGCTTCCTATCGTGGGCTTATCGGTGCCCAGTCCGTAGGTTATGATTTTGTCTGTGATTCCATCAAGGTTGTTATCCAGATAGAACCTTCCGTTTGACGGTCTGAAGACCCCAATTCCATCTTTGCCGTCTCCATCCCAGTCTCCTGAGATGGGGATATCGCCGTTGTTCCCATATCTAACGCTATGGTCAGTAATGCCATCCCTATTATTATCCAGGTAGAACATTCCAGTGTTGGGTCTAAACATGCCTATCCCATCATACCAGTCGCCATCCCAATCTCCTGAGATGGGGATGTCGCCGCTGATTCCATATTTGAAACTGTGATCTGTGACTCCATTTCTATCGTAATCCAGATAGATCATCCCGGTGGAGGGTCTGAAGACCCCGATCCCATCATTCCAATAGGGACCCCAAGATCCAGAGATTGGGACGTCGCCATTGAGGCCATATCTTACGCTGTAATCTGTGATCCCGTCGGAGTTATAGTCCAGATACCACATACCGGTCGATGGCCTGAACATGCCAATCCCATTCGCCTGATAAAGCCAGTCGCCTGAAATCGGCTTGTCACTGCTCAATCCATAGACTACGGATTTGTCGGTTATTCCGTCTTTGTTGAAATCAAGGTAAAATCTGCTATTAGATGGCCTGAACATGCCCACGCCGTCATCTTTCGAGACGACGTCAAACGTCCACCACTGATAAGCAGATATTCCAGGGGAATATGTGCAATCGTAGTTCATGTCCATGCTCACCCGAAAGAGGCCATTAGGCCGGTTTCCTCCAGCCGTGCCCCAGCTGTTCAACATGATCCAGTAACGGTTATTCGGATCCGTGTCGTCGTATCCAACGCAGAGAACTGCATGTTCTCCTCCACCAGGCGTTACCCACGAATCACCGCAGGCGTAATCTGGATTTAATATAAAGCTTTCCGGCTGATACGCCCAGAAATTTCCAAAAGTAATCCAGTCTGCTTTTGTCGGATATCTAAATCCGAAATAGATCGCTTTGTTCTGATGGAGGACGTTCTTTATATTCTCAATAGCAGTACCCTTTCCTACGCCAATTGTTGGTATAACCTGTGCTTGCATGGATATAGCATGATAGTACCTGCTAGTCGATATGGTATTTATAGGCACATTTGTGGAATGGTAAACCAAGCAGTTTTGGCCGTCAGGGGCGAAGGTATGGCAACATTCTCTATCTCCATCTTGAAAATGGGCGTTGGTGTTAGACCAAAATATGGGCCAAGTATTCCAGGAATTATAAAAGTTGGCAAACGTATCCGGTCTACCGCCGCAGCAAGCCCAATCGTTTCCATCGCCTCCCCCATTATTATATTTGGAGTTCAGGTACTGTATGGAGAGTCGATCTTTGTTTCCCGTTCTAACTGTCCGATCGATCTCGATTACTCCGGTGCTCGCCCAAACCCAGCAGTCTCCACAAAGACCCTGATCACGCTGTACTGCATTGTATTGCAGGTACGGTAAAAGGCTGAATGCGTATAAGGGAGCCAGCTCTCTAGCAATCTCTGGGTCGATTAAGATCTTTGGGGCATCCTCAAAGACTTCCTGCTCTCGGAGGGCCTCCTCAAGAGACAACGGCATTATAGGAAATTTGGGCAATTCGCGATCTAAGGTTGGAACCTCACCATAGTAATTTCCGAAGTTGTAATTTCTAGCTGCCCTGTCCGTAAGGGTTATCTGATATGAACCCCCTCCTGGAGCGGTCTGATTCCAGCCGGTCTGGAGATCTTCGGTGAGAATGTAATCCCCCGGCTTGAGATCAGAGAAGATATAATAGCCAGATTCGTTGGTCGCTGCAAGAGTCTCAGTTCCCATGTGGACTAAACGTATCGTCCAGTTTGAGAGGCCGGGCTCATCCCAGTCCATGAAACCATTATAATTCAAGTCATTGAACTTTATTCCGCTGATGGACAATACCTCTTCTGCAGGAACAACATCTGGTTTCTCCGGCTTCATGACCAGATCATTTGCGAAGACTGCGCCTGAAAGAACGAACGAAATAAAAAATGCCGTTCCAACTAGCGTCAATCCGTATCTAAACCTATTCATCTCTTCCCCTCTCCTCCAACTAATTTGTCCTAACCGAGGATTCTGTAAGTCGATATTAGAAGCCTGACTGAGTTATCTTCAATATTTAATGCCAGACTTCAGCATCATTAAGAATATCCTGGTATATAAAATTATTGAACCATCCTGAACATTCCCCTCCTGCACGTTCGAGAAGTATATATTTAAGATCAACAAGTCTTGATCTCAGATTAGAGGGATAAATATGATCGAGCAGAGGACAGATAAACAGAAGGTATATTGGGAGAAGGAGAGAAGGAGGCGTTCTCCGGATCATCCAGCTATTGCAGCCTTTGCTAGACCGAAGATCGAGTATATAGTTAAATTAATATGTATAAGAAAAGAACAAAAGATTTTAGATGTGGGGTGCGGGAACGGATTTTTTACATATTATTTCTCGGAGATTTGTGACCCAGTTGGCCTAGACTTCTCGCGCCGTATGCTTTCGATTAATCCAAGTGAGAAGCTTGTCCAGGGGACCGCCAACTCACTCCCCTTCAGCGACGAGTCCTTCGATGTGGTATTCTGTTCTAACCTGCTGCACCATGCTCGAGATCCCAGGGATATGGTGGAGGAGATGAAGAGGGTGAGCAGAGGATACGTCATATTATCTGAGCCTAACCGGAACAATCCTCTCATGGCCTTATTTTCGGCAATTATAGCCGAAGAGAGGGGGGCGTTGAAGTTCTCCTTGAGATATATGGAGGATCTGGCGAAAACATGCGGGCTGGATGTAATCGACTCATGTTCTATGGGATCTATTGTTCCGAACAAGACGCCTCCATCGATGCTGAAACTTTTCTGCCTGGTTGACTGGAGAATGCCCCTTGGTTTTTACAACCTCGTAGTGGCTCAAAAACAAGAGATGACGGACTAAAAGCACTAGCTGCGAGGTATCTTCGTCATCATCCTCATAAAAGGTATTCCGATCAGGGACAAAAGCCAGTACCTGAAAGCGGAAAAGAGGATACCCACAGCGAGAAGCTCGCTAGGCGAGGCGTATTCTGAGAATAGGACGATTATCGCGGCGTCGCGAGTGCCCATCCCCCCCAAAGTCACGGGGATCATGCCGATGAATATAGCTATCGGTATGTTTCCCATAACGAACGCCATAGGTATTTCGATTCCTAGAGCGTAGAAGAAAAGGAGGGTCTGTATTATAGATAAGAGCCATATCAAAAGGGAATATAATGTGACGCTGATCAGGGCCTTCTTATTTCGAATCAGCAGTTTCATGGAGAGGGCGAAGTTTTGGGCTTTTGAGTTCCAGGGTTCTCTCACCGGCAGTTGAAGATCCGAACAGAGGAGAAAAAGCAACAGCGCGGTCAAGACCAGCATGACCAGAACCGCCCCGGCGAACTCATATCTGTGATATAGCGCCATGCCTGCAAGCGAGAAGAGGATGAGAGTGAGCACGTCAAAGATCCTCTCGGTAAGGACGCTGCCCGCAGTCTTCGTAAGAGGGATTTCGTCGCGAAGGTAATAAGCCCTGATCACATCTCCCGATTTGGATGGAGTAATCGATGTGAGGGGAAGAGCTGCCATCACGATTTTGAAGCATCTTGAAAAGGATACCTGGTATCTCATAGCATAGAGTATTGTTTGCCAACGTTTTACCAGTATAAGGATGGATACAGCCTGAGGGATAATTGAGCAAAACAAGTACATTGTGGTAGATGTTTCTAATGCCCTTATCACGGACCAAATGTCGATTTTGGCAAATATAAATATCAATATCAATATCAATAAAGTTATTAAAATAAATGTTAAGGTCTTAGGTATTCTTGGTAAGAATCGCTTTTCTTTTATCAATTATTTTTCCTCCATCTCCTATTCCAGTTCTGAGGTGTGAACATGATATGCACATCGGATTTAATAAATGCTCCGATACTCAAATTGAACGACATAATGACTGGTTTGTTTTTGAGGGAAATGATTATATAGGGCATATATTGTTGAACATCTTTGTCTATGGGCCAATTCGAAGCTAGAAATATGAAGATACTTAGTTATTATCGAGAGTTGATATTAATAGTATTAATATCTTTCTTGATTAGATTATATTTTGCTTCTGGTTTTCCTGATTGCTGGGATTCAGTTCAATTCATATTAGCACTTAGTGACTACTCAGTTGTGAATCATCAGCCTCATCCGCCGGGATTCCCTGTATACATCTTCTTGGGTCGTATTTCGTATCTATTTTTTAGTAATGAAATAGATGCTCTAACATTTGTATCCGTCTTATTTGGATCGTTATCACTTATACCCACATATTTATTATCAGAAAAAATTTTCAATAGAAGAACAGCTGTATTGTCGATAATCATGCTCTCTTTTGCACCCGCACATCTTATGTTTAGTGAAGTTATCATGTCAGATATAGTTAGCCTATTTTTCGTGATGTTTACTATATATTTATTATATCAAGGGATACGCTCTACCAAATATCTTTATTTCGGGGCTTTCATTTTAGGAGTTACACTTGGAGTAAGACTAACCGATATTGTGTTAATTCCAGTTCTGCTTTATTGTATGTATGTATGTAAAGATTATTATAACAAAACAAAAATAAAAGTTTACATCAATTCATTATCAGCTCTTATAATTGGTGTAGGCATATGGCTTATTCCAGTAATCTTAGATTCTGGCCTGAATACATACGTAGAAGCATGTAGTGATCATCGTGCAACAGCTATAGATGCTAGTACTTTATCACAATTAGGCGGCATCAGTTTGATTAATATGTTTACTACATTTAAATATTTGGTTGACTTATTGGAGACAGGGTGGTCATATGTATTATATATATATATGTCTGCTGCTATTGCTATGATCTTTAGAGATATTTTTCGGATTAAACATAATAAATTTGATATAATTAATTTGCATAAGGTTAATATTTGCTTTATACTTTTAATTTTAATTCCAGCAATAATATTTTATACTACATCCTGTTTACTTTATATTACTCGATACATATTGCTCTTATTTGCTATATCTTCAATTATTTTTTCTTTTTATATTAATATATTTATAGATATACAAAAGAACAAGATGATTAAATATCTAGTAGTCGGTTTTTTCATTATAGCTATAACAATTATGGGATCTCATGGCATAGCAGGCGCTAATTTATTGCGAGAAACAACACCACCACCAGTTCTCGCAGCCGAATACATAAAAAAACACTATGATCCGGAAGATACAATAATAATAGCTGGCGAATCATTAAGACATTTTCAATATTATCTACCGAATTTTACGGTAATATACAATTATAATTTTAATAAAAATAAAATTGTCGAATTTACTTTGGACGAGAAGACTATAATTTATGAAGGAGACAACATTAAACTTAGTAAACCATATGAATTCCATGAGTTTAAGCGAGACCGGGCAATATATCCAAAACACTCTTCTGTTAAGTTATATATTTATGAGAAAAATTTAGAATTAGATCAGGTTATCTTAGTTGGATATGGATGGCATAACCTCGAGAGCTGGAATGGTGCACAAAATCGATGGATGGAAAATAATGGAACGATACTGGCATACTTTGATGCGAACACAACCGCCAAACTTGACTTAGAAGTACTCAGTTATGTTCATCCAAGGATGCTAAATATATATATTAATGATCAGCCATACAAATCCACAAAGATTAATAATACATTTGTACCATTAAGCATATCTTCGCTAAATCTAAAGGAGGGAATAAACACTATAACGTTTAATGTAACTGAAGGATGCGAAATTCCGCGCATTGCGAGTGGAGGGAAAAACCCAGATCCTAGATGCCTCAGTCTTGCAGTGAAGAACATCCAGCTAAACAAGGACATAATTATGAATCGCGAAAATTTCTTTGTTTCTCTGAATGGAGGCTGGCACGGCCTCGAAGACTGGAGCAGTACGCCCACCCGCTGGATGGATAAAGAAGCTGCCCTCATGATATACTCAAATGAGAACCACACCGCAGACCTGAGCTTCAAGGCACGCAACTTCTATCGTCCCAGAACCCTGGAGATATTCGTAAATGACCTCCCACATATATGGGCCGAGGTTCCCAGCGAAGGCTTCGTGATGGTGAATGTCCCGACGATAAGCCTGAATGAAGGCGCCAATATCGTGAGATTCCACGTACCTGAAGGTTGCGAGAGGCCTTCCGATATAGCAGAGCTGAATAATGCAGATTCTAGATGTCTTAGCATGGCGGTTCAGAATATTACGATGAGCTGAATCATCACTTTGTAAGACAGATCAAGGCACCGAAACTTGACCGGGGAACTTCAGTTAATTCGATCCATCCTAATGTTAAACCGATGGAGATATCGTCTTTTGTAATGTGATAATTTCCCTTATAATACATCTCGAAGATATTCCCAACCTTCTCCCACACTTCATGGACGAATTCTGTCTCAGGCGTTGATAGAAACAATAATTTATCAATCTTCATCTTAGGGGCAGATAATAATCGTTTATTAAGATTTTCAAGATCATATCTTCTCTCAAATCCGGAATAATACCACGGATTTTTTATCTCTTCGTAGTCTCCAAACGGTACTGTAATAAGGCATTTTCCGCCTTTCTTCAGGACTCTAGAAAATTCCTTCGCACAATAGATATCTCCATCATCGGGAATATGCTCGATTGAACTGATAGCGATTATTTTGTCGAAGTACTCATCTGGATATTTGAGATTTGTTGCGTCTTGTTCTTCGATATTTAACTCGCAATTTAGAGCCGAACAATATTTTTTTTGGCTTTCCAGCATATTAATATCGATGTCAATGACATAAACCGTACTGCTATGTTTTGTTCTGATAAATGCGGGAACTGTTGAATCCCCGCTTCCCACGTCCAGAACAATATCTTGATTCTTAAATTCGCCGTATTTTAAAACAAAAGAGTCTTCGACGTTCCTGAAGATGTCATTTCGATGACCTAATGTTTTATTCAAAGTATGTAAATCAATCCAATGCGATAATAATCCTTGCTTTAGCATCTTGATCTCCTCATTGCTATTAACCTTATTGTCATATTTATACATTTTGTCATGCTGACTTCGCATCGATCAGCCACTTGAAGCAATCAAAAATGAACTCAAGTTCCTCATCATCATTAAAGAGAATATCTATATCATCGAGCTGGTCCTTCAGTCCGCCAATATCTGATGCGATTACCGGTTTACCGAATAATTTTGCCCTTCCCACTACCGCTGAACTCCAAATTTCCCGATACGGTACTATTAGCACATCACACGCGGTAATCCATGTATCGAACTCTTCGTCTGAGAGATATTTCTCGATGACATGTATATTACTGTTTTCTTCAGCTAACGTTTTCAAATCCTGCAAATGGGCAATATAAGGTTCCCACTCAACCCTTAGAGATCCGACAACATATAGCCGCATTTTTTTATTATTCGCCTTTTTAAATGCCCGGATGGCCCGATCAAAACCCTTGTGTGGTTGAATGAAACCGATGCTTAGGAATAAGAGCACATCCAAAGGAAGTCCAAGTTCTGTCCGGGCGTCATTTTTATTTATATCTTTAAATTTATAATAGTACTCGTGAGGGGCTTGCAACTCATATTTATTCGGTGTTAATATAAAATAACATTTTTCGAAATTAGCTAGTTCTTTAGGCGTATGAAAGATCAGCTTAGGACAAAGACGCCATTTAAAGCTTTCAACCCTATGATCTAATCTGGAAGCTATATTAAACGGTATTTCATGTACGACCACTTCGATTTTATTTCGATATATTAAAAAATTTATATAGAAAGCGATGTGAGTAGCTAATACACTCAAAGCACTACGCCAAGATAGATTATCATAGAAAAAGGCCTGATGATATTGTATAATAATTTTATCATAAAAATTTCCGTACTTCCCTATTTTTAAAAAATTGAAGCTGCCTTTGAGATTGGCCGTGAAATCTCCGTCCCCCTCGTATGGCGTTAGAATATTAACTATATCACCGCTTTGTTGCAGCGTCCTAGCCATTTGAAATGCGTACTTACCAATCCCACACTTCATAGGCGGATATGTAGAAACGATCAAACATCTCAATTTAATCACATTCTCATATTTAAAATTCCATTTTGTGCAATCTCTGAAATTTCCTTCCAGTCGTATCTCTCTGCTAGATCCCTGGCTCCTTTTGATAGCCTATTCCTCAACTTTGAATCTTCTGATAGTTTTGCTAATATTTCTGGGAACTCCTCCAATTCTGCTATTAATGCATCTTCAAAGTCTTTGAATCCAATTCCTCTGGCACCTATTGGAGTTGTCAAAAGCGGCAAACCTGCTGCCATGTAATCAAATACCTTAATGTTAGTTCCTGAACCCTCCATTACTGGATTTAGGGCGAAGTCCGAGGCGTATAGCAAATCAATTTTATCCTGCTCACTGACCACACCCATTAATTTTATATTATTATTTAATTTAGTTTTGTATTTTTTTGAAATTATATCACAGACACTGCCTATCAGAACAAAATCGATATCTTCCAATAAGGGGGCCAATTCCAGACATATATATTTAGCTGCATCGTCATTCGGCTTATACCCTCCACTTGCTAAGAAAACAGCAACTGGTTTATTGGTAAATCCAAACCTTTTTTTGGATATCCTTTTCTCTTCCTCGGTAGGCAAATCGATATCCTGAATCGAAGCACCATTTGGTATTACTAAGATTTTATCTTCTGATATCTTATAAAATTCTGAGAAGCTTCGTGCATCTTCATCAGAGCATGCAAAGATTAGATCACACTCTTTCGCCAACATTTTTTCTATTCTTTGGACATTTTTGACCATTATCTGCCCTGTTATAGTATTCGCTAACAATCTCCTTTTTATTTTATATTCGAAATTATGTGAATCATATACAAGAAGCGGCTTCATATTTAATTCTGAAATTAATAATTTAACAGAGGGGTAAACCCAAGGATGTGATACTATCAACACGTCCATTTCCGTTATTAGTCGAGATAAATATCTTTTATATTTTGGAGTAAATCTCATCAAAAATGGTGTTGTTACATCTAAGGTTATCACATCTCTGCATAATTTGCTAAATATTCTATCGATAGTAAGGTGAGGTACGGTCATGGGAACCAGAAGTTCTACAAAATTTTCTGCCAATTTTTGCTCTCTTTCAAGAGGCCCTAGCCAGTCAAACGTGCCAAAGTAGGTTATATCATAGATATTTTTATCAAAATTTTTGTATAATTGATATATCCTGACACGACCGCCACCTATTGGGGGATCGAGAACTTGATTATCAGTGACCAATACTTTGATTCTAGGATTTTCTCGTTTATGCTCTAATTCCGAATTGTGGTTATGCAATATCACACCGACAACATTCTCCCAAGTAATACTTTCTACTGAATGATATCCATTTTCGCCCATGCATTCAGCTTTGTCCGGGTTTTCTATGAGATAATTTATTTTCTCTGCGATTATCTTAGGATCGGGATCGACAACGAATCCACTTATGCCGTCCTCGACGATGAGGCTGGGCTCACCTGAATCATGACATGTGATAACAGGTTTTTTGCTTTTAAAGGCTTCTATTGTTATATAGCCATAATCCTCCCCCATTGGAATGAATGGCACGACTATTGATCTAGAATACATTTCCACTAATTCTTCATTGGATATTTTACCCAAGAATTCTACTCTCTTTTCCAATTCTAATTCCCTTACTAAGTTCTTTAGTTTTTTATATTCTTCTCCATCTCCTGCTATTAGCAATTTTGTATTATAATCAACATATTTCATGGCATTTATCACTAAATCGACTCTCTTCCATTTGTGCAACCTTCCGGGTAAGAATACGAATTCACCTCTTTTTGGTTTCATATAATTTAATTCAATAACAGCTGGATATATTATGTCAAATTTGATCTCATCCCAAAATGAGTCTGAGTCCTTTAGCCTTTTAGCAACGGTTTCTCCAATAACACAGTGCTTTTTTATTCTACTTGGATGCATTCCATATTTATCAAATTCATGAATCAGCCTCCTCTGCTTCTGTCGCTCTTTATCTTTAATATCAAACTCCTTATCAAACATATCGTAAAATACTCTTATTGTATGTAGCAGGTAGGATATATGATTTCTATGTCTTACCATATAGGTTGGTGCTTTTGTAGAAATGACTAGATCGTAATCATCTAAATCTAGATAGTAGCAGTTGCAATAAGCCTCCAAAATCCCCTCAAAGCTTGACTCGTCCACCAGGACCTCTATCTGGACAGCGTCATGACCCCTTTCATTCAGCACCCTCACCAATCCCTCATAGAGGTTCTCGGCACCACCTCGCTCGCCACTTATATTTTTTGGGGTTACTACAGCGATCTTCATTTATTCCGCCTATCATTTCTTCCCGATAATCGCATAATCCTGAGCCCCATAAAGGACGCTGTTTATCATATCGACGTTATTATTATGGATTTCCATAATTCTCCCATTCAATTCATCCTCCCTTCTCTCAAAGCTCGCACCTTTCAGCCTCCTCTCATCTGAAACCGGCGAGAGGAACCTCGCTTCCACCTCCCTGAACCCCACCGACCCCAGCAGAAACCTAAGCGTCTCCGGATGGACCGGCCTCACGTGGGTCAGATCGATATAAAAGTTGGCCAGGGATGTGAAAGATAGGGGGTTCACCGTCTCCACAACTATGTGATGGCCGTACTTCATCTTCTTGTAGCATAGGCCGAGCAGCTTGACCATGTAGTCTGGCCGGAGGTGCTCGACGACCTGGTCGAGGAAGACCCCGTCGAGGCTTTTGTCTTCGAGCCCTTCGAGGTAGGCGATGGCGTCGATCCTCTCGACGTCGAGGCCCCTGGACCTGCAGAACGCCACCATGTCCTCGTTCGAATCGATCCCGAGCCCGCCGATCCCAGAATCCCGGAGGAGCTCCAGAAACTCGCCCCTCCCGCAACCGATGTCCAGGACGTTCTTCGACCCCTCGAAGTACCGGACGAAGGCCGCCTGCCTCTCCTTTATCGTCTCCCTCGACCCGCGGAAGGCCTCCTCGAAGACGAAGTAGTTCATCCCTTCGTAGTCTGGAGGGTCAGAGGAGAGGGGCACATCCTCGAAGTCCTTTAGCCTCCCTTCCAGGATCGAGGCGAGGGAGGCCATGCTCTTGATCTCCAGGTCCATCGCCGATATGACGGCCTTCGCCTCTCTTCTGACCCGCTCCTCGATCTTCGAATCGAGGCCGGAGAGCTCTCTTCCGATCTCCGACCTCACATCCTGGACCTTCGAAGCGATCCTCTCGTCGATGGAGGCGTCGAGGCGGGCGAGGTCCGAACCGAGATCTGACCTCATGTCTTGGACCCTCGACGCGATCCTCTCGTCGACGGAGGCGTCGAGGCCTGAGAGCTCTCTTCCGATCTCCGACCTCACATCTTGGACCTTCGAAGCGATCCTCTCTTCGATGGAGGAGTCGAGGCAGGAGAGGTCCGAGCGGAGATCAGACCTCATCTGAGCCGCCTCAGACCTCGCCTCCTGGAGGGCGGCTTCGAGCTTTGCGAGCCTCCCACCCATCTCCTCCAGCCCCCTAGCTACCTCGTTTAGAACCCGGGTGGTGCTGGCGTTGAACTCCCTCTGCTTCCATATCGCCGGGTCGACGTACCGGCGGACCTCGCCGTGGACGAGCTCGCGCCCCCGGATCAGAAACCTGCCAGCTACGGGGCGGTGGGAGCTTATGAAGTAGCTGTTGTTTTCGATGTTCCAGCTGGAGTTGACGTAATCGAGATCCCTTCTCGCCTCCGGGGAGAGGCCGATCGCCCCCGACCCCGACCCCGCATCAACGATCTGATCTGGATGGCAAGATCCTGAAGCTCGGGTCGGAGAGATCTCCTCAATCTCGCCCTCGGGGTAGATACCAGCCTCTCTCCTCATGCGGATGTTCTCCCTGATTTTGCGCATGATCTCTTCGACGTCGATCTCCTCGTCGCGGATCTCGAAGGTGTTATCCAAGGCCTCTCACCATTCTCGTTCTCGTCCTCGTCTCATCTCGCCCACCGGCAGGGGACCTCGATGATCCCGGCGTCCCTCCCGGCGGGGACGACCTCGAAAGAATACTGCTTATCTAGCCAGTCATAAGGCTTTCCATCCCGGGTGTGGGCCGCCACCGTCAGGAAGAACTTCCCCGAGAGGATCGGTATTCTCGCAACCTCGAGGTCGACCTTTCCCTCCCCCTGGACGCTCTCGATCGGATGGTCCTTCAGCTCCGTATTCGTCCCGTAGAGGTGGCGCCCCAGCTCGTCGTAGAGGGCGATCCCGAAGATGGGATCATTTATCCTCTCCTTCGCATGGTAGCGGATCCTCACCGTCATGGGGTCGAAGGAGCTGAACCTCTCGCTCCGGGCTCCGAACTTGTCCAGGAGCTCGACCTCGGCTATGACGACCCTCCCGTCCCCCCACCGTCTCGGCCTGGCGGCCGCCGCCTCTTCTTCTATCGGCGGGGCTTGCGGCTGTCCGGCTCCGACCCCCTCTCCGGTCGCGCCGCTTCCTCCGCCCTCGGTCGCCGCCCCTTCTCCCGCCCCCCCGCGCCCCTCGCCGCCGTAGACGTACCGGTCGATGATATCCCCCGTCTCCCCGAAGGCGACCTGCCTACCGTGGCTGAGGAGGAGGGCCTTGTCGCAGAACCGCCGGACGGAGCCGAGGTCGTGGGAGACGAAGAGGATGGTGACCCCCTCCCTCCTGTACCTCTTGAAGACCTCAAAGCACTTCTGCTGAAACTCCATGTCCCCGACGGCCAGGACCTCGTCGACGAGGAGGACGTCGGGATCGGTCTGGATCGCCGTCGAGAAGGCGAGGCGGACCTGCATCCCCGAGGAGAGGTTCTTCAACTTCGCGTCCTCAAACCTCCCCAGGCCCGCGAAGCTGATGACGTCTTCGATCCGATCGCGGATCATCCCGTTGGAGAGGCCCATGATGGTGGCGTACATCCCGACGTTCTCCCGGACGGTGAGGTCCGGCTGGAAGCCGACGCCCAGCTCGAGGAAGGGGGTCATCCTCCCCCGGACCGTGACCCTGCCTTTGGTGGGGCGGAGGATGTTGGCGATCACCTTCAGGAGGGTGGACTTGCCGGAGCCGTTGTCGCCGATGATCCCGACGCACTCGCCTTCCGTCACCGAGAAGGTGACGTCCTCCAGGACGTTGAAGACCTCGTACTCGTTCTTCCGGAGAGCCCCCGCCAGGGTCTCAAAGACCGTAGCCCTCTTCTCGTGGGGTATCCTGAAGGTCTTCGAGACCCCCTCCACCTCCACCGCCCGATCCGACGCCATCTCTAGATCTCCTCCGCAAATCCCGGCTCGAAATGATCGAAGACGAGGTAGCCTGCCAGGAGGATGACTACTGCCGCGAGGGCGACGTAGGCGAGGTCGCCGGCGGCGGGAGCGGCCCCGTAGAGGACCGAGTCCCGGGAGGTGGTGATGATCCGGGCCATGGGGTTTGCCATCACCAGCCTCTGAAGATCTGCGGGAAATATAGTTATCGGGTAAAGTATGGGGGTCGCGAAGAACCCCGCCTGGAGGATCACCCTCCAGATGAACTGGACGTCCCGGAAGTAGACGTTCAGGGCCGAGAGGGCGAGGGAGAGGCCGAAGACGAGGACGAAGAGGAGGGCGAATATTGGTGGGAAGTAGAGGACCGCCGCCGTCGGCGCCACCCCGAAGACGGCCATGAAGGCGACGAAGACGACGAACTCGAGGGCGGTCATCATCAGCGCCGTGGTGCAGGCTGAGATGATCAGAACGTCCCGAGGGAAGTAGACCTTCTGGACGAGGCCCGGCTTTCCGACGATCCCGAATATCCCCATCGAAGTCCCCCGGTCGAGGAAGTTCCAGAGGATGATCCCCAGGAGGAGGAAGAGCTGGTAGTGCTCCACCTGGATCTTCATCAGATGGCTGAATACTACGTACAGGACGAGGAGCATCAGAAGGGGCTCCAGAAGCGACCAGAAGAACCCGAGGATCGAGTTCTTGTATCGGAGCTTGAAGTCGCTCCAGGCAAGCCTCAGGATGAGATCTCGGTATCCATATATATCTCGAAGGTGGGTCGGCGTGATCAATTTTTGACCTCGAACCAAGTCTATTGCCCTGTGGCGCAAAGACCAGAATGCTCCTCGTCTAACGGCTTCCTCCGCCATAGTAATCGATGATCTCTCTTATCCCCTCTTCCAGGGTGTGCCTGGCCCGAAATCCCAGAACCTCTTCTGCCTTTTTGGTATCGGCCAGGGTGTCCCGGACGTAGTTTTTGATGGGGTTATCGACATGCTCGGCCTTCAGGTCCAGGCCCATCTCCCCCGCCAGAATCTCGGCGACGGCGTTGAAGCTGTAGCTCTTGCCGGTGCCGACGTTCAGCGCCCCGGTGCAGTCGGAGGCCATGGCCAGCTGGAGGGCGGAGACGACGTCCCTGACGTAGACGAAGTCGCGGGTTTGAGAGCCGTCCCCGTAGATGACCGGAGCCCTTCCTGCCATCATCTCCCAGAGGAACTGGGTGACGATGTTCGCATACTCCCTTTTAGCCGCCTCATGGGGGCCGTATACGGAGAAGAACCTCAGGCCTACAGCCCTGACGCCGAAGAGCTTTCTGTACAATTCCGCCATCCTCTCCATGGAGAACCGGGCCTCGGTGTAGTAGTCGGTGACGAGGACCTCCATCTCCTCCCGGTGGGGCGGGGTCTGGCCGCTGTAGAGGGAGGAGGTGGAGGCGTAGACGACCCTCGCGCCGGTCTTTTTTGCCAGCTCCAGGACGGCGATCATCCCGTTGATCGCCTCCCCCACCAGCAGGGGGTTCCTCTTGTACATCGGCGAAGATGACGGTATTCCGAGGTGGTATATCGCTTGGGGGCTGAGATCGAGGTTTTGCAGTTCGAGGCAACTCCCCTCTATGATCCTCAGGTTCCCGGATAACCCCTCCAGGTTTTCGCGGCTTCCGGTGGTGAAATTGTCCAGAACCACCACATCCATGCCAGAGGCCAGCAGATCCTCCACGAGGTTTGAGCCGATGAACCCGGCCCCTCCAGTGACAAGAACCCTCAACAGATCTCCTCCACAATCATCCTCAAGCACCATCGATAACTGCGGCCATCTCATCCCTCATCAACCTTATGAACCTCTCGCTGCTGAAAGCCAACGCCCTCTCCCTGCAGGCTACCCTGTAGCTAAGGCATCCTCTCTCAGACGCCTCCCTCACCGCCTCGGCTATCGACTCCGCCTCCGGCTCGACCAATCTGCCAGTGACGCCGTCGATCACCGATTCGAGAAAACCCCCCTCCTTGACCGCGATGACGGGCTTTCCACTTGCCATAGCCTCGACGGGAGTGAGGCCGAAGTCCTCATCCATGGCGGTGCATATTAAACCTTTGCACCGGGAGTAGAGGGCGAAAAGCTCCTCTTCGGAGACCTCTCCCAGCATAGTCACATTATCGGGGATAT
>Ga0334889_1002466_pt1 | contig 20744 bp, 22 predicted proteins | sample GraSluR1_MG_2_FD_207222 | JGI IMG/M metagenome (GOLD analysis project Ga0334889, IMG submission 207222) | Sludge microbial communities from methane-producing bioreactor in Wageningen University, Netherlands - Granular Sludge_8_08-R1 | ecosystem: Engineered > Bioreactor > Anaerobic > Unclassified... | reverse complement strand
GTTTCCATTTCCTTCTTGGGTTTCTTGCGAATGGGCAGGAATGTGCTGAAATCGGCGCACACTTCCACAATTTTGAGGTCGGCAATGAAGGTGAGCAAATCCAGCCAGTGCGAGCCAATGTCGGCCACGGCGCGCATGTCGCCACCCAGTTCGGGCTCCAGCCGCCAGTTCCAGTCGGTGTCCAGCAGCAGCCAGTCCTGCAAATAGGAACCCTGGATGATATAGACATTGCCAATTTCGCCGTTCTTGATCATGGCGTGCGCCTGCTGCGCCAGCGGATAGAAGCGGATGTTGTGATTGACCGCGTTGACCAGCTTCTTTTCTGCGGCCAGTTTCACCAGTTCCTGCGCCTCGCTCGATTTCATGGTGAGCGGTTTCTCACACACCACGTGCTTGCCAGCCAGCAGGGCGGCCTTCACCTGCGGGTAGTGCAAATAGTTGGGGGTGGTGATGTGCACCGCCTGAATCTGCGGGTCGGCGATCATGGCTTCAAATGAAGCGTAGGCATTGGGAATGCCCAGCTCAGCTGCTTTTTGGGCGCACAGTTCGGGGGTGGCTTCCGCCAGTCCCACTATATCCACGCCCGCGCGGCGCAGCGCCTCAACATGCGCTGTGCCGATAAAACCAGTTCCTGCTACTCCTGCTTTAACCCGATCTGCCATCGTTCCCTCCGAATAATGACTGTTGGTGTTGGTTTGCAGGGGCAGGCGCGAAGCCTGCCCCTGCCATATAAATTTTAATACAAACCTTATTTACCGCCAAAGCGTTCGTCCCAACCCTGCATGATTTTCTCGGTGGAGCGGGCGCCAAAGCGGGTGACGCCGATGGCATGCACCGCAATGGCATCATCCAGCGAGCGCACACCCTGGGCGGCTTTCACCTGCACCTTGGGGCTCACGCTGGCGCGCATCAATTCCAACTGGTGCATGGTGTAGCCTTCGGGGGCAAAACCGGTGCTGGTCTTGACGAAGGTGACGCCGGCTTCCTCGGCCAACTGACAGGCTTTCACCAGCAGGTCGTCGCGCTCTTTGAGGAAATAGACCTCGAAAATCACTTTGACCGGCGCGCCCTGCGAGGCTTTAACCACCGCGGCAATATCATCGCGCACAAAGTCATAATCGCCGCTCAAAAAGGCGCCCAGGTTCATCACCATGTCAATTTCCTGCGCGCCGTCATCGATGCTTCGTTTGGTTTCGAAAACTTTATCTTCGGTGGTGGCATAGCCGTTGGGGAAGTCGATCACCGGGTTCACTTTGACATCGCTGCCCTTCAGAATGTCGGCAGCCAGTTTCACATAGCAAGATTTGACGGTGGCGGAAGCCACATCGTATTTCATGGCAAGTTCGCAACCGGCAATGGTGTCCTGCCGGGTCACATCCTGGCGCAGCAGGGAATGGTCAATCATCTTGGCAAGTTCGTGACGCGTCATAGGGGGGGTAGTCATTTTTTTCACCTCGTAAAAAATATGGTTTGAATATCCGATATTAACCTTTCGCGGTAATTCACCGGCGAAAGGGTCACTCCAATTGAAGCGGGTAGCGCCCAAATTCGCGCCCGGCGCGGAACAATGCGGCTACGTTAGCCGCCGGCACATCGGGCTGCAGGTGGTTGGCAGGCGCCAGCACATAGCCGCCGCCTTTTGCCAGCAGGCGGATGCGCTCTTGTACCTCGGCTTCCACGCGGGCTGCATCACCCTGCATGGCTTCCTTGATGTCAATGGCGCCCCAGAAGCACAGGCGCTCGCCGTGCTTTTGCTTGACGGCGGCCATGTCCACACCCGGCATGGGTTCCAGGCAGTGGAAAATGTCCACACCCAGGTCAGCCAGGCGGCCCAGCAACGGCTCCATGTTGCCGTCCGAATGGTAGAGCACCTTGACGTGCGGCGCGCCATGTTTGATGACGCCGATGATGCGCCGGAAAGCCGGGGCGAAGAAGCGGTCGAACATCTTGGGCGAAATGATCAGGCGCTGGGCGGCATAGTCGTCGCCGGGCAATTCCAAAATGTCGAGGTATTCCCCGGCAGTCTCCACATAAATTTCCGCCAGGCGGCACAGCACATCAGTGATTTTGCCCACCAGGCGCTCCACAAAGTCGGGGTTCATCGCCAGATCCATCAGCAACTGGTCCACCCGGCGCAGGCCGCTGGCGCGCTCGAACGGGCCAAACGAGTCAAACGCGCGCCCCACCACGGCGTAATCGGTGTGCTCTTTCAGATAGCGGGCGCGTTCGCGCAGTTCGTCGCGGCGCACCAACTGGTCGGGCTGCGGCCAGGGGTAGGCGTCCAGGTCGTCCAACGTGGCGTTCTCCAGCGGATAGGTGACCGCCTGGGTGTAGATGCCGGCACGCTTATAGCGGATGCCCCAGGCGTCGTCGCCGCCGTCGGGGGTGGGGCCTGCCAGATCGGTGAAGCCCAGCCAAACGTGGCGCACGTCAATATCCAGCGCTTCCATCACGCGGTCGTCATAATAATTGGAGGTGTGTCCCATGTTGCGGCGGAAGGGCGCCACCGGCTCGCCCAGGTTGAAATACTTGAGCAGGTCAAAATACACCGGGTCGGTGAGGGTGTGCGCGCCGCCGCCCACCACCAGGGGCACGAAATCGGGCTCTTGATGATTGACCGCCGCCAAAACTCGTTCGCGGTGATTCATAGGGAGCTATTCCTCAATCACTTTCTGGACGATTTCGCCGGTCTTTTTGTCTTTGAGAATCAACTTGGTCTGGTTGCCGTGCATTTTCTCGCGCTTCACCAGGTTGTATTGCTCATCATAGGAGATGACGGCTTTGTGTTCTTCCACGCCCTCTTTGCCGCGCCAGATGTCCAGCTTCACCGGTTCCCACTGGCGCGATTCCATCGAGCGGTAGGCGGCATCCATCACCGCGTTAACCACATAACCGTCGTAGAAATCTTCGCGCGGTTTTTCACCTTTTTCCATGGCAGCGAACATATCGTTGAACATGTCCACATAACCCAGTGAAGCCACCTCATCGCCCACCGGGAACAGCCAGCCGGTGTCAGTCTCGGCTTTTTCAGCCACATAGCCGCTGCCGCCGCCCGCGCTGAACATTTCCATGCCGGTGCGCAGCCAGTGATTGAGCCAGATGGTGCCTTCGGTGCCGGCCACTTCGTCGCGCAGGTCCATGCCGCCGCGGAAGGTCCAGTTGCTCTCAAACTGACCAATGGCGTTGTTCTCATAGCGCACCAACCCAATGGCGGTGTCTTCGGCTTCAATGGGATGCACGTGCGTGGCGCCCCAGCACATCACCTCCACCGGCTTGATGTCTTTGCCGATGAAGCTGCGCGCCACCTCAATGCAGTGGCAGCCCATGTCGATGATGGCGCCGCCGCCAGATAGCTTCTTGTTCCAGAACCAGTCGGAGTGCGGGCCGGCGTGCGCCTCGCGCGAGCGCGCCCACAGCACCTTGCCAATGGCGCCCTTTTGCACCGATTCCAACGCCTTTAGCGTTTTGGGCGTGTAAACCAGGTCTTCCAGGTAGCCGTGAAACACACCGGCTTTCTCCACCGCTTCCAAAATCTCTTTGGCTTCAGCCGCGCTGGTGGCCAGCGGCTTGGTGCACAGCACCGCCTTGCCGGCTTTAACGGCGGTCAAAATGGCTTCCCTGTGCAAATAATTGGGCAGCCCCACCACCACCACATCGGTATCGGGATCGTTGATGGCCTGCGCCATATCATCGGTCCATTTGGGAATTCCCCACTGTTTGGCAAATTTTTCGGCGCTGGCAGCCGTGCGCGAATACACCACGCCCACCTGGTCACGGCTGCGGTTGCCCTGCAGCGTCATGGTGTAAAACATGCCAATCAAGCCGGTTCCCAACATTGTAATTTTGTGCATGGTCGATCTCCTGTAAAGAATTGGTCTTCGGTTGAGCTAAGGGTGAGTGAAAAACTTCACCTCCTGCTTGCTGATAAAAAGCCACTTCAAACAGGCAAATTCCCCCGGTTCAGATGCCTGGTTAAGTGTACAGAAATATACCCTGACTGGATTATTTGTCCGCACATTAAAAGATTATAGCAAAGGGTAAATGGGGTGTCAATAGTGCGTATCACGATCAATTGCACTATTTTAAGCCCCAAACCAACCAATTTGGGGTTGTTTTATTGACAAAGACCAGAGGATTTATTACAATTGTTAATTAATGTTCGGACATTTCCAACCTTTGACCATGCTGTACTTGAGCCGCCCATAATGAAGATTAAAGACCTGCCCATTACCCCCGTTGATTCGCTCAGCCCGATCCCGCTGTATTACCAGATCGAAGCGGACCTGAAACAATTGATTCGCTCGGAGAAGCTGCCCGCCGGGGCGCTGCTGCCGCCGGAGTTGGACCTGTGCCGCGCCTACGGCGTGGGGCGGCACACCATGCGCGTGGCCATTGGGCGGCTGGTGACCGAAAACCTGGTGGAACGGTTTGCCGGCCGCGGCACCTTCGTCAAGCAGCCCGCCGACCGGCGCAAATTCCTGCTCGACCGTAGCTTCACCCGCCAGATGGCAGAGATGGGTTTGAAAGCCTCTTCCAAGGTGCTGGATTGCTCTCCCGGCGAGGTGGATGAATCAGCTCCCGCCCCGCTGCATAAATACATGGGCGCGGCCTGTCTCAACCTGATCCGCCTGCGGTTGGGCGACGGACACCCCATCGGCTTGCAGTTCGCCACCATCCTCACCGAGCGCTGCCCCGACCTGGAAGAAAACGATTTCGCCGCCAACTCGATGCACGACATTCTGGTGAATAAATATCAACTCTACATCCGAGAAATTGCCAGCACGGTCAGCGCGGTGGTGGCCGATGATTTTCAGGCGCGCCTGCTGCAAACCGCCAAAGGCGCCCCCCTGCTACTGGTGAACACCACCTCGGTGCTCGAAAACGGCGAAATCATCGAGTGCACCATCAGCTATTACCGCGCCGACCGCTACGAGTTCAGTTCCACCGACCGCTATTACGAATAGCTTTTCCCCCTAGCGCCCCACCAGGTAACCGCCCAGCAGCAGCGCCGCCACCCCCAGCAACCGCGTGGCGTTGACCGGCTGCACCGGCACGCCCAGCCAGCCAAAATGGTCAATCAGCACCCCGGTGAGCAATTGACCGGTGATGATCAGCGTGATCATCATGGTGCTGCCCAGGCGCGGCAGGGTGACATTGATGGTCTGGTACAAAATCAAGCCGAACACCCCGGCGCACAGCATGTACCAGGGCAGGGTGTGCCACTCGCGGATCTTCTCGCCGCCGCGCAGCCACAGCAGGACACCCGAAAGCACCATGCCGCTGAAATGAATGAGGAAGCTGCTTGCCAGACTGCCCACGCGCTGCCCCATCGCTCCCGCAATGGGCGACTGCGTCCCCACCGCCGCCCCGCCGATCAAGCCCACGATAATTACCCACGCATAATCTGCCATGTGATTCTCCGTAATGGTTTTTGTTCGTGGAAAGATTAAACCACAGATTTACCTCACCCAGCCCCCGCCAGACAAAACCATCTCAACCCTCCATAAGAACACCAGGGTGTTAAAATGAATATAGAGGCAAAATAATTCTACGTCCTATTTAACACCCTGGAGTTTCGATGCCTGATCAAATTATCATCCGCAATGCGCGGCTGCACAACCTGAAAAACCTCAACCTGTCGATTCCCAAAAATCAGTTCGTGGTGCTGACCGGCATCTCCGGCTCGGGCAAATCGACGCTGGGCTTTGATATCCTGTTCAAAGAGGGGCAGCGCCAGTACATGGAATCGCTGGGCATGGTGGCGACCGGGCTGAGCAGGCCGCCGGTTGATTCCATCACGGGACTTTCGCCCACCATCAGCATTGATCAACGCCTCACCAACCACAGCCCGCGCTCCACGGTTGGCACCGCCACCGATGTGTACACCTTTCTGCGCGTGCTGTTTGCCCGCCTGGGGCATCGACCCTGCCCAACCTGCGGCAAAGACATTTCGCCCAATTTTGACCCGGCCGACCTGGTAGATTGGCGGGAAGAAACCGGCGTGGATGACGAAAGTTCCGAACCCGGCGCGGCCTTTCCCTGCCCGCACTGCGGTGCGTCCGTGCCGCAGATGATCATGGCAAATTTCTCCTTCAACAAACCCGACGGTGCCTGTCCCACCTGCACCGGGCTGGGCATGGTGCATCAAGCCAATCTGAAACGCCTGGTCGAAGAGCAAAAGAGCATTCTGGAGGGCGCTGTTGCCACCTGGGATATCCATTACCTGAACTATTTCACACCTGCCCTGCTGGCTGCCGCCAAATATTACGGAATTAAACTGGATCTGGCGCTGCCGATCAAAGACTATTTACCGGAGCAGCGCGATCTGCTGCTTTACGGTGTAGACAGTCCGCTCTTTCGCCGTCATTTTGCGGGGATGAAACCGCCCGCCACGGTGCGGGAGGGACATTTTGAGGGCGTTGCCACCAATTTACTGCGCCGTTTTTCTGAAAATGCCCAAAATAATGACTATCGTGAAAAGATGGGCGAGTTTTTGAGCATACAAACCTGCCCCGACTGCGCCGGCACACGCCTGCGCCCAGAAAGCCGGCTGGTGACGGTGAATGGACGCACCATTTATGAAGTTTCCTGCCTGCCGCTCACCGATCTGGGCGTGTGGCTGGAGGCGCTGCCCACCGTGCTCAGTGCTGATGAACGGCTGATTGCTGAATCCATTCTCTCTGATTTGAAGGTGCGCATCAGGCGGCTGGTGGAAGTGGGCGCCGGTTACCTGACCACCGAGCGCACCTCGCCAACCCTTTCGGCCGGTGAATCGCAGCGTCTGCGCCTGGCTTCGCTGCTGGATTCGAGCCTGAGCGGCCTGCTCTACATCTTTGACGAGCCAACCATCGGGCTGCACCAGCGCGACACCCGCCGGTTGATCGAAGTGCTGCGCAACCTGCGCAACCTGGGCAACACCGTGCTGGTGGTCGAGCACGACCTGGAGATGATCGCCGCCGCCGATTATGTGATTGACTTTGGCCCGGGCGCGGGCAAGCACGGCGGGCAGGTTGTGGCGGCTGGCACCCCGGCGCAAATTGCCGGACTGCCCGGATCGCTCACCGGCGATTACCTGGCGAAACGGGCGGTTGTCCCATCGCCGCAGCAGCGCCGCCCGCCCGGCGGCAAGGCGCTCACCATCCGCGGCGCGCGCCAGCACAACCTGCAAAACATCACGGTCAGCCTGCCGCTGGGACTGCTGGTGGCAGTGACGGGGGTGTCGGGCTCCGGCAAATCTTCACTGATCTTCGACATTCTCGACCGCACCCTGCGCCAGCGCCTGTACGGCGCCAGCGAAGCACCCGGCGAACATGATGCCATAGACGGCTGCGAGTGGATTGATAAGGTCATCACCATCGACCAGGCGCATATCGGGCGCATTCCGCGCTCCAACGCCGCCACTTATTCGGATACATTCACCCCCATCCGCGAAGCCTTTGCCGCCACCCCTGAAGCGCGTCAGCGCGGGTTATCTCCCCGCCATTTTTCTTTCAATGTGCCGGGCGGGCGCTGCGAGCGCTGCCAGGGCGCCGGGGTGCTGACTGTGCAGATGCACTTTCTGCCCGATGTGGAAGTGCGCTGCCCAACCTGCCACGGGCGGCGTTTCACCCCCCAGACGCTTGCCGTGCATTATCGCGGGCACGACATCTCGCAGGTGCTGGACTTGACCGTGGAGGAAGCCCTGGAATTGTTCAACGAGATTCCTGCGGCGCGTTCGCGTTTGCAGGTGCTGACTGATGTGGGGCTGGGCTATTTGCAGTTGGGGCAGCCTGCCACCACGCTGTCGGGCGGCGAGGCGCAGCGCATCAAGCTGGCCAAAGAGCTGGGGCGGCGCGGGCGCGGAAGCACACTCTATCTGCTCGACGAGCCCACCGTGGGGCTGCACCCGGCGGATGTGGCCCGGCTGCTGGGCGTGCTGCAACGCCTGGTGGAGGCGGGCAACAGCGTGGCGGTGATTGAACACAACCTGGATGTGATCAAAGCCGCCGACTGGGTGATTGACCTGGGTCCGGAAGGCGGCGCGGCGGGGGGGCGGCTGGTGGCCGAGGGCTCGCCCGAGCAGGTGGCGCAGGTGGCAGGTTCGTACACAGGGCAGTTTTTGCGGGAAATGCTGGAAAGTGTTGCAACCACAGATCACCACGGATAACCCTCACCCTGACCCTCTCCCATAAGGAGAGGGTTGAATAATTCCTCTCCCTGTGGGAGAGGCTAGGTGAGGGCTTCTGCTGTTTATCCCAAAAATTCTGCTTCGGGCAAGCCGCGCGCGCCGGTGACCACACGGAACAGACCGCCGTCAGCCGGGCGGCTGCCTTGCTGATCGGGCGCCACCCACATGGCGCCGGTGGTAACATACATCTCATCCAGGTTGGCGCCGCCAAAGATGATGCTGGTGGGATGCTCGGCAGGCAGCTTCACTTCTTCCATCAATTTGCCCTGCGGGTCAAAGCGCGCCAGGCGCCAGCCGTGGTTGACCGCGCTCCACACGCAGCCTTCGCTGTCCACGGTCATTCCGTCGGGCTTGCCCTGATCTTCAGGCAGGTGGGCGAACACGCGCTTGTTGGCAATGGCGCCGCTGGCGGTGTCAAAGTCGTAGGCGTAAATTTCCCACAGGCGCGTGTCGGTGAAGTACATCGTGCGCCCGTCGGGGCTCCAGGCGGGCCCATTGGAAACCATAATGTCATGTTCCATCTCATGCACGCTCAGGTCGGCATCCAGGCGGTAGAGGGTGCTGGTTTTCTCGGGCGCGTTGGTCATGGTGCCCGCCCAGAAGCGTCCCTGGCGGTCCACCTTGCCGTCGTTCATGCGCGCGCCGGCTTTGCCCTCTTCCACGGCTGAAAGTTGCTGCAAACTGCCGTCCTGCGGGTTGAAATAGGCAAAGTGTTTTTCGGTGGTGACGATCAGCCCGCCTTTGGCGCGCAACCCAATGGAAGAGATGGGCGTATCCATCTGCCAGGTGTCCACTTCGCCGCTGGCGGTTTGATAACGAAAAATCTGTTTTTCAGAAATATCCACCCAGTAAACTGACTGCTCAGCGGGGCTCCACATGGGGGCTTCGCCCAGTTGATTTTGGATCTTCACAACCTGTTCAATCTGTGCCATTTTTACTCCTATCTATATTGTCTTGTCGAATGGTCATTAAAAGTTTGCCAGGGCTGCCTCGGCGCGCGCGCGCCAGGTGTAGCGTTGTGCGTCACGGCGCGCCTGTTCAGACAGACGCTGGCGCAGGGATGGATCGTTGATCAGGGCTGCCAGCGCCTGCTGCCAGGCGGGCAGATCATCGGGCGGGCAAAACAGGGCGTTGCCTTCATTCAGCACTTCATGGATCACCGGCAAATCGCTGGTGAGGATGGCGCGCCCGGCGGCCAGGTAGTCGAACATCTTCATGGGGCTGCAAAAAGCTGATGAATCGCCGCCGCTGCTGCCCGCAATCGAGGCGCCGTAGGGCATCAGCAGCACATCGCAGGCGCCCTGGTAGAGCGGCAGTTTTTGCTGGGGCTGAAAGCCAGTGAGGGTGATATTGCTCACCCCGGCGGCAGACAGGCGCGCCTGCCATTCGGCCTGGTCGGCGGGGCGACCGCCCACCCACAAAAAGTTAACCTGTGGAAAGGCGCGCGCCAGCTCAAACAGTAAATCAATGCCGCGCCCGGCGTAGAAGTGACCGGTGTAGCCCACGGTCAAACCTTCAGGTAGGTCAAGTTGCTGGCGCAGCGCCGCGGCGGGTGGCAGGTCGGCGTACTGCGCCCAGTCCATGCCGTTGGGGGCAATTTGCACCTCGTCGGCGCGCAGCAGGCCGGGAAAGTCTTGCTCGAGCATGCGCTGCAGGGCGCGGGTGATGACCAGCAGGCGTTTTTTGCCGGCGCGGCGCAGAAAAGCGCGCATCAACAGCGGCCCCAGCCTGCCGGTGACCGGCGCGTGCAACTCCAGGATGGCGGGTATGCCCAGCCACAGCGCGGGCAGGGCGGCCTGCGGCGTCCAGGTGTAGAGCACATCGGCGCCCCAGGCGCGCGCCTGGAACACGCTGCGCAGAGAGTAATCGTAGCGCCGCAAGCGGGATGGAGAGGGCAGCCAGCTCACCTCGAAGGGTGTCTCCAGGCCGTAGTGCTTCGCCAGCCCGTCCCAGGCGGTGGGTTCGCCTTCCGGCGCCCACAGGCGCACGCTGTGCCCGCTTTGTTGCAGGGCATGGCAGGCTTTCATCACCTGGATGCTGTTGGCGGTGACGCTGGGAATGCGCGAGATGCAAACGCAGGCAATTTTCACGGGTTCTGCGTGCCTTTCAACAGCGAATCGAGCACTTGCAGGGCGGTCAGGTTGCGCAGTGGCCAGGCTTTTTTCATCACAGAGGGGTCATCAAATTGATTGGGCGCCCAGGTGAGGTGCGAGCCATCTTCTTGCAAGCCCTGGTCGGGCAGGTCTTGCACGGCGCGCCAGAAATTCCACAGCGGGATGTCATACTCCTGCGCCAGGCTGGCAATGGTGGCATTAATGGAATGGTCGCCTTCCAGGTTGTCAGCTTTGGTGGCCAGGATGGGCACTACGCCCTGCTCGATGGAATAGTCGATCACACGGCGCATGTTCTTTTCGAAGGTTTCAGGGCGCACGCCGTCGTTGGTGCCCAGGGTGATGAAGACAAAGGCGGGGCGGTGCTGGCGGTATTCACACGCCAACGGGGTTTCATTGCGCTCACAAACCTCCACGTCTGACCACATGGGGCTCATCACCGAGGCGGCGGTGAAGCCCTGTTTGGCGGCCTGGCTGAGGCGTTTATGTGAGCCGGCGAAATAATCAATGACGGTTTGCAAATCGGTGTATTTGCCCAGAGTGTAATAGTCGGGGCTTTTCTGGTCAAAGTCCCACAAAAACCAGGTGGTGCGGCTTTCGCAGTCGCCCACTTTGGAGAAAGCCTGCGGGTTGTTGCCTCTGGCAATGCCGGCGTTGTAGATCTGCCGGGCGCGCGCGCTGAGGGTGGGCACCACGGGCAATTCCTCCCAGGATACCTCAGCAGCGGCGGGTGTGGAGGCGGTTTCACCGCCGGTTTCTGCGGCGATCAGGGTGGCCATGACGGCGGTTTTTTGGGTGTCGTCGATGGTAGTAACGACTTCAGTCGTTATCTCAGCGACTGAAGTCGCTACTACAGTAGGTTGGTTAATTGCAGCTTCAGCCGTGGCGTTGGCCATCAGGGTCGCCACCACGGGTACAGTTTGATCTTCCGGTCCAGCTTTAGCCGTTTCCTGTGCACAGGCGGTCAATATCCATCCCAGCATTGCCAGGATAAGGATCGTATAAGGCGTATGTTTTCCAAAGGGCATGATTAAGGTTCTTCCAGTCATTAAGATGCTGGAATTATACGCTATGCAGCCTGGGTTTTAATAAAAACATAGGAACCACAGATGGATACTGATAAACGCAGATCACCGCATGCCAGGTCGCAACATCTATAAACATCAATGCCGCTGCAACCGCGCCGTAATGGCTTGCCACATCGGGCAGCGGTCGTAGATGCCCATAAAAGCGATGATTATACCAAGCCCAATTACCCACCAGTTGTCCGAAGAAAAGCCAAACATCACCAGCAGCGCACCAGCGCCCAGCCGGGTTACGCGCTCAAACGGGGCAATTTCATTTTTAATCTCTTTGCCTTCGGCGAGCGCCTCAAACAGCTGACGGTAACCGGCTTCAGACTGGGCGCCCGAAAGGCGGGCGACCGCTTTGCCGTTGTGAAAAGCCAGCACAGCCGGGATGCCCATGATGCGGTATTCTTCCAGCAGTTCACGCGATTCGTCGGCATTGACAGGCAGGAACGTCACCCGTCCGGCAAAGTCGGCGGCGATCCGTTCCAGGATGGGCTTGGTCATGCGGCACGGGGTGCACCAGGGCGCCCAGAAATCAACTACAACGGGTTGGTCTGCATCGAGTACTTTGTTTTGAAATTCAGTTTTATTCATGGCAATTATCAATGATGAGGAGCGAGCGATAATTTTCGCCCGCTCCAGGATTGGAATAGGTATCATCCTTTGTGGGTGCTGATTTTGAATGGTGCGTACAGCGGGCAGAAGGCAATGGCGGCGGTGAGCAGGAATACGGCTCCCAGAACCAGCAGCACAATGCCGGCTGTGCCGGTAACAATACCGCTGAAATACAGGTAAGCGAACACGGCGGCGATAACGACACGGATAATGCGATCAACATCAGATATATTGCGTTTCATAGGATATCTCCTTAATTGGTTGGTTTGATGCTGTTATTATAGGAAAAGATACACAATTTGTCTGTGACAAAGTCACATAAACGAACGCGATTCCAGTTTTTTGAAATCCAGAACTTCAATAACGCCGCGCCCGGCGCGCATAATGCCGTCACTGACCAGGTCTTCAATCAGGCGGCTGATCACTTCATGCGAACTGCCCAACTCGGCAGCGATCTCCTGATGGGTGATTTGCAGCGGATTGCATTTTTTAGCCTGCGTTAGCAGCAAGGCTGCCACACGGCGGTCCATGCGCTAAAAGACCACCTCATCTACCACCGCCATCACCGTGGAAAGGCGCTGCGAGAACAGGTCGAAGACGAACTCGCGCCACAGATCATAGCGCCGCACCCACTCGCGAAAAGTCTCGGCGGGCACCATCACCGCTTCGGCGGCTTGCTCGACGGTGGCAATGGCAGGAAAGGTCTGCCGGCTGAGGATGGCGTTGGCGGTCAGTATGCATGATTCGCCCAGTCCGAAGCGGTACAGGGTAATCTCGCGCCCGGTTTCACCAATTTTATACACGCGCACCACGCCTGAAATCAGCAGGGCGATTGCATCCGTACGGTCATCCTCCACGAACACATCGCGACCAGCCGGGATGCGCATGAAGACAGATGCCTGCTGGAATTCGCGTGCCAGCGGGGCTTCAGCGCGCTGTAAAAAAGGCAGCACGCAGGCAATGCGTTGAAATTGTTCCGGTGTTAGCATATTTTCTAACACTATCTCCGTTTATTTCTTTTAATTTTGGCAGCCAAGAAACGCATGAATTCAAGCGGGATGCAAAAAATGTCTACGTTCTGCTGGTAATCCTGCGTTGAAGCGCGGTTGAGTTGAATCCACTACTTTAATTGATCTTTAGCGTAAAAATCTGGGTAATTTCATCGATGGTAACAGTAACCCGCCCCTCTCCGGGCTGGCTGCCCACCTGCCAGCGCCAGGCGCATACACCGTCGCCGCCCGCAGTGATCATGGTGTTTTGCTGCGCGCCGTCGGGGGCGGTGTAGTGCAGGTCGCAAGCCTCGCCGGGGTCGGTCTGGATGCGGTATTCGGCTGCCCCATCGGCCAGCGTGATATAGCTGCGCCATAAAAAACGGAATCCAACAGCCCGGCAGGGAACAGTCTCGGCTTGATCCTGGTAAGCTGCGCCTGCCAGCCGGACGTACTCCAGCACCGGCTCGGTTAAATTGGAGGGGATGCCGGAATAGGTTTGCACTGCCGGTTCTTGCAGCACCATTTTTCTACTGCACTGCACTCCCTGAAAGGCGCGCAGGTAGGTAGTTTCGTGAATATGATCATATTCAACAATGCGCAGCCACACGCGCCCGCCCAGGCGGGCATAGTCGCCGCGCGTCACGTTGTCATTTTCGGGATTGAACCATTGCGCTATCTCCTCAACCCGCGCGGCGGCATCGTTGGTGGGGGGGAAGCAGGCAAAATTGCTGTACAGCACCTGTCCGTCGGGGAGAAAGCGCAGCAATTTGTGGCAGCGTTCATTCTGTGCGCCCGCAACCCAGGCGCTGCTGATGAAGACGGCTTCCAGCCCACCCGGCTTGCTGCCTTCAGGGAAGGATGTGCCAGCCAGTTCAGTGGGCTGCGGCAGGGGAGTGCTTGCCGTGCTGGAAAGGGGCAGGCGGCAGCCGGTGCTGGCTGCCAGCATGCCCAGCATGAGTGCAATCAAAAAATAATTACCTGCGCGGTGATAGGATTTGGACATAGATCAACAGACAGAGCAGCAACTAATGAAGATTTTGGTTTTTCTCTCAGCACAGCATTTGTATTGGCTTCTTTTTGCGTTTTGGGTATGGGTATGCTTCCTTTTTTACAACCGCGGGATCAATACCGGTGTGCGCTGCTTGTATTCTTCGTAATCTTCCTGGCCGCCCCATTTTTTATCGGCTTTCTTTTCCAGCAGCGGCACACCACTGACGCGGGTGAGCAGCAGGGTGACAAACACCGGCGAAATCAGCGCCACCCATTGCCAGCCGCGCAGCACCGGCAGTGCGATGATCAGCACGCCAATCCACAGCACAATCTCGCCGAAGTAGTTGGGGTGGCGTGTTTTGGACCACAAACCGCTGTGGATGAATTTGCCCTTGTTGGCGGGGTTGGCATTGAAGCGGCTCTTTTGCGCATCAGCGGTCACCTCGAAGCCAAAGCCGAACAGCCACACCAGCAGGCCGATCACGGCGAAGATGTCGATTGACTTGCGGGTGGCGCTGGTGATGGCGATCAGCGCCGCGGAGGCGGTAAGGGTGATCCACAGCGCCTGCAGGGTCCAGGCGTTGAGGAAACGCATGAAATTGGGTTTAATCTCGTCAAAGCGGTCATCTTTGCCCGCTTTTTTAACACGGCGGAACAGGAAGGTGCCCAGGCGCAGCGCCCAGATGATCACCAGGGCAAACAGCAGCAACGAGCGGGCATCTGTTCCGGGGGTGAGAATCAACGCCAGGGTGGTGACGGAAAGATAGGTGAGGCTGCCGGTGATGTCGTAGAAGTGTTCAGTTTGCTGCAAAAATGAAGGGATGAACACCAGCCACTGAATGAGGAAAACCAGCCCCACCAGCACGGCAAAAATGGGGATGCCAGCCACCTGGCTGCCGCCCTGGCTGCCCGCCAGCGCTACCAGCGCGCCGACAATGACCACAATCAAAAATACCAGGTATGCACTTCGCTCTGCGTTTTTCATAATAATTTCCTCCTGCAATTTATTATATAGACACAATTGCAGCAGAAAATGTTACCTTTTGAAACCACAGATCAACACAGATGAACACAGACAGATAACCTGCCGTAGGGGCGGATGGCATCCGCCAGGACCGGGTTCTCTGCATGTCCTCTGCGCTCTCCGCGGCTCTGCGTGAGGATAATTGAAACCACAGATGGACACAGAAAGCCCTCACCTAACCTCTCCCACGGGGAGAGGAATCTGACAGCATTTCTCACGCGGAGTCGCTGAGGACGCGGAAAAAAGAACCCTCTCCTGTGGGATTGCGAAGCACACCTGTGGTGGAGGGCAGGGTGAGGGGGACTACATGCAACGCGTTTCATGGATACATCCCGTATAAAAATGTAAACCATACTTGACATTAACGAAAATCCCGCTATAATGTAAAGTATGCATTACATCGGGTGTATGACATGAACCTTCGCAACAATTTAAAAGACATGCGTGTTCAAAAAAACAAGACGCAGGAGCAGCTCGCCGGCGCTGTGGGCGTCACGCGCCAGACCATCATTGCCATTGAGAAGGAGAAATTTGTGCCCTCGGTCAAACTGGCTTTGGAACTGGCGCATGCGTTGGATGCACCTTTTGAAACACTATTCTGGCTTGAAAAAGCCGAGGAGAAAAAATGAAGCAGACTTTAATGCCCTATTACTTGAGCAGGGCGGCATTTTCGATTGCGTTTGGATTGTTGTTTCTGGCGACCGGTTCTCCGTGGTGGGGGGCGCTCTTGTTGGGTGGACTGCTGCTGGCTCTGTTTATCTGGGCGCCGCACAGCGGACGCTACGCCGTACATCCTGAATTTGGAATGACCGCTTTGCGGCGGGACGAACGGACGCAGGTCATCAATGACCGGGCTGCCCGCAATGCTTTTGTGGTCAGCATGCTTTTGCTTGGCGCCATTGCTGTTCTTGCCGGGGCATCCGGCGCAATCAGCCTCTCGTTGAGCGTCCTCAGGCTGGTGCTGCTGGCAGGGGTGCTGACCTATTTTGCCTCCGACCTGTGGCTGCGTAAAACGCAGCAGTAGGTGGTTGAAACCACAGATAAACACCGATCCTCTGCGCTCTCCGCGCCTCCGCGTGGGTTAAGTCAGTGAATCAAACGCAAAGGGTTTGCCGTGGCCGGGATAAACGGTTTGCACGGCAAGCCCTTTCAATTTCTCCACGCTGGCCTGCGCCGTAGCGGGGTCGTCGATGATGGAATTGAGCACCGGTTGGGCGGGGTTTTCAAACAGGTCGCCGCAAAACAGCTCGCCGTCGGCGGTCAAAACGCCAATGGAACCTTTGGAATGTCCGGGCAGGGTCACCACGCTGGCAGTCAGCCCGTAGGCGGTCAATGCGTCGCCGTCTTCAAACAGCAGGTCGGGCTCAAAGCGGCTGGCTTTGCCAAAGCGGAACAGGGCGGCAGCCAGCAAGCCAGCCACCGCGTTGCCCGATTTCCGGTTCCAGAACATGTTGCCGTGCTGCGCCATGCCGGCATCGTCGGCGTGCATGCCAATTTTGGCGCCAAACTTTACACGCAGGTGGGCGGCGTTGCCGGTGTGGTCGAAGTCGCCATGGGTCAGGAAGATGAGCGTCAGCATGCCGGGCTGGCAGCCTGCTTTTGCCAGTTCATCTTCCAGTTGGCGGCGCTGATTGGCACAGCCGGTGTCGATCAGTACAAAGTCTTTGCCTGTGTTGATGAGATAGCAGTTCACGCTGCCCAGGTTGAAAGGCAGCGCCAGTGAGATGGTCTGGATGATCAGAGGCGGCATATTTTCTCCTCGGGCAGCGCGGCGAATCAAGTTTGCGCGCCTTCCCGGTTCACCACATCATAGCCGTATCCAGCCAGGATAGAAACGGCCAGCAGCCCCAGGATTGAACCTGGGATGAGCATGCCGCTTTCCATCAGGAAGTCATTGAAAAAATAGCCGATGACGAACTGGCTGAACAGCCCTGTGATAAACAGAATTATTGCCCAGGGATGCAGGCGCGCCAGCACCCTCCAGAAGGGGGCGGGCTGGCGCTGGAGGGGGGTGTTGATGCGTGTGCCTGCCAGCCCCCCGGCAATGCCGATCACCGGCGGGAAGATGCCGCCGCCGAACAGCAGCAGCCCCAGCGAAAGCAGGGCAAGCACGGCGCCGCCCCCTTTGCGCTGCACAAAAACCAGCGCCCACACCAGCGTCACCAATCCCAGGCCCATCGACAGCATGCCGGTGAGCCGGTAGTTGGGCAGAATCGTCATGGCGGGTTCGCAGATATGCCAGACCTCCTCCGGTACGCAGGGCGGCCCCATGGACGCGATCAGGATACTTTCCGGGCGCGCATTTCCCTGCAGAATTTCAAAATAGCCATGTTCCAGCCCGCCGAAACCGGCAAAAGCGCCCAGCACGGCGGCAATGACGCGGGTTGCTTTTCTCATGCCGGCCTTCCTCAGGCGGCTGCCGGCTGAAGCTGCTCAACCAGGCTTTCAGCCCACGCGTTGATGGCATTCCAGTCGCGCGCGTCACTGGCAGGCTGGTTGTGCAGCGGGCTGGCGGGCAGGGCGGCCAGCAGGCTGTCGGGGAAGCGCAGCCGGGCGGGGTCGTATTTGCCGCCAAACAGTTGGGCTGAAACGGGCTTGAACCAGGGAATCTTTGCCAGGGCTTCATCAAGCTGGGCGCGCACGTCCGGCTGATCCAGCTCGCCCGGGCGGGTGGGACCCAGCGCAAAAAACGCCGCCGGCAGTTGCGCGAGGGCTGCCTGGTGCTGTTCCAGAAAGCGCTGCGCTCCTTTGAGCAGACTGCCGATGTAGAGCGGCGCGCCCAGCACCACGGCTCGATAGCTTTCCAGCGAACGCACGTTGTGGGTGGGCAGCAGAACCACTTCCAGGCCGTGCTCGCTCAGCACCGCGGCAATTTTTTCGGCCACTTCGCGCGTGGCGTTATAGCGCGTGGCATAAGTCACCAGGATGGAATTGGACATGATGATCTCCTTGAAAATTGGAAGCACTGATCAACTCAGATGGACACAGATACGTGCTGTGAGAAATTGTTTACAAATAATGAGGATTAATCGCCGGGCAACACACCCCGATAAGCGGCGCATTTACATTATAGGATGATCGCAAGTGCAGTTCAATATGAGGAGAGTACGAACCGGTTTCTCACGCGGCGTGAAGGAAATTGAAACCACAGATGAACACAGATCAACACGGAGGGAAAACAGAGAACCCTCTCATTTTAGGCTTGCGAAACACACCTGTGGTGGAGGGCAGGGTGAGGTCGTTTTGCAGACATCACCACTGACCGCCCGTCAGGGCGGTTTGCGCTTCACACCAACTAAATCTCACGGTTCGGATTCGTGAGGTCGGCGGTTCAAATTTTCCAAAAGACTACTATGGAATTTAAGATCATGATATGATCTTTGCAGTGATTCCATTTTTCTTTGCTGCGAGAACTGAATGACCGAGGACAACACTGAGAAAACCTGCACCATCTATTCCATAGACAACCAGCCTGGCGAATTGATCAAGGATTCAACTGGCTTATATCAGTATGCCCGCACCCAGATTCCCCTGTTTACCGAACAGGGAGAAATCAAGACGCTCATACCGAATGAATTTACCAACAAAATCATTCAAGGTGACTGCGAGCAGGTTCTCAAGGTGGTTCCCGATAATTCCATCGACCTGATTTTCACCTCGCCGCCCTATGCGGATCAACGCAGCGCCACCTACGGCGGGATTAAACCCGATAAATATGTAGCCTGGTTTATGCCCAAAGCCAAAGAATTCTTCAGGATATTGAAACCGGAAGGGTCTTTTGTATTGAATATCAAAGAGCGGGTTGTGGACGGTGAACGCCACACCTACGTGATTGAACTGATTTTGGAAATGCGCAAAATGGGCTGGCTATGGACGGAAGAATATATGTGGCACAAAAAGAACAGCCATCCCGGCAAATGGCCCAACCGCTTTCGCGATAACTGGGAACGGTTGATCCATTTCACCAAAAAGAAAAACTTCAAGATGTACCAGGAAGAAGTGATGGTGCCGGTGGGAGACTGGGCGCAGTCGCGCTTGAAAAAATTATCCGAGACCGACAAAAAAAGAGACAACTCCAGGGTGGGCAGCGGTTTTGGAAAAAATATCTCCAACTGGGTGGGCAGGGAACTGGTTTTTCCGAGCAATGTTTTGCACATGGCCACCGAATGTTACAACCAGCAGCACTCAGCGGTTTTCCCGGTGGCGCTGCCCGAATGGTTTATCAAGCTTTTCACACAGCCCGGTGATATGATTTTGGATCCTTTTAACGGGTCGGGGACAACCTGTGTGGCAGCCAGTCGTTTGGAGCGCAACTATCTGGGAATCGATATCAACCAGGAGTATTGCGAGTTAGCCGTCAATCGCATCCAGGATGAAATGCAGACTAAGAAGGGGTGAACAGCATGAATGAAATCAATCTGGAAGATGTCAGGAAATATGTCAATGAACATATTGGAGAATTTCACAGGCAGCGTTTGGAGGGGCTTGATAAGTTAAAGCTGTTGGATGTGCTGAAACGCAAGAATCCCTATTTGTATAAAGCCAAGAATATGCTGAGATCAGATACGATTGTGCGGGGCATTGTTGATGCGCATATTTCCTCCAATGAAGAAACCCTCTTTGGTGAATGGCTGGAAGGCTTGGCTATATTTATCAACCATGCTGTATACGGCGGGTGGAAATCGGGCATCCCGGGCATTGATCTGGAATTTGATAAAGATAATATCCGCTATATCGTCAGCATCAAGTCGGGTCCCAACTGGGCGAATCGTTCGCAGATTGACAAATTGAAGCAGGATTTTCTCTCGGCCGCGAGATCGCTGCGCACCAGCAATTCACATTTGAATGTGGTTGCAGTCAACGGCTGCTGCTACGGCAGGGATAACAAACCCGATAAGGGCGGCTATCAAAAATATTGCGGGCAAAGATTTTGGGAATTCATCTCGGGGAATGAAAACCTGTACCTTGAAATCATCGAGCCGCTTGGCTATAACGCCAAAGCGAAGAATGATGAATATGATCGTTTGTATTCCAGCATGATCAACCGTTTCACCAGCGAATTTTTCAGTGCGTTTTGCAAAGAGAATGGAGAAATAGACTGGAAGCGATTGGTTCAATACAATTCATCCATTGGCGGCTTGATATAGAACAAAAACCATGCCCTCACCCAACCTCTCCCTTTGGGAGAGGAGTTCACAATCCCGCCGGGAGAGGAGATTCGATTGTAGGGGCGGATGGCATCCGCCCGGTTGGGTAACCGAAACCACCAGCGGTTTGTGTAGTAACGATTTCAATTGTTCGTGAAATTTTTGATGCCAGCCCAAGCGGCTGAAGCCGCAACTACAAAAACATTGCCCTCACCCTGCCTCTCCCAGCGGGAGAGGAGTTTCCCTATCTTTGTAGGATGCAAAGCACACCTGTGGTGGAAGGCAGGGTGAGGTTGTATTCCAGACCGCACCAGTGACCACCCAAAACGGGCGCATGCCATGCGCCCCTACCAGAACCAAAATGAGGTATATTTCCATCAGAGGAAACATTCCCATGACCATCACCTACCAACCCATCGGAATCATTCACACACCTTTCAAGAGCCTGGAGGGCATGCCCATTCAACCCGCCGGGGCAGAGGCCGCCAGCGGCTGGATTGAGCTGGACGCGCACTACCAGGATGGGCTGCAAGACCTGGATGGTTTTTCGCACCTCTATTTGCTGTATCACTTTCACCAGGCGTCGCCCGCCAAACTGATTGTGACGCCCTTTTTGGATAAACAGCCA
>Ga0334889_1002461_pt1 | contig 20783 bp, 18 predicted proteins | sample GraSluR1_MG_2_FD_207222 | JGI IMG/M metagenome (GOLD analysis project Ga0334889, IMG submission 207222) | Sludge microbial communities from methane-producing bioreactor in Wageningen University, Netherlands - Granular Sludge_8_08-R1 | ecosystem: Engineered > Bioreactor > Anaerobic > Unclassified... | reverse complement strand
TTGGATGGCTAGCGAAACGCAGAAGCATTGCCACGCGCTGGTGCAAAAAGCCTCAAAATTGGCTGGCTTTTATTCATATGGCTTGCGCTCAAATCGTTCTTAATTTAATTTTCGGATAGGTTCTAAGTTCCTCAAGTTTCTTTTCATCGAAGTTTGTTAACCATTCTATGACCTGATCTAATTCTTCCTTGGTTCTGCCTTTCTTCTCTATCTTTGTGAGATACAGCGGATAGACGGAAGCAAAGCTCATTTTTGTGATTCGCTGGTTTTGTGTATTGGAATTTTTCATATCTACCTCATATTTTAACGTTTATCTTTTCGTTCACCAAAAAAATTCAAGCGATATGTAGAGTGGGTTGCCAACCCACCCTGCGAAACTTTATTTTCGATAATGAAGGGTTTCGGGATGGGGTAAGGAACGCTTTATGTGTTAATAGTGTTCTTAAGAAATTGGTCAAATAGAACCTTGCCACCAGTAGGTCTTATATCTTGGAAGAGATTGTTATGTCTTGATGATAATTCAAGACTATAACAATCTTTTTCTTTTCTGCAAGCTAATCTCTGGTCATTTTTTCTGAAATAAGCTTTTGGAACTTCAAGATGATACAGTGTTTTCGAACTATCATCGAAAAGGAGTAAGTTAATACTTGAAGGGGTGTCTTTGAATATCTTTGAGCGAGGAATATCAAGCCACCATACTTCTTTTGAAGAATTAATATTTGCAAAATGAATTGTTTCTTTGTAGATTAAGGAAGAGCTTCGGTTTTGGGCAAGAGAGATTGCTTCTGATTTTTTCATTTTTTCCTCCTGGTTCCTGGTATCTTCTTCTTGGAAAAAGGGTGTTTCAATAACAGTTTTTGGATAGGCATTATTTTCACCGATTTTTATTATTCTAACTTCAAATTCAGTGTGGCAATTCTCACATTTCATTTTTCCAGCAAGATGGTTTTGTTCAACTCGACAGCATGGACAGAGTACCTGTATAGGGATTCTTCTTTCTTGTACGCTAAGGGTGTGAAAGATTAGTATCAAAATTGATATAGCAGGTAATAGCAGTGCCAAAATTAACAATATCCACTCAAATGGGGAGGGGAGCATTAGTATAAATAATGCTGCAAACCCGTAATTAACTATGTATGCTGCCCATAATGCCCAGCGGAATTTTTTGGATAAATTTGCTAAAGAGAGCAAACAAAGGTGAATCGTTACAAGAGTGAAAATAGTAAAACCACCGCTGATGATGGAAAACGCATAATTGTAATTATCTGTCCAAGTGCTATAAGAAATAAGTATTGAGCTGATGATGGAAAGAGTCATTCCCAAAAAGGGTAAGAATTTGACCTTTTTTTGTTCCCAAACAGTAATACAGATCAAGATGCATAGACTCGCAACGAAAATTGCCATGGCCGTTTCTAGCATTTTGACACCTAATGGGTATTCCTTTTCCACCACATATGAAAGAATGACACAAAGGATTAGCAATGAGGTTAGAATACCAAAGATTCTCAAAGCTTTTTTTGTCATTTTTCCCTCCTAAAAAGAAAGCCGTTACACCACTTGTGGCATCAGGATTTCCATTCGTTCTCATGTCATTCAGTAGGTGTGGATCCATCCAGCAATTGGTCATCTCCCTTTATCACCATGTCAGCATATTTTGCATCCCAGCCTTGACGAAAACATGCATTGATAGCTGGAAATGCGGGAGTGTTTTGTCTGATCGGTTGCCTGTGGGGCTCTGTCAGACCAGATTCATGGGAGGGGTCGATGGACATGGTCAAAATATTGGGCTGCTCATCACCCCGCCATCCACAACCAGATGGGCGCCGGTGACCCAGCGCGCAGCATCACTGGCAAGGTAGAGACAGGCATCGGCGATGTCCTGCGGCTCGCCAACCCGGCCGAGAGGGGCTTGCTCCACAAATCTGTGATAGCCCTCCGGCCAGGCGGCTGCCAGTCCAGGTCGGTTGATCAAGCCGGGAGAGATGGTGTTGACGCGGATGTGATGCTCGCCCAGCTCGAGGGCAGCAACACGGCTGAACATGACTACGCCGGCTTTAGCTGCGGCGTAGTGGCTGTGCCCGCGTGCCGGGGCGAGGGCTTCAATCGAGCCGATGTTGATCACTGCGCCGCCTTTCTTGGCAGCGATCATGCTCCGCGCAGCGGCCTGGGTGCACAGGAAGACGGCTGTCAGATTGATGTCCAGTGTCGCCGCCCATTCCCCTGGAGTGGTATCCAGCAAACTGGAAACGGGATAGATGCCGGCGTTGTTGATCAGGATATCAATCGTGCCCCAGGTGGCGGTGATCTCATCGAAGAGATCTGTCACCTGCACGGGATCCGTCAGGTCTGCAATCAGGTTGAGGCATTCCTTGCCAGCGCCCTGGATGGCCTGGCAGGTTTCATCTGCGGGACGGCGGGAACAAACCACCACGGCTGCCCCTGCCTGGGCAAAGCGCAGAGCGATGCCTGCGCCGAGGCCGGAACTGCCGCCGGTGACGAGGACGATTTTTCCGTCAAAATCCAGAAGCTGTGAGGGGGATTTGTTTTTCATGGGCGAACTCCAATCGGGTCATAAGGAGGAGATTCTCTTTCCTATATTATAGTAGAAGAGCGCAGTTTGGTTTTATCCTGGGTGCCTGAAAAATTTCCAACTTATGTGATAATAGAATTGCTGGCAATACTGCCAGCCTTCTATAACCCAAGAGGATTGAATCATGCCGGTACGATTTAGAAATTTCACAATGGAACCGGGATTTTCGGATGATTTTCATCAGGTGCGAAATTTCCTGGTGCGGATCAACGCGAAAAATCCAATTCCTCAATACCATTTTGAATGGGGACGCTGGGAATGGGCCTTTTCGCTGCCTTTTCTTGATATTGCCAATCAGCACCGCATTGGCATTTGGGAAAGCGGCGGCGAGATCGTTGCGCTTGCCAGTTATGAGGACAAACCCGGTTTTGCGTATTTTTGTGTTGACGAGGCGCATTCTGCCCTGAAAACCGAGATGCTGGCTTATGCCAGGGAGCACCTGTCTGATGAGCATGGCAAGTTGAAGGTCTTGATCAACAATGCCGACAGGGAATTCCAGCAGGCCGCCGCCCGGTATGGGTTCAAACCGACACAAGACAGGGAAGCGGTATCGGTGATGGATATTGATCTGGCTGCCATTGATTATTCGCTGCCACCTGGATTTGCGGTTGCCTGTCTGGCTGAGGGTGTGGACATCCTAAAATTCAACAAGCTGTTATGGAGAGGGTTCAACCATGAGGGAGAACCGCCGACAACGCCAGAAGATTTGGCGGATCGCAGAAAAAGTTTATCCGGTCCCCATCTGGATTTGCGACTGTGCATTGTGGTGGTGTCGCCGGATGGCGAGTATGCGTCTTACTGCGGCATGTGGTATGACCCGGACACCGAATATGCCCTGGTTGAGCCGGTGGCGACGGACCCGGTATACCGTAAAATGGGACTGGGGAAGGCAGCAGTGCTGGAAGGCATCCGGTGCTGCGGACAGGCGGGCGCCAGACAGGCTTATGTTGGATCGTCCCAGCAGTTTTATTATCAGATCGGGTTTCGTCCTTTGCCTGCCGGCACGTTTTGGCAAAATCAATAGATAAAGTTCATATCAATAAGGAGTATTCGATGAAAGCAGCTTTAATAGTAATTGATGTGCAGAAAGCTTTTTTTGAGGAAGATGAAAGTACAACCCGTTCGCTGAATACTGCGATCTTGTATATCAATACAGCGATTGAAGTATTCCGCAAAAAAGGCCTGCCCGTGATCAGCGTGCAGCATGTCAATGAAAACGAAAACCTGGTGCCGGGAGAAGAAGGCTTTGATCTGCCGGATGCGCTGCAAATCCTGCCTTCGGATGTGCATATTCACAAAACATATGGCAATGCGTTTAACAAAACGCCTCTCCTGGAAGAATTGCGCAAACAGGGGATTGATACGGTTTTTCTGACAGGGTTTTGCGCCGAAAATTGTGTCCTGTCCACCTGCCGCGGCGCTAAAGATTTGGATTTAACACCGATCCTGATACGCGGTGCTTTGGCGGGCGGTCATCCAGAGCGCATCAAATTTGTCGAAGAGGTTAACGACCTGATTTCGTTGGGCGCTTTGTACAAAGCGTTGGAGTAGATTTACTTTGCCAGCGTTTCCAGCTCAGTGACGACCCTGTCCAGTTCCTCAACCAGGGGAGATTGAAAACACTGCTGGTAGGTGGTGACCAGGTTGCGGTAGTACCACAGGGTACCATCTTTGCCGCCGCGGAAGCGGGACCACAGGTTTTCGCCAATGGAACGATAATCGCGCAGAACGCTGGTGGCGTTGTGCAGTTTATCGCACGCCGAAACGAGCAGCACGGAAGGGGATGCGCTGCCCAAATGGGCGATATAGTCTTCCTTGCGATCCCGCCAGGGCGGCTTGGGCTGCACGTCGCTGTCACTGAGGCCATTGACAATCTCAGTAACCGTATCGCCAAAGCGGCGGCGGATCTCCTGACGGGTGACGTCACCGCCCTGATCTTCAATGGCATCATGCAGCAGAGCCGCGATCGCTTCGTCTTCATTGGCACCGTATTCCAGAGCCAGGGCCGATACGCTCATTAAATGAGCGATGTATGGCACCTCGCTGCCCTTGCGGACCTGGGTGCGGTGTAATTCGGCAGCGTATGTCATCGCTTCGGTAAACCGTTCTGTCATGGGCATGGTGTTGATTTCCTTACTGTGAAATGGACGAATGTCCGGTTTCATTTTCTGGACAATTGTCAGACGTGTGTGTTATACTTGCTCCGCTTTATCAACCCTATTATCCCACACGTCTCTCGACTGGGACCGGCGTGCTGCTGAGAAAGGCAGTTCGGCCCCGGAATGACAGAGGCGGAGGAAAAACGCAAAGGAGAGGTTTAAAAATGGCTTCTATCGTATCCATGAAGGCCCTGTTGGAAAGTGGTGTTCACTTTGGTCACCGTACCAATAAGTGGAACCCCGCAATGAAACCCTTTATTTTCACCGAACGCAATGGTATCCATATCATTGACTTGCAGCAAACGGTGAAATCCCTGAACGAAGTATACGGCATCGTGCGCGATGTCGCCGCCAAGGGCGGCACGATCCTGTTCGTGGGCACCAAGCGCCAGGCGCAGGAAACCATCCGTGATGAGGCGGAACGCTGCGGCATGCCCAGTGTGACAGAACGCTGGCTGGGCGGCACCCTGACCAACTGGGTGACCATTCAACAGCGTATTCGCGAACTGGAACGGCTGGAACGGCTGAAGGAAACCGGCGAGATCAATCTGCTGACCAAGAAGGAAGGCCTGATGATCGACCGCGAGATCGGCCGTTTGATGATCCGTCTGAGCGGTATCCGTCACATGGTTGAACTGCCTGACCTGATCTTCGTGGTGGACGTTACCCGCGAATTCACCGCTATCCACGAAGCAAACCTGAAGAATATTCCTGTGATCGCATTGGTTGATACCAACTGCAATCCTGTCAATGTGGACTATCCCATCCCTTCCAATGATGACGCCATCCGGGCGATCAAGCTGCTGGTAGGCAAGATCGCCGATGCCGTTCTGGAGGGCAAGGCCATGCGCAAGGACGACATGCAGGAAGAGGAAGACAAGACCCCGGCAGCCCAGGCCTCCCAAACCACACCTCGCTTCACCAAAGAAGAAGAACTTTCCGATGAAGAACTGTTGGGCGCATCCACACTGGCAAAGTTACAGCCCGAAGAGACAGAGGAAACTGCTGAAGAAGCCCCCGCAGTGGAAGAAGCTGTTGAAGCACCTGCAGCCGAAGAAGCACCTGCGGTGGACGCAGCAGATGAAGAAGTGCCTGAAGTTGAAGAAGCAGACGAAGCTTCTGCTGATGAGACCGAAGAAGAGCCTGAAGAAGAGGACGATGAGGAGTAAATCTCCCCTCGTTTACCGAATTCACAGATTTTCACTTGAAGGAATGAAGAATGGCAACAATCACAACTGAAATGATCAAAGAGTTACGAAATACCACCCATGCCGGGATTCTAGACTGCCGCAAAGCGCTTGAAGCTGCTGACGGTGATTTCCAGAAGGCGCTGGATTTCCTGCGGGAAAAAGGCCTGGCAACAGCTGCCAAACGCGCCAGCCGGGTTGCTTCTGAAGGCGTTATTGAACTATACTCCCACGGTAACGGCCGTGTCGGCGTTATGGTCGAGGTAAATTGCGAAACTGATTTCGTAGCCCGCTCCGACGATTTCCGCACCTTTGCCCACGAAATTGCCCTGCAGATTGCCGCAGCTTCCCCGCTGTATATCACTGCTGATGAAATTCCTGAGGAAGAGATTCAGCACGAAGCCGAAGTCGCCGCTGCCAAAGCCCGCGAAGAAGGCAAACCGGAAAATATCCTCCCCCGCATTGTAGAAGGATATTTGAAGAAATACAAGGACGATAACGTCCTCCTGCAGCAGACCTACATTCGTGATGACAACCTCACCATCCAGGAACTGCTCAACCAGACAATCGCTTCCACAGGTGAAAACCTGGTGATTCGACGTTTCGAGCGTTGGGCACTTGGAGATGATTCTGAGAGCGAAGAAGAATAAACAGAGAAAGGCCAGCCAATGGGTTGGCCTTTTTTTTTTGAAATACCTTCAATCATTTTATCGATTGTGTATCGATGCGTACCGTTAGATCAGCAGAAAGATGAAAGGACAGATAAATGTCAAATGTCAAATATCGCCGTGTCTTGTTAAAGATCAGCGGGGAAGCGCTTGCCGGTGAAATGGGCATTGGAATTGATGCCCAACGTGCCATGCACATTGCCGAGAAAGTACGCGATGTGCGCGAGCTGGGCATTGATGTTGCCATTGTGATTGGCGCCGGCAACTTCTGGCGCGGACGCCAGGGACTGGAACTGGGCATGGACCGCGCCACAGCCGACTATATGGGCATGCTTGCCACGGTGATGAATGCCCTCGCCCTGATGGACTCGCTGGAAAGCAAGGGCGTCATCACCCGTGTGCAGACGGCGATTGAGATGCGCTCGGTGGCCGAGCCGTACATTCGCCGGCGGGCGATGCGCCACATGGAAAAAGGCCGCGTGGTGATCCTCGGCGGCGGTACGGGCAATCCGTATTTTTCCACCGACACGGCAGCTGCCCTGCGCGCGATGGAGATTGGCGCAGATGTGCTGATCAAGGCCACCAAAGTGGACGGCGTGTATGACAAAGACCCGCACGTGCATGCCGACGCGGTAAAGTTTGCTGAACTGACCTACCTGGATGCGATCAGCCGCCGTCTGGAAGTGATGGACAGCACCGCCCTGACGCTGTGCATGGATAACGAGATGCCGATCATGGTGCTCAACCTGTGGGAGGATGACGTCCTGCGCCGCGCCCTGCTCGGCGAGAAGGTAGGCACCCTGGTTTCGGGGTAAGAGAAAACACAGGAATCGCAGGGTGGGTTGGCAACCCACCCTGTGGATAATATTCCACCTTGACATTTGTTCTCTTTCTGGCATAATAGAGGACGAGATCGCACAAGTCACCAAAGGCTGTGACAGAGGAAAGTAGTTCAGCGGAAACCGACAGGGACGCGGGTGCATGACTGAGACGCCCGCCCGGTGAAAACAGAACGAAGTTCCCTCTCGAGCCGCCCGGGGGAACGCCCCAACAAGGCTACTAGTCCGGGACGCAGGCGCAGCGTTAACCGCGCAGCCAACCGCCAATCATCACCAGGCCGTTGGAGAAAGCGGGCTGATTTTTGCAGCCAAGAAGGGTGGTACCGCGGATACCCCGTCCCTGAACCTGGGACGGTTTATTTTTTAAACCACAGGAAACAAAAATATCCTGAGAGATGAAGGAGGATGTATGCCCGAACAAGATGGTACGAAAAACCAGGATGAGCTGCTGCAACAGTTACAGCAGCAGTTGGCCGAGGCGCGTCAAACCGGTCTGGCATTGCTGGATACGCTGAAAGATGAAGATGCGCTGGCGAAATGGCGCACCCATCATTTGATGCGCAAGGCAGTCGTAACCGAGGTGATGAAGAACCTTTCTACCCTGCCGCCGGAAGCACGCCCGATGATCGGCCAGGCCGCCAACAAGGTAAAACAGGAATTTGAAGCCCGCCTCGCCGCACGACAGGCGGAGATCAAGCAGGCTGCTTTGGCGCAATCGCTGAGCAGCGACCACCTGGACATCACCCTGCCCGGCCGCCAGCCGATCCACGGCGGTCTGCACCCCGAGACCGAAGTGCTGCGCGAGATCTATCATATCTTCGCTGAGATGGGCTTCCAGGTATACCGCTCGCGCGATGTGGAGACCGAGGAATATAATTTTGAGCTGCTTAATATCCCTGCTCATCATCCCGCCCGTGACATGTGGGACACCTTCTTCACTACCAAAGACGGCGTGGTGCTGCGCACGCACACCTCGCCCGGACAGATCCGCGTGATGCGTGAATACGCTCCCGACCCGATCCGCGTGATCCTGCCGGGGATGTGCTACCGCTATGAGCAGATCAGCGCCCGCTCGGAGATCCAGTTCAATCAGGTAGAGCTGCTGGTGGTAGGCAGGGATATCACCTTTGGCGATCTGAAGGGAACATTGAACGATTTTGTGCGCCGCCTGTTTGGCCGCGAAGTGCGCACCCGCCTGCGACCCAACCACTTCCCCTTCACCGAGCCCAGCGCCGAGATGGACGTGGAATGTTTCATCTGCGGCGGCACAGGCTGCGCCGTGTGCAAACGCTCCGGCTGGCTGGAGATCCTCGGCTGCGGGATGGTACACCCCACCGTGCTGCGCAACGGCGGGTATGATCCCGAAGTGTATTCCGGTTTCGCCGCGGGCATGGGGCCCGAGCGTATCAATATGCTCAGGCATAAAATCGAAGATATTCGATACTTCTGGGCGAATGATGCCCGGTTTTTGGAGCAGTTTTAATCATTTGTAGGGTGCGTTGCTAACGCACCCTTGAACAAGATGAATTATTGGTGCGTTTTGAACGCACCCTACATTTGTGATTACTCACGAAGCAAGCGAGGTACCATGCAAGTCCCACTTTCCTGGTTAAAAGATTATGTTGATGTAGACCTCCCGATTGAGGAGCTGGCCCGTGTGATGACCATGGCGGGCATGGAAGTTGAAGCCATTCAGGTTGTCGGCCTGCCGATGCCCGAAGGCGACAAGCACGGATTCAAGATTTCCGGCCTGAGCTGGCCGGCGGACAAGTTCGTCGTGGCGCAAATCAATGAAGTCCTGCCTCATCCCGACGCTGACCGGCTGGTATTATGCCAGCTGGACGACGGGGATGGTGTGCGCACTGTATTGACCGGCGCGCCCAATCTGTATGAATACAAGGGCAAAGGCCCGCTGGAAAAGCCGCTCAAGGTGGCGTACGCCAGACTGGGTTCCGTGCTGTACGACGGTCACAAGCCCGGCTGGGAGTTGACCAAACTCAAGTCCGCCAAAATCCGCGGGGTGGTGTCCGATTCAATGGTTGCCTCGGAAAAGGAACTGGGTATCTCCGAGGAACATGAAGGCATCATTATCCTCGATGACGACGCCCCCACCGGTATGCCCCTGGCCGAGTACATGGGCGATGTGGTCTATACTTTTGAGGTACTGCCCAATATGGTGCGGGATGCCTGCATCGTCGGCGTGGCGCGTGAGATTGCTGCCGTGCTGGATTTGCCTCTGCGCAAACCCGAGCTGACCATGCTGCCCACCGGCCCATCTATTCAAGGACATGCTTTCATTGAGATCACTGACCCGGAACTCAATCCGCGCTTCGTGGTGGGGCTGATCAAAGATGTGAAAGCCGTCCCCAGCCCGTATTGGGTGCAGCGCCGGCTGCGCCTGGCGGGCACCCGTCCGATCAACAGCATTGTGGATGCCACCAATTACTGCATGCTGGAATGGAACCAGCCGCTGCACTCTTTCGACTATGACGTTCTCGTCAAGCGGGCGGGCGGCAAAGCACCGACCATCATCACCCGCGCCGCCAATCCCGGCGAGATGCTGACCACACTCGACGATGTGAAACACAAGCTGGAACCCTACACGATCCTGGTCACCGATACCGCCGGGCCGCTGTCCCTGGCGGGCGTGATGGGCGGACTGGAATCGGAAGTGACCCCCGAGACAAAGAACGTACTGCTGGAAGGCGCGAACTGGAATTTCATCAACGTCCGCAAGACCATGCAGGCCGATCACCTCTCCTCCGAAGCCGGGTACCGCTTCTCCCGTGATCTGCACCCCGCTTTGGCTGAAGGCGGCGTGCGTTTGGGCCTCGATCGCATGGCCCAATGGAGCGGCGGGGAGATCGCCAAAGGACTGGTAGATGAATACCCAAAGGTCTATCAGGACCCGGTAGTGGAGATCACCGAAGCGTATGTCGAGCGCAGCCTGGGGATCAATATTCCCGCGGAGACGATTATTGACCTGCTCACCCGTCTTGAGTTCGAATGCAGCGTCAAAGGGGAGACGATTTTCGTCAAGTCGCCCGATCACCGCACCGACATCGGCAGCGGGGTGATTGGCAGAGCCGACGTGCTGGAAGAGATCGCCCGCCTGTATGGGTACGACAATATTCCGGCTACACGCATTAGCGATGAGCTGCCCCCGCAGCGCCGCAATGACGCCCTGGAGCGGGAAGAACGCCTGCGCGATGTGCTGGCGCAGCTGGGCATGCAGGAGATCATCACCTACCGCTTCACCACCCCGGAGGCTGAGAGCAAACTTCTCCCGCCTGATGTAACACAGCCGGTGGTGGAATACGTGCGCATGGCGAACCCGATTGCCGCCGACCGCACCGTCCTGCGCCGCACCTTACTGCACCAGATGCTGGAAGTCGTTGAGCGCAACGTGCGCCAGCGCGCGCGTCTGGCTTTGTTCGAAGTTGGCAAAGTTTTCCTGCCCGTTGAAGGCGAGCAGTTGCCCGTTGAGCCGCGGCGTTTGTCGCTGGCAATGACCGGACAGCGCTTCCTGCCTGCCTGGGATCAGAAGCCGTCTGGCGAGATGGATTTCTTCGACCTGAAAGGGATCATCGAATCCATGCTGGCGGCCTTGCATATTGAAAACGTGACCTACACGGCTGGCGAGCATGCTACTTTTCATCCCGGCAAATGCGCCAATGTGTGGAGCGGGGATGTGCTGCTGGGCACCTTCGGTGAAATTCACCCGCTGGTCAAGGAACAGTACGAACTGGAGAAAGCCCCCGTACTGGCCGCAGAGCTGGACGTCGAAGCCCTGCTCAAGGCGATGCCCCTGCGCTACGAGACCGTGCCCGTGCCCGTCTACCCGCCGGTGCTGGAAGACCTGGCCGTGGTGGTGGACGAAGCCACTCCGGCGGCGGCTGTGCTGGACGTGATCCGCAAGTCCGGCGGTAACCTGCTGGAAGACGTGTTCCTGTTCGACATCTTCCGCGGCCCGCAGATCGGCGAAGGCAAGAAGAGCCTCGCTTACTCGCTGATCTACCGCTCGGCGGACAAGACTCTCAGTGACAAAGACACGCAGAAGATACGCAAGAAGATCATTTACATGCTCGAGAAAGAGCTGGGCGCAAAATTGCGCAGTTGATCTCTATCCAACCTTCTAGTTTATGGGAGCCGCGGTGAACAAAATACAGCAAAACAATTCACACAATGGAACGTTTTGTTGTATAATATTTCATGTAACCGAAACGTCAAACTATGAAGGTTGGGTCACATAAAATATTATGTCGCTAAGTAAAGCAGAAACCGATTTTTTAACAACATTTTCTTCAGCCGGAAAACGGGTATTCACATACCAACAGGCTGTTGCGTATTGGCAATCAAAGGTAGCTGCAACGAATACTTTGGGCCGCCTGGTGCGAAAAGGCTGGCTCCAGCGTCTGGAACGGGGATTGTACATGATCATTCCACTGGAGGCTGGACCCAAAAGACTCTGGTCAGAGAATGCATTATTGCTGGCTGGTCATCTGATCTCGCCTGGGGCTGTGGCGTATTGGTCGGCTCTTCGTTTTTGGAATATGACGGAGCAAATTCCGCAAATTCAATTTATCCAGACCACGAAACGGAAAAGACCTCTAACGATCCAGGGAACCGAATTCCAGTTCATCCACGTAGTAGAACGTTATTTTTTTGGGAACGTCACCCGGAAAATTGAAGACACATTCATAATGGTGACAGATCGAGAAAAGACTCTTATTGACGCAGCCAGCCGGCCTGATTTGAGTGGCGGAATCGTTCAATTAGCGCAAGCGATGAAGTCTTCTATGAATTCGATTGACTGGAATAAAGTAGAGCAATACCTGGAACAATGGGGCGGCGGAGTGGTGGCCAAGCGGCTAGGGTATCTGGCAGAAACACTATCTTTACCGATACCTGACGTGGATTCAAAAATAAACCGTTGGCAAAACATGATCTCAAAAGGGATCAGCCAATTAGAACCCGGTTCTGGACGAACCGGCCCTGTGATCACCCGCTGGCAACTTCAGATAAATGTTCCCATTGAATCCTGATACCAAAAATGGAATTTTAGATGATTAGTGAAGCTGAAATTCGCCGTACCGCGGCTGCCACACAAGTTGATCCCATGGTAATGAATCTGGATTATAGCCTTGGGTGGTTCCTGCTCGGTATGTTAAAGACTGGGGATCTGTTTGGTGGTTTGATATTCAAAGGCGGTACCTGTTTACGAAAGTGCTACTTTCCAGAATATCGTTTTTCAGAGGACCTGGACTTTACGGCCACGAAGCATCTCTCCCCTGCCGGGATGAAAAAGTGGATCACCAGAAGTGGTGATTGGATAAGGGATCACGACGGCCCTGATTTTCACATCCAGCCGATTCATTTTGAAGTGGTAGAGGATGAATACGGAAGCGAATCTGGTTTGCTGTTTCAAGAGACCTGTATGACATTTACAACCTGATTTCGACCGGAATTGATATGCAGGCGGTTAAACAGATTTTGCCCGGGAAGTTTGAGGCAAGGGGATTAAGCCTGAATGGGATTAATAGTAAAAATATCGAGAAACGGCGTTCTGAATTTGAAACAGATTGGGAACGTCGGCTTCATTATTTGGTAATCAACAAAGGTCTGGATTTTGAGACAGTCTGGCAGTGCGTTTTACAACTCATGAATGAAATCATCAATCGCCCATAATTGAGACCCAATGATTTATGGATCAATAAGGTAAGAGGGGCTGTATTTCCTGGTTTTTCACGGCGAAACCCGGCCCGCATTAAATTTTAACTTTTTATCCATAATCCATTTTTAAATTTGAGACACAAATTGTCACATCCCTCCCCTTTTCAGCGTCTTTCTTAATATAGCTGCAATTAACAAAAAGACCCTGTAAAGGAGCCTCAATGGATGAAACCAAAATTCTCGCGAAAGAACCCTGTATGTCTATGATGAATGAATCGAAAGAGGCAAGCCAGGCAGAACAGGTCAACTTTACTGAGCTTTACCGAAAGAATGCTAACCCAGTCTTCTATTATCTCTACAGCCGCGTGCGCAACGTCGCAGATGCCGAGGACCTGACTTCACAGACTTTTTTGACCGCATTCGAAAATCTTTCCAGGCTGCACGACCCGCTCAAATTCACGCCCTGGGTTTTCACAATTGCCCGCAATAAAACACACGACTTTTTCCGCAAATCCCAGCGACACCCTGCCGTGGACTTTGACGAAGAACTTGAACAAGTTAAAGCGGTGAGAAGGAAACTTTCCCCAGCAGATGAGGATCGTTTGAGCGCTCTGGAAAGCCTCATTACCTGTCTCAGCCCGCTCGAGCAAGAGTATCTGCGCTTGCGTATTGTGGCAGAACTGCCATTTGCCGAGATCGCCTCGATCCTCCGCGAGCCTGAGACTCGCATCAAAAAGAGATATTACCGGCTCCTGGAGCGCCTGCAAGCCCAGGTGGAGAAATAAAATGAACGAACTCACTTCTTTTGAGAAAGAGATAAAGCAATCCTATCATTTGCCTGATGCCAACCCGGCTTTCTTCAACCGTCTTGAAGTGAATCTACAGGCATCTCAACCGAACCCTGGAGTAAAAGCAAAAACCACTTTCCGCTTTTCCCGTGGGTGGGCTTATGTTATGTGTATTTTTCTTTTCGCAGGCGCCGCGGTCCTCGCCATTGGACCTTCCAAAGTCCTGGCGCAGATACAAGCCGTCTTCGGATTCGTGCCAGATGTGGGCATTGTGGATACCAGCTCGCCTTTCAGACAACTATCTGAGCCAGTGAGCGATACGAAAGATGGAATTACCATTACCATTCAATCCGCCTTTCTGAGCGCTGATCAGACGATCATCACCTATGCGATCTCCGATCTGCCCGTTGAAATTAAACGTGCCAGATTTGGTGATCCAGCATGCCTCTCACCTGCCTATCTAAGCTTGCCGGATAACAGCAAAATTGAAGCAACAAGAAGCAACAGCGGCCTCGCGCCGGACGGGTCATACGTCAACAATCTCCGCTTCAGCGATCCGTTCCCGGTGGATCTCAACCAGACCACTCTGGTTTTCCCCTGTCTGGAAGGTACGGCGAAGGGCAAGGGACCTGAAGACTGGCAGTTCGCTCTTGCCTTCAAGCCCGTACCTGAGGACCTGGTTGTTTACCCGGCCACCCTCCTGCCGCCTCAGTCCGAGATCGACAACGTTGTTCCTGCTGCGGCTGAACCTGCCGCACAACCTGAGACTGAAACGAATGCCTCTGTGATGCCCGCCATGATCGTTGACGGAGACCGCCAGGACGAGATGGTAGTCCTTGCTGTTGCTGAACAACCGGAGGTGTACTGGGTTACCTGGGCTTATCCCTATCAATTCGAAGAAGGAATCCAGCGCAATGGACAACTCTATGTTGATCCTTTCAACCGTTTCCTTTACGATGCGAATGGCAAACCACTGCCGGCGCCAGATCATGAGACCCAACTTAAACTTTGGGATTATGAAGAAAGCCTATTCAAGCAGCTTTCAGATCAAGACCAACTGAAATACTATCCTCATACGATGTACACGATTGTTGTGCCCAAGTCTGGTGTTGCCTTCCCTATTTATGCCAAACAAAATGTGTATGAGCGTTCCTTCCCCGAAAAAGAGGCGTATGTTGATGTTGAATTTGATGGCAACAAGGTACAAGCTTCGGATGAATCCGTTAAAATCAACCGTGAAATCCAGATCGGTTCAGTCAAATTCGAATTGGAAGCCATCGAGAAAAACCAGTTTGGCGGATACTCCTTTCTCTTCGATGGGGCCGAGGGTAAGGTCGTCCAATGCCAGGCTGGCCTGGTTGAATACACAACCAACATGGGCGGCGGCAGCAATTTCAACCCGGATGACCCTTTCCACTTCTACCAGGCAGAAATGTACTCGCAAATTCCGACCGGCATGCTGACCGTGCGTATTTCTCAGCCGGCAGTCCTGGGCGACCTGATCAGTTTCATCGGCACCTGGTCGCCTGAAAAATAGCAGCTTTCCTAAAGATTGACAAAGTTTTGAAAAAGCGTTGGAATTTATCCAACGCTTTTTCACAATACTACTGGGGTAAAAAACTAACATGCATAATTTTTTACAGTTTTATCCTAAGTCACCAAGCCTGCAAGATGAGCTGCACTTACTCCAGAAAGGCTTCTGCCAATTCATTCCGTACCAGCGCATAGCCGAAGTTATCTTGCAGCACCAGCGTGTAGCCCGGCAGTTCATCCCGTCCTGCGTCGCCGTAGAAGGCGTGCATCCGGGCCATGTCGCCCTGGTCGACGGCCTGGCCGACGATATCTTCTTGCGAAAAAAGGAGCACGTTCTCGCGGTCGAGGAGGATCACGTCCGGATCAAGTTCCTCAATATAGCTATAGCTTGCCAGATCCCAGTTCATTTCCACCCGCCGTGAGACGGTGGCGGGGGCGTATACGTGCCAGTCTCGGTAGACAACCAGCTGCCGGTCAAGGACGATCGGGTCAAAAACCTGCGTTTCCAGCTTCTCGTAAAACAGAATGCTGGGGGCGTTGTGTTCGCGCTGTAACTGGGTGGTGTAGATGCCCACGTCGGTGCGGATAAAGAGGGCAGCCTGCAGGAGAACCAGCACAATCATTGACCTCTTTGCCCAGTCCTGGCGTTTACTGCTGAACCTCAATTTTTCTTCAGGAAAGAGGTTGACCAGTGTCGAGAAAAGCGGCATCATGATCGGCAGCCAGTAATGCGTGCGGCGGGTTGCCAGGTTGAAAATGGAAATGCTGAGCGGGATGATCCAGGCCAGAATGATGCTGCTTTTCAGTCGGGTTTCCTTGCGAGCAATGCCCAACCCCAGGGCGGCGAATGCCATCAGCAGGAAGAAAGGCTGCCCGTAGTGGATGCGGATATCCAAGGGATAGCCTTCCGCAAAGAAGCTTTCCGTGTTGGAGAGGATAATGCCCTGGGAACTTTGTTCCCATTGCAGGGTCTGGTAGGCGATAATCTCGGCCCTTTCCTGGGGCAGAAGCAGCAGGGGGTTGGAGATGACCAGGGCGGCGAGCATGATCGCCACAAAGAGAGCCGCTTTGGCGATGGCTTTCGGCCAGGCCAGTTTTTTGGTGAGGATGCCCCACACGAGGTAAACGGGAATCGCCAGCACGAAGAAGGCGCCCATGTACTTGATCCCCGCCCCCACCCCGCAGGAGACCGCCGCCAGCCAGAAATTACGCCCGAAGCGCAGCCCATCACGGTCGAGGAAGAACAGGGTCAGCGCGACCGCGAGGGTGGCCAGCCCGTCGGGATGCCACCACAGATCATTAACCACTGTCCCCGGCAGGATCAGCAGCAGGACAAACAGGGCCACCGATTTCCACAGGGATTTGAATTGGGTCTGCATGTGCACCAGCAGCATGGCACTGGCAATCAGCGGCAGGACGTTGATCATCTGGCGCAGGGTCATCACAATCAGCGGGGTGTACGCCGCCCAGTCAGCACCGAGGATCAACTTCAACGGCAGCAGGGCCAGGGCCGAGAAGAAGTAAAACGGGTAACCGTAGAAGTAGTGCAGGTAGATGAGGAAATTGCGCGCGGTCTGGTAAAGGGTATCGCCGGGGGTGAGCATGCGGATGGCGTGCTCATACTGGGCGAATTCGTCAATCTCGAAAACGGAGAGCATCTCAGGCTCGCGCGCGCCGGTCAGGTTGGGGGCGATGAAGGCGGCGAAGTACACAGCGCCGATGATCAGCAGAATACGGAAGGTTTTTTTCTGGGTTGGTGTCATAGGGTTGGTTTAGCTAATCCTTACATAGATACCTGGCTTCAGAGTTGATCTCAGGATTGTCTGTGAGATTGCCACGTCGCCTCCGGCTCCTCGCAATGACAAAATCCGGTTTGTCTTCTCGGAATAAGGTAGCCGTGCCCTGAGCTTGTCGAAGGGGACGGCGGTTGGAGGTAGTCTTCCATGCATGCACGCTTCGGCCCCGTTCCAGGGTTATAACAGGCTCAGCGTGCGCTTGATTTCACTTCCTCACATACACCCGCCCGTGCGGGTCTTCATAGATCATTTGCCAGTTGTCTTCCCATTCACCAGTGTAGACCTGTTCGGGGAAAAGCTCCTGACCTTCTGATTTTAACACGATCACGTACTGCGCTTTCTCGCTGCGGGTGGTGGTGTTGCTGAACGCCTTGTCATAGACGTAATACGGCAGGCCGTTTTCCACCCACACCACGGAATTGTGAATGTTCTGCTGGGCATAGTCGTAGGCACTGTGGTAGCCGTCCACGCCGACGGTTTCTTCGTAGGGGTCGCGCAGCAGACGGGCGTTCCGGGGTTCTGCGGGCAGCAGATCTCGCTGGAACCAGACCACCGAGAAAGTCAGGGCGGCGATGATCAGCAGGGCCGCCAGCCGGGACAGGTGTCTGGCAGCCACCCAGGCGTACACTTTCTCGATCAGCGGGCTGACAATGGTCAGCAGGGCCAGCCAGGCAAAGCCCAGCAGGGCTACAGCAAACCGCCAGGCGATCTGGGTGGGTACGTCCCGGTGAACGAAGAAGGCTGTGGCCGGGGTAAACAGGAAGCTGACGAAGAGCACAACAAAGGCCACCGCCAGTGACCCGTTCAAGCGGCGCAGGCGTTTGATGAGGGTCAATGCGATGAACAAGACCAGCACGGCGGTTAATACCAGCAGGTTGCGCGGGATGTAGTTGTAGAAGAAAGGATTGTTGAAATTGGCGGCGATGCTCCACGACTGCACTTCCATCACGCCGGGCGAGAACAGGCTGCCCTGGCCGATCAGGTTGCGCGGAAGCCACAGCAAACCGGTGAGCATGGTCAGCCCGCTGAACAAGAAGGATTGCCAATTGTTGCGCATAGCCGACTTAAGGTTGCCTGCCTCCTGTCGCCAGCGGATGAGGACCAGCAGCCACAGGAAAGTGACAACATACAGGGCGTTGGGTTTGATGCTCAAGGCGATCATCGAGGTGATCGCCAGGCCGGCCGGGTGAAGCTGGGTCTGGTTCGCCCGGCGCCCTACCGGGGCATGCAGCAGAGCGGCCAGCAGGGCCGCGCCGAGGAAGAGGTCATTCTTGCCGATAGTGTACAGCAGCGGATGGAAGACCCACCACAGGTTGCTTTCCACGGGGATCATCCCGCTGAGAACAAGTAGATTTGTAAGGAAGAAGAGAACGCCGCCGGGCAGCTTAGTATAGCGCCGCGCCAGCAGCCACAGGGAGAGCACCAGGGTGAGGTTGATCAGGCCGTGTACGAGGCCAAACAGGGCTTCGCTGCCAGTCAGCGAAAGTCCCAGCGCCAGCAGGGACTCATAGCCAAAGGGGTATTCGCCGTAAGAGATGGTGAAGTCCCAGGCCGAGCCGGTGGCATACAGTTCGATGGCTTTGGGGAAATGATAGGCCCCGGCGTCCCATTCCAGGCTGGTGGCGATGGGCGAGGCCGGCCAACGGATGACGGGCAGGAGCACCAGCAGCACCAGCAGGATCAGACCGGCGGCATAGAGAGCGGTTTCGAGCGAGGAGGGGCGCCCCTGTTCGTCATCGGTGGCGGTGATGGCCTGCAGGAAGGTCAATCCGCCGCTGCGGATATAGAACCAGCAGGCGGCGACGTAGGCAGCCAGGGTGAGGATGATGGCCGCGGCGGGGGTGTACAGCTTGAGAAAGCCCAGCACCTGCCCGGCAAAGATGCCGCCAAAGAGCAGGGCCAGCAGGGCAGTGTAACCGTAGAGGGTGAGGGTTTTGCGTATTTTGTTCATAGTTATACCTGACAATTTCAGATTATAACACTCGCGAATCGGGGATTAGGCAATTAGGGATTCGGGAAGGGAATCAGTCAACCAGTCAATCAGGGATCAGGATTGGATGGAATGTTCCCATTGTAGTAACCACTTCAGGGGTTATCTTTGCGAAAGGGTAATGACTGATCGAAGGGTACCTGCAACGTGTCAGGCTGCATATCAACAAAAAAATCTGCAAGGTTTGGCCACCCCCCCGAGTGGGCCGTCGGAAAAATCCCCTTTCACGAGCATAGTGATGTATACTATTTGAATTGAGTCATATAGAGGGTCAATCATCATGTGACAATGTAATCTTTATGCAGCTTGGATTGTGTCAAAATTATCTTGTGATCCTGTTGACTTGCAGTCGAGTATGAGACTGGATAATTAATAGTTGGGCAGCATAATCAACGCTTCAGTGAGTAAAGGAGTCCGTCAATGACAATACCAACACCAGATGATGAGCGTGTAAAATCACAAGTCTCAAAAGAGCTGGAAGATGCTAAAACCTTAGCGAAAACTTTCAACTTTGAAGAAGTTAAGAATGGCGAGTGGTTCATTAAGTTACTACAGCAAGTCGTAAGGTCTTATGACCGTAATACAAGGGCTGCCTATTTCCAAAAAAAGTACCCCGGCCTGCCGCCGGATGAAATTGCAGATATTCTTACTTCGGTAACAGTAAAGTACGCCACTATCGCTGGAGCAATTACAGGAGTCGCCGCAACTGCGAACGAAATCGCCACCATAAGTTCGGCAGGACTAACAGCCGCATTATTTGTTGGGAGCATTGGTGCAGAAATGCTGTACCTTTCCAATATTCAAATGCGGCTTGTGCTGGATATGTCGGTCCTGTATGACTTGCAGTTAGACACGGAAGATCCTGAAGATATCCTCCTGATTTTCGGATACGCACTAGGCGTCGCGCCCACCGAACTACTTGGCAAAGGTTTACAAGTTGCGGCGCGTGGCGGCACAACAAGCGCAATCAAGAGAGTGGTGAGCAAAAGCACCTTGCAGTCCCTGCAAAAATTCGCACAACGGCTTGGCTTTAAAATTCTGCAAAGGACAATCATCAAATATGCGGTTCCCGTTGCTTCTGCCGCCGTGGGTAGTGGCTACAACTATATTGCCACGAAGTCCGTTGGGAAAATTGCCAAAATCCAATTCAAGAACAGGGGTAAGGTGACGGACGAATTACGGACAGTCATTTCAAAGCAGAACAGCTACGATTTAGCTATACCTGCCGCCGCAATGTTTATGGCGCAGGTTGACGGCAATGTATCGTCCAAAGAAAAGGAACTCTATCGGGCCATGCTTTCGCGAATGTCCTTTGAAGAGCATACGCCCGGTGATTTCAACAAACTTATTAGCAATGAGCAAAGCATTCTCGATGCCATTTCACAACTAGAAGATGTCGAATTGCGAAAAGCTTTGATTGAATTGTTAACGCTGATGGCTATCTATGACGGCGTTTTGACCACCGAAGAACGCGAATTCCTGACGAGCGCGGCTGAAAGATTGGAGATTACCTTGGACATCGAGCAGGTGGAGAAACGGGTGAATGAGTATCAGGTTATT
>Ga0334889_1002458_pt1 | contig 20791 bp, 20 predicted proteins | sample GraSluR1_MG_2_FD_207222 | JGI IMG/M metagenome (GOLD analysis project Ga0334889, IMG submission 207222) | Sludge microbial communities from methane-producing bioreactor in Wageningen University, Netherlands - Granular Sludge_8_08-R1 | ecosystem: Engineered > Bioreactor > Anaerobic > Unclassified... | reverse complement strand
TAAAACTGAGTTATTGAATGCTTGAGCGGTATGAGGCGAAAGTCTCACGTACCGTTCTTAGGCGAGAAAGGGGCAGCGATGCCCCCGACTTAGCCGACCAATTATGAAAAGTTGAAACTTATAAATATTAAAAGAAAATTATGTGATTTGTCATTTCGAACGAAAAAAGTTCTTCTTTTGAGGAGAAATCTGCGAATTTGCGATTTTATGTTTTGAAATAATTTAATAAAAAACCAAAATGCGCAGATCGCTCCTCCAAAAAACGTCGTTCGAGATGACAGAGCGTAAAAAAAGTTTTTAGATTATGTATAAACTTCAATAACTTTTTCAAAAACCAACTATCAATCAGTAATTTTTACCCACACTTTTTTACATAGAACCAATAAAAAACATCCGCAAAAAATTTTTGTGGATGTTTTTTATTTTTTCAATAACCTAAATTAAAGCCAAGAGTCACAGTATAACCAGGTGAAACGAAATCATCAAAAACCTGTGTCATATATTTTCCAGATAAAGAAATAGAAAGGCTTTCATCAAGAAAGTAATGTAATGAAACTTTTGGAGCAATAAATCCCACACCACTTAAAAATTCTTTTACATTTTGAGCGTAGTATCCAGCGGATAGACCTAAAGTAAAACCAATTTTATCGCTTTTTAAAAAAATTTCAGGACCAGCTGATAAAAATGTGCTAACAAAATAATTATTTTCATCATCTTTATTAAATCCAGCTAAAACCTCAGCGCCAATTGAAAAAGGAGCTTTATAAACAGGCATATAATTAAAATTTCCTCCTGCTGAAAAAGAGTTAATTTCAAGAGAGTTTGGATTCATAATAACGCCTGATTGAATTCCATAATAAAAGCTTTGAAACGAAAATGAAAATGCAGATATAACAAGAACTAAAAGTAATACTAACGTTTTTTTCATTTGAGCCACCTCCATTAAAATTATAATTAAATTATAAATCAAATGTTCAATAAAATCAAATGCATTCTGATGAAACGTTTTTTTTAGGAATAAAAAGAAAAAAAGAAAGCTTTTTAAAGCTTTCTTTTTTTCTTTTTGGGGTGGCTAGTGGGATTTGAACCCACGACATCCTGAGTCACAGTCAGGCGTTCTACCCCTGAACTATAGCCACCATACGCAATAAAAATGGCGCGTCCGGGAAGGCTCGAACTCCCAACCCCCGGATTAGAAATCCGATGCTCTATCCAGTTGAGCTACGGACGCTGGAGCGGCCTACGGGAGTCGAACCCGCAACCCTCGGCTTGGAAGGCCAATACTCTACCAATTGAGCTAAAGCCGCATTTCTACAAAGATGGTCGGAGAGACTGGGGTTGAACCAGCGACCTCCGGTTCCCAAGACCGGCGCGCTACCGACTGCGCTACTCTCCGTCTTCATTCTGTATCCGAAGTATATAATAACACAGAAAATCATATTTGTCAATTGTTTATTTTTTCAAATTCATTTAAAAAATGTTAATTTTATAAATTGAAGTAAGAAAAATAAAGTTCTATGTAAAAAAGTGTGGATGAAAGTTATTGATAGATAGTTGTTTTTTGCAAAAGTTATTGAAATGCATAAATAATCTAAAAACTTTTTTTAAAGTTTCCGCTTTGTCATCTCGAACGACATTTTTTTGAGGAGAGATCTGCGTACTTTATTTTTTTTATTAAATTATTTTAAAAAATAAAAATATAAACCTGTAGATTTCTCCTCAAAAGAAAAACTCTTTTTCGTTCGAAATGACATATATCATAAATTTCTTTTACTATTTAAAATTTTAAACTTTTCATAATTATTCACAAAAATTTACAGAGAACTAAAAATAATCTTTGAGCGTTTGTGAGGCTATGGATAAAAATGTTTGATTTCGGTATTAAATCTTGCATTTAATTAAACTCTTGAGACATATCAATCAGAGATGGAACAAGATTTCTGCTTTCTTTCATTTTTACTATTGTATTTCTACTATAATTAAGCCTAATTTTTCTAAGATGTCTTTTACAGAAATATAAATATTTCTTTTGGCCTTTTTACTATCTAAAAATATTTTATCAGAATTATTTACTTCTCTAATAACAGTAATTTCAAATTGTTCTAAAGATATTCTTTTTGAATCAATCAGAATAGAATCTCCTTCTAAAGTAACTAAAATGTCTTTTGGTTTTTCCGGGTCTTCGTGAGATGCTTTATCAATAATACTTGAAGAATTATTTGATCCATTGTTTGAAGAAAAAAATGGAAATTTAAATCCTCCTAAAAAATTTCCTATAATAAGAACAACTATTATAATAATTAATAATATAATAATTTTCATTAAAATCACCTCCAAATTTTTTATGGATTAGTTTATATTTTAGAAATGCAAGTAAGGAATTTCAGTAAAAAAAATTCTTGTAGGGCCATATTTTGATTGGATTAGTTTAACCGCTTCAATAAGTACTTCATATCCAAATTTATATACATCATCATCCAATTGTTCTATAGTAATATGAGTCATGTATGCAATGCCGGTATTTGTAAATTCTTTTTCAATTAAATCTGCTAAACTGTTAATTTTTCGATTTAAAGAAACAGCATTTGAAATTTCTTCATAAAAAATATAAAAATTAGTTTTCTCATCATTAATTATTATCTCATTTTTTTCTCCAATAATTCCAATATGAATCTTAAAGAATCTTTTTATTATAGAATTAATTTCATAAAGTTTTGTGAGATTGACTTCATATTCAGATAACTGCTCAACTAAATCTTGAATTTCAGGATAATCTTTAGAACTTAAATCAGCTTTTTGTATTAAATCGTTGAGTACTTCAGATAACTCTTTATATAAATTTTTAAAAGTATCAATTTGAGTTGAAAGATTTTCATTTTTTTCTAAAACGTATTCATAATTGCTTTCTAGATTTTTGAATGATTCTGACAAAATGTTTTTTTGATTTTCCAAATTTAAAACATTTTCTTGAAGAATTTCGTTTTTGTCTTCAACTTTAGTTTTTTCAAGATCCGTTTCAGAAATATAAAATAAAAAGCTAAATAAAAGAATTAGCATTATATCTACAAAAGCCGTAAGTTCAATTATTGATCTTTTTTTCATTTTTTTCATCCTTAAAGTTATTTTTTAATAAAAAATCAATAATATAGTTGTTGTCTTCAATAGTACCAGAAATAATGCCTTCGAGAACTTTAAAAAAAATTGCTGCAGAAAGACCAAAAAGTGTTGAACTTAATGCATTTGAGAAATTGTTACTTATTATTTCATAGGTAAAATCAGTAATTTTTATAAAAGATAAAACCGTTCCCAAAATACCCAAAAGTGGGAATATAGAAGTAATAGAAATGTATAAATCAAAAACTTTATTTATTTTTCTACTATCATTTTCTAAATTTTTAAAAGAAATTTTAGGTTCATAATCTTTAGATAAATTTTTATATATTTCCGAAACATCCACATGTTTTGCATCTTGAGTTCTTAAAGTTTTTTGTATTTTTTTGGTACCTATCCAAACTTTTGCATAAATAAAAAAATTAAACAAAAATGCAAGTAGAATTATGAAATTTATAATGAAAAAATTAAATATAGTCATAAATACCATCCTTTTTTTTAAAATAAACTAATTTATAAGATTTATTAAAAGTATTTGATTTCTTTTTTATTAACCTCAAAATATCCTTTATCTCTATATTTACAATATCTCTCTCGTTTTATAACTAAAAATATTCCAATAATTGTTAAAATTGAAATTGGAACCATGAAAAGAAAAAAGTTTTTAAATATTACTTTTCTTCTCATTTTCCAAACCATGTTTTTATATTCATTGTTATAAGGGTTTAATTCATTAGCATAATTGAATAATAATCTTATATTAGTTTCATATTTTTTTTCGTCTAAATTATAAAATAAATATCCCAATTTTGCATATATATTTGCATAATCAATATTTACTGGAAAATCATAATAAAAAAATATTCCAGCAGAGGCTTTTGCAAGTCTGTTCGAATATGAAGTTGCAGGTATATATAAAATTGAAGATGAGTAATACAAAATTTTATCTGCAGGAAATTGAGCAAAATCTCCTAATATTTCATATGATTTTGATAAAATTATAGGATTTGAAGTTGAATTTATAACATTTCCAGAGATTTTTGTAGCAATATCTTCTATGCCCATTTCTGCAAAAGATGAAGCTAAAAATAATTCAGAGAAAATATTTTTGTTTTCAAATTTTAAATAATCAGAATAAATCTGAAAAGTATAATCATTATTTCTATTTATATTAAGATAAGAAATAAACAAATCAAAAGATCTTTGATTTTTGGGATAATCAAAAACTAAAGATTCAAAATCTTTTGTTAAAAAGATATCTCTTGGATTTTCAGTAAATAAAAATTTTAATTTATAAAATTTTGTGAAAGGGTTTTCTCCAATTAATAAATTTATTTCATTCAATTCATTAATTATTTCTTCTTTTAAAACAATATTTTTATCAAAATGCCAAATTCTGTATGCGTATTCAATGAATATCGCTTTTATTATGGCTGAATTTGGATTATTATTTTTAAGGACTTTAAGAGATTCAAATGGTTTTATATATTCAAACGAACTAGAGTTAAGTATAATTTGAAAAAGGTCTTTCTCTTCAGGTTTTAATAAAAGGTTTTCAAAATAAATACTTTCATTAAATCTAGTATTAGAAGAATTTTTTGTATAAAGAAGTTTTTTTAATGTCAATGTTTCGTTTTTGGTTTGAATACTTTGAGGATTTAGATAATCGAAATTAAAAAGATAATCATTTAAATTTGAACTAAAAATACTAATAGTAAAAAGAAATAAAAAAAATAAAAGAAATAAAATTTTACGCATTTTAACCCCCTCCTAAAATTATAGAAATTCTTCTTTTATTAATTATACTATAAAATTGTGTTATTTAAAAATTTCTTTTTTTATTATAAATATAGTGGTATAATTGAGTTGACAACACCAAATATCTTTAAAGGAGCTAAAAATGAAAAAAATATTAATTTTAATTGTAATTATTTTTATTACAACATACTTTTTTTCAAGAATTTTGGAAAAAGATTTTCAGGGGCAAGTTTTATATGAATACAGCATAGAAGATAAAGAAAATGAAATTATAGATGATGCAGAAAATAAAAATGATGAAATAAATATAAATATTTTTAAAGAAAATCTGAATTTGATAGACTTATATAATAACTCTAATTATTATTTTGTTGAAGCATTTGATAATATAGAAAAGGCGATAAATTCATCAGAAAACACTTTGAAATCATATTTTTATTTTTTAAAATCATATTTAAATATGACTTATTTGATAGAAAAATTTCCAGAATCAGAATTATCAAAACTTATAAAAAATGATTTTAAATTTTATGGATTTAATTTTAAAATATTAGAAGAAGAAATTATACCATATTATGAGAAAGAATTATTTGGTAAAAATTTTGAATTTAATATATTTTTATCGAAATTAGAACAAGAATATTTTAATTTGATCGATTCTTTATCTGATTATGAAAAACTTATAGCTTACTTAAAAATTTCTGAAAATTTTTATAAAAGTGGAAATTTTGAAAAAAGTATTATATTTTTAGAACAATGTTTTAATTTAATAAAAGAAAATTCTTTAAACCAAAACTTTTTATTTATATTAAATGATATAATTATTGATCAGGTTGAAAAAGAATTATATGAAGAAGCGTTATTAATGAATGATTTTTTCTATGATTTAACTATAAACACTTCAAAATCATGGTTTAAATATTGGAGTATAAAAGAAATTTCAAATAATTATATAAATTTAAACGAATTTCAAAAAGCATTACAAACAATAAATCATATTGAAGAACAGTATGACAAAACATTTATGTTGACAAAACTGGCAATTCATGCATACGAAAAAAATGATAAAGCAAACGCATCACATTTATTATATAGGGCGTATTTTAATTCTTTTGAAATAGAAAATATTATTAAACAAATAGAAGCTTTACTATTTATTTCAAAAACATACCATAAGTTTGATAATATTTTCAGACCTCAAGAAATATTAAATGAAATATTAGATTTATTTGAAATGCTTGAAATAAACTCAGAAAAATTTAAAGCTTCAATAATGATTGCAGAATATTATGAGCATTTTAATGAAGAAGAATTTCATTATTATAATTCACAAGCTTATGAATATATTTTCAAAATAAGAGATAATCTTCAAAAAGATATTTCGTTAAAAGAATACTCGCTATTCAATTATAAGCATGAAAATATTGAGAAAATAATTTCTACAATAGAACTTATTAATAATGAGGATATAAAACAAAATGTTTTTTATAAAATATTTATTTCGTATATTGAAAAAGAGTTGTGGGATGAAGCGGTTAAAAGTTTTCAAGAAATTAATTCTCCATATTATTTAAGCAAATCATACAATATTTTAGCAATAAAGTATTTGGAAAATAATGATATCATAAATTTTGAAAAAATGATAAATTTATCTTTTTATAATCTGAATCTTATAAAAAATGACAATGAAAAAATTGAAGTTGCACTTGAAAATTCGGCGCTTTTTGAAGGAACTGAAGAATCATATAATCTAAGATATATTTTAAACAATAAAGAAGAGATAAATAAAACAAATGACAAATACGTACAATTTTTATTTGTAAATGAATTATTAGATAATTATACATTAGTTAAGGATAAAATAAACTTTTTAAGCACATTTTTTGTTGCTTTAAATATAATTGATTCAATTGAAGACAAAGTTAAAAAAAACGAAGCCTATAGAATATTATTAGAAACAGCTTCTCAATTATTTTTAATTGAGAAGCTGTTTTCTAAAATTATTTAGCTTTTCCTTGATTAGCAACAGATTGCATAGCTTTTGCTATTTTTTCTTGATCTCCGAGATAATAATTTTTAATAGGTTTAAGGTTTTCATCAAGCTCATAAACTAAAGGAATTCCAGTAGGAATATTCAAATTCAAAATATCTTCTTCTGAAACGTTATCAAGATATTTCACTAAAGCTCGTAAGCTGTTACCATGTGCAGCTATTAAAACTCTTTTACCAGATTTTATTGTTGGAGCAATTTCCTCATGCCATAAAGGTAAAAATCTTTCAACGGTATCTTTTAAGCATTCAGAGGTAGGAAGTTGATCTTCATTTAAATTGCTATATCTTCTATCTTTTCCAGGATATCTTTCATCAGTTTTTTCAAGTGCAGGTGGCTGAATATCATAACTTCTTCTCCAAATTTTTACCTGTTCTTCTCCATGTTTTTCAGCTGTTTCAGATTTATTTAAACCTTGAAGAGCACCATAATGACGTTCATTCAATCTCCAATCTTTTTTTATAGGAATCCAGTGAAGATCAAGTTCTTCAAGAACAAAGTTCAGGGTTTTTATTGCTCTTTTCAAAACTGAAGTATAAGCTAAATCAAATGTGAAATTTTCATTTTTTAAAACTTTTCCGCCTTCAATTGCTTCCATAACACCTTTTTCAGATAAATCTACATCCGTCCATCCTGTAAATCTATTTTCTTGATTCCAAGTGCTTTCTCCATGTCTTACTAAAACAAGTTTATACAATTTCATCATCTCCTTTATAAATTAAAATAAGAAATCTTTCACTTATAATTATACATTATTTTTTTTAAAACGACAAGTCATTTAGAAAAAGTATGATTCTACGAATTTTTTTGTGGGTCAGTTGGAAAGTTGGTCAGGAAAAACATTTATATATTAACTTTTTTTGCTTTTAATGTAGTGTAACAGCCACGCTGAACTTTGCACGGCGTTACAGCACTTATGACAACATAGGTATTTTATTAGATAGTTTTAGGAAATGAATTAAAAGCAAATGCTTATAATAATGAAGTGGTAAATAATGGATAAAATAAACGCAAACAAGATCAAATTTTCTAAAAAACAAATTTCGCTCGGTCAAAACTTGCTAAAAATAGCAAACTCGCTACGCTCAGACATGCTATTTTCTGACGCATTTTTTGATTCGCTCAATTGTTTTTTTGACGAAAATTCTCAATTGTTCGCTACTTTATTTCATCCATATTTACCATCAAAACATTATAATAAAAAACTATCTAAAAGATCGCTAATTAAACATTTAAACGCTTAAACTTTTTTTGATTTTCCTGACCAACCAACTTTCTGCTGACCAACTTTAAAAAGCTTTAATTCTATAAATTCATTAAAATTAAAGCTAAAATTATAGTTAAAATAGCAATAGTTTCGTTCTTTTTTAATTTTTCATTAAATACAAAAATTCCAAATAAATAAATTATAAAAATACTTCCAGACGTGTAAGTAGAATATGCAATTGATGTATTAATATCTTTTAATGCGAGAATCAAAAAATATGAAGAAAAGAGGTTTGGAATACCGACTAAAAAACCAATAAAAACATCTTTTTTTCTTATTGAGTTTGATTTCTTTATCATAAAATAAAAACTTATAATAAAAGCTGAAAAAAACACTGAAAATAAAAATAACTCTTTGTATTCGATAAGGGCATATTTTTGAAATATTTTATTTGAAAATTCTGCTGTACCACCTATTAAAAATAAAAGAATCAGCAAATAATTTATTTTTACTTTTTCTCCTTTTTGAGGAAAGTTAATTAAAATAATAGAAAAAAAAGCAATCATCATACCAATTATTTGTAAAAATAAGGGAATTTCTCTCCATAAAACAATAGACATAATTACAGGAACAAGAATACCAAGTTTACCAAAAGCACCAGAAATACTAACGCCATTCTCTTTTATACACTTTTGATATAAAAAAAATGATAAAAAGAAAAAAACTCCTGCCGAAAAACCCAATAATAAAGCCCATATAATACTTCCTTGCGAAGAAAAAGTTGAATTGTTATTATCAATAATCACTTCTTTAAATTCATAAAAAAAATTTCCTTCAATATTTTTAAAAATACCTCTATTTAAGATCATACTAATAAAGCTAATAAAAGAAGCTATCACATAATTAAAAGTAGTTATAACATATCTGTTCATATTTTTATTTTCTGAAAATTTAAAAATTATAGCTATTGAAGCACTACATAATATTGCTAGAATAAGATAAATCATACAAATGTCCTCCATTTTAAAATAAGAAGGAAGCAAATTCGCTTCCTTCTTAGAATGGTCGGAGCGACTGGGCTCGAACCAGCGACCTTCAACACCCCATGCTGACGCGCTACCAACCTGCGCTACGCTCCGAACTTCAAAATATTATATCAAATATACTTTTTAAAATCAATAACTAATAGTAAAAGATAATATAAAATTATTCCAAAAAACATATGATAACCAAAAGGAATTTTGTCTTTTTTCTTCAAAATATTACTAAAGATGGCAGTTGATATACTCAAAATTAAAATATAAAATATATGATATCCATAATAAATAGTTAAAACTGAAAGTAACTTCACATCTCCAAAACCCATTTTTTCTATCTTCCAATAATAAAAAGTAAGAAAAAAAATAAAAATTACAAAAAATAAATTTATAATACTAAAATTAAATAATGAGATTATTAATAAAAAAAATATTGACAAATCAGGTATTTCAAATTTGTAGAAATCTACAATTGCAATACTAAACATTATATTCAAAATAAAAAAAGCATTCAGCTCTTTTAAAATAAAAACAGAAAATATATTTATAATCAAAAACAAAGTGCCCCAAAAGAGGCACTTTTTATTATTAAGAAATAACTTTAAGTTCATCGTAATTAAGATTTTTTTCCAAAATTTCTTTTAATCCAAAATAATACCAATTATATTTTTCTTTCATTTCAGTAAAGATTTTTTTAGCCTCTTCGAGCTTTCCTTCTTTTAAATAAGGAACAACCAAAAGCAAATTAAAGTGTTCGTTATCATTAGTTGTCTCAAAATATTTTTCAATAAAATTGATAACTTTAGAATATTTACCTTTTTCATACATTATTTTTGACCAAATTTCAATATCGCTAGAGTATTCAGGAATAGAATTCATTATTTCTTCTTTTATTTCTTTAGCTTCTAAATTTCTCTCTAATTTTTCATATAAAATAGAAAGTTCGTATTTCCCTAATATGCTTTTTGGAAATCTGTTAAGAAATTTTTCAAGAATATGAGCAGCTTTATCAAAAAGTTGGCATTCAATAAAAGCATCCGCTATCATAAAATAAGTAACATAATTATTAGGAGAAAGTTCGATTTCTTTTTTCCAAATATCAGCAGCTTTTTCAAACTCACCAAGATTAAAATAAGTTTCTCCTAATTCAGATAGAGCAGCGATATTCCAAGGATCTATTTTAGCAGCTTTTTCCAAATATTCCTTACCCTTTTCTAGTTCTCCTTGTTCTAGTAAAATCGAACCATAAAGTTCGTAAGCAGGTGCATAATTAGAATCTATGTTTAACATAAAATTTAATATTTTTTCCACAGTTTCAAAATCTTTTCTATCAGATCTATCTAAAACTATGTCAAACAAACTATTCAATGACACATGGTTGAAATCAGAGGTTGTAATTCCAAAATCTTCCATATATCTTAAGAATCCGTCAAAAACAAAAGGTTTGGTAATAAAATTTGAATTTAGGCCAGGTATTTTTTCCATTAAAAATTGAACCTTTTTAGCTTCTTCAACAAATTCTTTTTTTGATTTCAAATCAGCTATCATAAGGTCAAAATCTTCCTCATACAAATATTCCGCCATCAATATTGGAAAAGGTGTATGAGTGGTTATGTCATATGTTTGCCCGTCAACAGAAACTTTTACTATTGTCTCCATAAAAATCACTCCCTTCATTAAGTATCCTTCACAATAATTTTACCATATTTAACAGAAATTAAAAACTAATAGTATATTATAAATTAAGAGTCTTTTTTCAAATAAACGTATTTAATTATCTTTATTGAAGGGAGAATAAAATTTAAAGTGAGAAAAATATTGTTACTTTCATTAATTGCTTTTATTATTTACATATTTTTTTTAGAACCTTCGATTATTGTGAAAATTGAAAGATTAAATTTTTCGATGAATATAATAAATGAAGTTAAAGCAGTTCATATTTCGGATCTTCATATGAACAAGTATTATTTTTTTCATGATATAATACTAAAAAAGATAAAAGATTTAAATCCTGATTTTATTTTATATACAGGGGATTCTATAAAAAAGAATACAAATCAAGAATCTTTAAACAAATTTTTTAAGAAATTAAGTGAAATAAGTGATATTTATATAGTTCATGGTAATTGGGATTATTTTGATTTGATAAAAGTTAATACGGCATACAATCAAAAAAAAATATATGTTACCGACAATAACTCTTATCAATTATATGTAGGAGAACAAAGAATTCTTATAACAGGATTACCTATGTATTACTCGCTTAGAAATTATGAATACGATGAAAAAGCAATCAATATTTATCTTACACACGTTCCAGAAAACATATATAATAATCAAAAAACTTTTGATTACGCAGATTTGATTTTGGCGGGGCACAATCATGGTGGGCAATTTTTTATACCGAAATTAACAGAATTTATAATGAAACAAAAAAATGAAAATCTAAAATTTATGAGAGGACTTTATTATGTTGAAGAAGTGCCATTTTATATTAACAGGGGTCTTGGTTCGTGGTATAACTTACGCTTTAATGCAACGCCAGAAATTACATTGATTAATTTTATTCCGGAGGATTAATAAAAATGTATAATGAATATAAGAAAAAAGCTGTTGCTTTAAGATATAGAAAAGGAAAAGATAAAGCTCCGAAATTAGTGGCAAAAGGAGTTGCAGAAATAGCCGAAAAAATAATAAAAGTTGCAAGAGATGAAAATGTTCCTATTATAAAAGATGAAAATGCTGCAACAGAATTTTTTGGGCTTGATTTGAACGTGGAAGTTCCTCCAGAGTTATATAAAGTTGCTGCTGAAATACTTGCATTTATATATTGTCTAGATAAAAAAACTAATGACCGTTAAGGTCATTAGCATATTGTGTTAGGTTCTTCTCGATCTTTAATAATTTTAGGGTTGTTTTTTTCGTCAACAACCACAATTTTAGGGTTTGCTTTTTCATGAGCTTCATAATACCCATAAGCCATAATAATGACTCTGTCACCATGTTCGACGAGTCTTGCGGCGGCTCCGTTGACTCCAATTTCTCTTTCGCCTCTTACACCTTTAATAACATAAGTTTCAAAGCGGTTTCCATTTTCAATATCAACAACTTGAACTTTTTCAAATTCTTCAATACCAGAAAGTTCTAACAATTCTTCATCTATTGTTATGCTTCCTTCATAATTGATGTTTTTTTCATTTATCGTAGCTCTATGAATTTTACCTTTTAATAATTCTTTAAACAACTAAATCACCTCCATTATAAACCTAAGTTTTCTGCTACAAGCAATATTATAAATCTTCCTGGATGTCTTACACCTGTTTCTATTATAGTTTTATGAATGCAAATTCTATCTTTAGATTCGCAATCAATACATTCGCCTATTCTTGTGCAAGGAGTTTTTGCATTTAACCTTTTTGCATTCATAGGAGAAATAAATTTTATTCTTTCATCTGCACAAGATAAATCAGGAACAATTTTGTTCATACCTGCAATTATTACCACGTTTTTTGGACCCCATATCATAGGAGCGACTCGAGTACCATTGCCATCAAGTTGAACAATTTTACCATCAATAGTTATTGCATTAGCGCTGCAAAAAAAGTAATCGCTTTCAAAAGCAGCAAGGAAAGCGCTTCTTTTTTCTTCATCAGTTTTTGCGTTATAACGATTAACAAAACTAAAATTACCTTCAGATAAAAATTTCAGCACATCACATTCATCAAGTGTCAAACTTCCACCTACGGTAACTTTAGACCCTTCTTTTATTAATTTTTTCAAAAAAGGAACTACATCATCTTTTTTTTCTAAAAGATGAGCCGAATGTTTTTTTTCATTTAAATTTGATACAATTGTTTCACCAATTTGTTTATATTTCCAAACGTACAGTGAGTCTTTCATAAAAATCACTCCTGTTATTGAAAGTAAAATACTTAATTTTATTCTACCATATTATCTTTTAAGTTTTCAAATTAAAATTATTATTGCTTTGTAAATTTTATTTAGAGGAAGGAAAAAATAAAATTTTCTAATTGTATATTTATGTGTTATAATTATTTTAGTTAATTTATTGATAGAACATAGTTGTAATGTTGAAATGTCGAAAAATAAGAATAAAAAAAATTGGACTAAGTGATAATTTAAATTTTAATAATTCTACTTTTCAATTTTCACTATCTATTAAAATTCTTTGTTTAGAATAGATAACTTTTGAGATCAAATAAAAAAATAAAATTAATTAAAATTATATAAAAGGAAGGGAATAATTTTGTCTAAAAAAACAGTAAAAAAAGTTTCAGAAAACGAGAATTTTATAGATAAAAATTCGAGAGTTTACAAAGCAGAAAGAATTATTACGCTTATTTTCAGAATATTTATGATTGCGGGAATTGCAGGAGAAATATATTTTCAGGCGTGGCTTAATGTTTTTGTTGCGGGCCTAACCTTATTTGTATCTTTTGTTCCAAATATAATTCACAGAAAAGCAAAGTTATATTTCCCGCCAGAAATTCAAATAGCTATTGTAGTATTTCTTTTTGCAGCAATGTTCTTAGGAGAACTCCAAAATTATTATTACCGATTTTGGTGGTGGGACACTTTGTTGCACCTTTTAGCAGGAATAATATTTGGTCTTGTAGGATTTTTTCTCATGTATGCAATGAATTCTGATCAAAGATTTAAAGTTACAATGAGTCCTTTTTTTGTTGCACTTTTTGCGTTTTGTTTTTCATTAATGATAGGTGTTATGTGGGAAATATTCGAATTTTTTATGGATCAAACATTTGGGATGAATATGCAAAAAGGAAATATAGAATTAAATATGAAAATGGGGTTGACTCATTTAACTTCAGGTGTTCAAGATACGATGTGGGATTTTATAGCGGATTCTATAGGAGCTTTTATAGCAGCAGTTATAGGATATAATTATATGAAAAAGAAAAAAGACTCTTTATTAATAAGAATAGTTCTTAAAACTTTTGATTCTAATAAGGATTTATTTCATAAAAAGAAAAATAAAGAAGGGGGAAAATAATGTTAGAAAATCTAAAACCGAAAAAAGTGTTTAAATTTTTTGAAGAAATGAGTGATATACCAAGATGTTCAAGAGATGAAAAAAGAATAAGTGATTATTTAGTAAAATTTGCTAAAGAAAGAAACCTTGAAGTTATACAAGACGAATATTTGAATGTAATAATAAAAAAACCAGGGTCTAAAGGATATGAAAATTTTTCTACCGTAATTCTTCAGGGGCATATGGATATGGTCTGTGAAAAAACTAAAGATTCAAATCATGATTTTTCTAAAGATCCTTTAAAATTGATAATTGATGGAGATTTTGTTAAAGCGGATAAAACATCTTTAGGAGCAGATAACGGAATTGCAGTTGCTTATTGTTTAGCAATACTCGATTCTGATGATATAGCTCATCCTCCTCTTGAAGTCTTTGTAACGACAGATGAAGAAACAGGAATGACTGGTGCTGCAAATTTGAATCCAGAACATTTAAAAGGAAAAACTCTAATAAATATTGATTCAGAAGAAGAAGGACATCTATTAGTAAGTTGTGCAGGAGGACTAAGAGATAAATTCTACATACCAGTTATAAAAGAAAAATATGATAAAACTAATCATACAGCTTTTTTGTTGGAAATTGAAGGATTAAAAGGTGGTCATTCTGGTCTTGACATAATTAAACAAAGAGCAAATGCCAACAAGCTTTTAGGTCGAATTTTATATGAAATATTGAATGATTTTGAAATAAAATTAATCTCAATAGAAGGTGGATCAAAAGATAACGCAATTCCAAGATATGCAAAAAGTGAATTTATTATAAATAATAAATTTGTAGATAAATTAGAAGATGTCGTGAAAAAATATAATTCAATATTTAAAAATGAATTTAGAGTACAAGATAAAGATATAAACGTAAAACTTACAAATATTGAAAATGAAAATGAAGAATCTTTAAACGGTGAAATAACAAATAAAGTTATATATATAATAAACATGATTCCACATGGAATTAATACCATGAGCAAAGAAATAGAAAATTTAGTTGAAAGCTCTAATAATCTAGGAGTTTTAAAAACAAATGAAGAAAATATTGAAATATATTGCACTTTAAGAAGCTCTGTAGACTCTTTAAAATCAAATATTCATAATAAATTAGAAGTTATTGCAAAAAGTTTAAAAGTTAAAATAGTTAGTGAAGCACCTTATCCATCATGGCAGTACAACCCCGAATCAAAAATAAGAGAAATATTTGAAAATGTACATGAAAAAATGACAGGTAAAAAACCGTCAATAGATGCTATACACGCTGGTCTTGAATGCGGAATGTTTGCAGAAAAATTAGGAAACATAGACATGATTTCTTTCGGTCCAAATATGTTTGATGTACATTCCCCAGATGAAAAATTAAGTATAAGCTCTACAGAAAGAGTATGGGAATATTTACTTGAAGTATTGAAAAATATTAAATATTGAATTAAGTTGGAAGTGAGACATTACAACTTTAATATTGGGAGATGGTCGAAATTGATAAAAGGGGTATTTTTTGATTTATATGGAACACTTATAAATGCAGAGCATTTATTTTTTGATATTGCTATGGAAATATCAATAGAAACTAATTATGATGTTGAAAGAGTTGAAAAAATAATAAAGCAAAAGTATAATAAAATTTTTAATGACTATCATAACAAGCAGTTTCAACCCGAAAAATTTTATTACGAACAATTATTTTATGAATTGAAAAAAGAACTAATTTTGAGACATGAACCAAACGGATATGTAGAAATAATGTATGATTCATTTAAAAAACTTAACAAATTTGAAGATTCCAATATTTTAGAAAAATTGAAAGGGAAATATTTCATTTCAATTGTGACTAATGCGGATGCAGATTTTGTAAGAGATAATGTTAAAAAAAATGAATTATATTATGATGATTTATTGATTTCAGATGAAATAAAATTATACAAACCTGATAAATTAATATTTGAAATAGCTTTAAAAAGATCTAATTTATCAGCAGATGAAGTTATTTTTGTGGGAGACAATTATAAAGTAGATTATTTAGGATCCTTAAATTATGGAATAAAGCCTGTTCTTATAGATAGATTTGAGAAATATGATACAAAAGATATAATATCAATAAAATCTTTAGACGAAATCGAAAAATATATTTAGGGTTAGATAAAAACTCTAATTTTTTAGGTTAAGGTGATTAAAAAATGTTTAAAATTTCTTCAAAATATTCTCCGCAAGGAGATCAACCAACAGCTATAGAAAAACTTGTTAATAGTATAAAAGAAAAAAACAGATTTCAAACTCTTTTAGGCGTTACAGGATCTGGAAAGACTTATACCATGGCAAATATAATAGAAAAATCAAATAGACCAGCACTTATAATGTCGCCTAACAAAATTTTGGCAGTACAATTATATTATGAATTCAAAGAATTCTTTCCCAAAAATCGTGTAGAATTTTTTGTAAGTTATTATGATTATTATCAACCAGAAGCTTATGTTCCCACAAAAGATATTTATATAGAGAAAAATGCTGATATAAATGATATACTTGTAAAAATGAGATTATCTACTTTAAAATCTGTTTTAACTAGAAGAGACGTAATAGTAGTTTCAAGTGTTTCAGCAATTTATGCATCAGGAAATCCGCGAGATTTTAAAGATATAAACCTTTATTTGAATAAAGGAGACTCTTATCCGAGAAGAAACATATTAGAAAAATTGGGAAAAATGCAATATACAAGAAAAGAAGATGATTTTAGCGGCGGAACATTTCATTGGAAAGGAGAAATCCTTGAAATTTTTCCGCCTTATGATGATTTTGGAATAAGAGTAGAATTTTTTGATAACGAAGTAGAAAACATTTCTTCTTTTGATATATTTAACAGAAATAAGCTTGAAGTTTTTGATAAAGTTACCATTTATCCAGCAAAAGAATTTGTAACAAGTGAAGATAAAATTTTACAAGCTATAAAAAATATAGAAGAAGATCTAGCTTTACAAATTAAATATTTTAAAAGTAACGGAAAACTTCTTGAAGCTCAAAGAATAGATCAAAGAACAAGACAAGATATAGAATTTCTTGAAACACTTGGATACTGTAAAGGGATCGAAAATTACTCAAGATATTTTGAAGAAAGAAAAGAAGGAGATTCTCCGTGGTCTTTATTAGATTATTTTGATGATGATTTTATAACTTTTATAGACGAATCTCATATAGCAGTTCCTCAAATAGGAGCAATGTATAAAGGAGATTATGCAAGGAAAAAAAATCTAGTAGAATATGGATTCAGACTACCTTCTGCTCTTGATAACAGACCTTTGAGATTTGATGAGTTTTTAAACAAAGTAAATCAATCTATTTTTGTATCGGCAACACCAGGACCATTTGAAAATGAAGTGTCTGAAATAATAGCTGAACAAATAATAAGACCAACAGGACTTATTGATCCTTATGTAGAGGTTAAAAAAACTGAAGGTCAAATAGATGATTTTATTGAAGAATTAAACCCAGTAGTAAAAAGAGGAGAAAGAGCATTAGTTACTGTGTTAACAAAAAAAGATGCTGAAATGCTTGCAGATCATTTAAACTTGATGGGAATAAAATCAAAATATTTACATTCAGAATTAGATACATTAGAAAGGACAGAAGTAATAAAAGCTCTTAGAAAAGGTGAAATAGACGTAGTTGTTGGTATAAACCTTTTAAGAGAAGGGTTAGATATGCCTGAAGTATCGCTTGTAGTAATTATGGATGCTGATAGAGAAGGTTTTTTAAGATCTGAAACAACCCTAATTCAAACTATAGGAAGAGCTGCAAGAAATATAAATGGTAAAGTTTTATTATATGCTGACAGAATAACAAAAGCAATGGAAAAAGCTATTTCTGAGACAAACAGAAGAAGAGAAATTCAAATGAAATATAATAAAGATAATAATGTTACTCCAACTTCAATAATTAAAGAACTTCAAGACGATGTTTTTGCACCATTTAAAGAAAAAATAAAAGAAGAAGACTACGTTTTTGCAGTAGGGGAAAGCATGGCTCCTGAAGATTATTTATCATTTTTGGAAGAAGAAATGTATAAAGCTGCATCTGAACTTAATTATGAAGGAGCGGCAAAATTCAGAGATGAAATTCAAAAAATAAAGAAAAAATATAAAATTTATTTAAACGAGGAGAAATAAAATGAATGATATAAGATTTGGGAATGAACCATTTTTTATGACACCAAGTTTTTTTTCAATATTTTTTATTATTGTATTTTTGCTTATAATTGGAGTTATATTATTCACCATTATTTCAGGACTTACTGAATGGACGAAAAATAATTCAAAACCAATAGTTACATCTCAAGTTAAAGTAGTTTCAAAAAGGCAAAAACAACATGTTCATAGGCATGGAACAGCTAACAGAAATATAAGTTCAAGAACAACAATGAGTACAACTTATTATATAACTTTTGAGTTTGAAAGTGGAGACCGACAAGAATTTAAAATTTCAGATAAAGAATTTGGTTTGATAAGCGAAAATGATATAGGTAAATTGAGATTTCAAGGCACAAGATATTTAGAATTTGAAAGAGAAAAATAAAAATACCCCAAAGATAAAATTCTTTGGGGTATTTTTATTTATTTTGTAATTATCGTAATTCTTCCTTCTGTTTCTGGTGATATAACTTTTAATTCTTCTAAATATTCTTTAAATGAATCACGCAAAAAATGTTTTGTTCTTAAAATTTCTTTACATTCAGCAAGCATAGTAAATAAATCGCCTCCACCTGTTAAAAAATCGTTTGAAGCAAGAGTATAAATTTTTTCCATTTCTATAGGTTTGTCATTAATAGTGATCGAAACGATTCTTTTTCCAACTTCTTTTGAAGGGTCAAAAGAATATTTCATTCCAGCTACTTGTAAAAAACCTCCGGCAGCTGAAGGATACCATGAAACACCATGTTCAAGAGTTTGCCAAATTACTTTTCCAGAAGCTTCAACAACAACAACAGTATTATCAAAAGGAAGAACAGTATAAATATCTTTTATTGAAACATCTCCTTTATCAATACTTGCTCTTATTCCTCCACCATTTTGAATAGCAACATCTGCACCTGTAAGAGCAATTAAACTATCCGCAATAATATTTCCGAGATTAGATTCTTTTAATCTTACAGTAGATCTTTCACCGTCAAGTGAAATTTCTGTTTTTGCAATTACATTATTTAATTTTTCATCCATAGCAGATAAATATTTATCTGAAAGAACTTTTGCTACAGGGTCTTCAAGAAGATTTTCAGACATAAAAACATTTGAAAAATTAAATCCAATTATTTCATTATTCCAAAAATTAATATTTAAGTGACCAACCATTTCAGCGTGTTTCCCTGCTGAAACCAAATAGCTATCTCCACTTTTTTTAGGGAATGCAACTATATCATTTCCTCCCCCAAACACAAAATCAAATCCTTGTATTTGAGAAGCAATTTTTGCATTATCACCGTGACAATGAACAAGTCCGATAACCACATCTACATATTCTCTTACTTCATTCACATATCTTCTTGCAGCATCAAAATGATTCATTAAGGTTATTCCCTCCACATTTTTAGGGTGAGTATACCAAATACTGTTGTGGTCAGTAATTCCAATAATAGCAAAAGTAATTCCATCAATATCTACTATTACATAAGGCTGAAGAAAGTCTGGATATCCTGCATTATGAAAAGTATTAGCTGAAAGAAAAGGGAAATTCGCTAAAGCAGCATTTTTTTGCATAACCTCAAAAGGAAAATCAAAATCATGATTACCTAAAACCATTGCGTCATAACCCATAAGATTCATCAGATTAATAACAGGTTCTCCTTCATATAAATTTGAAACATTTGTATTATAGGGAGCGTCACCTATATCAAGCATTAAAACATTTGAATTATTTTTACGAACATCTTTAACGTATTTAACTATTTTTGTCAAACCACCTATATAATAATTTGCACCACTAGGTTTATAAGCTGAAATATGTCCATGGATATCTGCAGTAACAAGAGTAGTCACCGTTTTGAATCGAACATCTCCTACTATGCTAAAAAGCAAAGCAGCAGCTTGAGATTTAGTTAACATATTTTCATTGTCGATAAAAATTTCTGGATAAGCTAATAAAACTTCACTAAGCAGTAAGGAAGAATTTTTTAAGTCTGCTCCAAAAATGATTCTACCTATCATATCAGAAAATTCTTTTCCAGAAATTCCAGAATCAGGATTAAATTTTTCTGAAGAATTTATTATTCTTGCAGAAGCTAATCCTTCAATATACTTTTCATTTTTATTGTCTTTAATATCATTAAATGATGGAAGTGTAAATGATTCATCGATTACACCAAGACCACTAGAATATTCAAATTTTTTCTCTAGAAGTTTATCAACATACATAGACTCAATTTCTGCAAGATTAAAAGCTTTTACAAGCCATTTGGCAGCAGTACCTCTTGTTAAAATTTCGTTGGGAAAAAACTTATAATTATTTTCAATAACACCTTTTTCATAAAGACCGCTTATAGCATAATAAAATTCATTTCCTGTTATATCAGTAAAGTTGTAACTT
>Ga0334889_1002456_pt1 | contig 20799 bp, 19 predicted proteins | sample GraSluR1_MG_2_FD_207222 | JGI IMG/M metagenome (GOLD analysis project Ga0334889, IMG submission 207222) | Sludge microbial communities from methane-producing bioreactor in Wageningen University, Netherlands - Granular Sludge_8_08-R1 | ecosystem: Engineered > Bioreactor > Anaerobic > Unclassified... | reverse complement strand
GTTTCCCATATTGTCTTTCTGGCTTCACACAAAAGAATTACTCCTAATGCATGCAGAAATAGGAATACCCCAAATGGAAGGAGTAGCTTTATTCAAGCAATCTATATTACGACTTCATGTCGCACAATGCTAAAAATAGCAAACTCGCTACGCTCAGACATGCTATTTTCTTACGCATTTTTTGATTCGCTTAATTGTTTTTTTGACGAAAATTCTCAATTGTTCGCTACTTTATTTCATCCATATTTACTGTCAAAGCATTATAATAAAAAAATTGTGCTACTTGCCACTTTTCGCTATTTAAATGCTTAACTAATTAAACATTAATTGATTTTCCTGACCAACCGACCAACTGTCTACAGACTAACTTTAAAATCCATATTTACTGTCAAAGCATTATAATAAAAAAATTGTGCTACTTGCCACTTTTCACTTTTCACTTTTCACTATTTAAAGGCTTAACTAATTAAACATTAATTGTTTTTCCAGACCAACAGACCAACTGTCTACAGACTAACTTTAAAATCCATATTTACCCTCAAAGCATTATAATAAAAAAATTGTGATACTTGCCACTTTTCACTATTTAAACGCTTAACTAATTAAACATTAATTGTTTTTCCAGACCAACCTTCTACTTACCAACTCTTCTAACTTTTAACATTTTTTCTTCATAAAAAACTTCAAGTGTGGTATAATAAAATATTGATGTGTATAAAAATATGAGGCAAAAAATATTGGTGTTTAAGTTTTCAGAACAACTTTTTTTAATTTGGAGGTTTAAAATGAATTATGAAGAATATACAAATTTTAGAAAAGAAATGAATGAAAAAATATTGACTAAAGGCACAACAAATACAAAAAGATTTTTTTCTCTTGATTCTGCTGTATATAAAGCCGGAGCTTTATCTGAAAAACAAAAAGAATTATTAGGATTATCTGCATCTCTAGTGTTAAGATGTGAAGGATGTATTAATTATCATATAGATCAATGTGTGAAACTTGGAGTTACAGATGAAGAACTTTTCGAAACTTTTGACATAGCATTAATTGTTGGAGGATCTATAGTAATACCTCATCTTAGACAAGCAGTAGCTTTTTTAGAAGAACTGAGAACAAAGGCTGATTTGAAATGAGTAATTTATATTTAATAGACGGCTCTGGTATTGCTTACAGAGCCTTTTTTGCTTTAGGAGATTGGATGCAAAGCACCAAAGGAACGCCTACAAACGCTGTTTTTGGAGTATGTAGAATGCTTTTAAAGATACTAAAAGAACATGTAAAAAAAGATGAGGATTCAGTTTTATTTGTTATGGATAAGAAAACAAAAACTTATAGACACGAACTATTGGAACAATATAAAGCACAAAGACCAAAAGCCCCCGAAGAATTTGTTCAACAACTTCCTTTAATAAATGATCTTGTAGAAAGTATGGGTTTTAAACTAATCGCTATGGATGGATTTGAAGCAGATGATGTTATAGGAACTGCAGCAGTCAACTTTAGTTCTCATTATGAAAATGTTTATATAATTACTTCAGATAAAGATATGATGCAACTTGTAAAAGATAATGTTTATTTATTAAGACCTGAAAAAGGAGTAACTGATGTAAAAAAATATGATTCAGAAGAAGTTGTAAAAAAAATGGGAGTACCGCCCGAAAAAATAATAGATCTTTTAGCATTAATGGGAGATGCCTCAGATAATATTCCGGGAGTAAAAGGGATTGGAATTAAAACAGCTCAAAAACTTTTAAATGATTATAATGATATAGAACATATTTATGAAAATTTAGATCAAATTAAAGGAGCAACTAAAACCAAACTTGAAAATGAAAAAAGCATTGCCGAATTAAGTAAAAAATTAGTAAGGCTTGTATTAGACGTTCCATTAGAGTTTGAAAAAGAAGATTTAATTTATAAAGGTTTTGATGATTCGTTAAAAGTTTTTTTAAAAAACTTAGGATTTAAATCCATAATCAAAGAATTGAATCTCGAATCAAAAAGTGAAGCAGAAGATGAACAAAGTGAAGAAAATTACTCAAAAAAAGTAAAATATACTTTAATAACAGAAGATAATCTTGATGTTATATATAAAAATATAGAAAAAAATGAAAAAATAGTTTTTGATTTAGAAACGACATCTCTTGATCCTTATGAAGCGGATATCTTAGGAGTAGCAATATCTTTTGGAGCTTTTAATGGATATTATATAAATTTATCTGATTATGATAAAGCAAAAAAAATAGAATTATTAAAAGAATTATTTGAAAAATTAAAATCAAAAAAACTTATTGCACAAAATGCAAAATATGATATATCAGTTTTAAGAGTTTTAGGAATAGAAGTAGAAAATATATATTTTGATACTATGATAGGGGCTTATCTTATAGATCCAGATGGAAGAAAATTTAATATGGATGATCTTGCTGAACAATATTTAAATTACAAAACGATAAAATATGAAGAGTTACTTTCAGGAACTCTTTTTTCTCAAAGTCTTAAAGATATTGAAGTTGAAAAAGTTGTAGAATATGCTGGTGAAGATGCAGATATAACTTTCAGATTGTATGAAAAATTAAATCCAATAATAAAAAAATTTGATTTAGAAAAATTAAATAATGATATTGAAATACCTACAATAAAAGTTCTTTCAGAGATGGAATTAAATGGTGTTTATTTTGATATTCAATATTTGAGAGAACTTGAAACAGAATATCAAAAGAAAACAAATATATTTTTAAGAGAAATGCATGAAATTGCAGAAGTTGAGTTTAATCCAAATTCTCCAAAACAAGTAGGAGAAATTTTATATGATAAATTAAAATTAAAAGGAAAAAGAAAAACAAAATCGGGAGGTTATTCTACTGATGCAGAAACTTTAGAATATTTATCTAACGAACACCCAATAATTCCAAAACTTCTTGAATATAGAAAATATCAAAAGCTGCTTTCTACATATATTTCTGCTATTCCAAAAATGGTTAATCCGGTCACAAAAAGAGTTCATACATCATTTAATCAAGCAGGAACATCAACAGGAAGACTTAGTAGCAGTGAACCAAATCTTCAAAATTTACCTATAAAAGATGAAGAAGGTATTAAAATTAGAAAAGCTGTAAGGGCACAAAAAGAAGACCATATTTTATTGAGTGCTGATTATTCGCAAATTGAGCTTAGAGTTCTTGCACATATTTCACAAGATCCAGTGCTAATAAAAGCATATAAAAATAGCGAAGATATACATACAATAACTGCATCAAAAATATTTGAAGTTCCAGAAGGATTGGTAGATTCAAATATGAGAAGAGTAGGAAAAATGGTTAACTTCTCACTCGTTTACGGAGCTCAAGCATATGGGTTATCTCAAAAACTAAATATTCCTTATGATAAAGCACAAAAGTTTATAGATAAGTACTTTGAGTTATATAAATTAGTTGGAGAAAATCAAATAAAAAGTTTTGAAAAAGCTAAAGAAAAAGGTTTTGTCGAAACAATTTTTCATAGAAAAAGATTTCTTAAAAATATACGTGTAGGAAATCACGACTTAAAAAGAATAGTTATAAACACACCAATTCAAGGTACTGCAGCCGACATAATGAAAATAGCACTTATAAAAATTAGAGAAAAATTACCTAAATATGCTAAAATGATTTTGCAAGTTCATGATGAAATAGTTCTCGAAATTCCGGAAATTTATTTAGAAGAAATTAAAAAAATAGTTGTATATGAAATGGAAAACGCTGTTAAATTATCTATTCCATTAAAAGCTGATGTTAATTACGGAAAAATATGGGATAAATAATAATATTAATTTAATTTGAAAACAAAGTAATTTCTGATATAATAATAATAGATATGTTTGCATAAAAAAGTAAACAAATTTTTGGTGTTGAGAAATAAAAATATGATGATTATGAGAATAAATATGATTAATTATTAATCGTATTTCTTTCGGGAGGATATAAAAATTGAAAAATTTTCATATAATAAGACTCGGATGTCCTAAAAATGATGCGGATATGGATATTTTGCGTGGTATAATGGAAAACTGGAATTATGTATTTGAAGAAAATATAGAGAAATCTGAATTAATAATAATAGATACTTGTGGTTTTATTGAAAGTGCAAAGCAAGAATCAATAGATATTATTTTTGAAACTTTAGAAACGAAAAAAAATAATAAAAATATAAAAAAAGTTGTGGCGATTGGATGTTTAGTTCAAAGATATTTTGATGAGTTAAAAAACGAAATTCCGGAAATTGACGGACTTTTTGGTGTGATACCACCTCAAGAAATTATAGATAACATTGAAAAAAATAATTATTTTTATAAAAGAGATATTCCATATGATGTATACGAATGCAAATTTAGGTATGTTCCAGAAACTTCATATGCTTATGTAAAAATAGCTGATGGTTGCAATAGGAATTGTGCTTTTTGTGCAATTCCTGGATTCAAAGGCGAACCAACTAGTAGAAAAATCGAAGATATAAGAAATGAGGTGGAAAACCTTGTAAATAATGGGATAAAAGAAATAATATTAGTATCCCAAGATAATACTTTATATGGTTTAGATTTATATAAAAAACAATCATTACCAAACCTTTTAACTGAATTGAATAAAATCAATGGGGATTTTTGGATAAGAGTTATGTATTTGCATCCCGATTTTTTAACTGATGAAATAATAGAATCTATTCATTCTAATGAAAAAGTTTTAAACTATTTTGATGTGCCTATGCAACATGGATCTGATAACATATTGAAAAAAATGAAAAGAGTAAAAAATGTAAAACAATTGAAAAAAATGATTGAAAAGATAAGAGAAGCAGACTCTATTTTAAGAAGTACATTTATAGTAGGTTTTCCTGGAGAAACAGAAGAAGATTTTGAACAACTTATAAACTTTATAGATGAAATTGAGTTCGATAGAATGGGAGCATTTGAATATTCTGCTGAAGAAGGAACTGAAGCTTTTGATTATAAAGATGATGTTGAAGAAGATGAAAAGAAAAGACGCATGGAAAATTTAATGGAACTTCAAAAAGAAATTTCTGAAAGCGTTATGGAAGAAAAAATAGGAAAAACTTTTGAAGTTTTGGTTGAAGAATATGAAGATGGAGTATATATTGGAAGAAGTTTTATGGATGCTCCTGAAATTGATGGGAACATTCTTATTAAAACTGAAAAAAAAATTGAGATAAAAAAATTTTATAATGTAAAAATAACGGAAAGTTATGAATATGATTTAGGGGGAAAATTATGTTGAATATTCCTAATATTTTGTCTTTTTTTAGAATTATATTATCTATACCCATTTTTATTTTGACTATTTCTGATGAAAAATATTTTCTGGCAGCACTTATTTTATTTGTAATAGCCTCTATTACAGATTACTTAGATGGATTTATAGCCAGAAAGCTTAATATGGTAACGGATTTAGGGAAATTTTTAGATCAAATATCTGATAAAATAATAGTAAATATAGTATTGATAGCTTTATTACAAGTAGGGCTATTACCGGGATGGTTTGTAGCTGTAGTTGTAACGCGAGATACTTTAGTCAGTGGAATAAGAATGTTTTTAGCCAGTAAAAATGTAGTGCTTGCAGCAGATATTTGGGGAAAAATGAAGACAGTTTTCCAAATGGTTCTTATAATATATGTGTATATGGAAAATTATTTCAATTTTCCATCAAACATAACATTAATTTTATTGACAATAACAGCTATTTCTACTATACTTTCAGCATTGAATTATACAATAAAAAATAAAAAGCAATTTTTGGAGGAATGATTATGGAAGTTAATAAGAACGGGGGAGATAACACTTTAAGAACCTTTTTGGCTATTGACGGTAATAGTGAATTAATAGAATTACAAAAAGAAACAATTCAAAAATTAGAAAAAACAGGATTTAAAGCCAATTGGGCGAAACCAGAAAATATTCATTTAACTTTATTTTTTTTGGGATATCAAACTATGCATTCTATTGCTGAAGCTGCTTATAAGTTAGGGGAGAGAGTATCAGGATTTCCAACTTTTGTCTTTGACGTACTTGATTTGGGGTATTTTGAATTTAAAGAAGAACCTAAAGTTATATGGTATGGTGTTAGCGAAGTAAAAAAATTAACTGGTTTATACAGCGAGATAAAAAGTGGATTGATATCAAGTGGTTTAGATATGAAAAGTGAAACTTTTGTGCCTCACATTACAGTTGGTAGAGTAAAAAAATGTCCAGAACACTGGAAAAATATTATTGAAACAATTAATTTTGAATCAATAAAAATTCCGGTAAGTTCTGTTGGTATATATTCGTCAAAACTTACAAAAAGTGGACCTATCTATACCAAATTATATACGATTGATTTTGAAGGAGGAGTAATAATTAATGGCTAAAAAGAACTCAAAAGCAAATAAAGAGGAACCTAAAAAAGATGATATGCTTGAAAAGCTAGTTAGAGAATTAGAAAAGAATCATGGCCAAGGTTCAGTAATGCTCATGGGAAAAAATGTTAATGCAGAAGAGATAAAAACAATTTCTTCAGGATGTTTATCGCTTGATATAGCCTTAGGCATTGGAGGATTTCCAAGAGGGCGTATTATTGAAGTTTTTGGGAACGAATCTTCGGGGAAAACTACTCTTGCTTTACAGGCACTTTCGCAAGTTCAAAAAGTTGGAGGGGTTGCAGCCATAGTAGATGCTGAACATGCCCTTGATACAGATTATGCTAAAAAATTAGGTATTGATATTGATAAACTGATTCTTTCACAGCCTGATTTTGGAGAACAAGCGTTAGAAATAGTTGATTCATTAGTAAGATCTAATATGGTAGATATGATTGTAGTTGATTCTGTGGCGGCTTTAGTTCCCAAAACTGAAATAGAAGGGTCAATGGGAGATGCTCATGTAGGACTTCAAGCGAGATTAATGTCACAAGCATTGAGAAAACTTGCAGGAAGCATAAGCAAATCAAAGGCGATAGTGTTATTTATCAATCAAGTCAGAATGAAAATAGGAGTTATGTATGGGAATCCTGAAACTACAACAGGCGGAGTAGCATTGAAATTTTATTCTACAATAAGAATAGAAGTAAGAAAAAATTCTCTCATAAGAGAAGGAAAAGATGCTATAGGTAACGAAACAACTTTAAAAGTAGTAAAAAACAAAGTTGCACCTCCATTTAGAGAAGCAAAAGTAGATATGATTTATGGGCAAGGAATAGCTAAAGAATATGATATTTTCAATATAGCTGTTGAAGAAGATATTGTTCAAAAAAAAGGAGCATGGTTTTCCTATGTTGACTACGAAGGTAACGAAGTTAGTTTAGGACAAGGTAAAATGAATGCTATAGGTTATTTTCTTGAAAGACCGGAACTTTTGGAATATCTTGAATTAAAAATAAGAGAAAAGAAAGGAATAAAAGTTCCTCAAGAACTTCAAAAATCTGTGGAATCTTTTATAAAAGTGCCATCAAAAAAATCTAATTCTTCAAAATCAAAAGAGTTAGAAGAGGAAATAGAAGAAATATCAGATAACGATGAAAAATAAAAAAAATTTTGATCCGTCAGATGAAAAAGCAGCAGAAAATGCTGCCGTTAATCTTATAAAATACAGAATGCGATCAGAAAAAGAACTTATCTTCAGACTAAAAAATAAAGGGTTTGAAGAAAATGTTATATATGAAATTATAGAAAAATTTAAAAAATATAATCTTTTAAATGATAAAGTTTTTGCGTATCACTATGCTTACGATAAAATGGCATTAAATAATAAAGGATCTATTTTAATTTATAACGAATTAAAAGGCTTTGGAATAGAGGTAAATATTATTATTGAAGCTTTAAATAAAATAAAAGAAGAAATAGACGTTTATTCTGTTATAAAAAATATTATTGAGAAAAAGTTTATAAAAGAAAAAAATTTTTTAAAAATCAAAGATTATTTATATAAAAGAGGATTTGAAAGAGAAGAAATAGAAAGTGTTATAAACGATATTGGAGGTGAAGAATAAAATGATAGGATATGTGGTATTAGCAATTGCAGGAATAATTTTAAGTATAATAATGTTCATTTTTGGTATATATATGGGAAATTCAAAATTTATAGGGAAATTAAAAATTACTAAAGATGAAATTGATGATGAAATAAAAAATGCAAAAATTGAAGCAGTAAAAGTTAAAGAAAAAGCATTAGAAGAAGCAGTTTCAATTAAAAAGAGAGAAATGAAAGAAGCTAGGGAAGAAATAGATAAAATGCAATCATCTTTAGATAAAGAAATAAAATCTCAAAAAGAACAAATAAAATTGACAGAAGAAAGACTTATTAAAAAAGAAGAAAATATTGATAGAAAAGAGCAAAATATAGAAAAGATTAGAGAAAAACTTGAAACAGAAAAAAACGAAATAGAAAAAATTAATTCAGATCTTAAGCAAAAATTATATGAAATAGCGAATCTTACTCAAGAAGAAGCTAAAACACAAGTTTTAAACGAAACAAAAGAAAAATATGAACTTGATATAGCACAAAAGTATAAGGAAATAAAGGATAATTATGAAGAAGATGCAAAAAAATATGCTAAATGGGTAATAACAACGGCAATACAAAGATACGCATCGGATGTTACAGCTGAAATAACTACATCTACAGTAATACTTCCTACAGATGATATGAAGGGAAGGATAATAGGAAGAGAAGGAAGAAACATAAGGACATTTGAAAAATTAACGGGTGCAGATTTGATTATTGATGATACGCCTGAATTAGTAGTTTTATCATGTTTCAATCCATTAAGAAGAGAAATAGCAAAAAAAACTCTTGATTTACTTGTAGCAGATGGTAGAATTCATCCAGCTAGAATTGAAGAAATGTATGAAAAAACGAAAAAAGAAACAGAAGAACATATAAAAGAAGCGGGGAAAGAAGCCGTTATGAGAGTTGGAATTAAACAACCTCATCCGGAATTAGTTAAATTATTGGGAAGATTAAAATATAGAACAAGTTATGGGCAAGACGTACTTGAACATTCTATAGAAGTTGCACAATTTGCAGGATTAATGGCAGCAGAGTTAGGTTTAAACGAAGAGATAGCGAAAAGATCGGCGTTATTTCATGACCTTGGTAAAGCGATTGATCATGAAGTGGAAGGCTCTCATGCAATTGTTGGAGGTCAAATAGCTAAAAGATACGGTGAAAAGCCAGAAGTTGTTAATGGAATGCAAGTACATCATAACGAAGTTGATGCTATCTGTCCTGAAGCGGTACTTGTGGGAGCTGCAGATGCATTATCAGCAGCAAGACCAGGAGCAAGAAGAGAAGCACTTGAAAATTATGTAAGAAGAATAGAACAATTAGAAGAAATAGCAAAATCTTTCAGATATGTGGATAAAGCATATGCTATACAAGCAGGAAGAGAATTAAGAATTATAGTACAACCAGAAAAAATAGAAGATGCAATTGCGGAAAAATTATCCCATGATATAGCTGTTCAAATAGAAGAAAAAATGCAATATCCAGGAGTAATAAAAGTAACTGTAATAAGAGAAAAAAGAAGTGTAGCTTACGCAACCTAATAATAAAAAAACAAAAAAGACTTTTTAAAAGTCTTTTTTGTTTTAAATATGATATTGACAATTCAAAATTCCTATGATATAATCAGGTTGAAAATTGAATAAAAGCTTGTTGGTGAAATCTTATATTAAGATTTCTTAAAAGGGAATTCGGTGAAATTCCGAAACGGTCCCGCCACTGTAAAGGATAGAATTTTACATTTAGCCACTGTGTTAAACATGGGAAGGAGTAAAATTTGTTAAGCCTGAGTCAGGAGACCTGCCAATAAGAACAACGCTGTTTTATTACTCACGCGGATGAGGAGGTGTTATTTAAAGGTAGAATAATTATGTTATTCTATTAATTTAAGGTATTTTAAAATATTTAAATAACATAAGTAATAACTCGGCATTTAGTTGTCGAGTTATTTTTTTTAGGAGGGATTTATTTGAAAAACATTTTTACAAACCCGTTATTTCTGATATTTTTCAGTATATTTGCGGGGCAAATTTTGGGAAAAATCAATTTTAAAAGTATCAAGCTTGGGAGTTCGGGAGGTTTATTTGTAGGAATTATTATTAGTTATTTTGTAACAAGCCATTTTCATAAAAACACGATAGATTTTAATGGAACTTTTGTATCGGGAGAACTTTTTCAATTTAGTCTTATAGGATTTATAGCTTCTGTTGGATTATTAGCTTCTAAAAATATAAAAAGCATAATAAAAAACAATGGGTTGAAATTTATCGTTTTGGCTTTATCAATAACCTTTACAGGAGCATTATCAACATTTGTTTTTGCTAAATATTTTTTTGGAGAATTAAAAATAAGCATTATAGGAACTTACGTAGGAGCATTAACAAGTTCTCCAGGATTAGCAGCAGCACTTGAATCGGCAAAAAATATGGGGGCAACTTCTGAATCTATGGTTGGGTTGGGATATTCAATTTCTTATATTCCGGGAGTAGTGATAGTTATATTATTTGTACAAATACTTGCTAAAATTTATAAAAAAAATATTGAAATTAAACCAGAAATAAGAAGAGAAAAAGAAATAAAAAATAATGAAACTAATTTTTGTGTAATTTCTTTCAGTTTAGTATGTATATTAGGTATATTATTAGGAAATATAAACATTTATATGGGGTCTTATCTGGGATATTTTTCTTTAGGAGCAACAGGAGGAGTTCTCATAACTGCATTGATTTTAGGAGATATAAAAAAAATAGGTTTTTTAAAGTTTAACATTCATAAAAATCAATTGACAGTTATAAGAGATATTTCATTAAATATGTTTTTAGCTATAGTCGGATTGAACTATGGGTATAATGCAGTTATTCTCGTAAAAACTTCAGGATTACAACTCATAATTATAGGTTCAATAACTGCATTGTTAAGTATTATAGTGGGGTATGTAATCGGGAGAAAAATATTAAAATTAAATGTAATATATTTAATTGGAGGTATATGCGGAGGTATGACAAGCACACCAGGACTTGCAGCTTCTGTAGAAGCGATAGAAAGCGATGAGGTCACAGTAGGGTATGGAGCAACATATCCATTTGCATTATTTTTTATGATTTTATTTACAAATATTTTATTTAAAATATAATCTTTAGTTGGAAAGGAAAAATATTTTTATATTTAAAGTTTTTTGATTTTAATGTAGTGTAACAGCCACGCAGAACTGTGCACGGCGTTACAGCACTCATGACAACGTAGGTATTTATATAGATAGTTTTAGGAAATACATTAAAACCAAATGCTTTTAATAATGAAGTAGTAAACATTGGATAAAATAAATCGCTCACAAGATCAAATTTTCGTCAAAAAAACAAATTTCACCCTTGTCAAAAAATGCTAAAAATAGCAAACTCGCTACGCTCAGACATGCTATTTTCTTACGCATTTTTTGACCTTCCTCAATTGTTTTTTTGACGAAAATTCTCAATTGCTCGCTACTTTATTTCATCCATATTTACCATCAAAGCATTATAATAAAAAACTGTCAAAAGTATCATTTCACTTTTCACTATTTAAACGCTTCACCAATTAAACATTTAAACATTATTTGATTTTCCTGACCAACAGACCAACTAACCAACTATAAATTATTATTATTCGCAATTATTTTACATAGAAAAAAAATATAATTAAAAATAAGGAGAGTAAAAATGAATATACATGAATATCAAGCAAAAGAATTATTTAATAATTATTCAATACCAGTTCCAAAAGGATTTATAGTAAAAAGCCAAGAAGATTTGATAAAACATATTGAAAGATTAGAAGAAAATAAAGTTTATGTAGTAAAAGCTCAAATACATGCTTATGTTATAGATAAAATCATCGCAGGGTTTAATAAGAAAATGAATGTGATGATTATAAGCAGTAAGACGGAAGAAATTAATGATTTTATATTAAACAAATTAGAAAGAGGAACAACTTTGTATAATGCGAGTGGAGGCTTTTCTAAAGAAAATAAAACAGTAATTAGTACTGTTGTAAACAAAAAACAATATATAAAAATTAAAAATTATATTAGCAATATTGATTCAAAAGCATTTGTAACAATAGGTTTTGTTCATAATGTTCATGGAGAAGGATTTTAATTATGTTATAATTGATTAAAAAGAAACGAAAGGATAATCTATTGATAAATATCATAGCTGTTTCTGATGTTGAAAAAAATCTTATCAATAAAGAAAAGAAAAAATTTGATATTTTAATAGGGTGTGGAGATTTATCACCAGGATATATGGATTATATTGCCAATGAATTTAAGACAAAATTGGCAATTTTAATCCATGGTAACCATGACAAAAAATTTTATTTTGGAGATTATAAAGAAAAAAACAAAAAATTTTCAGACACATATAAAGGATGTTTAGTGATTAACTATGGTTCTCTAAATATAAAAAAATATATAAAAAAAAATATTACGATAGCAGGATTTTCAGGAGCGATGTCTTATGGAGAAATGCCTTTTCATTTTCATGAAAAAGATTTAAAAAAGTTAAAAAAACATTATAAAAAAAAGAGTATAGATATTATGATATCGCATTCGCCACCAAAAGTAAAAGGAGTAACTTATGATTCCGATAGATTCCATCAACCATCTGAAAAATTAGGCGAAATATATAATGAAGAATTTCCATTAATATGGTTATATGGACACATACACAGAAACTATTCAACCAAAAAACTTGATTATAAAATAACTAATGAGAAACAAAAAATTTCTTATATGATAAATGCAAGTCCTTATAAATTTATTGGATTCGATGAAATAAACAAAAAAATAACGTATGTTGAAACTATAAAAAAAGTTGATTTTGTACCCGTAAACATATAGTGGGGTGAGATTATGTATAACATTAATAAAGCAAAAGCGACTGATGAGTATTTAAAAGCATTGAAAAACGGGAAAAGAGATTTTGATAACTCTTTATCAAAAGGAATAGAAGGACATCTGCCTTCGCTGGAATCTTTTTTGAAGAATATAAATATATTTAAAGAAGAAGATTTAGGAATTATAGATATTCCTTTAAAAAAAATAAAAGGAACATATTACAAATCAAGAACTATATCTTTTTCAACAAATTTTTTTCCTTTATTAAATCAAGACACAGAATTTGCTATTAAATGGATAAACCTATACATTTCTCAAATCAATGAAGGGATTAGAGATTTGATAGAAGTTTATGAATACATGAATTGGTTTTACGTAGTTGAAGGAAATAAAAGAGTTAGTGTTTTAAAACATTTAAACTCTTTTTCCATTAAAGGCAGAGCCAAAAGGATAATTCCGGCATTTGATAAAAACTCTCCAGAAATTTTTTTATATTATGAATTTTTAGAATTCTATAAAAAAACAAAAATAAATATTATTTGGTTTAAAGAAGAAGGCAAATTTGAAGAATTATATAATTTGATAAAAAATTATAAAAAAGAGGAAGATGACGACGAAAAAAGATTCAAAGAATTTTTAAATGCCATATATTTACCATTTAGAAAAAATTATCATTTGCTGGGTGGAAGAAAACTTTCTATAACTACTGGAGAAGCTTTTATAGAATATATAAAAAAACACGGTTTAAAAATTATTTATGATGAAAAAGAATTGAAAGATAAAACTAAAGAAATAATAAGAACGCTTGAAAACGATGACAATATTCCGGTAAAAAGATTTTGGAAATGGCCGGGAATATTATATTCAGGAACTAAAATAAAAGTTGCTTTTATATATAATACCGGAATGAAAGATTCATCATGGACATTTTCTCATGAAATGGGAAGAAGATATATTGAGAAGAAATACAAAGAATATATAGAAGTAAACTATTTTCAAAACCTTCAAGGATCTGAAAATTTTAACAACTTATTAAAACAACTTGAAAAAGAAAATTATAAAGCCGTATTTTCAACAAGTTTTGACTACATAAAAGATAAAAAAGATGTATCATCTCATAAATATGTAAAACTCACGCATTTTTCAGGATATCAGACACCAGAAAATGTCAACACTTATTTTGGGAGAATGTATGAAGTTAGATTTTTATGTGGAATAATTGCAGGAGCAAAAACAGAAAATAATAAAATTGGATTTGTAGCTCCTTTTGGAATTCCAGAAGTAATAATGAGTATTAACTCATTTGCACTTGGAGCTAAATCGATTAATCCACATGCAAAAATTTATGTATGTTGGACAAGTTGATTGGAATAATAAAAAGTTCGAACAAGATGCCGCAGAACACCTTATAAACGATAAAAATGTCGATGTTATTACTCATCATCAAGATACAGCACAAGTCGTTAGAACGGCGGAATTTTTGAACGTATACACTATAGGATATCATTACGATATGAAACAATATGCACCACAAAAATATTTAACATCAGCCATTTGGAATTGGGGAATTTATTATGAAAACATAATTGCCAATATACTTAAAGACTCAAGCTTCTCGTTCTTGCCATTTTTAGGAAGTGATGAAGAAAATAAAGAAAGATTTTGGGGCGGAATAAATTCTGGAGTTGTAGATATTGCCCCTTTAAACAATGAAAATATTAATACTCAGTTGAGAAGTATAATTTATTCGGTAAGAGATAATCTTATAAATAAAAAGTTCAACCCATTTACAGGCCCTATAATAGATAATAAAGGTATTCAAAGACTTTCAAAAAACGAAGAAATAAGAGATGAAGAATTATTTAACATAGATTGGTATGTAGACAACGTATATTTTCAATGAAAATATACGTTAATCCATCACCATATAAGAAAGTTTAGGTTCATAATCAAATTGCTCTATCTTCAAATTATTAAAACTTCCAAATTTTTCTAAAACAGCAGTAGTTTCTCCGGGCCACAATTTATTATTCATTTCATCAAAAACAACGATACCACCTTTAGGAACTTTTGGCAATAAATATTCCAAAGCTATTTTAGTAGGTTCATACAAATCAAAATCTAGATAAAGCAACGATATAACCATTTGAGGATTTTTTTCAGCATAAACAGGAATAGTATCAATAGCATTTCCTTTTACAAGCTCAATTTTAGGAAGTTTATTCAAATATCTGTTCCCATCATATAAAGCAATTAATTCTTGCAATTCAGAATAAACATCATAAGAAGTTTTTAAACCCCCTTTTTTTAGATTATTATTCTTCCAATCGGATTTATCTTTTTCATGAACAGTTGGGAACCCTTCAAAAGTATCAAAACCAATTATATGTCTGTAAATAGCATAAGGTTCAAGGATAGTGGATAATTTTGCCCATGTCATAAGTCCGCCTCCATGATGGACACCACATTCCACAATATTACCTCGTATATTTTTAATCTTTTTAAAAAGTTCAAATCTAGCCATAAATCTTGACATTGACTGTCTTGAAACATATTTTTCAAAAGTATCAAGTTTTTTTTCAATTGAATAATCGTACTTCAAAAATAATTCGTTTATAGTCATATTTAAAAATTTTTCCCTTCCTTTCTACTTTCCAATTTTTTTAAATTTAATCACTTTACTATCAAAATGTTTTGAAGATAAAACACTAAAAGCAATATTTTTTCTCAAATCAATAGCAATTCCCTTTTTCATAAGAGCAAGACCAGAAATTTTTTCGTAATAACCTTCAACACAATAAATGGAAGACGCTTCCAATCCTTTAAAAGTTAAAATGATTTTTCCAAAAACATTTGCTTTTTCAGGATTTTTTAAAAATATCAAAACACCCTCATTCTTATCCCGAGATAAATATTGAATTGCATAATGATTATCCTTTTTAGTAGACAATAATCTGTATTGATAACCATTTTGAATAATATTTCTTATATCTTTATACAATGAAATCTGATCTTTAAAAATATTTAATTCTTCAGAAGAATATTTATTCAAATCTGCACCTATACCTAATGTACCCATCATAGCAGAATGAAACCTATACTCTATTGGATATGCATTTTTTCCACCCCAATCTGTTACCCAACATACCATTATTTTTGAATTATAAGCGTAAGAAAACCCTTCCTGAATAACCTGTCTATCAAAAGGATCGGTATTATCACTTGTCCAAACTTGATCAGCATATTTTAATATACCATGATCAACTCTAGCCCCACCACTAGAACATGATTCAAAAGTTACATGAGGAAATTTTTCTCTAAGAATTTCCCATATATCGTATAAATTTTTTGTATAGTAATACCATATTTCTCTTTGATTTTCAATATTTTTTTCAGACCATCCCGATTCGTAAAAAGGCCTATTCATATCCCATTTAATGAATTTTATATTATTTTCACTTAAAAGATCACTCATAAATTTTATAATAAAATCTTTAACTTCAGTTTTAGCTAAATTTAAAATTAATTGATTTCTTTTTTCGGTACGAGGTCTATTAGGGAAACTAACAACCCAATCAGGATTATTTCTATACAAATCACTATCTGGATTAACCATCTCTGGCTCTACCCATAAACCAAAATCCATACCTAAAGAATTAACATAATCTATTAAAGGCTTTAATCCATTTGGAAATTTTTCTTTGTTTATATACCAATCACCAAGTCCAGCATTGTCAGAATACCTTTTTCCAAACCAACCATCATCTACTACAAACAATTCAACTCCTATATCGGCAGCTTTTTTTGCAAGTAATTTTTGATTATCTTCAGTAACATTAAAAGTAGTAGCTTCCCAAGAATTATATAAAACCTTTCTAATCTCATGAGACTTATCTTGAGGCATAACATTGTCCATCTGATATCTATGAAGGATTTGACTCATTTTTGTAAATCCATCCTCTGAAAAACCTAAAGAAACAACGGGGCTTTCAATAAATTCATTAGAATCAAGAATAAAAGAAAAATCCCATTCATTCATACCTAAAACAACAGCAATTCTTTCATACATCTGCTTTTGAACAGTAATTTTCCAATTACCGCTCCAAGCAATTAACCCAAAATAAACATCACCATAATCTTCTGAAGCATTATAATCAATTGCAAAAAAAGGATTTGCAAATGCACTAGTATGACCATGACGACTTTCAAGAACTCTTTTTCCTTCGGAAACAACTTCTTTTTGAAGTCTTGATTCATGAGCCCACATTCCCGTTAAATAGTTTAAGTTACAATCTTTTGCAGGAAGATAGACGGAAGAAGATTTGAAATCTTCTAATTTTATCTTATTATCGGAAAGATTTTTTGCAATTATTTTTCTTTCTATAATATCAAAACTTTCTAAAACATTATAAGATAAAATAATCTCAAAATTATAATATTCATCTAACATAAAAATTTCTAAAATATTTTCATTTATAGAATGCTTTTTATATTTTAAATTCAAATCACGTACACCATCGAAATATTCAACTTTAATACAATGATCAACAAAATTAGCCTCTCCACGCACAGAAATTTCTTCATCCCATAACCAAAAATCTCTTAAAGGATAATCTATAAAATCTGGATAATCATAATCAAAAATAAGTTTTTTTCCCCAATATAAGTTTTTAATATGATCATCTTTCCATATTCCAAAAACATAAGCAGTATTAGCAGTTTCTAAAATCCAAATATTCTTATCTTCAAGAAATTTTATCATTTTATACCCCTTTCAAAAAATAAGTTTTAGATTCAACCCTTTGTATTTTTAATTAATTATATCACAACAAATTATATATAAGCGAAATCACTAAAGGAACACAAGATGAAACAATCACTCCCTGACCAAAACCTATTAAAGTAGATTCTTTATCAGTGCTTTTTGAAATAATACCTAAAAGAGTATCCATAGAAGTTGCTCCTGCTATTGAAACAGCACCCAATTTTGAAAACTTTGCTGCAATAGGAATAATAACAATAGCAATAACCTCTCTAATAACATTAGAAGTGAAAGAAATCGCACCTAATAAGGGAGAATATAAATCTGTTATCATTATTGCAGATAAAGAATACCAACCAAACCCCGAAGCAGCAAGAAGAGACTCTTTTAAAGTTAATTGAGTAAAAAAAGACAAAATAGAAACAACAACTAAACTACCAACCATCATAAAAAAAGATTGTAAAACTATTATTTTTAAATTAACTTTAATCTTTTTTAAAATATTTTCTTCGGAGCCAATATCAATTCCAACAACAAAAACAAGAATCATCAATAAAATTGTAAAAAGATTATCTGGAACTTGAAAATTTAAAAATCTACCAGCAACAACACCTACAACAACAGAAGAAAGAAGTAAAATCATAAAATCTTCTCCTTTTTCATCAATTTTTCTAAAAATGCGGTGAAAATAAAACTTCCCAATATAGCAAAAATAGCAATAAGTAAAGCTATTAATCCAATTTCAGATAATCTTGAAAACAACTCATCATTTCCACCTATTTCATAACCCATAAAAAACAATAATAAAACAGTAACAACAGTAACAGGTTTATATTTCTTTAGAAATTTTAATTTTCCTTTATACCCTAAAAACATTCCGAAAGCAAAAGCACCTAAAATAAAAAATAACATAAAATCAACTCCTTTTCACATATTATAATGATATAATATATGAAAAGGAGAATAAAATCAAGAATTTATTTTAAATATGATCAAAGTTATAAATATTTAATTTTATTTATTTTAAAAGGCATATAAAATTTACTTTTTTATTATAAAATATAAGAAAGTATTTTGATATACATTTGAAAGGAGAGAATTATGTGAATTATTCGAAAAAAATGATTTTATTATTTTTGAGTTGGGGAAAGAGATAGATGCTATGAACTCAATGCAATTAAAAATAGAACTTGTAAAAAAAATTGAAAGCGAAGAATTTAATAAATTTATTATCAACTTGGCTGATACTACTTATATTGATAGTTCTGGAATAGGACTTTTTGTAAATCTATACAAAGTTTGTAAAGCACAAAAAAAGTCAATGTATATTTTAAATCCAAAAGAAAATGTTTTAAAAGTTTTTCAAATGACTAATTTGACTAATTTATTCAATATATGTAGTTCAATTACTGAAATTGAAAATAAAAAAATATAGTTTTAATAAATAAATCAGGAGTGATAGTTGTGGAAGAATTTATAAGTTCAGAATTTTTTAAATGGGGAGTTATGCCTTTAATAATTTTTGCCGCTAGAATTATTGATGTTTCTTTAGGAACAACAAGAATAATTATGGTTTCTAAAGGGCATAAACAATTAGCAATGATAATAGGTTTTTTTGAAGTTATATTGTGGCTAGTAGTTGCTGGGCAAGTTTTACAAAGTGTTGATAATATAGTTTATATACTTGCATATGCTGGAGGATTTGCAGCAGGAAGTTATATAGGGATTACTCTAGATGAAAAAATGGCTATGGGTAAAATTTCTGTTAGGATGATTACAAGTAAAGATCCTGCACCTTTTTTAGAATTATTAACAGAAAACGGGTTTGGTTATACATATTTTGATGCAAAAGGTTCAAGAGGGCCTGCTTATTTAGTTTATAGTATAATGCATAGGAAAAAATATAAAGAATATGAAATTTTAGCAAAACAATTTGATCCAAAATCTTTTGTAGCTGTTGAAGATACAAAAGCAGTTAGAGAAGGTATTTTTCATCCTGTTGATGAACAAAAATTAAATATAAGAAAATTAAGTCCTACAAGAAAATCAAAATAAAAAAAGAGCATTTTAAAATGCTCTTTTTTACTTAAAAATAGAAAGATAATTTTCTTCTCGGGTTTTCCTTTCCATTTCTTGTTTTTTTTCTGAAATAAAAGAAGCTTTTTTCAAAGTAATCCCTAATAAAAAGAAAATAATACCAAAAAACATTAAATCAAAATTAATAAAAATTTCTTTAGAATAATTCATAATTTCATCAGGGTTTTTAGTGAATAAATTAATAAAAATAAAAGGAAAAGGAAATAAAATCATTACAAAACCAATATTTTTTATGCAAGAAAAATTTTTAGGAATAAAAAATTTTTCTTTACTAATATTTTTTAATAACCTCCTAATATTAAAAAATATTGCAATTAGCATGATAAAATTTAAAGAAATAAAAATTAAATTTAAATCTGATATAACGAATGAGTTTTTAAAAAGAAAAATGAAATCTAAAAAATCAAAAGATAAATTTACTTCTTTAAAAGGTAAATTAAATTTGAAAATAAAATATGAGAAAATTGTACCCGCAAGAATAATAAAAAATCCAATGACAAAATCAATTATTAAAACAAAAATTTTAACCACAATAATTAAAGATTTGTTATCCAAAAATAACCCTCCTCTGTTCTTTATTATTAAAAATTTATTAATATTATTATACATAAAAAAAGTATTTTTAAGTAAACGATTATGTTTATTATATTTTAAGTTTTAATTGCGGGAAATTAAAGAAAGCATGTAAAAATATACTTTATAAAATAAAAAAGGTTCTATGTAGAAAAGTGTGTATAAAAATTATTGAGTGATAGTAGGTTCTTGCAAAAGTTATTGAAGTGTGTATAAATAATCTAAAAACTTTTTTTTTACACACTATCATCTCAAATGACAAATCACATAAAATTTTTTCTTAATTATTAGTTTCAACTTTTCATAATTGCTCACAAAAATTTACAGAGAAACATAATTTTGGCTCTCTTGAATTTTTAGTGGGTAATGAATGTTAACTAAAAGAAAGTTTACCGAGTGCCATAAAGATAGTAATCTTTAAATAGTCAAAAGTTTTAAAGCCATATGATCTTTTAGTAAATA
>Ga0334889_1002452_pt1 | contig 20842 bp, 20 predicted proteins | sample GraSluR1_MG_2_FD_207222 | JGI IMG/M metagenome (GOLD analysis project Ga0334889, IMG submission 207222) | Sludge microbial communities from methane-producing bioreactor in Wageningen University, Netherlands - Granular Sludge_8_08-R1 | ecosystem: Engineered > Bioreactor > Anaerobic > Unclassified... | reverse complement strand
AGAGCATGTACGAAATTAGATTTGTCAAAAAATTTGAAAATATAATAGGACATTTTTAAAACACCAAAACTCAGGTCAAGAAATAGTTTTGGTGTTTTTTTGCCTCATAACTCAAAAAGTCGGGAGCGGATATAATGGAAAAAATATTTAATCTGCCATATAAAATAGTCTGTCCGGATATTTTGTTTTATGATGAATTAATTAATAATGAAGGTGATTTGCTTTTATCTTTTGGAATAGAAATTTTAGAATTGAATAATATGGAAATGCAGGAAGTGGAAAATTTTTCAAATGAAAATAGAAGTATAAGTTTTAATGATACAACTGCATTTATATTAGCTAAAAATAGAAAATATACTCTTGTTACAGGAGATAAAGCATTGAGGAAAATTGCGGGTAGAAATAATGTAGAATACAAAGAAACAATCTAGCTAATTGATGAATTAGTAAATAAAAAAATAATTAGTTTTTCAGATGGAATTACATGTTGTAAAAAGCTTTTAAATTATAGTAGAAGACTACCAAAATCAGAACTTGAGAAAAGAATTAATAATTGGAGCAACTGATTTTTATAATAAAAAATGCCTCCTTTATCTTAAAAACACATAGTCGAGAGACATCTTATCCGTCTTTTGTGTGTATAAACAGTAAAAATCTAAAAGTCATTTTAAGAATATTACAAAAATACTCTTGACATTTTAAAAAAAAATAGAGTATAATTTTGTTGTAGCCAGAAAATGACAAAGGAGGTGCGTTGTTGAAATTAGGAAAAATATCTAAAATAAATACTGGATTAGTTTTGAATAGAAAAAAGGCTGAATCAGAAAAAACTGCTAAAAGGAAATACAAACTCTTAACATTAAAGAGTATTCAAAATAATGGGAAAATAGAAAAAGAATCCTTGGAAGAATTTTATAGTAATGAAGTTTTAGCTGAAAACTATATTACATCAAAAGGAGATGTTGTAATTAGAATAAGTGAACCGAATACAGCAGTTTTTATTAATGAAGATTTAGAAGGAATACTTGTGCCTTCTCAATTTTGCTTAATAAGAGTTGAGGAAAAGAAAATTAATCCTGAATTTCTTGTCTGGTATCTTAATAGTGAGTATATAAAAAAGAAGATACAAAAATCATTAATTGGTTCTGCAATTGGAATTATTAAAACAAGTTTTTTAAATGATTTAGAAATAAAAATTTTTTCAATCGAAAAACAAGAAAAAATTATAAAAATTAACGATTTAAAAGACAAAGAAGAAGAACTATTAAATAAATTACTTGAAGAAAAACAAAAAATGTATAGTTATTTAACCAAGAAAATATTTGAGAAAAGGGAGAAATAAAATGGAGACTAAACAAGATAAAATAAATAGTATATTATGGAATGCTTGCGATACATTTAGAGGTGTTATTAATTCAGACCAATATAAAGATTATATTTTGGTAATGTTGTTTGTAAAATATTTAAGCGATACTTATAAAGAACACTTGGAAGAATATACAGAAAAATATGATGGAGATAAAACAAGAATAAAAAGAGCGATGAGCAGAGAAAAATTTTTACTTGATGAAACTTGTACTTTTGATTATTTATATCAAAACAGAAATTCTGAATTTATAGGACAAATTATAAATACTGCATTGGAAAAAATAGAAGAAGAGAATAAATTAAAATTAGACGGAGTATTTAGAAGTATAGACTTTAATAATGAAAACTTATTGGGAAAAACAAAAGAAAGAAATGCCATGTTAAAAACGTTATTAAGTGATTTTAACAATAAAGATTTGGATTTGAGACCAAGCAAATTAGGAACACAGGATATTATTGGTAATGCTTATGAATATTTGATAGCAAGATTTGCAAGTGATGCAGGAAAAAAAGGGGGAGAATTTTTCACCCCATCAGAAGTATCAGAACTTATTGCAAGAGTTGTAAAACCTAAGAGCGGAGATAGAATATATGACCCAACTTGTGGTTCAGGTTCATTACTTATAAAGGCATCAAAAAAGATAAGTGATAATAATTTTAGTTTATATGGTCAAGAGAGAAACGGTTCTACTCAAGCATTATGTAAAATGAATATGTTTCTGCATGGAATAGATGATGCAAAAATAAAATGGGGAGATACAATAGCAAATCCTCTTCATTATGAAAATGACAGATTGATGAAATTTGATGTAGTGGTAGCAAATCCACCATTTTCATTAGATAAATGGGCAAATGGTTTTGCAAGTGGAAATGATGAAAAATTCAATTTTGAGGCAAGCATGGATAAGTTTGGAAGATTTACAAGGGGAGCACCCCCAAAATCAAAGGGAGATTATGCGTTCATACTTCATATGATAGAAAGTTTGAATGAAAACGGAAGACTTGGAGTAGTATTGCCACACGGAGTTTTATTCAGAGCTGCCAGCGAAGGAAAAATCAGAAAAGAATTAATTAATGAAAATTTACTTGATGCTGTAATAGGACTTCCTGAAAATCTTTTTTATGGTACAGGGATTCCTGCTGTAGTTTTAGTATTTAAGAAAAATAGAGATAGAAAAGAAATACTTTTCATTGATGCAAGTAATGAGTATGCAAAAGAAAAAAATCAGAATAAATTAAGAATTGAAGATATTGATAAAATTGAAAAAGCATATAATAAATTTGAAACAGTAGAGAAATATTCTTATAAAGCAACTATAGAAGAAATAATTGAAAATGATTATAATTTGAATATTCCGAGGTATGTTGATACTTTTGAAGAAGAAGAACTGGTTGATATAGATGAAGTAAAGGAAAATATATCAAAGATTGAAGAGGAATTGAAGGAAGTTAAAATTCAAATGAATAAATATCTTGATGAATTAGGATTATAGAGGTGATGAAATGGGAGATATAAAAAATTATAATCAAAAAATGTTTGAAGAGATAAAACATTATAATGAGTTTGATATAGAATTTTGGTATGCAAGAGAATTGCAGGAAGCATTAGAATATTCTAAATGGGGTAACTTTTTAAATGTTATTGAAAAAGCAAAAGAGGCGTGCAAGAATAGTAATAACAATACATTGGATCATTTTGCCGATGTCAGCAAAATGATAGATTTACCAAAAGGAGCAAAAAGAAGCATTGAGGATATAATGTTATCTAGGTATGCTTGTTATCTAATTGTTCAAAATGGAGACCCAAGAAAAGAGGTTATTGCATTAGGGCAGACTTATTTTGCTATACAGACAAGAAAACAGGAAATACAAGATGAATTTGCAAAACTTGATGAAGATAAAAAAAGAGTTGCAATTAGAAAAGAGTTAAAAGAACATAATAAATATTTAGCTGATGCTGCAAAAGATGCAGGAGTTGGAACGCCACAGGAATATGCAATATTTCAGAATTTTGGATATATGGGATTGTATGGTGGATTAAAGGCAAAAGATATTCAAAAGAAAAAAGGGCTAAAGAAAAACGAAGCCATACTTGACCACATGGGAAGTACAGAGCTTGCGGCTAATCTATTTAGAGCTACACAAACAGAGGAAAAGTTAAGAAGAGAGAATATACAAAAGAAAAACGAAGCAAATGATACGCATTATGAAGTTGGGAAAAAAGTAAGACAGACAATAGAAGAATTAGGCGGAACAATGCCGGAGAATTTGCCTACACCTGAAAAATCTGTGAAAGAGCTAGAGAAAGAGCAGAAAAAAATACTTGAAGGTAAGGTGGAGGAATGAGGCAAGAAATAAAAGAGAGAATAGATAAAATAAAAAAAGGACAAGTGCCTAATGGATATGAAAAAAAAATGAATCATATTTATCCAAAAGAATGGAAAATAAAAATAGTAGGTGATTTCATAAAAAGTCTAAACTCTGGGATTAGTATTAATACTGATGGAGAAAAAGCAAATGAAGATGAAAAAGCCATTTTAAAACTTTCTGCAATAGGTAGCAATATTTTTAGACCAGAAGAAAATAAAAAAGTAAATTTAAAAGATGTTTCAAAGATTAAAGAGTCCGTAAAAGCAGATAATATTTTAATTATAAGAAAAAATACACCTGAATTAGTTGGAAACATGTGCTTTGTTAATAGAGATTACCACAATTTGTTTCTTCCAGACCTTATTTGGCAAAGTGAATTTAAGAAAAATGCTTTAATAAATCGAAAATTTTTGAATGAAATTTTGAATACAGACCATATGAAATATATAATAAAAAAATTAGCAACAGGAACAAGTCAAAGCATGAAAAATATAACTAAAGAAAATTTTTTAGATATAGGAATAGTTATTCCAAATGAATTAGAGGAGCAAAATTATTTAGTGGATATCCTCTCAACTTGGGATACAGCCATAGAAAAACAGGAAAAAATAATTGAATTGAAAAAAGAGCAGAAAAAATGGCTGATGCAACAGCTTTTGACAGGAAAGAAGAGGTTGAAGGGATTTAGCGGGGAAGAAAGGAAAACAAAGTTAAAAGAGCATATAATCCAAATTAGTGTAAAAAATAAAAATAATAGCGTTACAAGAATTTTAAGCGTTACCAACAATAGAGGTTTTATAAATCAATCAGAGCAATTTGACAGGCAGGTTGCAAGTAAAGATACTTCAAGTTATAAAATAATTAGAAAAAATCAATTTGGTTATAATCCATCAAGAGTAAATGTTGGTTCAATAGATTTATTAAGAGATTTTGAAGAAGGAATTTTGAGTCCTATATATGTTATTTTTGAACCAAATAAAAATAAAATATTTTTAGATTATTTGTTTCAATTCATTAAATCACCAAATTTTTATGGACAAATGAGAAATTTGCTTCAAGGTAGTGTTCGAGATAATTTAAGTTTTGATTCATTATCAGAAATAAAGTTATTTATTCCACCAATACAAGAACAAAAAGCAATCGCAGAAATATTATCTACAGCAGATAAAGAGATTGATTTACTTGAAAAAGAGCTTGAAGCAATAAAGGAACAGAAAAAAGGATTGATGCAATTGTTATTGACTGGGATAGTGAGAGTTTAAATCTTGAAGAAAGGAGGAATCTCAAATGGGAAAAAATCAACATGTTGTACCACATGAAAATGGTTGGGCAGTTAAAGGCGCAGGTAATTCAAAAGCGACAAAAGTAACTGATACACAAGCAAAAGCAATTAAAATTGCAACTGAAATTGCTAAAAATCAAAAATCTGATACTAAAATCCATGGAACAAATGGAAAAATAAGAGCAGGAAACAGTTATGGAAATGACCCTTGTCCGCCAAAGGACAAAAAATAAAAAAAGGAGGATTTTAAAATGGCAAAATGGGCAGATTATTTAATTTCAGGAGTTAAATATAGTACAGGAACAAAGACTTATATAAGTAATTTAAGAGTTCATGAAGATGAGGGCGATAAAGTTGGAACTTCATCTGAATTAAGTAAAAATGAAGTAGTGAAAAAAATTAATTCAAATTATACTTTTGTAACTATTTTTAAAAATAGTGAAGGTCGTTGGTCAAAAGGAGAAGATGTCAGAGTCTATTCAAGAAATGGTAGTAGCTACTTAAGAACAGATTCTAACAGTATAGAAGAAGATAATTTAGGAGAATTGCCAGAATTTTAAAAAGAGTTTTTTTATGGCAACCACAGGAGAAAAAACAGTATCGAAAATTTTATTTGCAAAAATTGTGGAACTAAAATTATATTGGAGGATAATACAGATACTATGCCATCATTTCCAAAATGCAGTAAAACAGATTTTAGAAAATCCCCAAAGAAATAACCTTTAATAGCTGACAAAGTTAATTTATCAGCTATTAAAGGTTATTTAAAAAGAATGGAGGAAAACAAATGAGAAATCCAAATATACATACAGAAAATGAATCAAGCCAAAAACCTGCAATAGAACTTTTGCAAAATTTTGGCTATAAATATATACCACCTGAAAAAGCAGAAGAACTGCGAGAAGGAAAACTTGACAGAATACTATTAAAACGAATACTTGAAGAACAATTAAAAAAAATAAACAGCTTTGATTATAAAGGGAAAAATTATAAATTTGCAGAAAAAAATATAAAACAGGCTATGCTTGACATAGATGAACCTTTAATTGATGGACTTATAAAAACAAACGAAAAAATATACGACCATTTAATACTTGGAAAGAGTTATGAAGAAAATCTTGATGATGGAGCAAAAAAATCGTTTTCATTAAAATATATAGATTGGGAAAATATAGAAAACAATGATTTTCATATTACAGAAGAATTTATTGTTACAAAACTTGATGATACCACAAGAAGACCCGATATAGTACTATTTGTAAACGGTATTCCTTTTGCTGTAATTGAGTGTAAAAAAGCAGCAATTGATATTAAAGAAGGTATCAGCCAAAATATCAGAAATCAATTTGAATATGAAATACCAAACCTTTTTAAATTTACTCAAATATTAATTAGTATGAATAAAAATAGTGCTAAATATGCAACAACAGGAACACCTGAAAAATTTTGGGCAGTATGGAAAACGGATAAGGAACCTGCTGAATTTGAATTTATGGAAAAGGAATTAAATAAACATATAAAAAATAGAATGATAACAGAACAGGACAAAGCAATATTCTCTTTACTTAGGCCAGAAAGACTTTTGGATTTAACTAAAAATTTTATAGTTTACGATAAAAATGTAAAAAAAGTTGCAAGATACCAGCAGTTTTTTTCTATAAAACATACAATGAAAAGAGTAAAAACTTTTGCTAATACAAATAGAAGAAACGGAGGATTAATCTGGCATACTCAAGGTTCTGGAAAATCTTTAACTATGGTAATGCTTGCAAAAGCTTTAATGACAGATAAAGATATACTCAATCCAAAAGTAGTGGTTGTAACAGATAGAGTAAATCTTGATAAACAGATAAAAAATACTTTTGTGCATACAGGAATGGCTCCTGTAAGAGCAAATACAGGACAACATTTAGCAAAAACATTAAGTGAAAACAAGTCAAATATTATTACAACAGTTATTAATAAATTTGAAGCAGTTTTAAATTTAAACCAAGTAAATAAGGATAATAATATATTTGTTCTCGTAGATGAAAGTCATAGAACGCAATATGGCGAAATGCACACGAAAATGAAAAAAGTATTTCCAGATGCATGTTATATCGGATTTACAGGAACGCCAATTATGAAAAAAGATAAAAATTCTATGGATAAATTTGGCGGAGAAATCCACAGATATACAATAGACCAAGCTGTAAAAGATGAAGCAGTTTTGCCTCTTTTATATGAAGGGAAAATGGTTGAACAAGAAGTAAATAAAAGGGCTATTGATAAAAAATTGGAAATGATCACTAAAAATTTGAATGAAAATCAAAAAGAAGAAGTAAAGAAAAAATGGAGCAGATTTGAAAAAATTGCATCTTCTGTTCAGAGATTAGAATTAATAGCATTTGATATAAATGAACACTTTTTAAATAACTGGAAAAACACTCTATTTAAAGGAATGTTAGCTTGTAATAATAAATCAGAAGCTATTAAATATAAAAGGGCTTTTGATGAAATGGGAGATTTAAAAACAGATGTGATTATTTCTCCGCCCGATTCAAGAGAAGGATATGATGAAGTTGATAAAGCTTCAAAAGATGTAATAAAAGAATTTTGGAATGAAATGATGTCAATACATGGAAATGCAGAAGAGTATGAGGAAAGTATAAAAGATGATTTTATTAATGGTGATGAAACAGATATTTTAATAGTTGTAGACAAATTATTAACTGGTTTTGATGCGCCAAAAGCAACAATATTATATATTGATAAGCCTTTAAGAGACCATGGACTATTACAGGCAATTGCAAGAGTAAATAGACTGTACGAAGGAAAAGAGTTTGGATATATAATTGATTATAGGGGATTGCTTGGAAATTTAGATAAAGCATTAAATGATTATAACGAAAGCGGACTTGATAATTTTGATGAAAATGATGTAGCAGGGGCATTAAATGATGTTAGAGAAATAATTTCTGAATTAAAAACATCATATTCGTTACTTATGGATATATTTAGACCTGTAAAAAATAAAAATGATGTTGAAGAATATGAAGTACTGCTTGAAGATGAAGTTTTAAGAAATGAATTTTATGATTTACTTAGCAGATTTTCAAGAAATTTAGGGATTGCAGTATCAAGTGAAAAAATTTATGATGAACTTGGAGAAAAAGATATAAGAAATTATAAAAAGGAGCTTAAATTTTTTCAAGAAATAAGAAAAAATGTGAAACTAAGATACTCTGATAGTGTAGATCATAAAGAATATGAAGCAAAACTTCAAAATTTAATTGACAATTATGTAAATGCAGAAGAAATAATAAGAATTACAAATCCTGTTGATATTTTTGACAAAGAGAAATTTGAAGAAGAACTTATAAGAGTAAAAGGAAATAGAGCAAAAGCTGACACAATAAGAACAAGAGTAGCAAAAAAAATAAGTGAAAAATGGGAAGAAAATCCGAGTTATTACAAGAAATTTTCTGAAAGAATTGAAGAAGTATTAAATGATTATAAAGAAAAAAGAATATCAGAAGCGGAATATTTAAGCAAAATGCAAGATATTATGAAAGATTTTTATAAAGGGGAAACTGTTTCAGATTGTCCTGAAATAATTAAAACTAATAATAATGCTAAAGCTATGTATGGTGTTTTAATTGATGTTTTAAACAGTAACATATATGGAGTATGTGAACCGGAAGCTCCTTATAATGGCAAATTTACTGAAAAAGAGTTAAAAATTGCCAAATTATCTTTAAAAGTTGATGAGATTATAGAAGAAAGAAAAAAAGTAGATTGGAAAGAAAATCCGGAAGTTCATAAACAGATAGAGCAGGATTTAGATGATTTGCTATTTGATTTTTCAAAAGAAACAGGAATTATCATAAATTTTGAAAAAATAGATAAAATTATAAATGATGTTAAAACTATTGCTTTAAGAAGGTATAAGGGATGATTCCTATGGAAAAAGAAATAGTTTTTTACGGTAAAAATAAAATAGAATTTTTTATAAAAAGAAAGAATGTTAAAAATATTAATTTGACTGTAACTCCTGATGAAAAAGTTATAGTTTCAGCAAATGATAAAGTCTCTATTGAATATTTGAAAGATTTTATAAAAAGAAAATCAAAATGGATACATAGCAATTTAAAATATTTCAATGCTAATCAACAAATTAAAACAGAAAAGAATTATATTAGCGGAGAAACTTTTAAATACTTAGGGAGACAATATAGATTAAAATTAATCGAATCAGATTTTGAAGAGATAAAATTTTTACAAGGATATATTTGTTTATATGTTACAGATAAAACAGATTTATCTAAAAAAAAGAATTTGATAAATAAATGGTATAAAGAAAAATCTGAAAATATTTTTAATGAAATATTAAAAAAAGTATTTAAAGAACTAAAATATGATGATATTAATTTTCCAAAAATAAGAATTAGAAATATGAAAAAAAGATGGGGATCATTTTTAAAAGAAAAAAATGAGATATTTTTAAATTTTGAATTAATTAAAGCTTCAAAATATTGTATAGAGTATGTTATTTTACATGAATTGCTTCATTATAAGTATGAAAATCATGATAAAAATTTCTATAACATGATGACAATGATTATGCCTGATTGGAAAAATAGAAAAGAAATACTGGATAAAGATGTTATAAAAGAGTTGTAAGCAAGGATATGTGGACGTCCTGTTCAGTAGGACAAGATAAAGGGGGCATTTTAAGGCTCATTTCATTTACTCTACAGGTTCCCAAGAGTTGCACGTATAGGAGAAACGTTGCATGTCCAGCAAAGCTGAATATATTTCAGTTTGTTGAAAGTCCAAATCAAGATAAGAGCTAAAATTTTGCAGTTTAAATGGCTGTATGGCTAGAAATCTAAGTACGGGTGCCTTTTGACAAAGTCTTCTAAAGGGTGGTGTAATCACCACCGGAATGTGTTGGAAATGATAAAGTAAAAATATTATAATATAAGTAAGAGAAAAAATAATTGAATTACTATAAAACAGAGGTAAATGACGAAGATGACAATGAACCAATTGGAATTATTCTTTGTGCTGATAAAGATGAGATTATTGCAGAATATGCACTTGGAGGAATAAGCAGTCAAATATTTGCTTCAAAGTATGTGCTTTATATACCAAACAAAGAGGAACTTATTAAACAAGTTGAAATTGTATTGGAAGAAGGTGCAAAAGAATAAGGCGGTGGTAAAATTATGATATTATTAGAAAAAATAAAAAAAGGCGAAAATAAAACTCTTGAATTTAAAGAAAAACTTCCTTCAAACGACAGTATTGTAAAAACAGTTATAGCTTTTTCTAATACAAGTGGGGGTCAATTAATTATTGGTGTAAATGATAAAAGTGAGGTTATAGGAATTGATAATGAAGATATTTTTGAATTGCAGGATAAAATAGCTTCTATAATTTTTGATAATTGTTATCCCAATATCATACCTGAAATTTATACTGCAAATATTGAAGGAAAACTTCTTCTTGTCATACAAATATTCAGAGGTAATTTATTGCCTTATTATATAAAGAGTAAAGGGAAAAATAAGGGAACTTATATAAGAATAGGGGCAACAAACAGAAAAGCAGAATATGAAAATATATTGGAACTTGAAAGACAAAAAAGAAATATAAGCTTTGATGAAGAGGCTGATTATGAAAATAATATTGAAAATATTGATTTAGAACCTTTAAAAAAGGAGTTTTCAAGAATAAATAAAGAGCTTGATAATGAAAAAATGTTAAATTTAAAACTTATAAAAAATGAGAATGGGGAAATTTATCCTTCTAAAGCATTGCTTATCTTACTTGGCTATTATGAAAATGTCCGAATTAAATGTTCGAGATTTAAAGGTAAAACTATGGATATTTTCCTTGATAAAAAAGAGTATGAGGGTGATGTTTTTTCACAGCTTAAAAATGCTGAAAATTTCATATTGAATCATATAAATATAAGGGCTGAAATAAAAGGACTTCAAAGACACGATATACCCGAAATACCTGTTGAAGCATTAAGAGAAGCTCTTGTAAATGCTTTTGTACATAGAGATTATTCAAATATTGGAAGAGATATAAAACTGGGAGTATATGATGACATTGTAAATATAGTTTCACCAGGGGCATTTCCAAATAATATTCTTGAAGATGACATTTTAAACGGAAGATCTGAAATAAGAAATAAAGTAATTGCAAGAGTTTTTAAAGATCTTGGGTATATTGAACAATGGGGAAGCGGTATAAAGAGAATTAAGTCGTTTTGCATAAAAACAGGATTGAAAGAACCAATTATTCAAGAAAGAAATGATTTTGTAGATGTGGAATTTTATAGAGTATCGGACGCAGAAACTGAAAACGACCGAATAGAATTTAAAGGTGGTCAAGCAAGTGGTCAAGCAAGTGGTCAAGCAAGTGGTCAAGTCAAGATTTCTGAAAAGCAAGCAGAAGTTTTAGAATATATAATTGAAAATCCAAAAATTAGTCGAGGAGAACTTTCTAAAAAATTAGGAATCAATCCTTCAGCGATACAGAAACATATTGATAAATTGAAATCTGAAGGAATAATTAGAAGAATCGGAAAGACAACTGGGTATTGGGAAATGATTGTAAAGAAAGAATAGAATAGAAGAAAGGCACAATTTCATATGAAAATACGTAGGGGCGAACCTATGCGTTCGCCCTAAAAAATGTTTAGATGAAGATACAAATGATGAGAAAATATGATTATGATTTTAAATTAAAATTATTGAATTAAAAAATTTTTATGGTTCTCTTTGATTTTTAGTGTGGAGAAAAAAATATTGTTACTCACAGTATTACCAGCAATATTTTTTTCATTCCTGTTCAAATAATTAAAGAAATTGTTTCATAAGGCAAAATCCATAATATTTAGACTCAGAAGTTTTAGTTTATTAATAACTTTTACTTCTTTAAATCCATATTTTTTATATATGTTTTCTGGATGCCAATTAAAATTTTGCGGAAAAGATAATACTTGCAAATTTTTTATTTTGTTTTCAGAAGAAAACGAAATAAACTTTTCCAATAATCTTGATGCGATATTATTTCCTTCAAATTCTTTTCTAATAGACAGACACACTATCATAAAAGAATCCTTCAATAAAACATTTTCTTCTAAGTGAACTGGAAATCCATATTTTACGCTTTTTTCCAAACTATATGCTTCAATAAAACCTACAGGTTCATTTTGAAAATAAGCTAAGAAAGCTAATGCATTTTTATTAAGTATACTTTTTCTCAAAAAATCGTTTTTTCTATTTTCGAATTTCCCCCAATATTCTTTCTTGTAATCTTTTTGATTTAAATAAGGATGAAAAAGAGTGCATAATTTTGAAACGTCTTTAATTTCTTCTTCTTCAACTTTTTTTATTATTAAATTTTTTTTATCAAATATAATATTTGCCTTTTCAATTTTTGAAGAATAATCAAAAATATATTTTGATTCATCAAAATTAACTTTGTTATCAACAAGAATATTTTTCAAATGTTTTGAGGAAGGTGGAAATCCTGGTATTAATTGCCCGTTAATAAATAACTTTCCAAATAAAAGTGGCTCATCATTTTTTCTATAAAAAGTATCTATTAATTTTTTTTCAAGTTCAAAAAAATTATATTTTGAAAAATAATTTCCTTCTTCACAATTAAAAGTTTCAAAATGAATTTCAGATATTTTTTCAAAAAAAATTCTTAATTTTTCCTCAGTTGCATAACTTTCTGGACAAAACGGTGTAAAAAAATATCTTGCAATAATTTTTTCTTTCATACAAACACCTTTAAATTTCTATTAGTTCATAATCGTTATTACCAAGTCCTATTTCTTCGCCATAATTCAACTGTATCTCACCTTTTGAATTTTCTTTTAATCCTTTAAATTTATCGCAATTTTTATCATGATTATGTTTAAGGCTTGAATCAGCAAAACCTATTTGTTGATTAACCAAATCAAGACAAGCCCTATCAAGAGCTACAGGATCTTTTGAAGCTAAAAACCCTACATCTGGAACTATCGGTGCATCACTCCATGGAACACAATCACAGTATGGAGTAACATTGATAACAAAATTGATATATCCTACTTTGTTTTCTTTTCCAACAACAGAACCATATGCATATTCTGTCATTCTTTCCATAAAATCAACTATTTCTGTTTCCCAGTTAACAACAATTGCATTAACAGGGCATACTTGCATACATTCGCCACATCCTATACATACATCTTTATTTATAGTTGCACGAGTTTCCAACATTTTTATCGCATCAACAGGGCAATTATCTACACAAGTTCCGCAACCTATACAAAACTTTTTATCAACTTTAGGCCTCATCGAATGTTGTTGCATTTTTCCAACTGCTGGAGCACATCCCATTGCTAAATTTTTTACGGCTCCACCAAATCCTGCAAGTTCATGCCCTTTAAAATGACTTAAAACAATCATTGAATCTGCATTTAATATATCTTGAGCTATTTTCACGGTTTTAAAATGTTTACGGTTTATTTCTACATCTTTCATAGCTTTACTTTTTAAACCATCAGCAATAATTAAAGGTGCTCCTACAACAGAATAATCAAAACCATGTTCAATAGCTGTTATTAAATGGTCAACAGAGTTTGCTCTACTTCCCTTATATAGAGTATTCGTATCTGTTAAAAAAGGTTTCCCTTTACATTCTTTAATTTTATCAACTACTTGTCTTGCAAAAACAGGATTGATATAACCATCATTACCTTTTTCACCAAAATGCAGTTTCACTGCAGTTAAATCATTTTCTTTAATTAGTGAAGAAAAATCAGCTTTTTCAAATAACTTTCTAATTTTGTTCACCTTATTTTCTGAAGGGTTTTTTGCTCTTAAATTAGTAAAATAAACTTTTGACCTCATAATTATAACCTCCAAAATCTTAAGATTTTAAAATACTTTTTGCAATATTAATTATACACTAATTATGGTAAAATAGAAAAAGAGAATTAACTAAATTATTTTTTGAGGTGAAATATGTATAATTTTTTAAAATTAGAAAAAAAAGAAAAACATTTAAATTATCTAGAAAAATTTATTAATACAGCTTTATTCAGTTTTGATTCTCTAAAACCTGATCAAGAAAACAAAAGACAAAGATATAAAAGTATTTTTAACGAAAATGAAAGAGAGTTTTATGTCGTGTTAGACGAAGAAAAATTTGCATCTGGGCTTATACTGTACGACTATAATATGAGGTTAAGAGATTCTGTTGTTAAAATGAATGGAATAGGTACTGTATGTTCAAAAATAGAATACAGAGGAAAAGGCACTGTTTCTTTCTTATTAAAAGAAACATTAAAAAAATTATATGATGAAGAATATGTTTTTTCAACATTATTTCCGTTCAACACAGAATTTTATAGAAAATATGGGTATGAACTTTTTGTTCAAGCAAAATCCTATTCAATAAATCCGGGAATGATTTCTTTAAAAGAGGTTAATGAAAATATTGTTTGTGAAGAAATAGATTTTCCCGATGAAGAAACAATCGAATATTATAAAAATTATGCTTCGAAAAATTATAATTATGTTGTAAGAGAAAAAAGAGAATGGAAAGAATATTTAACTACATCAAACCCAAACAATATTAAAGAATCTGTAGTGAAATTTAAAAAAGATGGCAAAGTTTCAGGAGTTGTTGTATATAATTATTTAAAAACCGAAAAAAATTACACTATGTTTGTTCATGGAATGATGTTTAATGACGAAGAAACTAAAATAGCGATGTTGAATTTTTTTAAAAGAACAGAATTTCAAATAAAAGAAATTATATTTAATCTCCCTGAAGATATTTTATTATGGCCTTATATAAAAGGAACTATTGGAAACATAAAAAGAGATTATGATATTTTAGGAAGAATTGTAAATTTAGATAAATTAAACGGTTTAAAAATAGATAATCAAAATATAAAACTAAAAATTAGAATTGAAGATGATATTTTAACTCAAAATACAGGAAATTATATTTTAGAAATAAAAAATAAAGAGCTTACTTTGATTAAAACAAATAAAACACCTGACTTAAAAACTAACATAAACATATTTTCAGCTATTATATGTGGTTATACTAATTTTAAAGAGATGATAATAAGTAAAAAGGTAGAAATAGTAGGAGAATATAACAATCATGATATTGAAAAATCAGTAACTCATATGGTAGATTTTTTTTAAAATGAATATTTCAAAAGAACAAGCAAGAAATTTTTTAATAAATTATCATTTCTTAAATAAAAAACAAAAATGTACGGATGAAAATATTTTAAATTATATTAAAAAAGTAGGTTGTATTCAGTTTGACCCTTTAAATATCGTAAGTAAAAATCCTGATTTGGTTTTACAAGCAAGATTTAAAGACTATAGTTCAAAAATTTTATATAATTTATTATATGAAAATAGAAAATTGATAGATGGTTGGGATAAAAATATGTCTATTTTTTCTTTAGAAGACTGGCCATATTTTGAAAGATATAGAAAAAGATTTTATGAAAAGTATGGAGAAGATGCTTCATTAAAAGAGATATTGCCAAAATTAAGACAAACGATAAAAGAAAAAGCACCTTTATCATCATTAGATGTTGATTTTGGAAAAAATATAAATTGGTTTTGGGCACCTGCAAAAGTTACGAGAGCAGCTCTTGAAAGTATGCATTTTTGGGGCGAACTCATAATACACCATAAAATCGGAACAAGAAAAGTTTACGATTTTGCTGAAAATCATATTCCTAAAGATATTTTAATCAAAAATGATCCTAATAAAACACTTGAACATTATCATTTATGGAACGTTAAAAGGAGAATAGGTTCTACAGGAATATTGTGGAAAAGATCAAGCGATGCATTCTTAGGAATACTAAAATTTAAAGGAAAAGAAAGAGAAAAATCTTTTGATACATTAGAAAAAAATAAAGAAATAGTAAAATTAAAAATTGAAGATATAAAATATGATTTTTATATAAAAAAAGAAGATTACGATTATCTTTTAAAAATTAATGATAACAATTCAAAAAATGAAAATATATCTTTTTTAGCTCCTTTAGATAATATCATGTGGGATAGAAAAATGATAAAAGAATTATTTGATTTTGAATATGTTTGGGAAGTATATAAACCAAAAGAACAAAGAGTTCATGGATATTATGTTCTTCCGGTATTGTATGGCAATAAATTTATTGCTAGATTTGAACCCGTTTTCGAAAAAAAGCAAAAAATATTGAATATAAAAAATTGGTGGTGGGAAAATAATATCAAAACCAATAAAAAAATGTTAAACAGTATAGATAAAAGTTTAGAAGAATTCAAAAATTTCCTTGGAGCAGAAAAAATAACGATATCTGATGAAACAAAAGAAAAATTAAAAATTAGTTGAAATAAAAGTGAGGATAAAATGAGAGATTTTTATAAAAAAGTAGTAGTTATAGCATTACCAGTAGCTGTTCAACAGCTAATATCTACAAGCGTCAATTTTATAGATACAATAATGATTGGAAGACTCGGCGAAGAATCAATTGCGGCAGTAGGACTATCTAATAAAGTATTCTTTTTATACATATTACTTTTATTTGGAATGACAAGCGGAGGATCAATATTTTTATCACAATTTTGGGGAAAAAAAGAAGATGAAAACATAGCAAAAACAACCGCAATAATATGTTTTTTTTCATTAGCAGCTTCTTTAATTTTTTTGATACCCTCATTGTTTTTTCCTGCTTTTACATTAAGAATATTATCTCCTGATGCTGAAGTAATAAAAATAGGATTGCAGTATTTACCATTAATGGCTATTTCTTTTCCATTAGTTGCTTTAACCCTTGTATTTGAAACGGTTTTAAAAAGCACTGAAAAAACGATAATTCCTATGTACACAAGTATGATAGCAATGGGTTCAAACATTATATTAAATTATATATTTATTTTTGGGAAATTCGGATTTCCAGCAATGGGAGTAAAAGGAGCAGCTCTTGGAACAGTAATAGCAAGAGTACTGCAATTAGTAATAATTGTTTCTATAATAAAAATTAAAAAACATCACGGATTATTTTCATTCAAAGATATAAAAAATTTAACCCCTTCATTTATTAAACGATTTCTTAAACTGACAATACCAACAACAGGACAGGAATTTTTTTGGGCGTTAGGATTTACAACATATTCAGTTATTTACTCTTATATGGGAACAAACATAATAGCTGCAAGAAGTGTAATGGAAACCGTTGAAAGCCTTGCTTTTACTTTATTAATAGCTATTTCAAATGCAAGTGCAATATTAATAGGAAAAGAATTGGGTGCGTCATTATTTGAAAGGGCAATTCAAACAGCACGTAGACTTTTAATATTAAACGTATCAATAGCAATATTGATGGGTGTGTTTATATTTTTTATTAGAGAACCTATTTTAATCTTCTTCAACGTTTCAGAAGAAGTAAAAATACTCATAAAACAAGTTTTATTAATAACAGCATTTTTCATACCTGTAAAAACTATAAATTTAATGAATATAGTCGGAATACTCAGAGCAGGCGGAGATACAAAATATTCATTTTTCGTTGAAGTAGGAACACTATGGGGATTTGGAATACCTATAGCTTTTATAACAGGATTAATATTAAAATTTCCTTTTCCTATAGTTTATTTATTTTCATTAGGAGAAGAGTGTATAAAAGCTGTTATAATGCTTAGAAGGTATAAATCTAAAAAATGGGCAAAAAACGTTGTAGATAACATTTAAAAAATTAATTTTTAAAATAAAAAAACGGAGGTAGAGTTTTATGAATGTCAAAAGAGTAGAAACAAAACCGCTTTCAACAAATACGTATATTGTTAATGATGAAATAATAATTGATCCTGGAATAGGCATAGGGAAATATTTAGAAGAAGATAAAAAATACAATATTTATTTAACTCATGCACATTTTGATCATATTGCAGGAATTGAAGAAATAAATTATGAAAAAATATTCATTCACCCTGCAGATGTAGAATTATTAAAAAGTTCTGAAAAAAATTTATCTACATTTATGAATAAAGAAATATCTCATGATGGAGATTGGGAAGACATTACGAAACAAAAATATGAAGTTATTCATACACCCGGACATACCCCCGGATCTTGTGTAATAATAATTGAAAATTACATATTTACAGGAGATACAATTTTTGAGGATAGTATAGGAAGAACAGATTTTCCATCTTCATCTCAAGATGATATGATAGAATCATTAAAAAAAATGTTGAAATATTTTTTAAATGCTCCGCAAGAAAACATTATTGCTCCGGGACACATGGATGTAGTGACTGTTAAAGAACTTTTAGAAAAAAATCCTTATTTAAGATAATTTTTTATCGACTGATGTAATTATTTAATTAAGAACCTTCCAAAACAAGAGGTGAAAAAATGAAAAATAATATTTTTATAGAAAAGTACATATATTCAGGATATGGATTCTCAAAATATAACAATGAAATCTATTTTGTTGAAAATGCTTGCCCTGGAGACTTTGTAGAAATAGAGGAACAATACGAGAAGAAGAATATACACTTTTCAAAAATTTCAATGATTATAGAACCATCAAAACACAGAAGAAAACCAATGTGTGATTACTTCACAGTTTGTGGAGGATGCCAATGGCTCAACTGCGATTACGAAGAACAATTAAACCAAAAAACAAACATAGTACAAGAACAATTAAAAAGACTTTCTTCAATTGAAGTGGAAGTTGATAAAACAATAAGAAGTAATTCTCAATATGATTATAGGGCAAAAATGGAATTTGCTTTTTCGACAAATGAAGAAGGAGAAATAGTTTTAGGATTAAACCAAAGAAATAGTAACAACATAATAGACATTGAAAATTGTCCTATATCTCCAAAACCATTCGATAAAATTAAAAATGTTGTTAGAAAACTAGTTAAAGAATATGATGTGCCTATATATGATCCAAAAACAAAAAAAGGAATGCTTAAACATCTTGTATTAAGAAAATCATTTTCATCAAATAATGTTATGGCTATTTTTATAACACACACAGAATTTTTTCCAAGATTGAAAGATATTAAAGCACAACTCGTAAAAATATTTAACGGAATAAATGTTATACACGTTATGAACAGTTCAGATAAAGTAACATTGAGAGGGCCTTATAAATCATTAACAGGAGAAGGCGTATTAAAAGAAGAATTCGATGGATTTAACTTTCAAATACCGCCCACATCATTTTTTCAAAACAATTATTATGTAACGGGAAAAATGTTGAAATATATTCTTGAATATTATAAGAAAGAAAAAACAAGCAACACATCTTTATTGGATCTTTACTGCGGAGTAGGGTTATTTGGAAATTATTTTGCACCACTTTTTAAACAAGTTATTGGAATTGATTATACGAAACTATCTATAAAAGCTGCAAAAGCAAATTCGAATATAAATAACATAAAAAATACAACTTTTATTGCAGCAGATGCAAAAGAAAAAATTTTAGAATTTGCAGAAAAAGGCAAAAAATTTGATTACGTTATAGTAGACCCTCCAAGAGCAGGACTTGAAAATAAATTGGTTGGAATATTATCTAAAATGGTTGAAAAATCAATTATTTACATATCTTGCAATCCTTCAACACTTGCAAGAGATTTAAAACAATTTCAAGATGAAAACTTTAAAATCAAATCAGTTCAACCATTTGATATGTTTCCTAATACGTATCACGTTGAAACGGTGGTAATTTTAGAAAGAATAGAAATTTAGATAAAAATAAACACATCATTTAAACAAGAAAAAAATTATATTTTCAATGTAGTGCGGTGTAAAAACTAAGCTAAACTTTATATGGCTTTAAAAATGGGAGATATAGATCATGAAAAATTACAAAATAATTTGTATAGATATGTTTCAAACATTAGTAAATGTAGAATCTAGAGTTCAACATATTTGGAAAAGAATTCTTGAAGAAGATTACAACGAAGAATTAAAAGAAAAATATGTAAAAATTGTAAAAACAAAAATAGTTGATAAATTTCATATTAATGCGGGTACTAAAATAAAATTCAAATCTTTAAAAGAAATATTTCTTGCAAGTTTTGATGATATTTTCAAGGAAAACAATGCAAAATATTGCCCAAGATATTCAACAAAAGTTTTTATGCAAGAACATGATAATGCAGAATTATATCATGATAGTATAGAATTTGTGAATAGAGCTAAGAAAAATTATAAAGTATGTTTAGTAAGTGATGCAGATTTTGAAATGGTCGAAAATCAGGTAAAAAGATTTAATTTTGATAATTTTTTTATATCAGAAAAATCACAATCATATAAAGGTGAACCAAATAATAAAATTTTTAAAGAAGTTATAAACCATTATAACGTATCTCCAAATCAAATCATACACATTGGCGATTCTTCTTCAGATATAATAGGAGCTAATCGTGCAGGTATTAACACATGTTGGATTAACAGACATAATTACAAAAAAAGATTTGATATAAAACCTGACCATGAAGTTAAATCTTTAATGGAATTATATCCAATTCTTGATATCTAGATTTTTCAATATTTCAGGAGATAAAAAAATCTTAAATGAAAATCGTTATTTTGCAAAATCAAAAAAAGAACTGCACATATAAATTTTTTATGAACAGTTCTTTTTTTATTATATTATTTCCCGACTTTTTGAGTTAGGGAAGCAAAAAATCAAAATATAATATTCAAAACAAAGACTAAAAAAGAAAAAAAGAAAATGAAATCGTAAATAAAACTTAATATATTTGTCCTGTTATATCCTCTTAT
>Ga0334889_1002450_pt1 | contig 20849 bp, 20 predicted proteins | sample GraSluR1_MG_2_FD_207222 | JGI IMG/M metagenome (GOLD analysis project Ga0334889, IMG submission 207222) | Sludge microbial communities from methane-producing bioreactor in Wageningen University, Netherlands - Granular Sludge_8_08-R1 | ecosystem: Engineered > Bioreactor > Anaerobic > Unclassified... | reverse complement strand
CTGGCGAGAGGCAGTACGCAGGGCCACAGGAAGGTTTGTCGATCGGCGGGTGTTCATCGCTCGGTCTCCCATCAGAGGTCTCGCCGGCAGCGCCCGACGACCCGTTCCATGGGCCCCCGATCAAGCCGAATCCACCGGCACCAACTGAGAATACCCAGCCGCCACAGTCATTTCATGCACCCTTGCCGAAAGCACACGGTCGACGCGCACTATTCCGAAGCAACTGGCCTTCGTGTCTCTAGGTAAAGGGTTTTGATATCGTCCTCCGAAAGGGCGTAGTTGTAGATACGAACATCGTCGATCAAGCCCTTCCATTCTCGCCCGGGGTACTCGGAATTACCACCTATCAAAACCCTGTGATGGTTCGTGCGAATTCTACCTGAGGCTTGTGCAGATCCCATCTTTTCTCCATCAACAAACAGGCGCACACTTTGACCGTCGTATACGCCTGCTATGTGGTGCCATTTGCCATCCTCGATGTCCACACGTACCCCGATACCGCCGTACTGATCACCTTCCACCCTCAGGCCAGTGCAGGTAAAAGCTAAACCGTCCATTTCTCCGGTTCCCTGCAGTCTCCAAGCAGTGTCCCCCTTTGTTATGATAGCCTGATGAGACTCACAAAGACCATCGGTTTTGATCCAGGCTACAAGGGTAATCGCTATAGTTATGCTGAACCTTGCGTCGTCACCGCAGTCTATCCAGTCATCATCACCATCCAGACTGAGGACACTCTCTCTGATGGAGTCCCTCTCAATATGCGCATCGCCGTGAAGCCGTCCATGTAATTCGTTCCCTGAAGAGTCAAGCACCTGTTCACCCTCAATGGTGTCAAACGTCCAGCAGGCAACAAGCTGGCGTGGAGACAATGATGGGCCGCGGTACATCTCTCCATTCCTGTAGAGTTGCAGCCGCTCTTGAAAGCCAGCCAAAAGCTCTGGGTCTTTAGAAGGAGGTAGCAAGTCAATCGCCTGCTGCTGCCATTTGATTGCAGATTCAAAGTCTCCGGTTGCGGCGTATGCGGCGGCAAGCGTATCCACACAGTCAGGGTCCTTCCAGTCTACCAATTCGCAGGCCCTGCTTGCGTGTGTGACGGCATCCAAAGCGTCTCGGAACTGCGACTCAAGACACGTTGCAAGGAGCCACGCCAGGCTTTTTCTTGTTTGGATATCGTTTGGATCGATCCGTAAGATGCCTTGGTAATACCGGATCACTTCCGCATGTCGACTCTCTCTTCTATGCTCCAACGCCTGCTTGCGCCATAGGATAGTCAAGACCTCAGCGGCCGCTTGCGCATCATCTCGGCGTTGATCGCTCAAGTCTGACCGGATCTGTTCGAGAACCTTGCAGGCCTCACTCAGCTTGCCAGCGCCAGCATGCTTCCACAGAAGGGAGAGTCTTCTGTCTGGTTCGGCAAGTAGGTGCTCTGCCATGAGGAGAGTTTCTGTAGCGAACTCAGTAGTCCAGGATTCCCAATACTTACCTGTCCGCAGCAGACCATGCAGTTGGTCCCGGGTGGTCTTGGCCTCAGGAAGTCGTCCAAGTAGGTGCAACGTCATAGCCTGGTACGCCACAAATGCGGCATGGGATTCCTGGTAGAGACCACGGTGGAGTATATCGGCCTTTGTCACTGCGTCGTAGGCATCTTTGTAGGCACCTTCCCTATATCGTGCCAGTGCCGCGAGCCAGAAGTTAGTATAGAGTTTGATTGACTGATTCGTTAGACTCCTATCGACCGCGCCTGCCAGCATGGCGGCCCGGTACTGGTGGAAAAGCGATGCATAGTGTTCCTCCATCGTCCGAACGGGCTTTAGAGCCTCGCATGTCGATAACCCAGACTTCAGCTCGGCAACCCAAATCCCAAGGAACACCCCATCCAGCCGTAAGTCAAAGGCCAGTTTGCTTCCGTCAGAAAACCAGGCACCGGATGTGGCGGGGCCGTCAAGAACCTGAAACGCGGCCTGGGTATCCAGATGGTATACCCAAAGCCCAAGATCAGAACCGTCAAATCCTCCGACGCTGACTTCCTGGCTGGTCGGCCCCCATTGGATAATGAGGCCTCGCTCACGGTAGGGCGCTCTCCAACGGGCTACCTCGACCTTTGGATCATGCAAATCCCTGACGACGAGTTCACACCGACCATCTCTGAAGTGCTCACTATAGGCAACGTACTTCTCGTCCGGTGAAACCACAGGGTAGTAGCTCGCACATGGTGCAACCAGTCGCACGTGAGCGCCTTCGGGTTCAATGGCTATAGAACAGAGGTTCTTCGGCGGTCGGGATTCGAAGTAGAGGCGTTTGGAGTCTTGACTCCAAGACGGCATACCACCTCTTGCGATGTACCGAGACTGTCCTGTGCCGTCGGCCTTAATGATCCATACTGTCTCACGGTCAGCATCCATCGACCTGACCACATCTGCGTCAGCAACGCTTGAGAGGGACTGGAACATACGTTCCCTTACGAACGCTATGTACCGGCCGTCTGGCGACCATGCAGGATCCTTTCCAGGAACTGTCAGAACTTGGGTTTTGCCGGACAATAGGTGGTAAACCTCAAGAGCATTACAGCCTGAAACCCCTCGGCTGTAGGCCAACCTTGTACCGTCCGGCGCCCAGACAGCCTTAAACCCGATGACGCCAATCGGCTTGGCTTTCGTGCTAAGGTTGTGAAAGTACTCCGCTGCGCGATGCATTATCCAGAATGCGGGTTCATTTGCATCACCCTTCGGTAGGCCAAGGCTGTCGCTCCGACTGAGGACCTCGAACACATATTTGGTAGCCCAGTAGTTAAAGAACGTCTTCGCGCTTTGGTTCCGCGCGAATACCTTGTTATATAGATCCTTAGCCTGCTCAAACTCCTCAAGCGCGACATGCGCGGAAAAAATACTGAAGTAGTTCGGATAATTGTGCAATAGTGATGCGGATCGCCGCGCATCCGCGAGAGCTTTCCTGTAATTTCGGACACGCATGTGGATCTGGTATCGCAGGTTGTACAAATCTGGATTGTCCGGGTCGAGTCGTATGGCGTCGGTGCAGTACCCTATGGCATGATCCAGTGCCGAGGATTCTAGGAAAGCCATCGCTGCTAGCTGGTATCCAAGCGGCTCTTGCGGCCGCAGACTTGTCATCTTCACCGCGTCAATGTCCATGCTGCGATAGTCTCGTAGCAGTCGATACGTGACGGCACGTGCGCGATAGGATTCATAGTGCCTATGATCAAGTTCCACAGCCTTATCAAGCCACTCAAGTCGCTCCCGTATTGTGCTGGCGACCATCGCTCGCGAAAGAAATGCGTGAGCCGATCTCGGCAGCAGGGTTTCTCCCACCTCGAGGTGTTTCTGCGCCTTAAGCTCAAGTTCCTGATCCGCCTGATCGTTCCCGGAACGACTATCCAGGCAGATTTGAGCGAGAAGCAAGTGAGCTAGGCCGGCGATTGCGTCCTCAGCTTCTGTCAATGATTGGAGTAACTCAGCGGCCACATTGGGATCACTCAACTGGGCTTTCAGCAGACACGCCTGGCGGCCTACATAAGGACTCGTGGTGAGCAGTTCAACCGCCCTCAGTGCTTCTCCGGACCGACCAAGATCATAGAGGGCACGAGCATTATCGTATTTCCGTCTGTGCTCCTGCTCTTCAGCCACCTGCATGGCCCCCTCAGCGGTTCTTGCAGACGCGTCGGCCTCTTCCATTTTCACTATGAGGTCCGCTTCTGCATGTGCCTTGCCCATATACATATATAAGCCAATTGCTCCAGATGTCACGACCGTTATGAGAATGGCAGCAACGGACATAAGTGTAGCGCGACGTCTGCGAGAAAACTTTCGCAGGCGATACAGGACCGTCGGCGGTGCTGCATCAATCGGCTCGTCAGCTAAATGACGCCGAATATCATCAGCCAGAGCTTGAACCGTTTGATATCGATGATTCTGCTCCTTCTCCATAGCCTTTATCGTGATGCAATCAAGATCGCCATGCAGCACGCGCAGCAGTGAACGCACATCACTTCGGCGCTGCTGCGCCAGGACCATTGATGTGTCTTGCGATAAACTGTTCAGCCTTGCACTCGGCGTCTTCGGTTCTTCATCGCAGATTATGTGACGAACACGATCCATGCCTCCCGAGCGAAAAGCATCAGAATCGAAGGGTAAAACACCTAATAGCAACTCATAGAGCACCACCCCCAACGAATAAATGTCCGAGCGCGTATCAATATCCTCCGTAGCCATTGACGCTTGCTCTGGACTCATATATTCGGGCGTACCGAGCAACTGCCGTTGTTCGGTGATCTTTGGCTGTCTGGCAATGGGGTAGTCAAGCGCTTTAGCCAATCCGAAATCTATGATCTTCGGTATGGGATCTTGTTCTTCGCACCAGACGATGATGTTTGACGGCTTGATGTCTCGGTGTATGATGCCCTTTTGGTGAGCATATTGAATAGCATCGCACACCAGGAGGAACAGTCTCAGCCGTTCCTTCACAGAGAGCTTATTCTCATCACAGTATTGAGTCAGCGTTGGCCCTGCTACGTACTCCATAATGAAATACGGCTGACCGGTCTTTGTTGTCCCCGCAGAATACACTTGAGCTATGTTGGGATGATCAAGCCGGGCAGCCAATTGAATCTCTCGCTTGAAGCGAGACTTGGCCACCTGCGAACCTAGCACTCCCTGGCTCATCATCTTCACGGCTACCATTCGATTTGTGCTTCGCTGCTCAGCCTGCCATACCGTACCCATGCCCCCTTCACCGATCTTCTCGATGATTCGATAGCCCTTCCCTGTTGTTTCATTCCGGCCTTGTTCTCTGGAGCCCGATGCTCCGCCGGATCGGCTCAACGTTGGGAAATCCTCTCTGGCCGGCTCAGTCGGATGGCTTTCGTCCTTTCCCATGGGTCTCTCTCCTGCGGATGCACACCTTGTGAGCCTCTTCAAACAACTCGGTTAGTTCACGGGTAAGCCAATTGCTTTCCGAAAGCAGAACGAAAGAATCTGCTAGACTGGTCAGGGAGAAGGAGCTGATCTTCTTCCGACACAGTGCCAAGGCCTTGGCGATGGCAGCATAGTATATCACGTTCGCGGTCTGATGCTCGGTTTCAGTAGTCGCGCGTCGAGAGAGAGCCTTGCCATGCTGTTTGACCCTTTCGAGCAACTCAACACCGACATCAGGGCTTAAGAGAATACGGCCTACAGGTTCATTTGCCAATGAGAACAGCACAGATCGGAATTCATCCGGTGCTTCCCAATGAATTGTATCATCTGAAGTGCTGAATGGGAGTCTCTCGGCCAGCCGATCACGGAGCAACTCCGCCCTCCGGTCGTCACATTCAGCGGTCTGATCGGGATCATCAGTATCAGAGCCAATTTGCCAAATTTGGCTTAGACTCTCGGGATCCAGCCCAAATGTCTCTGTTTCCTTGTCCATGTGGTTTCCTATAAGTGTATCCACGATCGCATGTTCTGGATACACACCGAACCCTAGTAAGGATGTATTGAGACGCTCCAATGGCGCTCCTCAGTCATTCTACGCTCGGTTCTGTCTTATCCTGCGCCTTGCCGGGACAAAATCTCAAGCACGGCAGTGAATTCACTTTCGGCCTCGTCATCTGAGTGAGCCAAAGACCGAAGGCGGCGCATTAAGATTGCCCTAAACCGTCTTTTGACCGTGATGATCATATTGGATGCCTTGGTCTCGTCCGAAATCCCATATGCCGCGCATACCTCTGAAAGTGAGGCCATCTGGGTTCGATTCAATATTGGCGCCAGGACTCTGCGATAGAACGCGCCCCAGTATTGAACTCGGCCCGACTGGGAGTATTCTTCCTTCAGTTCCGCGAGCACTTGCTCCAGAAGGTCCGATGCCCAGGCGTAGTAGAATGCATCTTCCGGCTTCATCTGGGTTCTGATGGGTATTTCCGGAAGGTCATCGGAGTCAAGCGAATGAACGCCGCCCTCCGGGCAGCGAAACTTGGCGCCTTCCTGGCGTTTTACACTGACTACGTACCGCTGCAGTGCCTTGAGCAACAGAGAGCGAAAGCGTCCACGTGCCTTGTTTGCTTGTTGGATCAAATCGCGCCCGAGGACGATTTCACAGAAGAAGCCCTGCGTTAGGTCTTGCGCCCGGTCGTCGGGATAGCCCTTACGTCGGAGAAAGGAGAATACGGGCCTCCAATAGATGCGCGTGAGCTTTTCCACGATTACCCTACGTCCGCTCTCATCCGAGGTATTGGCAGCCTCAAATAGAGACCATCTCGTGGGCTGAAATTTCCCTGAGCCGGAATCCATACTTCTTGAACCCGGTAACTGCATCGCAATAAGGCCCAATCCCAGAGACGCGGAATTCGCTCCATCCGCCGAGCCAGAAAATGCCCCGACAACTGCGTTCCCGATTGCCTCTGGCTCGTCACTGTCTCCATCCTAGCCGACTCCGGTTTCTTCTTCAAGTCTATCGTTCGTAAAAAGTTAGGGTGCAGGTTTGAGTTTACATACTGGACAGTGCCATGTTCTGGCCTGTCTTCGTGGCGGGATTGTCAGCCCGTTTCCCGTTCCATTTTCGTCTGACACAGTTGGGTTAACAGTTCAATCCAACGATCTACCAGGGTACGGAGGCGACCGTAGTTCTTCAGGGAACCCGCGGCAAACGCGGGCAGCGTTGGTGTGAACGCGTCTGGACGGTGATCGCGACCTGCCGCCAACAGGGTCGCCGCGTCCTCGAATTCTTCTGCGACGCCCTCAACGCCCACTTCCAGCAAGAAGCCGCTCCGTCTCTACTCCGCTGACAACAATCCGTGAACGGTTACCTTGTTCGGCCCTGTGGCGAAGGTCTCCGGGGAGATGGAGCCGCATCAGGACGCTTTGGACACAACGATACAGGCTTCGATCGAGGCCCCGGACGAGACGAAGGTCCTGGTCGCCAGCATGGATGGGGCGAACGTTCTGCTGCGGGAGCCCGGTGTCCGTCGCGGACGGCCGTCCGAACGACCTCGGCCGGAGGAGGCCGAGGAACCGAAGAACGCGACGTACAAGAATGCCATGGTCGGAGCGATTTTCTTACTATGGGGCCGACCACAACGAGCGATTCGACAGCTACGAGAAATTGGTGGACTTCTATCATGCCGGCGAGCACCTGTCCAAGGCGGCGGAGGCCCTGTTCGGCAAGAACAGCACAGAGGGCAAGCACTGGTACACGAAGTATCGAGCCATCCTCCAAGAACAAGACGACGGTGTCAAAGCCCTGCGGCGTTCCATCGACTACTACAGGGCGCGCCCGCCGGCTCAGCCCAAGCAGCCGCAAGGCCTTGGCGATGGAACGGACGTTCTTCCGACGCAACAGACATCGGATGTGCGTTGGTCACGGCAAGGCGGACAGCGAATCCTCAACTTTCGCTGCTATGTCAAATCCGGACTCTGGAAGGAATTCTGGGATACCTACAGACAGCTTCGCTGGTCTGCGTAAACCGGTACGTAAAATGAAACCTGCACCCGAAAGTTACAGACGCTATATCTGCGAGACCATGTCGCCGTGAGCTCCCTGGGAGGAGCCAGTCTTCCGCCGCAAATAAAGTGTCTTTGCGGCAAGCGTGCATGAAGAGTTCTTGTTTCGGGGGTATCGTCAGCGGTTGTCGGCGCGTCTGATGGCGGAGCTGACGATGGGCAATCTTCGAAAGCTCAAGAGAGCATGCCAGAACCAGCGTCCGCTGCCGGCCTTGTCTGCCGGGGACGACGATGCGGGCCGGCGGATCGACCTGGACCAAAGCGAGCTGGAGGCGATCCTGGAACGCGCCAAGACGGCGCCCCTGAGTGAAGAGGAATCCGCGAAGCTCCACGCCGTGATCGAGACGTTGGTGTTTCTGACCCAGGAATTGGAGAAAAAGCGGGTCTCGATCCAGCGACTGAAACACCTGCTGTTCGGGGCGACGACGGAGACGACGCGCCAGGTGCTCCAGAAGATTCTCGATCAGGCCGGTCCGCAGGACCCACCGGGTCAGGAGGCGGACCCGCAAGCGGACCCGGGCCCCGCCGCAGAATCCCAGGAAAAGCCCCACGGGCATGGGCGTAACGGGGCCGAGGCATACGTCGGCGCCGAGAAGGTCTGCGTGTCACATGAGTCCCTCAAGCCGGGAGATCCGTGTCCGCTCTGTAAAAAAGGCACCATGTATGAGAGCGTCGAACCCGGCCGCCTGGTCCGGATCCGAGGGCAGGCGCCCCTGGGGGCGACCGTGTACGAAGTGCAGAAGCTGCGATGCCACCTGTGCGGGGAGATCTTCACGGCCCGGATGCCGCCGGGCGTGGGAACCGAGAAGTACGATGCCGAATCGGCGAGCATGATCGCGTTGCTCAACGGCGTCAATCCCTTCGACTATTTGACCCAACTACTGAAGCACGCCGATGAGCTCGCTGTGCATCCGGCCGACTGGATGCCCTGGAACTACCGGGACACGCTCCAGAAGTTGGCCGCCTCTCGGAAAAGGTGATCCCCTGCCCTCCAGCTCCACAGCCGCCAGAACAATTCAAAGATTTTTCACGCCATCCGCAAAGTCACCAAATAAAGCAGTTCGTCTGACCTACGCCAAAATGAGATGCACCAAAACGAAACAAAACTTGAAGCCCAGCGCAGGCCTCAGCAGTAGCCTGCGTAGAAACAGTTGAACGACCACTGCGAAGTACGAAGTGAACAGACCAGGCAGTATGGTTCGTTTGGCGAGTCGGCGTAAAGTCAAACCAGGTTCAAACGGTGCGACAACGAAGAAAGCGAGGTTGGAAATGAATGTGATGTGTCCACACTGCAAGAACACGTTGGCCATTTCTGATTCTGAGATTCATCATCCTAATGACCAAGCAGGGTCTTCTAGTCGAGTTCTCTGGATCGCTATGGTAGTCGTAGCAATTGGAGTCGCAGGTCCACTCGGGCTCGTCGGAGGGACCATCGTTGCGCGTGCAGGCGTTGAGGATGAAGATACACACAGTCAGATTTCAGAACTAAAGAGGCATATAGAGCAACTCACGAGCGACAACAACAGAGCCAAAGCAGCCGTGGCCCGATCACACGAAGAAGTCGATGCACTTCAAACGACGAATGGGAAGGCTGTTGGGAAATGCGAGGATGTGGCCAGGGCGCTTACCCAAGAGAAGCTTCGCGCGACTGCATTGCAGAAAGAGCTTGAACAGCTTGAAACTCAGTACTCCACACTACTGGAGCAGTCCGGGGGACTCCGCGAGGAAGGTGGCGCAACAGGAGAATCGCAAGCACAAGTGCCATCACTCGTAGGTGTTGAAACACCTCTCGGCACTATCAGCAGAGTCGGTGTAGCGTACGGTGGTGAAAACATGCGAGTGGGCAATCGAAAGGTGAGAAGCAATCACGCGTTTGTATGTTTGTGTATTAAGGCAACGCGGCGACATCCCCTAACGGACGTCACACACTGGACTTTGGTAGATGATCAAGGACGACGGTACAAATGGGTAGCCATCATGGCCGAGCATGGCACCTACTTTGGTGTGGAGCAACTTGCCGCGTATGGAAGCCCAAGAGCTCCCAAGAGAAACGGCTTTGTATACGAGATACCCTTTGGCGTCGAAACACTTGATTTCTACATTGGGGACAAGAAGGTGGGACGGGCGCTGTCGGAACAGATCAGGTATCCACGTCACCCGTAGTTGAAGGCTGTGGACAAGCCAAGCAGGATAGTTGAGGAGCATGCCATGACAACACAGTGTCCAAGTTGCAGTACGCCATTTCACACTTCGGATGCTAACCTAGGAAAGAAGGCAACATGCCTAAGGTGCAAACAGACCTTTGTGGTGATACCTTCTGTGAGCGTGGTCAGGCCGCATTCGACAAAACATGGCGAGCATCCCAAAGAGCCTGGTGAACCGCGTCACTGCCTTGAGAATCATGTTTGCTCCCAAGCAAGCGCGAGAGCAGCACGGGATGACGAGCACGAACCCATGGAGGAAAGCCAAGATGCAACATCCGCAAGTGTAGGTGCTGCAGGTTACTGCGCCGCAATTCTGTTAGTGTTCTACATGGGGTTTGCAGGTCCTGCAGCGATAGTCCTAGTTCCTATCGAGGCGATAAGTCTTATCATTAGGGCCGTGTTCTTACAAATCTTCACCCATTGGGTATGTGGATTCAAGCCACACTTCTTGCGGGCGTTTACGGTTGGCCTGATCAGCGATGCTGTGTCCATCCCAATTGGCGTCCTAATTGGCGTCCTATTTGCCGTCTTGGGTGAAAGAAACGGGTTTTCGTTCTTGGCATCGGGACTGATAGGCCTGCTCATACACATAGGCTTGTGTGCCAACATGATCAAGCATCCCGAGACAGGCTCCATCGGTTTTATCCGAGCATCACTCGTTCTTGTTCTCCAGATTCTCGTATGTTCGATAATCGGTGGAGCCATAGGCGGGTGCCATTTGCTCTTAATGTGAGGCTGATCGGAGGCTTTAAGAAAGGAGCGGCAAGATGCTACGCTATGGAGGCTATGTTGTGCTCACAGCGTTGCTTTCCGTGAGTGTTGCTGTGAATCCAGGGATCTCATTCGCGGACTCCACAGGTGATAGATACGTGCATGAGTATGGCACTGATGCCATGAAACTGATGCACAAAACAACTTACGATAATTCCGGAGTCACCGATGATACAAGCGCTGCATCCTCACTTTCCTCTGATGCAATGGCCGCTGTATCATGTACGTCCCATCATATCCTCGCAAGAAAACGAAAACAACTGCGTGACTTCTTGGACGCCAGCATGGAAAGAATATCCCAGATTCATAGACGAGAACTCTTAGAAATGACTGGGCCTAACCAACATGCCATTGCTTGGGCTGAAAACGTACTGAGCGAAGTCCAAAGAGCGGTGTACACGTTACGAACAAGACCCCTCGTTGACTCTGTGGACGTGTGGGCGCCCCGGCAGCAACTTATAGGAAGAACGAAGTTGTCCGTACATGAGTACACACGAAAGGTACCCGATCCTTGACAGACTTGCCCCGATGGAACCACCTGAGGGGTTGTGATGACCCCGGTCATTGTGATAGAATCGTATGCTGTAGTATGTGAGATTGTCGTTGGTGCTCACATATGGGAAATTCCGGCTAAGTCAGCGAGAGGGTTTCGGTGGGGCGCATGAGCCCATAGGAGCGATGAAGGAGGGGTAATGCCCTCCGAGGTGATGCCGGACATCACCCTGAGACGGGTAACGCCCGGCTCAGGCAAAGGGGCTCTCGGTAAGTGGCGGGCACCGTATAGGCAACACTGTCTGGACTTCGAGCCAGGGAGCAGTGAGCCTCACTGGGTGCCGAGTCGGAGGTATAACCATGCCGCCAAGGGGCGTATGTAGACGAGTGCTTGAACCTCGGGCTGTCTGGGAAGGTCCTCTGGGGACAAGCTGCTGCTGTCAACCGGATTCGGGAAATCCGACCGTCCGGGATGAGAGGGGGGCCCACGGAGACGTGGACTATGGTGGAATTAGGAACCCGCTCCTCGGATCGAAAGAGAGGAGATCGAAAAACTCTCCACCTACGGTTGCGCACGCCGTATTTCTACCCGACGAGGCGTATCTGGAGGATTTGACATGAGAATTCTGATTGCTGCGTCGACCATACTAGCGTTGACAACACTGACACAGGCTGAATATAGCGGCGGCAGCGGCACGACGGACGACCCGTACCAGATCGCCACGGCCGCCGACCTGATCGCCCTCGGCGAGACGCCCGGCGACTACGACAAGCACTTCATCGTGACCGCCGACATCGACCTGGAACCCAACCTCCCCGGCCGCAGAGTTTTTGACCGGGCGGTCATCGCCCCGGATGTCAACGACGCGGACGCCAGGTTCGAGGGAACCTCCTTCACCGGCGTCTTTGACGGTGATGGGCATGTCATCTCGAATGTGACGATACGAGGTAAGCACTATTTGGGCTTGTTTGGGCAATTGCGGCATTTGCCTTCGTCTGGCGACGGTGAGGTGAGGAACCTGGGAGTGGTGGCTGTCGACGTCATGGGATTGGGTGAGTGTGTCGGAGGTCTGGTGGGCGTCAATTATGGTGGTTCTATCAACACATGCTACTGCACCGGTTCGGTCGCAGGACTCGCCTTTGTCGGCGGCCTCGCGGGGACCAATGTGGAAAACGCATATATCGTCAGAAGCCACAACAGCAGCTCCATCACTGGAGACGGATTTGTCGGCGGCCTCGCTGGGGACAATTGGGGGACAATCACGACAAGCTATAACAGCGGTCCGGTCAGTGGAGATAGCTATGTCGGCGGCCTTGTTGGCATGTGTTATAGCGGGACGACCATGAGGAGCTATAACAGCGGTCCGGTCAGTGGAGATAGCTGTGTCGGCGGCCTTGTTGGCGTGTATTATGGCGGGACGATCACAGAGAGCTACAACAGTGGGGTGGTTATAGGGGGATGGCCGGCCGGAGGCATAGTGGGGGATTACAGCGCTATTCGCAGCCCAATCACCTTCAGCTTCTGGGATACGCAGACGTCGCGTCAGAACTGGAGTGGCGGAGGTACGGGGAAAACCACGGCTCAGATGCAGGACATCCAAACGTATCTCGATGCCGGGTGGGACTTCGTGGGTGAGACAGCCAATGGCTTGCACGATTTCTGGCAGATGCCGGAAGACGGGGGCTATCCGGTTTTCGCGGCGCCGTTGGAGTTGGAGGGCGCAGGCACGGCGGAAGACCCGTATCGCATTTCGAATCCTTTGGAGTTGGGGGCAATGGTGCACTACGACAGCTCGGCTCATTATCGACTCTGCGATGCTCTTGACTTTTCGGACATCGTTCTGCCTGCGGCCCCCATTCCGTCTTTTGCGGGTACATTCGATGGGAATAACTTAACGATCTCGCACTTGAGCATAACAGGTGAAGGAACTCTGGGCCTGTTCAGGTCTCTGTCGTCGAGTGCACAGATCCAGGACTTGGGCGTGCTGGATGTCAACATCATCGGTTCGGGTGACTACGTGGGCGCATTGGTCGGGAGCAATAATGGCACCGTCACACGATGTTACGGGACTGGTACCATCATAGGCCGCATGTTTGTTGGAGGCTTGGTAGGGGCTAACGGGATGACAACCTCATTCGTGGGTTCATTCGGCACTATAGCCCAATGCTACAGCATGGCTGAAGTACTTGGTGTTGATGGGGTTGGCGGCTTGGTCGGAGTGAACCAAGGCGAAATAGTCAACTGTTATACTTCTGGCTCGGTGGAATGGTGGAACACAACTGAGGCACACTCGACAGGGATGGACCGGATAGGTGCCTTGGTAGGGATCAACTACTTTCCTTCTTTTATGAACTACGTAGCCGGTTCTATCTCCAACTGCTATTCCACGAGCGATGTTTCTCCGACCGTTGCCGGGCGATGCTATCTGGTAGGAGAGAACCGGAGGGGAACAGTCACACGTTCATTCTGGGAGACCACCGACCTTAGTCAGGGCTGGCCATTCGATTCAGGAATCAATTGGCGTAAAGCCGAGATGCAGAACATCCAAACGTATCTCAACGCTGATTGGGACTTCGTGGGCGAGACAAGAAACGGCACTGAAGATATCTGGTGGATGGCAGACGGGGATGACTACCCAAGATTGTGGTGGGAACCGCTGCCAAGGCATGCTTTCAGTCCGGAACCGCGGGGTGGGGCAATAGACGTCGTGCAGCCAGTTATCCTAAGGTGGTCCTCAGGAGCGTCGGCCGTGTTTCACGATCTGTACTTTGGCGACGATCAGGATGTCGTGAGCCAAGCTACAACGGAGGACTCAAGCGTCTATCGGGGTCGACTTGCTGCAGAAACCACGAGTTATGAGCTTGGTGACTTGGAATACGGTAAGGCATATTATTGGCGGATCGACGAGATTAGTGATACGGAGCCTAACAGCGTTTGCGTGGGTAATGTGTGGAGTTTTGTCATGCGTGGTTCCTTAGTGTACGTCTCTCCGGAAGACAGAAGTACCACAACCGTTGCCACACTGCGCTGGGAGGCGGAACCGGGCGGTGAATATGCTTACGATGTGTATTTTGGAAATGACAGAGAATCCGTAAGCTCTGCGACAACTGAGAGCAAGGATATCTATCGCGTTCGTTTGCCAGCATGGACAACCAGTTATAGTCCTCCGGAAGATTTACTGCCTGGGACGACGTACTACTGGCGGATTGATGCGGTCGATGCAAGCGATCCACTGAACATCGCAAAAGGAAATGTCTGGAGCTTCACCATGGAAAGTCGAGGGAGTAGAAGATAGGCCGACCGGAGGCGTGAATAAGGCTGCTCCTCGGTAGCATTTACTAAGGTCGAGGCAAAGTAGCATCCACTCAAGGCTCCAGGTCGAGGGCTGAGCACGGTTCTTGTAAAGGTTGCTTGGTAAAATCGCTTTAGTCAGGATCTGTTGGTGGGAGAATTGGACGCTATGAAGACGTTGCTTCTGGCCTGGATTACATCCGTGTTGATTCTGCCTGCTCAGGCCAAATACGGCGGTGGCATTGGGACGGTGGACGATCCCTATCGAATCGCCACAGCCACCGATCTGATTGCGCTTGGTGAGAGTCCCGAAGACTACGACAAAGTCTTCCTTCTGGTGGCCGACATCGACCTGGACCCAAATCTCTCGGGCGGACAGACCTTCGATAAGGCAGTCATCGCAGCGGATATGGATCCAAATGACCAAGTGAATGAGTTTAGTGGGACTGCCTTCACCGGTGTGTTCGATGGTGGCGGCCACAGAATCTCCCGTCTAACCATCGAGGGTCAGAGTTATGTCGGCCTGTTTGGTCGATTAGGAGAAACAGCGGCGGTGAGAGATCTGTGTCTGGCAGATGTTAATGTAAGTGGTTCAGGCGAGTATATTGCGGGAGTAGCGGCGTGGAATGAGGGTGAAGTCAGTCATTGCTCCAGCACAGGATCGGCCGCAGGACGCTGGAGCGTCAGCGAGTTGCCGGGCCATCCGTCCGTTCTATGGCGCCGCTACAGTGGAGATTGTGTTGCTGGACTGGTAGGGTCAAACAGAGGGCAAGTCAATCATTGCTACAGCATTGTCTTTGTTAACGGACGTCGCAATATTGGGGGGCTAGTGGCCGAGAACTCGGGCAAGGTGCTATACTCCTACAGTGTGAGCGAGGTAACAGGGGGAACCGGGCATGTCGGCGGACTGATAGGAGAGAACTTGGGCGATGTGGCGAACTGTTACAGTGCGGGTGCGGTGATTGGCAGCGGTGAATCACACGGAGGGTTGATAGGTAGAAATTCGGGCGATGTAAGGTCCTGCTATAGCACTGGCGCGGTTAGTAGCGAGGTGGCCTCTTTCGTTGGTGGACTCGTAGGGGAGAACTCAGGAACTGCAGTATGCTGTTACAGCACCGGAAGCGTCAACGGTGGTGTTTCATCTTCGATCAGCGGACTTGCGGGGGCTGGAGGTTGGGTCATGCACTGCCTGTGGGACATAGAGACCTCCGGTGTGACACAGAGTGTTGATGGAGTTGGGTTGACCACAGCTGAGATGATGGATTCAGATATGCTCGGCCAAAATGGCTTTGCGAACAATCCCAACTGGGTTCTCGATAGCGGTCGGGATTATCCGCGATTGACGTGGGAAGGTACTTCAGGACAAATGATTCCTGAGCCCAACATTGACTGGTTGGAAGGGGATGGGACATCGGAGAGTCCTTATAGGATAGAGACAGCCGATCAACTGATGCTGCTTGCGAGGGCGAGTATGTTCTGGGAAAGATACTCTACCCTACAAAACGATATTGATCTGGACCCGAATCTTCCGGGCAGACAGGTCTTCGGGCGAGCACTGTTCCCCAGTTTCACAGGGGTCTTCAAGGGACGTTTTCACGTTATCTCACATTTGACGATTGAGGGCGACAGCTACCTCGGATTGTTCGGTCAGGTGGCGTCTGCAGCGGTCGTGCAAGACCTCGGTCTCATTGATGTTACGGTGACCGGTTCTGGGGACTATGTTGGGGGACTGGCGGGCCAAAACTTTGGCACTATAAGCCGCTGTCGTAGCACGGGGACTGTAAACGGGAACAACGTTATCGGCGGGCTCATAGGCCTAAGTGAAGGTGCCGTGAGTCAGTGCTACAGCGCCGGTGCTGTGCTCGGCGAGAGGTCTATTGGTGGGCTGGTAGGAAGGAATGACAATACGATCAGCGAATGCTATAGCCTTTGCATATCCAGTGGGTGGGGATCTGTTGGAGGATTGGTGGGCTGGAATAACGAAGGGAATATCGCTGTCTGTTATAGTGCTGGTGCCGTCGTAGCAAGTAGAAACCCCTGTATCCATATCGGTAGACTTGTGGGGCAAAACACCAACGGTAGCATACAGAACTGTCTGTGGGATGTGCAGAGCGTGGAGGCTTTCCAGTCAAAAGATGGATGGGATTTTGTGTTCGACGTGACAGATGGGCATGACGAGGTGTGGTGGATTCGCGAAGGTGAGTCGTACCCGGCACTTTGGTGGGAGGACTGGCCGTCACATGCGTTTAATCCACAACCGGAGGATGGTACACGCTCTCACTTCTATCTGTCTCCTGTTATTAGTTGGTATTCCGGTTTGTTGGCCAGTTTTCATGACGTCTACTTTGGCGAAGATGAGGGTTTGGTGAGCCAAGGCACTACCGGTGACTTGAGTGTCTATCGAGGGCGACTTCCTGAGGGGGCTACTTGCTATGAGCCAGGGGAACTGAAGTACCTTACAACATACTACTGGCGAATTGACGGGATCGATGAAGCTGATCCAGATCAAGTCTCCACAGGTCCTGTCTGGAGCTTCACTACGCGTGGCCCTGTCATCCCTCTCTATCCGGAAGACGGAGGGACTACCAATGTGGTTATGCTCCGTTGGGCACGAGAACCGGGGACACAGTACAACTACGATGTATACTTGGGAGATAACAAAGAATCTGTAAGCTCTGCGACAGCTGAAAGCAGAGATATCTATCGCGGCCGCTTTCCGACATGGACGACCAGCTACCAACCCGCCGAGAATTTGCGATTAGGTGTGACATATTACTGGCGGATTGATGCGCTTGAGAACGGAAATCCGCCGAACATTATAAAGGGTGGCGTTTGGGCCTTCACTGTAGGAATAGAGTGAGCGTCCGGCGAACCCGTCTTTTCAGGTGGTCTGTTCGGCGATAGTGTGCCTTGCGACAAAGGAGGTGCATTATGGCACAGCAGGCATCGAAGTCGTTGAGGAGCTATTGTCAAATGTTGTGGATGGAAAAAGTTTGAGGTCGCTTGGGCGGAGGGGGTTTGGCATTTCATCCAGGCGGCCTCACATGCCAGAGATCGCCAGGCGGTTCAGGTGTGTGCCATGGCCACAGACCGGGGCGGAGCCCCTATCTGGCTTCGGTTGGGGGGTGTTTGAAAAGCCTGGTCCCCTCGCCGAAGGCGATTTCAGTTTCCGTCCCAATGACCTCGTGAAACTCTGCATGATCAAGCGGCTTCCTTCTTGAGTCCATCGACGAATGTCACGCCCTGAATCACTTGGGGCAACAACGCCGCACCGTTGAGACGACGCCAGTGTGTCTCGGCACACCGGACCAGCTTGAAGACCATCGTCAAGCAAGCCACGTGCAGTCCGTGAAGTGACAGCAGGGCCAGCATGATGAACGAGCAGTAGTACCGGTCGAAAACGACCACGTCGTTCTCATCGAAGGTTTCCAAGTGGAAATCGGCATGTAAAAGGGACCCACGTCGGCGCCGAATTTGGACCCACCTAAGGCATACTATACACCCTTATACCACACCGTCAAACGGATCATTGCTTTGCTGGTCTGTTCTTTTTGACCGACTCGCGGAACCGGTAGCTCTCGGCGTTCATCTCGAAGATGTGGCAGTGATGCGTTAGCCGGTCCAGTAAGGCCGCCGTCATGCGTTCGCCCTGGAAAACCTGGCCCCACTCGCTGAACGGCAGGTTGCTGGTGATCAGCAGGCTGGCGCGTTCATACCGATCGGCGAGGACCTGGAACAACAGCTCGGCACCGGTCCGGCTGAAGGTGTCTTTGCGGCAAGCGTGCATGAAGAGTTCTTGTTTCGGGGGTATCGTCAGCGGTTGTCGGCGCGTCTGATGGGATCGGCGGTCTGTGGAAGAGATCGCCCGGGCGTGCCGGTGAAACCGACGTTCTGGAGAACCGCTGATGAGGAGACGACAATCGGTAGAGGTGCCGCGGACATTGGAGTTGATGCGCCGGGAGATTGGGCAATGGCGTCGGCGGCAGTCCGGTCGCAAGCGACTGCCCCGGGAGTTCTGGGTCCAGGCGGTGTCGCTGGCTCGGGAGCACGGGGTCCATCGGACCGCCCGCACCCTGGGCCTGAAGTACGACTCGCTCAAGAAGCATCTCGAGGGAGCGGCCCCGGATGCGGGGAATCCGGGCAGAGCCAAACCCGATTTCATCGAGCTTCTGCCGGGCGGGCTGACGTCCTCGTCCGCCGAATGCACGATCGAGTGGGAGGACGGCCACGGCGGGAAGATGCGGATGCACGTGAAGGGGATCGGGGTTCCCGACCTCGTCTCCTTCGCCCGCCTGTTCCGGAGTGGCCCGGCATGATCCAGGTGACCCCGCAGATGCGGATTCTGGTGGCCGTCGAGCCGGCGGATTTCCGCAAAGGGATTGACGGTCTGGCCTGTCTGTGTCGCGTGGTCCTGCACAGCGATCCATTCAGCGGCTACGTGTTCGTCTTCTGCAATCGCCGCCGTCAGGCCATCAAGATCCTGGTCTATGATGGGCAGGGATTCTGGCTGTGCCAGAAGCGGCTCTCGAAGGGACGGTTTCCCTGGTGGCCGCAGAACCCCGCCGGGACGACCCAGGCTCTGGAGGCGCACCAGCTGGGCGTCCTGCTGTCCGGTGGCGATCCGGCGGCGGCCCAAGGGGTTCCGCCCTACCCCCTATCCCTGGACCAGAGTGACTACCATCAGAAAATGTGCGAAAGATCCTTTACACTACCAATCTGGGCTACGAAAAGGCAGTACCGCCTGAGATTCTCTACCATGCTGCGGCCCGCAAGAACCTCAAGTCCATCCAGTAGCAGGGCTTATTGCGCGGCGGTCGTCGTCACGTTCACTTGCTACCAGATGCGCGGAGCGCCGAATGGATGGGACGCTGCCATGGCAAAGCTGTTGTGCTGGAGACCAAGGCCGGTCGGATGTATCGCGAAGGGTGCAAGCTCTATCTGTCGGCCAATGGTGTCTGGCTAACCGATGCTGTTTTGCCCGAATACCTGACATTCCCTTGTGACTGAGCGGGGCCAGTCAAAGGTCTGTGGCGTCAGGTTCTGGATTGCCATCGAGCCTACACTTCAGGGTAGTTCCACGGCCATATCGAAGTCGTCCGCGCTGCCGGCAGGCTTGCGAATGAAATCGATCCAGGCGCCGCACTCGCACTCGGCGTAGAAATGGTGGGCGATTCGATAGTCCACGGTGTCCAGCATGTTGCAAAGATCCTTGGTGCGAAAGCCGTTTACCTGTCTGCCGCAGTGCGGGCATTGGCATTTGTAGTCAACCCAGTCAAAGGCTCCCTCGCAAGGGTCGCCCAGACGCTGGGGTTCTCTATGAGGAAGAACCGCTGATCCATCAGTTTCTTTCCGTGCCATTGTTCTCCGTCTCCAGGATAGGCCGTGTCGCCCAAGTGCGATGCTTGGTGGCTGTTCCTCCAAATCGAGACCTCATCATACACCAAGCAGGGTGGATAGGTCAAGCGAAATGCCCTCGGCATGGCAATCGGTCCCCATCGCAATCGGACAGTATGTAGCGGCCAGTCCCCATCCTTGAGTCCTGGCCGCTGGGGTCAGGGGAGGTGCAAAATGACAGAGATGTGTGACGCCGAGAAGATTGTGGAGTGGCTAAAGGCTGAGGGCTGGAAGGAGCAGATGTCGGGGATGATTTACATCAACGGCACCCTGGGAACCAATTTGCTCAAGGGCAAAGAGGTCATCACCATACAGCAAGACTTTTATCCTGACGATGAGTTTCTCGAGCAGGAGTGGCCGGCAGATGAGCCACAGACTACCTCGCTGGCGGGCACTCAGGATTCTTCAAGGGCGGTGCAGCCCGGAGGTGTACAATGACAAGAGAAGAGGCACGATTGCTGCCGGTTGTTGAATGGGCCGGCAGTGAATTCCTGGTTGACGTCGTCGGCAGGCGGTTCACGAATGTCAACGACCCAGATGAGTTCATCGACATGCATTCGGCCCAGGGCCGCGCGATGGTGAGGCAGATGCAGGACGGAGAATGGCGAGTCTTTGCGGTTGATTCAAGCAGTGGGGATTTGACGGTGTGAGGGGTCTTGGCAACAGATATAGAAGCGCGGATGCCATTTCGAGGTGATGGGCGTGTCGGAACCTGTTCGGTTCCGATCGCCATCGCGTTTCTTCGAACAAAGCGGCTCTCGCGTTTTGGAGAGCCGCTTTCGGCTCGGAGGTGGTGCGTATGGTTACATCCAATGGTCGAGATGCCCAATTGGCGTTGCTCATGGCAGCAAGATGGCGGGACGAAATCGAGAGCGCCATCGACCGCGTCAAGAAATCCTTGAATCGTTCAGGGCTTGATTGTTGGTTTCAAAAGCAGTGGTACCGGTGCCAAGCGGTGCGGCTGAAAGGCGAGCACGAGCTCGCAAAGGAACGAGCAAAGCATCGTCAGATCGGCGAGCATGGAGGTGATGAAAATGGAAGAGAAAAGGCACAAGGCAGACGGCCCTTGGGTACTGCCCATCGTTTGGCGTGGTCCGACCCAATACTTCACGGACCTGAGATTGCGGCAGTTCAGGAACGTCAAGAATCCACACGATTGCGTGGATTTCGATAGTGACAAGGGCCGGCAGACGTGTGAGCAGGCCG
>Ga0334889_1002445_pt1 | contig 20881 bp, 20 predicted proteins | sample GraSluR1_MG_2_FD_207222 | JGI IMG/M metagenome (GOLD analysis project Ga0334889, IMG submission 207222) | Sludge microbial communities from methane-producing bioreactor in Wageningen University, Netherlands - Granular Sludge_8_08-R1 | ecosystem: Engineered > Bioreactor > Anaerobic > Unclassified... | reverse complement strand
AGAGCTACGGGGGAGGCAGAGAGATTCCTTTCCATTCTGAAGGAATACGTAAAAGCGCCGGAAATAACTAGAACGAGGCTTTATCTGGAGACCCTCGACAAGATTTTGAAGGGGAGCGAGAAGTACATAGTTCTTGACGACAGCAGTGTTCTGAAGCTCCTCGATCTGGAAGGGAGTGTTAAGAGATGAAGTACAAGTGGCTAATACCCGTTGCAGTTGTCGTTATTCTTGTACTGATACTTTTACCGAGTTTCTTCTTCATGGTAGATGAGACTGAGCATGCCGTACTACTAAGATTTGGCGAAATACGAAATGCCGTAACCGAACCGGGCCTCTACATGAAGACGCCTTTTATAGATAACGTGCGGAAGTTTGACAAGAGACTTCAGATATATGATGTGGGAGCCGAAAGAATATATACGAGGGATAAGAAGACCATTCTTATGGATACTTACGCCCTCTGGAAAATTGTAGATCCCAGAAGGTTTATAGAGACAATGAAGTCAGAACAGATAGCTCTCACCAGAATAGACGACGTTGTCTATTCACATGTGAGAAACACTTTTGGAAAGCTGGATTTCGACGACATCATTTCGGGCAGCAGAACCGATGTTCTCGATGAGATAACACGACTCTCGGCAAATGACCTGAAGGATTTCGGACTCGAAATAGTTACAGTAAGGGTTAAGAGAGCGGATCTTCCCGATGAGAACAGGAACGCAGTCTTCAACAGGATGAGATCAGAGAGGATTCAGGAGGCATCATTGATCAGAGCCGAAGGCGATAGAGAGGCGAGAAAGATAAGGGCCGAAGCGGCCAAAGAAGCCCAGATAATAATCGCCACGGCCCAGCAGGAGGCCGACATCATTATCGGAACTGGAGATGCTTCTGCTCTTACCATCTATGCCGATGCCTTCAATCAGGACCCGGAGTTCTACGAATTTCTGAGAAGGCTGGAGGTTTACGCGAACACTCTCGGAGATGGGAAGTTTATACTGGGACCTTCAATGGATTTCATCGATAAGCTTACAAGAGTGGAGTAATGAGCTGTACTACATCTATCGAAAAAAATGGTACGTTTGAAGTCAGTATCAAGCGATCGCGTTTCATTGGAAACTGCAGAAGATGCACTAGCGAGGAGGATGCGAAATCCTTCATAAGGGATGTATCTGCAGCTTTCGCTAACGCTCAGCATAATTGCTGGGCCTTCAGAGTCAGTAACGGCAGTCGGGAGACAACTAATTTCTCAGATGCCGGAGAACCCCACGGGTCAGCGGGGGCACCGATTATCGGGGCGATCGAGAAGCTTGGCCTGACGAATGTGGCAGTAGTTGTTACCAGATACTTTGGAGGTACTAAGCTTGGGATAAGAGGGCTGATAGATGCCTACGGCGGTACAGCTCTACAATGTCTGAAGGTGGGATCGATCGCTAAGTTTTGCGTTGGTTTTGAAATTCTGCTTGAGATGAGCTACAGTCAATGGAGCGATATGACGCATCTTCTGAATCCCGGCGTCGATTACACTATTGAAGGTGTAGCATACACAGATCTTGTGAAGGCGAGAGTTCTGGTTATGGAATCCAGTTTCTCAAGACTCGCCGGTTTTCTTGAAGAGCGCAGAATACAGTATTCAAAAGGTAAGCAAATAGAGCTATCACACCCGGTAGAGCAGTAGTTCTACCGGGGATTTCTTTCGAAGTAATAGTCAAGAATGTCCCTTGAAATCTCCGAGGCAAGACCCGAGCCATAACCCCCATCCTGAACAAATACCGTCACAATTACTTCCGGCTCTTCCACGGGCGCGAAACCGGTGAACCACGAATGTGTCGGTCTGGAACCCCCTTGCTCCGCAGTCCCGGTCTTACCCGCCGCCGACCACTTGAAGTCTCTGAAAGCGTTGTAGGCAGTTCCTCCATCTGCGGCACTACCTCTTTTGCTTATTACGTCACGCATAGCTTCAATTAGGAGATTCCAGCTCTCCTCATCAAGATTGATAATTGTCCTTTCGCTCTTCTGTTCAGTTCCTATGTAGGGGATAATCTCTCTACCCCTCATAGCTATCTCTCCGGTCATCCTCGCGAGTTGGAGTGGAGTTATGCTGAGAAATCCCTGCCCGATTGAAGTTAGAATAGTATCTCCGGGAAACCAGTTCTGGTCGAATCTCTGTCTCTTCCATGCGGGAGAAGGAAGCAGCCCAATCGACTCCTCCGGAAGGTCGATTCCGGTATAGTCAAATAGACCCCAATCTTTGCCGTATCTGTTCAGGCTCTCGATCTCAAGACGTAAACCGAGTTGGTAGAAGTAAACGTTGCAGGAGACGGTTATCGCCTTCGAGAGATCCGTCACTCCGTGACCGTAGAGAAACCAATCCCTGTAAATACCCTGTACCTCACCCTTACTATCTTTGTACTGAAAGCTACCCCCGCAATTAACCTGAACCGAAGGATCTATTCCCTCGGCGAGTGCGACCATTGCGATGAAGGGCTTTATTACGGAACCTGGAGTGAAGGGGCTTATAGCCCTGTTCACGAGAGGGGTTGAAGGGTCGAGGTTCATTTTCTGCCAATCGCGGTTTGATATGCCTCTGGCAAAAAGGTTGTTGTCAAAAGCTGGAACTGAAACGATAGCAAGTATCTGTCCGTCACTCTTCATTACAACCGCGGCTCCGTTAAAGCCGGTTCGTAAGATTCTCTCATATATGAATCTGCTCAGAAATGAATCTATTGTAAGTGATATGTCATCTCCTGGGGCCGGAGGTCTTTCGCTCTCCACGTTGACCACGTTACCAAGGCTGTTTACTCTGACAATCCTTTCGCCGGGTATTCCTGTAAGTAATGTGTCGTATTGCTTTTCGATTCCCATAACGGCCTGCCCGTCACTCTTGAGATACCCTATGACATGTGTCAGGCCGGCATTGTCCGCGTAGTATCTTATTATTCTCTCACTGATTGAGAGTTCGGGATAGTCTCTTAGACGTTCGGCCAGTGAGGTCGGCAGCCAGGTCTCAACGCTTCCGGACACCTCGATTCTCTTTACTAGAGAAAGAGCCATCTCTTTGTTTTCGAAAGCGTCTATTATTATTCTCTTCAGATCCTCCGGAAGGAATACCACATTCTTTCTTATTGTATATATCGGAGCGTCCCAGGCCAGAGGAACGCCATATCTATCTTCTATCATGCCTCTTGTGGAGAGCGTTCTGATTGACCTCAGACTTATGTTTTCAACCTGCTGCAGGTACTTATCGCTGTTCTTTATCTGGTAGTCATATAGTTTGAACACATAGAAGGCCAGTATCAGAAGAAAGAGCATAAAGAAGAGATCAAGCAGTCTACTCTTCAATATTCAACCTCCTGAGTATCATATATGTTATGAATGGCGAGACCAATGCCCCAAAACCTGTTCCAGCAAGGAATACCCCTGTCAAAACCATCATAACCGAAGTAAGCAGACCAAAGCTCGTGGTCCTGTATCTTTCTTGAACGGCTATTGATGAGAATACAAGAATTATGCCGAGTACGATTACCATGGTCAGGCCGGACAGGGTTACGCCGATCAACCAGCAAAGAGATAGTCCAATAACTAGCGTAAGAGAGAGGTTTCTTGTAGGTATGAAGAGCAACAATGTCAAATATGCCGGATAGAGCGGTATAACTTCTCCAATACCGAGGTCTATGTAAAGAGCTCCTATCAGCAAAAACACCCAGATCATCAATGACTCCCCAGAAAGACAAAGTAACTGCCATAGGCCGCGGGTATTTTTACGAGGTAATCTTTGCCTTGAATGCCTGCAATTTCTCCTATTAGGTCCAGCTTCATCTGTCTATAATAGTTATAACCAATAGCTGTCGAGGATAGCCTTACCAGATCTCCCGGTTCTAGATAGAAGGGATCAAATGTAGAAAACAGAAGCCTTCCCCTTTCGGAAATGACGACCCCTTCAGCAGTTGTTGAATTCTTCTCAACGATCGCCGGTAGCCTGACTCCCGGAGAGATAAGCGGCTGGACTTTTATGAAGCCGTTCTCACAGCTATACACTATTCCAAATATCGAAGAGGAAAAAACCGATGCGACCGGTGTTCCGAAGGTGGCCGTACCGTCTGTAGTCATGATCGAATAATTGCTCTTGTCAAAACTATGGAATGCAATTCTCAAGGGTAAGGGAAATGGGAATTCCCTTTGAAAGGAATCTGCATATCTGTTCATGTCTCTGGTAATTCTATAAATACTCTGGGTCTGAAAAACCGATCTGATGAAGTTTTCAACTTCCACTCGGGTCTTGAGAAGCGGCAATGTAACCGGATCGAAAAAAGAAGCGACCCTCTTATTCAATCCTGTACTGTCAGCCAGGACTATCAATACAATGAAAGTCATGAGAATGACTATCGCCAGTTCGGCGAATTTCACGATTCAAGACTCCTTATCTCAGAGCCCCTCTGGAAAGCCTCTCCAATATCGAAACTCTTTCCAGAACTATACCTGCTCCTCTTGCAACGCAAGTAAGCGGGTCATCGGCAAGAACGATGTTAATTCCAGTTTCTCTATTGAGAAGCTCCTGCATTCCGTTCAGAAGTGATCCTCCCCCGGCTATGATAATACCCTGCTGAACGATATCTGCGATAAGCTCGGGTGGAGTATTCTCGACTGTAAACTTAACTGCTTCCACTATCTTGGCAACTGGTTCTATAATCGCCTCCCTGACTTCTATTCCTGAAACTGTGATTTTTCTGGGGAGACCCGAATTAAGATCCAGACCCACCACTTCGGCATATGTGCTGTCCGACTCTTCGCTTTCTATAACATTACCTATCTCGATCTTTATTCTTTCGGCCGTTTTCTCGCCAATCAGCAGCCTGTACTTTTCCTTTATATACTGAACGACGGAGTCATCCATTTCGTCTCCTCCGACTCTTCTTGATTGGCTAAGGACAATGCTTCCAAGAGATATTACTGCGATTTCGGTAGTTCCGCCACCAATGTCTACAATCATATTCCCGGTCGGTTCTTCCACATTCAGTCCCGCTCCTATGGCGCTGGCCATTGGCTCTTCGATAAGGAAGACCTTCTTGGCTCCAGCCTCCATTCCGGCGTCAACTATTGCCTTTCTCTCAACCTCCGTGGCGCCTGACGGAACACCGATCACAATCCTCGGTTTGGCAAGCATATGTCTTCCTGCTGCTCTGCCCATAAAGTACTTCAACATGGCAAGCGCTATATCATAGTCGGCAATTACCCCATCCTTTAGCGGCCTGGTCGCCACAATACTCGCCGGAGTCTTTCCCACCATCCTTTTGGCTTCCAGACCGACTTGAAGGATCTTACCGGAGTTAGTGTCTATAGCCACAACTGAAGGTTCGTTTGTTACTACTCCCTGTCCTTTCATGTAGACGAGAGTATTCGCAGTGCCAAGATCAATTCCCATATCGTGTCTCAAGAACATTTGCAGGCCTCCTGTAGTGAGCGTCTTTTATTTACATTCTACCATCTGAGAGAGCGTAGAAGGATTAGCATTGTTCTAAACTTAACCCTGCAATATGTAGAGATTTGTGCATGCCGCAGTTTGACTATTATTTGCATGAAGTGATAGAATTCTCAGGGCCGTTATCAAATGCATTTTGATAAATGGACGAATTAGATTGACTCTGGATTATCGGAAGGCCTGAAGACAAATCATTGTATTATATTAATAGAAACTAAGGGCACGAGTTGTGTGGAGGTGTAAGGATTATGGAAGACCGGGAGCTTAGAACCTTGAATCATCTGCTTTTTATGGAACACTACACCGGTGGAAATGCCGGTCTCTTTATGAAGATGAAAAAACTGCTCTACTCATATCAGAGTCCGTACCAGAGAATAGATATATTTGAGCACCCGGAATTCGGGATGGTTCTGGTCCTGGATGGAATCACGATGTTTACTGAAGCCGACGAGTTTATGTATCACGAAATGCTTGTGCATATTCCCCTCTTTACGCACCCAAATCCCAAAAGGGCTCTAATAATAGGTGGAGGAGACGGAGGAAGCCTGCGAGAAGTACTGAAACACTCGTCGGTGGAAGAAGCCGTTCTATGCGAAGTAGATCCTTATGTTATAGAAGCTGCCAAGAAGTATTTGAAAGATATGTCGATTGAACTCGATAACCCCAAGACCACTATAGTAAATGAAAACGGGGCCGACTTCGTAAAGAAGCACAGAGATTACTTTGATATCATAGTGGTCGACTCAACCGACCCGACTGCCGGAGAAGGCGGACATCTCTTCACAAAGGAATTTTATGTCAACTGCTACTCCGCTCTCAGGGAGGATGGAGTTTTCTGTGCCGAAACGGAGGACCCCTTCTATGACAAAGGCTGGGTAGCGATAGCTTATAACAGGATCTCTTCGGTCTTTCCTGTAGCGAAGATGTATACAAGCTTTATGACCACCTATCCTTCCGGAATGTGGACGTATACTCTTGGTTCAAAAATCATGGACCCGGTAGACGACTTCGATGCTAACAGAGTCTATGAATTCAATGCGCCTTTGAGATACTATAACGCAGAAATCCATACGGCATCTTTCGCTCTTCCTACTTTCCTGAGGGAGTTGACGGGACAGTTCTAAAACTTCTGGAGGGGAGTATATCTCCCCTCTTTCTCACTTAAATGATTCCGTTTCAGGGCTTCCGGGGTAATGGTTCGAGCAACCAAATCTTTCTTTCATCTTACGGTTAAACTCGCCAAACAAATCCCATGTTAGAATTCTCTTTGATCGGCAGGAGGGAAACCTTATGTATAACAGAGAACTTATCAGAAACATATCCATCATCGCCCACATAGATCACGGGAAGACAACGCTAGTCGACCGCTTTCTGGATATTACGGGCTCCGTAGAACACAGGAGAATGAAGGAACAGTTTATGGATTCTATGGACATCGAGAGAGAAAGAGGAATCACAATAAAGTCCAAGCCCGTGAAGTTGAACTACAGAGGCAATGATGGTATTACTTATGAGATAAACATTATCGACACTCCAGGCCATGTAGACTTTAACTATGAAGTATCGAGAAGCCTCGCCGCGTGTGAAGGAGCGATTCTTCTTGTCGATGCCTCCCAGGGTGTGGAAGCGCAGACAGTCGGTAATACATACCTCGCAATAGAGAATGATCTAGAGCTTATACCCGTTCTGAACAAGATAGACATACCGAACGCGAATATCGAAGAGACACTGGCCGAGATAGTCGATCTCATCGGTTATGGAAAGGATCACTGCCTTCTCGCCAGCGCAAAGACGGGAGAGGGGGTCAAGGAGTTACTTGAGAGCGTTATAAGCAAGGTTCCATGTCCTTCAGGTAGTCTTGAAGCCTCTCTGAAAGCGCTTATCTTTGACGCGATATATGACAAATACAGGGGCGTTGTAGTTCATGTGAGAATCTTTGACGGCTCGGTAAAGGCCGGAGATAAGATAATGATGATGTCATCAAAGGAAGTTTTCGAGGTTATCGAAGTCGGGTACTTTCTCCCCCAGATGACATCGACAAAAGTTCTGAATGCCGGAGAAGTCGGATACATAATCGCTGTAATAAAGGAAGTGACAAGCGCAAAAATCGGAGATACGATAACCAGCGCTTCTAACCCGATATCCAAACCTCTTCCCGGCTACAAAGAGGCGAAGCCCATGGTATATGCTGGCATGTTTCCGGGTATGCCAGAATACTATGACGAGCTGAGAAAGGCTCTGGATAAGTTCAAGCTGAACGATGCCGCACTCGACTTTCAACCGGAAAACTCACCTGCTCTTGGTTTTGGATTCAGAGTTGGTTTTCTCGGATTGCTTCACATGGACGTTGTCAGAGAACGTCTTGAAAGAGAGTTCGATATCACCTGTATCCTCACAGCTCCCAACGTCGTCTACAGAATTACAGAGAGCAACGGATCTGTCCTGGAGATAACTAATCCTGCTAGCTTTCCAGAACCCGGCGAATTTGCCAGAGTCGAGGAACCTTTCGTTGAACTGTCCATAATAACTCCTTCCGAGTATATGGGGAATTTAATCGGCTTTGTAACTACAGAGAAGCGAGGAGAGTTCAAGGCAGTAGAAAATGCCGGTAAGAACCGGGTAGTTATGAAGTTTGTCGCACCTCTTTCGGAGATAATGTTTGATTTCTTTGACAGGATGAAGGCTCTTTCAAGAGGCTATGCTTCAATGGACTACGACATAATCGGTTACAGAGAATCTAATCTTGTGAAAGTAACTATACTGGTAAACAGGGAGACTGTTGATTCGCTTTCATTTATAACCCATGTCGACAAGGAGTACTCTACTGCCAAGAAGGTTGTGGATAAGTTGAGCGAACTCATACCCCAACACCAATTTCAGATACCGATTCAGGCAAAATCTCGAGGCCGGATAATCGCTAGAAGCGACATAAAGGCCTTACGAAAAGATGTTCTGGCAAAATGCTACGGTGGTGACGTAACCAGAAAGATGAAGCTCCTGGAGAAACAGAAAGAAGGAAAGAAGAGGATGAGAGAGATCGGTCAGGTCACGATACCTCAGAACGCCTTTCTTGCCATTCTCAGAATTGGTGAAGAAGAGAAGTGAGGGGTGGTTTTTGTGTTCAAGATCGGAGCGCACATGTCAACGTCCAGAGGATTCGATAAGGTACCCTCAGACACGGTTAAGATTGGGGGAAACACCTTTCAGATCTTTCCGCACAGTCCGAGAATGTGGAGAGCCTCTCTTCCAACAGAGACACAATCAGAGAGTTTTAAGAGCGAGATGGTCAAACACTCTCTGGACTTTCAATCCTGTATGGTCCATTCTGGGTACCTAATAAACCTGGCCTCTCCCAATGAAGAGGTATGGGAAAAATCTGTGGAGCTTCTATCAATTGAGATGAAGATCACTGCTTCTCTTGGACTAAAATATCTAAACTTTCATCCAGGTAGTCATCTTGGAGAGGGCGTTCAGTACGGTATAGACAAAATACTGAGAGGAATAGAGATAGTTCTGTTAGAAAACCAGGACAATGAAGTCGAACTGCTGCTGGAGAACGTTGCGGCAAAGGGAAATCACATAGGCAGCAGATTTTCCGAACTGGCGACTATTATCGGGAAGTCCGTTCAGCCGGAGAGAATCGGTATAACATATGACACATGCCACGGCTTCGATTCGGGATATGACATACGTACTTCCGATGGCATATCCAGGTTGATCGATGAGATAGACAAAAGCGTGGGTTATGGAAAACTCAAAATGATACATCTTAACGATAGCAAATATCCTCTAGGAGCCGGAAAAGACAGGCATGAGATTCTTGGGAAGGGATATATAGGTTCAGATGAAGGCTTCATGGAGTTCGTTTCCAACGGCAGAATTAGGGAAAAACCCTGGCTTCTAGAAACCCCTGGAAACGACGCCGAACATTCTGAAGAAATCAAGTATATAGTTGAGCTTATGAATAAATCAGGGGGCAGTTTTCCGTCATGAAGAAGAAGTATGTTGTAGTTACAGGAGGAGTTCTGAGCGGTATAGGTAAGGGGATTCTATCGGCGTCTGTTGCAAGAGTTATGAAGGAATGCGGAGTAGAGGTAAATACTCTCAAGATTGATCCGTATTTGAATATAGACGCGGGTACAATGAATCCCAATCAGCACGGTGAGGTCTTTGTAACCGAGGATGGTTATGAAGCGGATCTCGATCTGGGCCATTACGAAAGATTTTTAGGTCAGAATATGAGGCGGGAGAACAACATGACCGCCGGTCAGATATTCAAGTCGGTTATCGACAAAGAGAGAGAAGGTAGCTTTTTGGGAGCAACAGTACAAATGGTTCCCCACGTTACCGAAGAGATTAAGAGCAGAATAAGAAAAATTCCTGGCCAGTTGATAATGATAGAGATCGGCGGTACAGTCGGAGACATAGAGGGAGAGATCTTTCTCGAAGCTGTAAGAGAGCTTTGGGTAGAAGAGGGTTCCGAAAACTTTCTCTTTCTGCATGTCACGTATGTACCATATCTGCGCGTAACCAACGAATTTAAGACTAAGCCAACGCAGCAATCTGTCCAGCTTCTTCGCAGGATCGGTATTCAGCCTCAGATGATAGCAGTCAGATCTGAATTGCCTGTCGAAGAGAATGAGTTGCGAAAGATAGCGCTGTTTGGTGGCGTCAATAGAGAAATGGTCTTCAACTTTCCCGATTCGAAGAATGTATACGACGTACCCTCGATAGTCTATTCTTACGGAATCCATATAAGGATAGCGGAAAAGCTGAATCTGGATATCGTCGAGAGTTTCCAGTGGGATTATCCTAAAGTCTTTTCCTCTTCGAAGATCGCTATCGTGGGTAAGTATCTTGGTACTGACGATGCCTACAAGAGCATTACGGAGAGCATCTGTCTCTGCGGGGCGAACAAACCTGAGATAATCGATTCTCAAAGTTTTGAAGATATGACTCAAGAGCAGATCGAAATGGCACTCTCCTGCTATGACGGAATAATCATACCCGGAGGATTCGGTAAGAGAGGTATAGAGGGCAAAATCTCAGTCATAAAATACGCGCGAGAACATAACGTTCCGCTTCTCGGTATCTGTCTCGGTATGCAGCTTATAGTGATCGAGTTTGCCAGAAACGTTCGTGGAATGGCCGGGGCAAACTCCTCGGAATTCGATTCCTCCACTGCCTACCCGGTTATAGATTTAATGGAAGAGCAGAAGAAAGTAATGAACCTCGGTGGCACAATGCGTCTTGGCGCACAGAAAACACCGGTGGAAGAGAAAACACTCCTTATGGAGGCCTACGGCGAAGCTGTAACCTTTGAAAGGCACAGACATAGATACGAAGTGAATCATGAGGAGTTTGGAGATCTATTTTGTACTCCTGACAATCCTTCTACGGATAAACTGACGGTCTCTTCAATGGCGGATTTCGTTGAAGCAGTAGAGATTTCCGATAGAGACTTCTTTCTCGGAATACAGTATCATCCGGAGTTTAAATCTAAAGTCGGCGCTCCGGCTCCACTCTTCAGTCTCTTTGTGAAAAAAGTAATGGAGAGAAAGAGAAGTAAGCAGTGAAAATGATTCTAGGTAGCGGCAGAACGATCGATCTCTCGGAATCTTCAATCATGGGAATAGTGAATGTTACACCCGATTCCTTTTTCCCGGGCAGCCGCGTTAGCGATCAACCCGGCGCTATTGAAAAAGCTCTGGAGATGTTAGATGACGGAGCCGTTATCGTTGATATTGGCGGAGAATCTTCCAGGCCGGGAGCTCTGGAGATCGATTGGAAAGAAGAAGTGAATAGAGTGATTCCAGTAGTACGCGGCATCAGAGAGCAAAGACCCGAAGCTGTTATCTCTGTAGATACTCGTAACTGGCAGACCGCAGAGCTCTCTCTGGAAGCCGGTGCAGACATAATAAACGACATAACCGGATTGCGAGATCCGGAAATGGCCGCCGTAGTAGCTTCATTTGAAGCCGGAGCAGTATTAATGCATATGAGAGGAACCCCCGAAACTATGAGAGAGCTTACGGATTATCGTAACGTTGTCGAGCAAGTTCGTGAGTCACTGGTCGCAGCGGCTGACAGGGCCATACGATTTGGGATAAATGAAGAGAGAATAATTCTCGACCCGGGTATCGGGTTTGCAAAGAATGCCGAACAGAGCATCGAATTACTTAGGGAGATAAGTGTTCTTAAGGAAACAGGCTTCCCTCTCCTGGTCGGGCATTCTAGAAAGAGTTTCATAGGACATGTCTCAGGACTCCCGGTTGAAAAGAGGCTGGAAGAGACGCTGGCCATTTCGTCTTTTCTCTATCTGAAAGGTGTGGATATCCTGAGAGTGCATGATGTTAGCGAGCATAGACGTATCTTTGATATACTCAAAGTACTTTGCAAGCCAACTTCTAAATAAATGGGAGGGAAAGATTTGTCCTATAGCAGGCGTTCTAAAAAGTACTGGAAGGAGACCTGGCAGGCTTATCTTTTTCTATTACCCTCGATGATCATACTGGGGGTATTTGTTTTCTGGCCTATTGGATTTTCTCTAGTTTTGAGTTTTTTCAAGTGGGACTATACTTCCACCGCGCGTTACTTCATAGGTTTTGATAACTATAAAGAGCTATTCAGGCTGTCATATCCAGTTGAGTTGAGTTTCTTGAGCTCTCTTTTGAACACGGCCGTATATGCCATATCTGCTCTGGTCATTGTGCAGGTATTCTATTACTTTGTTTGCCTGTTCAGCAAGTACGACAAACCCGAGAAGAGACATTCACTGTTGTACGGTGTCTTCCTGGCCTTGTGGATAGGGTACATTTTCTTGAGAAATCTCTCCACTGAACTCAATACAGCAGGTCTGCTGGCCGGAGCAGGTTTGGCAGCGTTCGGGATCTTTGCTTTCTTGAAGCGAAAGGGGTCTATACAGCATCAAAAGCTGAAATCCAGTCAATGGTTTACGATTATTCTCTTTATCGGAGTTTATTATCTATTTGCAGATGTACTTATCAATCAGAGTGCAGATTTCGTAAGGTACTTTACTCTCGCCAAAGAAAGTTCTGACTTTCTGAAGTCTATCTATAATACGGTCTACTACGTCGCGATTTCGGTTCCGACTCAAATAGTGTTGGCCCTGATAATCGCCATACTTCTAAACAGGAATATCAGGTTCAGATCTTTTTTTAGAACGGCCTATTTCATACCTTTCGTTACCTCGGTTGTTGCTGTTTCTCTTGTATGGCAGTGGATGTTCAATGATCAGTTCGGGTTACTGAATTACATGCTTTCATGGTTCAATATTCCAAAGATTGCCTGGCTGAAAGAGGAGGCCTGGACTATACCGACAATCGCACTGGTATCTGTGTGGCAGCACGTAGGATATACATCGGTTATCTTCCTTGCCGGTCTCCAGAATATCGACAGGTCCTACTATGAAGCCGCCGACGTCGATGGGGCCAGTCCATGGCAGAAGTTCAAGTTCATAACCTGGCCACTTCTTTCGGGAACGACTTTCTTCATAATGATAATAACGATGATAGGTTCATTCAAGATATTCTCGCAGATATTCATACTCTATCAGGGCTTACCCGGACCGGTAAACAAAAGCGGTCTCACTCTTGTGTATTATGTCTTCGACGCCTTCTACAATCAGCAGAGAATGGGTGTTGCCAGCGCCGCGGCCTATATTCTCTTCATGATTATACTTCTTCTCACAATGGTCCAGCTGTATGTCGGGAAGAAGCGCGTCCACTATGAAGGTTGAGGTGATTGTGATGTCGAATTCTTCATCAAAAGTCATCTCAAAGATATTTGTATACGTACTCGTTATTGGGGGAGCGTTCCTCATGTTGATACCGTTTGCCTGGATGGTCGCGACTTCTTTCAAAGCTCCAAGTGAAGTCTCTTCGTGGCCTCCGGTATGGACGACAAAAAACGCGGCCAGTTCTTTCCAGTTCAAGACGCAGATACGTCAGAAGAGTCTTACTGCGTCTGTCGATCTCTCGACACTGAGTCTAAGCGAGTTCCGGAATTTTGCAGCCCTTATTGGCGAATCGGTAAGTTACGATACAATAATAGTGAATCTTAATGATGACCATATACGACGTGGTGAAATAGAGATACAGCTGCTTTCAAGGGATGGCTCTCCAGCGCGTTATGCTGTCGAAATAGACGAGGCTCGCTTTCAAGGATTAATCGAAAAATACGAGGCGCTTGTGGAGAATCTTCCCGCCGCTTATGAGAAGGAACTCAAGGGCCTGCCGGTTGAAGACGTGGGGAGATTTTTGGACCGTTTCTTCACAGTCGCTGTCTATAATGACAATGGATTCATAAGACGCGTCACGCTTGTCACCACTCTTAAGATGCAGTATAACACCCTTATAGAAAGGCTAAAGCAGGGTATAGAGAATTCTCTGAAAGAACTTCCGGTTGACTCCGAACTCACGAAGGAGTTGAAGAAGCGACTTGTCGAGAACTCTCTTGAGCTACTGGCGGGACCGGTCGCAGGGTTCGAAAAAACTGTTATTGAGCTGGATTCGTACAGAACTGGAGCCACAGGCGTAACGAGCCTTGAGGAAATCGAGAAACTGGTTTCGAATCTGGTCGTGGATCTCTCCAGGATGGAAGAGGTTTCAAAAAGCATAATGAAACTTGCAGCGGAAGCGATTGAATCCGATTCGAAATTGGCGCTTCCTGCTAGACAGCTCGAGAGAGCTCTCGAGGCGGCAGGAACTGGTCTAAAGCAGTGGGCAGATCTTCTGGGCTTCTATGCAAAGCTTAGAAGGTTCTACGAAGATTCACAGACTCTCTCTCTTGCAAGCGCATCGATTGTTGGGAGGATAAGAACAGACAGAGAGGTTCATGAGCTTGTTGTCTCGTCGCTAGATACTCTAAATGCCGGCAAAGACATCAAAGACCATCTGGCTTCAACGTTGTCACCGTCAAACATCCGAAATGCTGTCACTATTCTGATAAACTATCTTGACAGGGACTTCAACAGAAGTCTTGGTCCTTACTACGTGAACACTCAGGTAGTTCTGGAAACGCTAAACGATGCGATGAACTTCATCAGGACCTCTCTGATTGTGGCAGGTGACCGCAGTCTGGACCAGAGAGTCAGAAGTTCGATGTCCGCCGAAACCTCTTACGAAGCTATAAAGTCCTTGATAAGGGATGTCGCTTCCGCAAGCGGTCAGACTATAACTGTCGGCAGTATCCTTGCTTCTCTTGATAGGCACGCTAGAAATGTTGATTCAGATGTTTTCGCGGGATTCATAAGGAGAAGGTGGGAAGAAACAAGTGTTGTTGGAGCTTTCTCCAGAATGCATTCAGACATATTCACAGAGCTTGATCTCTCAATCAAACCTGCTGAAGTAGAGAAGGTATACTTTAGAGGTCTGACATCTCCCTCGGGAGCAAAGTCATTCGAAATAAAGCTTCGGGGAATTTCGGCTGTCTGGCTAAAAGACGACATGGCCGCCGGTAAGGCTAATTTCAATCTGTCTGAAACCTTCAAGAACTTCTTTCAGAACTACATTACTGCATGGAACGCGGCGCCATTCGGTACGTACTACTTCAACACGGTCTTTGTGGCTATTGTGACCACTTTCCTGGAGATAATCTTTGCTGCGATGGCCGCCTTTGCCTTTGCAAAGCTCGAGTTCTTCGGTAAAAACCTTATATTCACCTTGTTTCTAGCCACTATGATGGTGCCCGGTGAAGTCCTCCTGGTGCCGAATTTCGTAACGCTAACGGCTCTGGGCTGGATAGACACCTATTACGCATTGATAGTGCCGTGGGTGGTGAGCGTCTTCGCCATATTCCTTATGAGGCAGCACTTCATGACGATTCCGAACGAGTTGTATGACGCTGCCATGATAGATGGACTCACCAAGTGGAGATTTCTATGGACTATCATGGTGCCGCTTGCAAAGCCTGCGGTGATAACCGGTGCCCTGCTGAAGTTTGTTGGTAGCTGGAACTCCTTCCTATGGGTGCTGATAGTGACGAAGAGTCCTGAGATAAGAACATTGCCGGTAGGATTGCAGAACTTCAGTTCTGCCGCCGGTAGCGATTATCACCTCTTGATGGCCGCTGCGACTTTTTCGGTTATACCTGTAATAGCTCTGTTCTTGCTTACGCAGAAGTACTTTATAGCAGGTATCGCGAGGAGTGGTCTGAAATAAGCAGAAGGAAAGAGAAGAACAGTTTTCCTCTGGGAATGTTCATATTCCTTGCTCTTCTCTTTTCTCTATTGCTTATTACGAACTACAACGCGATAACCAGACTCGGCCAGGCAAGGCAGAGACTGGAGAGACTCGAGAGTGAACACGAAGAGCTGGAGAGAAGGATAAAGATAAGAGAAGCCGAACTTGACATGCTTAGGAGATTGCTAGAAGACGCCATTCCCGGAGGTAATAGATGAGATTCGCAGTCACAACATCGTATAAACCTTCTAAAGAAGAGATTCACAAGGCCAGAAGACTCGCAGATGAGATGGAAGTGGAATACGTATCAAGAAGTAGACTGAAGCAATACGAGAAAGATCATGAGCTCGATTTCTACTATGTATTCGATAAGAACGGCCAGCTGGTAATAAGAAGCGGAGATTCTGTCTTCTTCTTTCATCCGGGAATGTCAAAAGTCAGGCTCAAAAACATCAAGCTTCAGGATTCAGATTACCTGATAAACAGCATGGGCCTTACTGGAAGAGAAACGGTCCTCGATACGACACTTGGTTTGGGCAATGAGGCGCTCTTAATTGCCAATTTTCTTCCGGAAGGAAGAGTAATCGGACTTGAAGCCTCCGAACACATCTTCAGGATTGTCTCTCACGGGTTAGAATACTATCCCTACAGTGATGATTGGATAAAAGAGGCAGCCTCCAGAGTCGAGGTCTATAATGTAGACCTACGAGAGTTCGTCAGGACTTGTTCCAATGACTCTTATGATATAGTCTACTGCGACCCGATGTTCGACACTCCTCAATATAGATCGCATTCAATAAATCCCCTCAGGGCTTTCGCGAGTTATGAAAGGATAAACCGGGAAGATGTATCCGAAATGCTGAGAGTGTCATCAAAGAGGTTAATACTAAAGAGTCGAACCAGAGACACTCTTTTCCAAGAGCTGGATCTGAAATTCGACAGGCTCTGGGGTAGCAAAAAGAGTGGAGTCCTTTACGGTGTGATCGAGAAGAAATGATCCCGATAGTCCTTGGTGCTACGGCTGTTGGAAAGACCGGGCTTCTTCTGGCCCTTTCGGAGAGAATTCCGATTGAAGTAGTCTCGCTCGACTCCAGACAGATATACAGGCATATGGATATCGGTACTGCTAAGCCAACCGAGATAGAAAGACGCTTGCTGAAGCACTGGATGATAGATGTAAGGAATCCGGACGAGAGTTTCGATGCAAAACAATATAGAGAAATGGCAATGTCCTCAGTCGAAAAGATTATCAGTGGCGGAAAGATACCGGTTATTGCCGGGGGAACGGGTCTCTACGCGGAGGTCCTCCTGAAAGGGCTGGCGTCAGTTCCAGAAAGTGATGCTGCGGTCAGAAATGCGCTGTCACAGATTGAAGAAGATAGACCGGGAACTCTCAGGAAACTACTTAGAAGATTTGATTACGAGGCCTTTTGCAGAATTCATGAGAACGATATCAAAAGAACTACAAGATATCTTGAAGTCTTCTTTCTTACGGGGCTTCCTTTAAGCCTTATTCAGAAAGAGAAGGAAGTTTCTAGAGATTATGGAATCATAGTTCTCAAGAGGTCCAGGAGTGAACTGCACAAGAGGATCGAGATTCGAGCCGGGGAGATGCTTAAAACCGGCCTTGTAGAAGAGACTGAGTCGCTCCTGACCCTTGGATATACGTCGGACCTAAATGCGTTAAAGACAATAGGCTACGCAGAAGTGGTACAATATATTTGGGGTTCAATTATGCTTGAACGCGCGCTTGAACTAATCATACGCAACACGCGAAGATATGCCCGTCGTCAGGAAATCTGGTTCAGGCGTTATCAAGGTGCTTTTGGGATTGATCTATCTGATTTGACTGAAACCGATTCTGTCAGAGCGCTAGAAAATACAATTCTCTCAGTTTGGGGGGGTAATTATGGCTGAAAAATTCAATCTGCAAGACCGATTTTTGAATTTGCTAAGGGTAAACAAAATCGAGGTTAAGATGTATCTGGAAGGGGGATTCCAGACAAAGGGAATGGTGAAGTCGTTTGACAATTTTACAGTTCTTCTTGAGGACGGACAGGAACAGACGCTAGTTTACAAGCACGCTATAAAAATGATGGTACCTCAGAAGTATGTAAGATTGACAAACACCACTGGCAAGAAGGAGGATTGAAAAGAGCATAGATACACTGCTTATCGCTGTTTTTTCTTCGAATGAACAGAATATTAAACTTGAGATACTGGGCGAGCTTGAGGAGCTCGCCCGAACTGCAGGCTACAATATTGTTGAGACGGTTGTTCAGAATCTGGATTTCCCAGACCCCCGGCATTATTTGGGCAAAGGCAAAGTCGATTTTGCCAGGAGAACTCTAGAAGCATTCGACGCGAAGCTCGTTATTACTCGCCACGAACTTTCTCCCTCCCAAATCTTCAATCTTGAGAAGCTTCTCGGTACAGAAGTTATCGATAGAACTCAGCTGATACTGGAAATCTTTGCTGAGCATGCTGCTACGAAAGAGGGGAAACTCGAAGTCGAACTTGCCAGTCTTAAGTATCAGTTGCCCAGATTAAAGGGGCTGGGTAAGATGCTTTCTCAGACAGGCGGAGGTATAGGTACGAGAGGCCCAGGCGAGAAGAAACTCGAGATTGATAGGAGACTTGCCCAGAGGAGGATCGCCCGGCTTCGAAAGGAAATCGAAGATCTCGAGAGAAAGCGCGAGGTTTCTAGAAAGAAGAGGATTGATTCATCAATTCCGCTTGTATCTTTTGTTGGTTATACCAACGCAGGAAAGTCGTCTCTGGTTTCTATTGTGAGTAACGAAGAGCTCCTGGTTGAAGACAAGTTGTTTGCAACTCTTGATACAAGAATTCGAAAGATGAGACTGCCTTCTGGTATGAGCGCTCTTGTCTCCGATACGGTCGGGTTTATAAGAGAATTGCCTCATCATCTTATGGAGAGTTTCAGAACTACTCTTGATGAGGTGAAGTACTCGGACTTGATTGTTATAGTCTCCGATGCTTCCGACATGGCCATTGAAAGCAAGTACTCCGTTGTGAAGGCAACTCTTGAAAGGATAGAAGCGTCGAATATAAGAACAATTCATATCTTGAACAAGATAGACAAGTGTACAAATGAAAGGCTTAACTGGCTTGAGGGAAGTTTCCCGGATGCCCTTTTAGTAAGCGCAATTGGCAAGTACAACATTGACGGGCTTCTATCTGGTATTGAGAGAGCTATAGGTGCCGACAGAATCAGGAGAACTCTGAAATTTAGACCATTTGAGCTGGCGAGCTTCATGAAGTACAGGGACTCGCTTGAGATTCTCTCAGAGAAGTATGGAGATGATTTTGTAGAGATAGAGTGCATATCTTCTGAAGAGACTTTTGAAAAGTTGATTTCTTCTATTTGCGAGGAGGAAAGGTAATCATGAAGAGACTCTTGGCAACTCTGATTTTTGCCCTTATAGTCGGTCTGTATTTGGCTTCAACACTGGCATTCCCGCTTAAGAGGACTCCCGAGCTTACGGGTTATTTTGGAGAGTACAGAGGCAACTCCAGAAACATAAACTATCCCGAGCACTTTCATATGGGTCTAGACTATTCAACAGGTAGTGCGGTCGGGCTTGACGTACTTTCCCCGGAAGATTCGTATGTGAACATTATCTACCTTAATCACCCAATATACGGTATAGGAATGGTCTTAACACTACCCGGAGTGACTAACATACTTACAAACGAGAAGGGAATAAACATTGTCTATGCCCATCTCAATGAACTGGGAGACACATCTTCGCTTTCCGGCAGGAAACTGAATGATCTATACTATCAGCTGTCAGCTGAATTTGGAGATCAATACGTTGAAGTCTCTTTTGATCCAAGGGAGATTCCCTTCAAGCGTAACGATGTGGTTTCAAAATCGGGAAACACGGGTAACGTTCCGCCACATCTGCATCTAGAAGTCAGAGATAATAGAATGGAGACTATAATCAACCCGGGTTACTACTTTGATACCGGTAGACCCTCCTCCGTCGTGGAGATTTTAGAGATCAGAGTCGGCGGAAAAACGTATAGCTTCTCTCAGGAGAAGTTTACCGTAGAGATGACCCCTTCAACTCCTATCGATGTTCGCGCCAGAGTGCAGTTGCGCCACGCGGTAAGCCCCAGAGCCATAGAGTTATATGTTGAAAACAGTCTTGTCTACCAGATAGACTTCGCTTACTTTCTCGAAAGTGAGGCAAATAGAGTATATGAAATCTACTCTTCTCCCTCAACCGAAGTAGACTACTGGTTCAACCTCCGTTCCAGCCAGTCACTCAGTTTGCTACCTGTAAACATCTGGAATGACATAGACTGGACCTATCCCAGAGATGCGAGAGTAGTCGTTCGAGATCACTGGGGTAATGAGGCCTCAAAAGACTTCAAAATCGTTATGAGGAGGTAGTAAGGATGTTCTTCAAAAAGAAGGAGAGAGATATATCCAAAAATCCCTTTTACGATAGCGGCAGCACGGTGATAGTTCACTTTCAGTGTAGCAAGTGTGGAGAGAAATTTCGGAGCCATCTCAGGAAGTATTATGACATAAGTGTGAACTATGGCAAGGGAAAAGGGGCTTATAGATTGGATAAAGAATTCATAGGAAGCGACTGTCAGAGCAGAATTCAGATCTATGCCGACTTTAACAGATCCTTTAAGCCGTTGTCGTTTGAGGTAATTGGTGGTAAATTCTTATCCAGAGAAGAGTATGAAGAATAGATTCAGTAGAGGAGGCAGTTAGGTCAAATACCCCACGGCTAAAGCCAGGGGCTTGTAAAAGCTCTATTTGACTAGCCTGAGTGCTTCGAGCACTACGTTATCGGCAAATGTATAGGCACCGTAGGATGCGTTCCCAAGTCTTATGCTCTGCGGTTGGTGGTTAAACAGTCCTGATGGGTAGGGACAGTGCTGCTAACGAGAAACTGTCGAATAACATTGGCGATGGGAAGATTACTCCGTAAGGAGGTAGGCTACATGCTAGTCTACGTTATTAGTAAACACGGGAAACCACTGATGCCGTGTAAACCACAGAAAGCACGAAGACTATTGAAAGAACAGAAGGCAAAAGTAGTAAAAAGAACACCGTTTACTATTCAACTGTTGTACGGTTCCTCTGGATACAAACAAGATGTGATTCTCGGTGTAGACGCCGGAAGCAAGACAATAGGAGTATCGGCCTCAACTGAGAACA
>Ga0334889_1002444_pt1 | contig 20890 bp, 19 predicted proteins | sample GraSluR1_MG_2_FD_207222 | JGI IMG/M metagenome (GOLD analysis project Ga0334889, IMG submission 207222) | Sludge microbial communities from methane-producing bioreactor in Wageningen University, Netherlands - Granular Sludge_8_08-R1 | ecosystem: Engineered > Bioreactor > Anaerobic > Unclassified... | reverse complement strand
GGCAAAGGCGGAGATTTGTCCCAAGTGCGGGGTGCGGCAGCATCCACTGCCCGGCATGTTTTCCGGCACAGCACCCAATGGCAAGAACAAGCTGGCAGCTGCGCTCTTTGCCATTTTCCTGGGCGGCTTTGGTATCCACAAGTTCTACCTGGGTCGTATCGGCTGGGGCTTGGTTTACCTCTGCCTGTGCTGGACCTTTATTCCCTCTCTTTTGGGATTTATCGAAGGCATCATCTATCTGACCATGAGCGATGAGTCTTTTGTTCGTAAATACGGTCAGCTGTAGAAAGAGACATGAAGGGTGGCGGAGCTATGGATGGCATGGTGCGGATAGATAGATTGGACTCTGCCGAGGGTGGCGCGGCGGCACAGCGCCTCTGCAGTCGCTTGAGTGACGAGGCAGCCGACTGCCAGGGCACGGTGCGTGATATCCTGGCGCAGGTGCGCCAGGAGGGCGATGCGGCACTGTTGGACTACTGCCGCCGTTTTGACGCGCCCAGCATGGAGCTGGGAGACTTACAGGTGAGTACGGCGGAATTTGCCGAGGCAGAAGGCCAGGTCGACAGCGGTCTGCGGGCAAGTATTACCTTTGCTGCCGAGCGTATCCGCAGCTTTCACGAGCGGGAACTACCCGATTCCTGGATGCTCACCCGGGAGGAGGGGATTATCACCGGACGACTGGTGCGGCCAGTGGATGCGGCGGGCCTTTACGTGCCTGGTGGTCAGGAGGGTTCGACTCCACTGGTTTCCTCGGTACTGATGAACGGTATCCCTGCAGGTATAGCCGGGGTGCGGCGGCGGGTGATGGTGACTCCGCCCAACCGGGAAGGCAAGGTGCATCCCGCCCTGCTGGTGGCGGCCCGCACCATTGGCATCAACGAGGTCTACAAGCTGGGCTCGGCCTGGGCCATTGCCGCCCTGGCCTTTGGCACAAAACGCATTGCACCGGTGGAGGTGATTGCCGGGCCAGGCAATCAGTATGTGGCAGAGGCCAAGCGCCAGGTCATGGGCCGGGTACGCATCGATATGCTGGCCGGGCCAAGCGAGGTGCTGATCGTGGCTGACCAGTCTGCCAACCCTGTCTTGATCGCTGCTGATATGCTGGCCCAGGCCGAACACGATCCGCAGGCCCTGGCCCTGGCCATTGTGTGCAGTGCGGCGCAGGCAGAGGCGGTGCAGCAGGAGTTGGCCCGTCAGTTACCCAGCTTGGGCCGGGCGGGCATAGCCCGTAAATCCTTGGAGGAGTACGGGCATATCTTTATTGCAGAGACTGTTGAGGCAGCCATTGCGCTGGCCAACGAGATTGCCATTGAACACCTGGAACTGCATCTCGCTGATCCCTGGCACTGGCTGCCCGCCATTCGCCACGCAGGCGCGGTTTTCCTCGGTCATTACAGCCCCGAGGCTGCCGGCGACTATGTGGCTGGACCCAACCACGTGCTACCCACCATGGGCACAGCCAAGATGGCCTCGGCCCTGGGAGTGGAGACCTTTCTCAAACAGATTTCCCTTATCCACTACACTCCTGAGGCGCTTCAAGGCGATGCTGGACATATCCGTTTGCTGGCAGAACTCGAAGGACTGGATGCCCATGCCAGATCGGTGTTGTTGCGTCTGAATGAAGGTTGAGAGCCTGCTGGCAGATGGTGCGGCAGCCCTCGCCTTTCCACTGAGCAGTGATCAGCTCGAACGGCTTGTCCACTACCATGCCGAACTGAGCAGGTGGATGCGCCGTATCAACCTGGTGGCCCGGGAAACCAGTGCTGAACAGCTCGTTGAGTTGCATTTCCTTGATTCCTTGACCATGGCTCCGCTGGTGCTGGGGCACCCAGCCCAGTGTCTTCTGGATATCGGCAGTGGTGCAGGCTTTCCAGGTTTGGTGCTGGCCGCCCTTTTTCCCACGGTTCCCGTTACCTTGCTGGAACCGCGCCAGAAACGGGCAACCTTTTTGCGTCATGTGGTGCGCCTGCTGGCCCTGGACCAGGTACAGGTTGTCGAGGAGCGGGCTGAGCAATTCAGTGGGAAAGAAAGTCGCATCTACAGCCATATCACCGGTCGGGCCGTGGCTGACCCGGCAACGTTTCTGTACCTGGCCGAGCCCTTGGCTGCCCCGGATACCGAGGTGGTACTCTTCCTTGCCCGCCAGCAAAGTCTGGCTGCCCTGCCGCAGGAACTGCAGCTACGCTGGTGCTTGCATGCCCAACAAGAGGTGGAGCTGCCCTTTTCCCGTGCGCCCCGTTTTTTGGCCAGTATGCGCCGGATAGGCAGCGTATCTGCTGTAACACCCCACTCCGGGTTTCCTCCCAACGGCTCTTAACGGGCCAATCACCAATCTACCCCTGTGCCCAACTGGTTGCAGGTATTTACCTGAATCAAGACTTGTCATTCTGAACCTTGAAATACATGTCATATGATGACAGGTGTTTTTGGGTAACATAGAGGTGTACGGTTTGCCATGTTCCCCAGCTTGGCAGCCAAACCCCTTTATTGTACACCAGCAGAGTAAACACCCCACAGGAGCGCATACATGGCTGGTGGAATGTCTGGAAATTTGTTATAATTCCCACTTACACTTTGCCTTTCATTTGCCCAAGGAGTCATGCGTGAAGAAAATAGCAGTTCTGCCCGGAGACGGCATTGGCCCGGAGGTGGTGGCCGAGGCCATCAAGGTTCTGGATGCGGCGCAGCAGCGCTTTGGTTTTTCCCTGCAGTATAACTACGCCGATGTTGGCGGTATTGCCATTGACCTGCATGGCGAGGCCCTGCCCAAAGACACCTTGGCGCTCTGCGAGGCAGCCGACGCCATCTTATTCGGTTCGGTGGGTGGGCCCAAATGGGAGAGCCTGCCTCCGGCCAAGCAGCCGGAACGGGCTGCACTGTTACCCCTGCGCAAGCATTTTGATCTGTTTTGTAACTATCGCCCGGCCAGGGTGTTTGCTCCTCTGGCTGCTGCTTGCCCCCTGCGCGCCGATATCGTGGGTGCTGGTTTTGATATTTTGGTAGTCCGGGAACTGACTTCAGGCATCTACTTTGGCCAGCCCAAGGGCAGGGAAGGCAGTGGCGCAAACGAGCGCGCCTGGGACACCAAGGTGTATACCCGTGCCGAGATCGAACGTATCGCCCACATGGCCTTTGGCGCGGCGCGTTTACGGCGGGGCAAGGTCACCTCGGTGGACAAGGCCAATGTCCTTACCAGCATGGTGTTCTGGCGTGAGGTGGTGAATGAGGTGGCGCGTGGCTACACGGATGTGGAGCTCAACCACATGTACATCGACAACGCCACCATGCAGTTGGTGCGCGACCCGCACCAGTTCGATGTGCTGCTCTGCGGCAATATGTTTGGCGATATCATTTCAGACGAAGCGGCCATGATCACCGGCTCCATGGGCATGCTGGCCTCGGCCAGCATAAATGGCAGCAAATTCGGCCTGTATGAACCGGCGGGTGGTTCAGCCCCGGATATTGCCGGCCAAAACACGGCCAATCCCTTGGCGCAGATACTTTCGGCCGCGCTTATGCTGCGCTACAGTCTGCACGAGGAAAAGGCGGCCAGCGCTATTGAGGCTGCAGTGGAACAGGTGCTGGCCCAGGGTATCATGACCTTTGACATTGCCATGCCAGGCATCACGCCAGTGGGTACCAATGCCATGGGCGATGCGGTGGCCATGGCCCTTGGTAAGATTTGAAATGGCCTGCTGACAGGTTTTTATGCACTACTGCGAGCGCAAGCAGCCCATCATTATTGCCAATCGCGCCAGCCGGGAGATGGCAGCCCAGGTGGCTCCGCTCTTGGGCCTGGAACTGACCGAGATGGATATCCGCGAGTTTGCCGACGGGGAAATCTACCATGCCTTCCCCTGCAGCCTGAGCGGACATGACTTGATTCTGATCGCTGCAACGCCGGATGACAGCAGCTTCCAGGAGTTGTTGGATTTGATCGCCGGCGCCCGTTACTGGAACGCGCTCAGCGTCAATGTGGTCATTCCCTATCTGGGCTATTCCACCATGGAACGGGCCAAACCGGAATCCGGCGAGATTCCCAAGGGGATTACCCGTGCCCGGCAACTTTTCCGCGCGCGACCGGATTATGTGGCCTTCATCGACCTGCACGATGAGGCGGTCATGCATACGCATTCCGGCGAGGTGCGTATTCGTCATTTGTGGACGGAGCGTCTGGCAGCAGAAGAGATCCGCAAGTTGCACTGCGGAACGAGCGGAATAAACGAAAGCATGGTGCTGGTTTCGCCGGATTATGGCTTTTCCAAGCGGGTGGGTAGACTGGCCAGCCTGCTTGACTGCCCGCACACTGCAGCCAACAAGGATCGCTACGGCCAGGATAAAACCATTGTTGGCCAGCTGTCCAGTGTGCTGCAGGGTCGCACTGCCATCATTTGCGATGATATGATCCGCACCGGCGGCTCCATGCTGCAGACAGTGGACCGCTGCCTTGAAGCTGGTGCCGTAGAGGTGCTGGTGATGGCTACACATCTGGTGCTGGCCGGCGGGGCCAGGCAGGCCTTTATCGCCAAGGGCATCCGGCGAATTCTTGGTGCCAATACCTATCCGGGCAGGAAGAGCGACGATTTGCTCCAGGTGTTTTCCGTGGCACCACTGATTGCCGGGGAACTGAAAAATTATCTTGGTCTTGAGCCGAATATGGCTTGAACCAGTAGATACGGTAGAAACAAACAGGGAGAAGATATGCGTAAGGTGGCGATTGTTGGCTGGCGCGGCATGGTGGGTTCAGTGCTGATGGAGCGGCTGCGGCAGGAAGATGATTTTAAGGGCTTTGAAGCCTCTTTTTTTTCCACCTCGCAGGTGGGCCAGGCCGGGCCGGAGATCAATGGCAGGGTGTATGAGCTCAAAGATGGCAAGGATGCCAAGTTGCTGGCTGAAGCAGACATCATTGTCACCTGCCAGGGTGGCGACTACACGGCAGAGATGCATCCGCAGTTGCGGCGTCTGGGTTGGCAGGGGTACTGGATCGACGCAGCCTCTACCCTGCGCATGCATGAAGATGCACTGATCGTGCTCGACCCGGTCAACCGGCAGCTGATCGACGCGGCCCTTGCAGGCGGGGTAAAGGACTTCATCGGCGGCAACTGCACAGTGTCGCTCATGCTCATGGCCCTGGGCGGCCTCTTACAAAAGGGCTGGGTGGAGTGGATCAGCAGCCAGACCTACCAGGCCGCATCCGGTGCAGGCGCAAAAAACATGCGAGAGCTAGTGGCGCAGATGGGGGTTATTGCCGGGGCCTCGGCCGATGTCCTGACCAATCCGGCTGCAAATATCCTTGAGTTGGATACAAAGGTCATCAGCACCATGCGGGAAGATGCTTTTCCTGTCACAAACTTCGGCGCGCCGCTGGCCGGTAGCCTCATCCCCTGGATCGACCGCGCCATGGAAAACGGCCAGACCCGCGAGGAGTGGAAGGGCGCTACCGAGGCCAACAAGATTTTGGGGAACAGCCCGGAGATGGGCAACTATGTTCCGGTGGACGGTTGCTGCGTACGTGTTGGTGCCATGCGCTGCCACAGTCAGGCCTTTACCATCAAACTGAACCGTGATGTGCCACTCCATGAAATAGAGACAGCCATTGCTGGGCACAACGACTGGGTCTATTTGGTGGAGAACAGTAAAGAGGCCACCCTGCGTGAGCTGACGCCTGCACGGGTCACCGGCACCCTGGACATTCCCGTGGGCCGGGTGCGCAAGATGCTCCTGGGGCCGGAGTATGTCAGTGCCTTTACCGTGGGCGATCAGTTGCTCTGGGGTGCAGCGGAACCGGTACGGCGCATGCTCGGTATTGCCCTTGCGTATATGGGCTGAGCCTGCATAGGTAGGGATGCCAGGCAGGTCTACAGCAGCCACTTGATGGGCAAAAGCGAGAAAAAATCCACCCCCAAACGCTGCCACCAGCTGGTGTAGGGTTCTTTGTCGTGGCGAATCAGCCCGCCGTCTTCACGGCGCTCCAGCCAGTACAGGGAACCCTCTGGTGAAAGATGTACCTCGTAGGCAGAGTACGGAATGGTGAGCAGAAAGGTCTCCTCCACCAGTGAGGCCATTTCTTCACTGTGTATGATAAAGCCGCATTCGGTGTTGAGACGGATGGAGCGGGGGTCGTAGTTAAAGGAGCCCACAAAAAGGAATTTGCCATCAATGGCAAAGGTTTTGGCATGCAGGCTTGAGGAAGAGCTTTGTCCAAGGCCTTTGCGGTGGACCATGAAATGCTTTGGCATCTGGTGGCGCCACTCGTAGAGGCTGATGCCCGCCTTGAGCAGGGGTTTGCGGCTGCCGACATAGCCGGAATGCACCAGAGGCACATCTGTTGCCATCAAGGAGTTGGTGAGGATGTGGACTTTTGTCCCTTGGCCGGCCAGCTTGGTCAGCCGGGTAATATCTTTTTTCCTGGGCACAAAATACGGGGTGACCATCTCCATGCTTTTTTCCGGCATACCGGCGAGATAGAAGAGTTTTGCCGGCAGCATGTCTTCTGATTTGGCCTTGCCCAATCCCTTGGCCGGCGGATCGCTGATCATCCGTACCGGTGCCCAGTGCCATTCCAGGGTATTGTCCAGCAGGCGCCGCACAGCCCCAGACCCTTTCAGTGCCTGGATGTACATGCCGGCTGCTGGATTACTTTCATAGCCCAGGGCCTGCACATGCAGGTTTTCAATGTCTTCTTCCCGGGCCGCAGGTAAAATCAGTTCTGCCGGATAGGCCGACCGGCTGGCCCAGTAGCGATCAAAATCCCTGGAACTTTCCCGCACCACCGGGCCAATCCCCAGCAGGTCGGCGTCGATAAAGGCGGTTTGCACCGGTACATCAAAATACTCGTCGCCAATGTTGCGGCCGCCGACAATGGCGGCCTGGTTGTCCACCACGTAGAGTTTGTTGTGCATGCGCCGATTCAGACGCGGAAAATCGGTAAGAAAACCGAACCAACGTGCATTTCTATGCAAAAACGGGTTGAACAGCCGGATTTCGATGTTTGGGTGGGCGTTGAGTGCGGCGAGCAGGCGGTCGATGCCCTGGGTACCATTGTCGTCCAGCAGGAGGCGCACCCGCACGCCGCGTTCCGCTGCCTTGTACAGCGCCTCGAACAGCAGGGTACCGGAGATATCCCCATGCCAGATATAGTACTGTGCATCAATGGAGCGCTCAGCTGCCTGGGCAAGGAGTATCCTGGCGGCCAGGGCTTCGTACGGATCGAAGAGTAGCTGTATGCCGGAGATGTTTTCCTCTTGCCCGGCCAGTTTCGGGGCAATGGCACGGCCGAGTGGCGTCTTGTCGGTATCGATGTAGGCGCTGGAAACACTGCGCCCTTTTAAGGATGGCAGAGAGCAGGCAGAAGTGAACATGAGGGGAGCGGCAATGCAGATCTGGGCGATGCAGCTGATGAGGCGTTTCCAGACGCCGGTGCGAAGTGCAGTGGTCATGATGCTCTTATACCAAGGGTCTGCCTTCCCCGCTTAAGGTTATTAGCCGCTGGGATGTGGATGCTGTTATGGATTGTGCTGCACTGGCCTCAGAACACCGCCCACCAGGGTTAGGCAGCGGTCCATGGCTGCAGCCAGTTCCAGATTATGGGTAACCATTACCACGGCCAGACCCTGGCTGTGGCTCAACTCTTTGAGCAGGGAAAAGACGCGCTGACCACTGTCTGCATCCAGGTTGCCAGTGGGTTCATCTGCCAAAAGCAGGGCTGGTTCCATGACCAGGGCACGGGCCAGGGCCACGCGCTGCTGCTCACCACCGGAGAGTTCGCCACTGCGATGGTGCAGGCGTTCACCCAACCCGACCTGCTCAAGCAGGGTGCAGGCGCGTCGTTCAAGTTTCGGGCCAAGGATACCTGCGATGCGGCCCGGCATCATCACGTTTTCCAGGGCACTGAATTCTGGCAAAAGATGATGAAATTGGAAAATAAAACCAAGCTCGCTGTTGCGGTGCCTGGAGAGTTCGGTTTCAGAGAGCTCCAAAAGGTTCCTGCCCTTGAACATCAACTGCCCGCTATCCGGTGCATCCAGGGTGCCGAGAATCTGCAGCAAGGTGGTTTTTCCCGATCCCGAGGCGCCGACAATGGCGCACATTTCGCGGCGCTGCAGGCTGAAGTCCAGCTCATCCAGGACGGTAATGAGATTGTCACCACTGAGGTAGCGTTTGCTCAGCGCCTGGGCGGAAAGGAGTACGTTGTCACTCATAGCTGAGCGCCTCGGCAGGACGAACCCGCGCAGCTTTCCAGGATGGATAGAGTGTGGCTGCCAGGGTGATGAGGAGGGCGGAGATCACGATGATGCTGACATCCGCGGGTACCACCTTGATCGGGATGGTGGACATGGGGTAGACATTGCTGGGCAGCTCAATGATTTTGTAGCGCTTGAGCAGGGAGCAAACAGCCAAACCGCTGCAGAGGCCAAGGATGGTGCCGACCACACCGATGACCAGACCCTGGTAGAAGAAGATGCGCATGATGGAGGAGGTTGTTGCCCCCATGGACTTGAGGATGGCGATATCACGGGTTTTTTCCATCACTACCATGATGAGCGCGCTGATGATATTCAAGGCGGCCACAAGAATGATAAGATCCAGGGCGATGAAGAGGCCCAATTTTTCCAGCTTCAGGGCAGCGAACAGGTTTTGGTTGAGCTGCATCCAGTCGCGCACCGCATAGGAGGGACCCAGCCTCTCCCTGATGGCTGCAGCCACACTATCGGCCGCTTCCACGTTGTGTACCCGCACCTCAATGGCGTGCACACTCTCCTGGTCAAGTCCGGCCAGACTGCGGGCCATATCCAGGCCCAGGTAGCCCATGTTGGAATCGAACTCGTTCATACCGGTGCTAAAGGTGCCCGAAACCATCCCTACCCGTACTCGGGGCAGTACCCCCATGGGAGAAAGTGGTCCGTCCGGGGCCAGCAGCTGTACCCGTTCGCCCGGAAACACTTGCAACTGCCGGGCCAGATCTTCGCCCAAAACAATGGCAGGTGGATTGGTGGTGACTTGCAGGCTGTCGAGGCTGCCGTTGGTCATTTTTTCGGCAATGGTGACCACCTTGGCAGCACTGTTTGGATCAATGCCCCGCAGTACCACGCCGCTGGAGCCTCCAGCAGCGGTGATCAGTGCCTGGGTATAGATCATCGGTGTTTGTGCCACCACCCCGGGCACAGTGGCGGTCTTGGCCATGACCGCATCTGCATCGTCGATGGCACCGTTGTAGCTTTGGATGATGAGGTGCGAATTCACCCCGATGATTTGATCGCGCAGTCCCTCGGTAAAGCCGGTGAACACGGACAGCACCACAATCAGCGCCATAACCCCCACGGCCACGCCCAGAATGGAAATCAGGGTGATCAGTGAGATGAATTTCTGCTTGCGTTTGGCCCGCAGGTAACGCAGGCTGACAAACCATTCAAAGGAGGCCATGCTGAATCTTATTCGCCGCTTTCCGGCTTGAGCAGGGGAAAGAGGATCACGTCACGGATGGAGGCCGAATCGGTGAGCAACATCACCAGGCGATCAATGCCGATGCCTTCGCCAGCCGCAGGCGGCATGCCGTATTCCAGGGCGCGGATGTAGTCGTTGTCGAGCACTGGATGGATTTCTTCGTCATTGCCACGCTCATCGATTTGTTTTTGAAAACGCAGTCGCTGGTCAATGGGATCGTTGAGCTCGGAAAAGGCATTGGCAATCTCCCGGCCGGTGATGAACAGTTCGAAACGGTCGGTTATGCTGGGGTCATCCTCGTTGCGTCGTGCCAAAGGCGACACTTCGGTGGGATATGAGGTGATGAAGGTGGGATCAACCAGCTTTTCCTCGACCAAGAGCTCGAAGAGTTCTGTCTTGGCCTTGCCTGCGCCGGCATCTGGCTGCAGAACAATACCCTTGGTTCTGGCCAGTTCCAACAGGGCCTGCTCGTTGGCAAGCAGGCCTGCATCCAGGCCGCCAATGCGCACCAAAGCCTCGTCCATGCTCAGCCGCCTCCAAGGCGGTGTCAGGTTGACTTCCCTGCCCTGGTAGACAATCTCCATGGAGCCGCAGACCATTTCCGCCAGCCAGGAAATGAGTTCTTCGGTGAGGTCCATCAGGTCGTGGTAGGTTACATAGGTCTGGTAAAACTCCAGCATGGTAAATTCCGGATTGTGCCGGGTGGAGATACCTTCGTTACGAAAGTTGCGGTTGATTTCAAACACCTTGTCAAAACCGCCCACGAGCAAGCGCTTGAGGTAGAGTTCCGGGGCGATGCGCAGGTACAGGTCCATGTCCAGCGCCTTGTGGTGGGTCATGAAGGGCTTGGCCGTGGCCCCGCCGGGTACGGGTTGCATCATAGGTGTTTCCACCTCAAGAAAGCCCCGGTCGCACAGAAATTCGCGGGTAAGGCGGATGATTTCCACCCGCTTGCGAAACACAGTGCTCACCTCGGGGTTGACAATCATATCCAGATAACGCTGACGATAACGGATTTCGACATCGGTCAGACCATGGAATTTTTCCGGCAAAGGTCTGAGTGACTTGGTGACCATGGTCAGCTTGGCAGCCTCCAGCGACAACTCGCCGGTCTTGGTTTTGAAGAGTCGGCCTTCAACACCGACAATGTCACCCACATCCCATTTTTTGAACAGTTCATAGGCTCCCTCGCCCAAAAGGTCACGGCGTGCATAGACCTGGATGTCGGCACTGGAGTCACGCAGGTGAAAAAAGGCAGCCTTGCCGAATTTACGCATGGACATGATCCGTCCGGCCACACGAAAAAGGGTGCCGGTCTCCTCATGCTCTTCGGCAACCAAGCTGGCTCCCAGGGGCAGTAGTTTGGTGATGCTTTGGGGATATTTGAAACGGTTACCATACAGGGGTACGCCTGCATCGGCTAGGGATTGGGCTTTTTCACGGCGTTGGGCTAGAAGACTGTTGAGATTGTCCATGTGATACTGTGCGGTTTTATTCTGCGGGTGAGGGTGAAAGTTTTGGCTGCGACTGTTCGCAGGCAATCCAGGAGCAAAATCTATAGACCCAGATCCTGATTGATGAGCACGACTCGAATGCGCCCTTTGGGCCAGGATTTTTCGGTGATGGTCCAGGAGTTGCAAATGCGGTCCGGACTTTTGCAGTCCAGGCAGTGGCCGGTTTTTCTGCAGGGAGTTTTCATGTTGGTGTGGCGGAGGGCATTAATGGGGGCTGCGTAGTTCTTGATGCGCTCCATGGCTGTGGCCACATTGGTGGTAAGTTTGTTGCGGCCCACGCAGATCACCACATGCCTGGGACCAAAGGTGATCGCTGCAGTCCGATTGCCCACCATGTCCAGATTAACCAGTTTGCCGTCTGCAGTGACTGCATTGCTGCCAGTGAAAAAGAGGTCGCAGAGCAGGGCGCGGCGACGGTTTTCCAAAAGTTCTTCCCTGGCCACACCGGGGATGAAGGTTTCGATCAGTTCAATGGCAGGGTTGTCCCGCAAGACCTCAAGAATGCCGGTGGCGCGCATGGTCAGGGAGTCGCCCCAGGAGGCACTGCGTACCGTGATGCCCGGCATGATCTCACCAAGGATAATCTCTTTGGCATCCTCTGCCGACTCGGCCTGGTACACGGCAAAATTGTTGGCGGCAAGTGCCTCGGCGCAGCGGCCAAGTCGCAGTTGCCAGTAGTTTTTTATGTCAACAGACATGTTTGTTCCAGTGTGAAAGAAGAGCTGCCGTACAAGTATATCTACCTAGCATAGTTGCTGCATCGCTGCACGGTCAATTTTTTCCATGAAGATTGTTTGCTTCCGCCTCTGCAGGGCTGTCAACGCCTGGCATGGTTCCTGTTTTCTGGTGTCTTGGTGTGTCCATCTCCCAGGCCTGCTGCCTTTTTCAGTATCCCTGTTTGTGCTGGCGGGCAGTATACAAAACAAAAAAGCAAATAATTAGTGATTGCAAAAAAAGTTAGGTTAGGCTAATTAAGGTGTAAAAAATGCTTCCTCCATAGGTATGCATAGGCATGGAGAAAGCACATCTGTTTTTTCTACATCAAATGGAGCACAACATGTCTCTCCATCGACGCCAGCACGGCAAAAGAAGATGTTGCCGACTTACCGACCTGCAGCCTGGAGATCGGGCCCGCATCCGCTGCCACCATACCCAGGGGGCCACCCGTCAACGCCTGCTGGATTTGGGTTTTGTCCCGCAGGTACAGGTAGATGTGATACGCCGGGCCCCCTTGGGTGACCCCATTGAGTGCCAGATAGACACCTTTAAAGTTGCCTTGCGCCTGGCTGAGGCCGCACTCATCGAAGTGGAACGATAACCGCAGGACGTTAGCCATTTTTTAACTGCTCACCCTTAAGGATAGACTCATGGTCTCTGTGCCTGTCTCAAAAAAAACGCTGTGCGTCGGCTTGGCCGGGCAGCAAAATGCCGGTAAATCAACGGTTTTTAATATGCTTACCGGAGCGAACCAGCATATTGCCAACTATCCCGGTGTGACGGTCGACAAAAAAACAGGGTATTGCATCTACCAGGGTGTGCGGATGGAGGTTGTCGATTTGCCCGGCACCTACAGCCTCACCTCTTTTTCCCTGGAAGAGCGGGTGGCGCGCGATTTTCTCATCCACGACAAGCCCGATCTTATTGTCAATGTGGTGGATGCCTCCACATTGAAGCGCAGTCTTTATTTTACTTTTCAAATCATGGAGATGGGTCTGCCGGTGGTGCTGGGCCTCAACATGATGGATGTGGCCCGAAAAAACGGCATCACCATCGATATTGCCAATCTGGAGCATCATTTGGGGGTGCGGGCCATTCCCCTGATCGGCCGGAAACGCATTGGTAAAAAGGAGTTGCAGGATGCTATTTTGGCCACGGCCGGGCAGTCGGAGCGCAGCATGCTCCGCATCTCCTACGAAGAGCTTGACGCGGATATTCACACCTTGCAGCAGCAGGTTGAAACAGCCGGGTTGAGTGTAACCTATCCTGGCCGCTGGCTGGCCATCAAGCTGCTTGAAGGCGACAACGAAGCCGAGCGGATCGTGAATGGGGCCCTGGGGCCGGACAATCAGCTTGTGCAGTCAGCCAGGCGCGCGCGAACCGCCTTTGCAGACGCACACTATATGGATGTGGCCGACTATATGGTCGGTTGCCGGGACAAGCTGGCCAGCACCATTGTGCAGTCCTGCGTCAAGGAAAGCCGCAAAGACCGGGTTTCCCTGTCTGACCGGATCGACATGGTTGTGTTGAACCGGCTGGCAGCGCCAATTTTCCTGATTGCCACGGTTTTTCTTATTTATCAGCTCTCTATTGTAAAGGGCTACGAACTGACCCAGTACTGGTGGCCTTTCCTGGCCAAGTTCAGGGCCCTGGTGGCCAGTATTCTGCCCGATGCCGGCATGTTGGAAGACAGCTACCTGCGATCCATGGGCCTGTGGATGGTGGATTCGGCCAATGCCCTGCTCAACTACATCCCAATTTTTCTGATCCTCTTCTCGTTGATCGCCATTCTCGAAGACAGCGGCTATATGGCAAGGATTGCCTTTATTTTAGATAAGCTGCTGCATTCCTTTGGTTTGCACGGCCAATCAACTCTGCCCTATATCCTGGGCGGCGTCTTTGCCGGCGGTTGCGCTGTGCCCGGGGTTATGGCCACCAAGGGCATTCCTGATCATCGCTCCCGTATGGCCACGATCTTGACCGTTCCCTACATGAACTGCCTGGCCAAGATTCCCTTTTACACCCTGCTCATTAACGTCTTTTTTGCGCCGTACAAGTCATGGGCCATGCTGTTCTTATCCACCATCACCATCTTTGTGGCGCTTTTGGTGGCGCGTTTGCTCGCGGCCACGGTGTTGAGAACCACCGAAACCGCTTCCTTTGTTATGGAACTGCCGCGCTACCATGCACCCACCCTGTTTGGCGTGGGCCAACGGGCCATTGAGCGCACCTGGCAGTACATCAAGAAGGTGGGCACCATTGTGGTGGCTGTTTCGGTATGCGTTTTTACCCTGTTGCAGTTCCCCGGCATCGGCCAAGACAGGATGGCCGGATTCCAACAGCAGATGGATGAGGCAGTGGCCAAGTTTCGCAGGGATATTCAGACAGGCGGCTACAGCAGCCGGCTCCAAGATGACGAGGCTCTGCTCCGCCTGATCAATGTGCAGAGTGCCTACAGAGCCGCCAGGCTCACGGTGAGCGGTGCAGAGGGCGCCCGCAGGTTGGATGCCCGTTATGAAGCGAAATATCCGGATTTGTTTCCGCTGCTGAAGGCCAGGGGCGACAAGGAGGCACAAGTGGTGAACAGGGCCCTGCGGCAGCTGTCGTCCACACGCGAGCTGCTGCGCCGGCAGATCAAAGAGGCCCAGATCGAAGCCAGTTTTTTGGGGATGATCGGGCGCTCGCTTGAGCCACTCACCCACTGGGCCGGTTTCAACTGGAAGATCAATGTGGCGATCCTTTCCTCCTTTGCCGCCAGAGAGTCCAGCGTCGCCACCATTGGCGTACTCTACCAGCAGGGTGCGGACGAAAGTAAGAGCCTGGAGGAGCGGATGGGCTCGGAGGCCAGTGACAGCAATTTTACGCCGCTGCATGCCTTGGCGATCATGGTCTTTTTTGCTCTGTACCCGCCCTGCCTGGCCACCACCATCATGATCAAGGTGCAAACCGGTTCATATAAATGGATGCTCTTTTCCATTTTCTTTCCCACCGCCCTGGGTTTTATCGCGGCGGTTTTCATCTTTACCGGCGGTCGCGCCTTGGGGTTCAGCGGCATTCAGATGATGGGCGTGTTTTACGCGCTGGTGGTGCTGCTCACTCTTTTTACCGGGTTTTTCAAATCGTGGCGGGCCCAGCCGCACCAGGTGCAGGCCAAGATACCTGTAACCTGACAGAAGCCGGCAAGCTTTGACGAATCTTACCGGAGGACATGATGCAAAAATTTTTACCAGGACCAGTATTGTTGCGGTCAAGGTTTTGGTGCCGCTTTTCCATATGGGGCATCATTGCGCTGCTGGTGCAGTGCCTCTTTGCCGGCCATGCTGCTGCGCATTCATTGTTTATTCAATCCGGCAGGTTTCAGGTCAATCAGGGCAAGGCTTCGCCCCTCTTCTTCTGCTATGGTCACCACTTTCCGGTGGACGATGCCATCCAGCGGGAAAAATTGGCCTATGTGCGGGTGGTTGCGCCTGATCAGAGCAAAAGCGATGTGGCTCTGCGCCCTGGGCGCTCCCTGCATTCATACCTGATTACATACAAAGAACCCGGCACCTATGTGCTGGCTGCTGAAACTGTGCCGGGCTATTTTGCCATGTATCTGGATAAAAAAGGACGTCAACGCCATTCACTCAAACCCTTGAGCGCTTTTGTCGATGATGCCCAAGAAGTCCGCGCCAGCATGCGCAGCAGCCAGTGGGCCAAGGCCTATGTCTTTAGCGAGAAAGCTTCTGAACCAGCCCCAGGCCCGCTTGGGCTGCCCCTGGAGCTGGTGCCTGCAGCCAACCTGGCAGAGCTTAAAGAGGGCGATAACCTGGCTTTTCAGGTGTATGCCCACAAGAAACCATACAGCGGCGAGGGTGTTTGGGATGCCACCTACATGGGGTTTTCCACTGAGCCGGAAGATATGTATATTCCGCAGACTAAGAGCGCAGACGGCAGGTTCACGGTACCGGTTGATCATGCCGGCCGCTGGTTTGTGCGATTTTTTACCAAAAACCCTGCACCAGCCGCTGCCGCCGGTGAATACTTAACCGAGAAGCAAACCACTACCTTTGTCTTTGAGGTGCGCAACACGCGCAAGCGGCCTCAAAGCGACAGCCATTAAATGTTAAGCGCTAAGAGCCCTGTCGCGCTGCGGCCTTGTTGGCTGGTGCCGGGCAGTATGATGCACTGCATATCTTTATAACTCCGTATATATCAGCATATATTTGCATGGGCCACGGTCAAGTCGGCCAGGCTGCAACTCAGCAAAATTAAGCGATGCCGTCAACAGGATATTTCCAGCTCCAGGTGAAAGGCATGAGGCAAAAAGGTGAGGAATTTGCAAGATCTGTGCTGGTGTGCGTCTGCTGCTCTTTGCAGCAGGCAGCCTTTGGACACGTAAAAAAGTTCTTTGCCTTGGAGCTGGAATACCTCCCATGGCTGCAGCCCTTTGGCTCGTTTTTCAGACCGTATGTTTTATTTCGCCTACCTTCCTGATTATCTGAAGCTCTTTCCATTTTTTTAATTGCTGCGGGCAGGTAAAAAAGCTTGACAGAAGAATGCAGGCATATCATGATGCTAATAATATTAGTTAAGTCTAAATAAATTAGCTCGCCCTTTATCTTGGGCAGATAGGAAACAAAGAACAACCATAAACAAGCAAAACAAAAACCACTGATGGAGGAGTTGTACTCATGTGGCGAAGTAAGAAGTCAGCTGTCAAGAAACTGGGCTATGGGGCCTTGTTGTCGATCTTTTTATGGGCCGGCCAGGCCTGGGCCCATACCCCCCTGTGCTCATGCTACGATAACGGTGACGGCAGCATAACCTGCGAAGGAGGTTATTCCGATGGCTCATCCGCAGCTGGCGTGAAGATGCGGGTTGAACAAGAGGATGGGGTTGTGCTGCAAGAAGGGCAGATGAATGCAACCAGCGAATTTACCTTTGATAAGCCGGCAGGCGCCTACAAGGTTGTATTTGACGGCGGCGAAGGCCACAGGATTGAAGTTAGCGGCAAGGATATTCTTGAATAAGGCACGATGGTTTGTGCAGGACGCTCCATGCGCGGCTGTACAGGCAAGATGAATACAAGAGGACAAGAGGAGAAAGTACATGAAAAAGTTTGTGAGTGCCCTGGTCTGCCTGGCGTTCCTTGCGCCGGCCGCACCAGCATTGGCCCATTTTCAAATTATCTACACGCCGGAAATGGCCATGAAGGAGGGCGGGAAAATCGATTTGGCCCTGGTCTTTTCTCACCCCTTTGATGCCGGTCACACCATGGACATGGGCGAGCCGGAGCAATTTTTCGTTATTCGCAGCCGGGGTGAGAATCCACCGCAGAAAACTGATTTGCTCAAAACGCTTAAACCCATCACCTGGACCAGCCTGACCAATAGCGGCAAGGCCTGGGAGACCAACTATGCCGTCAGGGGGGGCGACTATATTTTTTGCCTGGTTCCCCAGCCCTACTATGAACCGGAAGAGGAGTCCTATATCAAGCAGAACACCAAGTTAATTGTCAATGTGGGCGGCGAGCCCGGAGCCTGGATGGAGCCGGTGGGCTTGCCTGCAGAAATTGTCCCCTTAAATAAACCGTATGACCGCTGGACCGGCAATGTGTTTCAAGGAAAGGTGCTTTTGCACGGCAAGCCTGTAGCTGGCGCAGAAATTGAAATTGAATATCTGAACCACGAGCCCCTGCTCGACGAAAAGGCCTTTGCCAAAAAAGCGGCGGTGGCAGCGCCCCAGGAAGCCTTTGCCTTACAGACCATTTTTGCCGATGACAACGGCATCTTTACCTTTGGTATCCCCAAGGCCGGCTGGTGGGGCTTTGCCGCCCTGGGCCTGGATCCTGCATACACCTATAAAGGCAAAAAATGCTCCCAAGATGCGGTCATCTGGATGAAGGCCGTTGATATGCAATAAATTTTTCAGCTCCTCCAGGAGGCGTCACCGGGCATTTTCTCGCACCCACCTTTTGCCACCTGTGCCCGGTGGCGTATTTGTTCCCAACTCTTTGCCAGAGGAATAGAAGCTATTGCGCGGGCTGCAAAGATACGCTTTGCGGTCCTTGCGCAGGTGAGAAGGATATTTTTTCATCAAATTTCATGAGGCTTATGCACGATGAGTTCTACCTTGCAAATCATCATTGTGGCCGCCATCGTGGCCGGTGCCGGCTGGTATTTGTACCGCCGCTTTAAACGCATGCTCGACCCAAACCAGCCTGCATGCGGTTGCGGCTGCGGGAAAAGCTGCGCGGCACAGCCCCCTGCTGAAGCAGGGGAAAATAAGGCCCACATTACGCCTGGGCACAACTAAATTTTTTCAACAACGGAGGTAACAATGCATCGGCTGATGAGCATTTTTGTCTTGACGTTTTCCCTGGTCTTGCCCTGGCAGGCCTTTGCCCATGATTTTTGGGTGAATGCGTCCTACGAGGTCGCAACCCAGCAAGTTACTGCCCAGATCGGCTATGGTCATGGTTTCCCTGCTCCGGAAGCAATTGCTGCAGACCGGTTGCACATTTTCAAGCCGCTGCGCCTGCTGAGCAGTGAAGGCACCACCGAAATGCACCAAAAGGGAGAAAATTATGCCTATGAGCTGGCGGCAGCATTGGAAAAAGGCAGCTATCTTGTGCTGGGAGACTATACACCCACCTTCTGGTCCAAAAATGCAGCCGGCTGGAAACAGGCCAACCGTACCCAGATGCCGGACGCCAGCTATTGCGAAGAAGCGGTGATGAGTGCCAAAGCCATCTTGAATGTGGATGGCAGCATTGCTAGCGAACTGGTCACCCAAGCGGTCGGCCAGCCGCTCGAGATTGTCCCCCAGGTGGATCCCGCCACTGTACAGCCCGGAGAAGTCTTTCCCGTACAAGTGCTGTATGAGGGGAAGCCCGTTAAAACCGCCGAACTGACGGCCACCTTCGAGGGATTTTCCGAAAAGGAAAGTAAGGTCTTTTATGGCCGAACTGACCTCAATGGCATGATTGACATTATTCCGCTCAAGGCGGGCTACTGGCTGGCCAAGGTACAGCACAAAGTTCCCTATACAGCAGATACCAAGGTGTGCGACGAGATTGTTGCGGTAGCCACCCTGAGCTTCCACATTGGGGAACAAAGGTAAAATTTATGCAGGAGTTGTCGGTTGGACAAGTGGATGCTAGTCCTGTGGCCAGCATCCACTACAGGAAAAAGTGCTTGCCTGCGCAGCAAAACAACACGATCGCTGATCGACTGCTTTTTTGCTACCAAACTGTGCTCAATCTGCCTTTTTGAAGCTGATTAACGGACAGTTCTTACAGATATCAGCGCCAGGGAAGGGATTACCCAGGCGGGTAATGGCCACTCCACCCTTGTCTTCTATGCGCTTTTGCATGCGGGTGATCATGGCATTGAGATGTGCAAAGGGGATGGAAACGTTGATTTCGCCCCGCTCTGTTTTGCCGGAATTGTAACTGCCGCTGCAGGCCAGGTATAGATTGGCCTGCTGGCTGTTGTGGCTGTACACGTTGCCGCCGCAGGCCGCCGAGTTGATGGTCAACGCGGGGCGAAGTGGGTGGATGTCTTGGGTGGCCATCCAGTCGCCAAGCAGGTGGTAGGCTTGCATGGTGTCACAGTAGAAATGCACCACATCCGGTGTCATGGTCGCCGCTGCCAAGGGAACAACCGCAACTGCCAGCAAGGTGTTTTCCGGTAGGCGGGGTTTGCTTTGTACAAAGCGGGCAGATTGCTCCATGTCCTGGCAATACTTAAGGTGGCTTTTCACTTCTGCCTCGTCAAACTCCTTCCAGCCAAACACGTAACGGGCGTTGCTGCAGCCCAGTTTGTTGCGCTCCAGTAAAACAGGCAGATTTTCCATACGTGCGCCGATTTCCACCTGACAAAAAGTAATGGCTTTAACCGGGCTATAGTACTCGGCATTGTTGCGAAAACTGTCGAGTTCTTCCTGTTTGAAAAAGTACTTGATGGCAATGGGCGAAGTCATGAGCCGTAATTCTTGCATGAGAAATTGTTCGGCTTCGGGGTAGGTCAAGTTGGTCATCGGTGTCCTCCTTGGTTGTCTATTGACAGGTATGTTTTCAAGATGACGGACGGCTGCCAGCAGAGCACTGTTGGAGCCAGCCGGAACAGTAGATAGGGTTGCAGCAAGGGTATGTGCTTGGCAAAAGGTCCAAAAAATCTGGTGCCTGCTCTTTGTCATTTTTTGGGCAGGAAAGTGCGCTAATCATAACAGATTTTTGATATGGTTAATAAACTATATCGAAAAGGCAAGAAAAAAGGAGCCAAAGCAGTTGATTCTGAACAAGGCTTTGGTAATGTGCCGGTTTTTGTCGGCAATATCAGCCTGCTGCACAATTCGGGCTACACAAAAAACCACCAGTAGCTCAGCAAAAAAGAAGTCAGATCCCCCTTCAATTCCTTGCGACAAGGAGGAATTACCTGTTTAGGGCTGCCTACCAGTCATCAGCAAAGAGCAAATTTCGGTTCTTGTCCTGTCGGGTGACACAGGGAGGGAGTGGGGTAGAGCCCGGCAGATGGGGCTCAGGGCTAGAACTTGTTTATTATGCTTGTAGATCAGGCAAAACTAAATCTCAAGCCCAGGCATCTGCACCTGGCCCCACGAGCAGCAGGATAAAAGAGACATTCAGTGCAGGCCATGGATACCCGCTTGAATGAAGCGGATATCCATGGAAGAAGTGATCGGCTACTTCACCTTATATCCAGGTTATAGCCCTGGGTCTAATCAGTATTTAGCCTTGATTTTTTCCAATTGTTCCTTGGAGATACCGGGCACTTCATTGCGAGCCCGCCAGCGATTCATATTCCAGGCTCCTTCACCAAGCCATTCTTTGATGATCTGCAGGTTCTTGCCGCGTTCCTCGTCGCTGTCGCCAAGGTACTGATACATGTTACCGGCTTTGCCGCTGGTTTTGCCGTCATCCAGCCGCCGCATCATGGCGCCCGTGGCCGGCCAGACAACATAGCTCATGAAATGTGGATAGGTATCCATGCGTGGCGGTGTTTCATCCTTAACTTTTTCGTTCAACAACTCCCAGTCATTGTACTCTGGGGCGGTCGCTTCATGGCACTGAATGCACTTGGCGTCAAACAGAAGTGGTCCCCATTTTCCGACAGTTTGGCGGCAGATTTAAGGTGGGTTTGTGTCATGGTTATGCCGCCAGGGCAAGATCCCGGTCTCTGGTATAGCCAGGCAGAGGGAGTTGCCAATATGCC
>Ga0334889_1002438_pt1 | contig 20909 bp, 16 predicted proteins | sample GraSluR1_MG_2_FD_207222 | JGI IMG/M metagenome (GOLD analysis project Ga0334889, IMG submission 207222) | Sludge microbial communities from methane-producing bioreactor in Wageningen University, Netherlands - Granular Sludge_8_08-R1 | ecosystem: Engineered > Bioreactor > Anaerobic > Unclassified... | reverse complement strand
TCCCGATCACGTCCGGTTCGGGCGTCTGGGACGGGATCGCCATGGTGGACGTGACGTGGGAGTTTCCCACGCCGGCGGACAGCATGCACGTGGAGCTGTCGTGCATCATCGACGCCCTTGCTGCCGTGGGTGGGAGTTCCCAGATCAACGTGCAGTACGAAGACCTGACAATCACTTTCGGGATCATTCCCGAGCCGGCTTCGCTGCTGCTGTTGGGTCTGGGCGGCCTGGGGCTGCTGCGTCGGCGCCGCTAAGGGCCGCCGAAAGAATAACGCAGCCGGTGCCTCTTTGGGGAAGAAGGGTGCTGGGTGTGTCAGGGCGGCCGATGTCGCCGGCATCGACAGAGAAAGACGTTCGGGAGCGATGGGGGTGTCGAGAGGATCGGCTCCCCATCGCTTCCGACGGTACCGCCCGGATTACAGTCGTGGTCGACTGGGGCGCCCTCCCGGCGCGACCTGCCTGCTGACCACGAGCAAACACCCCCTGGATGAGGTTTCACTAGGCGGCGTTTCCATCCGAAAGCGACGGGAGAGGAAGAGTCGGGTTCGTCGTCGCGGTGGAGTGGAGTGCCGTAGTGCCTTTGGTATGGGGAATTCTGAACACGCGACCCGCGCGTCTGGGTTGGTGGGCCGTTGCGTGCCTGATGGCCGGCGTGGCGTACGTGGACGCGACTCCCGCGGACCGCACGGCGGACCAGCCCGACAGTTGGCTCGTGCTCTACAATCTCAACAGCCCGGACAGCATTGAATGGGCACAGTGGTACGCGGGCCAATGGGGCATCCCGGCGAGCCATTTGCTGGGGCTGGATGCGTCTCTGGCGGAGCACCTGACGGATCTGGCCGCGGTTCAGTCACAAATCATCGGGCCTGTACGCGATTACATCGCTGCCAACCCGGACGTGCAGGAATCGGTCATGGGGATTGTGCTGGGCTATGGATTGCCCGGGCACTACCACACGCCTCCGGTCACGCCCTCGGTGGGGGGCTACTCGGTAGCCGATGCGCTGACGGATATGACTGACGACCATCTGGCTCCGTATTCTCAACGAGGGCAAAACACGGACAATCCACATTGCGTCGGTCAGATCCTGCCGCCCGGCGGTCGTCTGACCCGGGCTTCCATGGCCGCGAACCGCTACATGGCGGTCCGTATCGATGCGCCCACCCTGGATGATGCCAAGGCCCTGACCCTGCGGGCGAAGGCCCTGGCGGCGCCGGATCGCTCTCTGTACGGCGACTTCATCTGGTACGATTACTACGATCCGAGCTTTCCGCATCCCTCCCGTGAGTGGTACTGGCTGCGCGCCGCGGTGGAGAGTCCCCTGCTGGCCGTGGAGCCGTGGGCGGAGTTTGACATCGACGGCGTCCGGGCGGCCTCGGATACCCCGTCCGCTGCGTTTCGATTTGCCATCTACAAGCTGTATGGCTGGACGCCCGACCACTTCAGCAGCAGCCCGCCGGGCAATCGGGTGCTCGGCTACCACTTCAACAGCTTCGGCTCCGTGACCGTGCGCAGCTTGACCGGCAATAACGGATGCTACGTGCCGAATGCGCTGGCGGCCGGGTTCGCCGCCGCCATCGGCGCCACGGCGGAGCCTGGGTTGACGGCTTCACCGTTTCCGGACACGCTGCTGGCGGCCTTGCGCGAGGGATGGACGTTGGGCGAGGCGTATTACCTCGCCAATCCGTTCAACGACTGGATGTGGAACCTCGTGGGCGACCCGTTCCTCACCCTGCCGAACTGGTTTGACGAAATCGAGGTCCCGGACCCGCACGGCGACATCAACGGGGACGGCGTGATCAACGAGCGGGACCTGGCGGCGTTCCGCGCCTGCATGAGCGGGCCGGGCCACCATGCGGATCCGGTCTGCGCCCCCCTGGACTTTAATGGGGACGAGGACGTGGACCTGCAGGACCTCGCCGGCTTCCAGAGGGTTTACAAGGGGGGGCCGGCGGGCGAGGTGACGTTCGACCACAACGAGGACGGCCAGGTGGATGTCCTCGATTTCAACGCCATGCTCGATTGCATGTATGGGCCGGGCCCCACGAGCGAAGTCTTCGGGCACGGGTGCTACCACTTTGACGCGGATTTCGATCTGGACGTGGACTTGCGCGACGTAGCGGCCATGCTGCTCCAGATCGGTGGAGGCCCGGACGCCGCCGCGCCCGCCAGGAGATCGGCTCGACTTTCGGAGGGGGTTCTGCGATAATCGACAGCGAGCCGTGACGGCCGGGGCTGCTCGCGAACCGAGGCGGCCCCGGCTCTGTTTCGTCACGCCCGGGGCGGCGGCACCCGACGAAACTGGGGGGATGGAAGTTATGAGGTTCGACTCGTACCGGGCGGTCCCGCGCCAGCCGCTACATGTCGGGGTCTTCACCGTTCTGGTTGCGGTGCTCGCAGCCCAGGGCGTGTGGGCCGAGGAGTTGCCGGAACAACCACGCGTGCGGCGATCGCCCGTCACGGGACGGGCGTCTTTCGTCACCTCGCTGGAGAGCACCCGCATCACACAGCCGGAAGAACTTCTCCGGCGGCACGGTGAGCTTTTCGGAGTCCAGGACCCGTCGCGGCAACTGCGCCGGCAGCGCGTGTGGACCGACGCCCTGGGCCATCGGCATACCACCTATGAGCAGGTACACCACGGCATCCCGGTGTTTTCCGGGGTGTTGCGGATCCACCAGGATGAGGCCGGGCGCGTCCGTTGCGCCAACGGCCACGTGTACCCCGTTTCCCCGAAGCTCAGCGTGGTTCCGTCTCTGGATGCGGCGAAGGCCAAGGCCGTGGCGGCGGACGCTCTCGGCGGCGGCGCCGAGGCGGAGTCGTGTGAGTTGGTGGTCGTGGATCCCGGCTGGTACGGTGATCCGCCCCGCGGCGCCTGCCTGGCCTACCACGTGATTGCCGGCCAAAGCGACACCGGCTGGCAAGAGGCCTTTTTTATCGACGCCCACACGGGCGAGGTGCTGGATCGATGGCCGATGGTCTGCACCGCCCTGGCCCGGGCCGTGCATGACGGCGGTGGCGCGGCGGACCTGCCCGGCCCCCTGGCACGGGGGGAGGGCGATCCACCCGTGGCGGATGCGGACGTGAATGCGGCCTACGATTATGCGGGCGACACCTACGCGTACTTCTGGCATGCGTTCGGCCGGGACAGCCTGGATGACGCAGGCATGCCCCTTGTGATCACCGTCAACACGGGGGCCGTCAATTGCCCGAACGCTTTCTGGGCCCCCACCCTCCGCCAGGTCGGAATGTGTACCGGCGTGGTGGGTGACGATGTGGTGGCGCATGAGTTGACCCACGGCCTGACGCAGCACACGGCCAACCTGATCTATCAGAACCAGTCCGGCCAGCTCAACGAATCGTTCTCCGACATCTTCGGCGAGCTGGTGGACCTGTTCAACGGCGGCGCGGCGTTTCCGGGCCCGCCGGAACCGCCGCCGGCCTGGTCGTCGCACGCCACCGGGCCCGGAACCGACGTGGACAACCCGCTCCGCACGTCGTGCAGCGAGTCTCCCGGCCACCTGAACGGCGTCCGCTGGCTGTTCGCCGAGGATGCGCCCGCGTGGAACGGGGCGATCCGTGACCTTTGGAACCCCGTCTGCATGGGCGATCCGGACCGGGCCAACAGCCCCCTGCAGACGTGCAGCCTGCTCGACAACGGCGGTGTCCATAGCGGCAGCGGAATCCCGAACCACGCGTTTGCCATGCTCTGCGACGGCAAAGAGTTCAACGGCTACACGGTCAACCCGATCGGGCCGATCAAGGCGGGGGCCGTCTGGTACCGCGCCCTGACGGTCTACCTCACACCGGCCTCCGATTTCCAGGACGCGTACGCGGCGTTTAACCAGGCTGCCGCCGATCTGATCGGGACCGATCCGAACGATCCGCGCACCGGCCTGCCGTCGGGCGATCCATTCACGGCGGCCGATGCGGCCGAGGTGGACAAGGCACTGCTGGCCGTCGAGATGGACACGCCCGGCGCCTGCGGCGCCACGGCAACGATTCTGGACCCCGCGCCGCCGGTGGAATGCGAGGACCGGATGGTTCTCTTTCTGGATGACGTGGAGGCCGGCACGAACGGCTGGACGGTGTTTAACTCCGGGCCGCCGACGCCGTACGACTGGGCACGGACAACCGAGCCCCTGCCGGGGGGCCGCCCGGGGACGGCGTGGTTCTGCCCCGACCCGCTGATCGGGGACTGTTCCTGGGAGGGCGTTCCCGAGATGAGCACGCATTCGCTGGTCAGCCCGCCCGTGCCGATGCCGGCGGACCTGCATCTGCCGATGCTTCGGTTCCGCCACTACATCGAGACGGAGGCCCGCTACGACGGCGGCCAGGTGATGATTCGCGTGAACGGCGGAACGTGGCAGACCGTGCCCGCGCCGGCGTTTCGCTACAACGGATACAACATCACGCTGTTCACGTCCAGCCAGGGCAATACGAACCCGAATGCGGGCCAGCTTGCGTTCAGCGGGGCGGACGGCAACTGGGGAGTCAGCCTGGTGGACCTGGGCCCGTACGTCGTCGGCGGCGACATCGTGGAGGTCCGGTTCGAGTTCTCCAAGGACTGGTGTTATGGGCTCACGGGCTGGTACGTGGATGATGTGGAGGTGTACCATTGCCCCGGTTCGTCCGATTGCGACGGCAACGGCGTGGCGGATGACGTGGACCTGGCCGCCGGCGTTCACCGGGACGCGCTGGTCATCCAACCGGCCAATCATTCCTCCTCGTACCCCAGCGACCTGGATCCGGCATCCGGCGTGACGGCCATCGCGGACAATTTCATCCTGCTGCGGCCGCAGACCATCGAGTCCATCCGTCTGTGGGGAGGGTACTATCCGAATAATGAGCCGATCCCGGTGGATCGCTTCACGGTCCGTTTCCACGAGGACGCGGCCGGCCTGCCGGGAGCGCTTCTGGCGGAGCGCTTGCAGGTGACGGCGGATCGGGCGAAGACGGGTGTACTGTTCACTGCCCGGAACATCGACGAGTGGGAATACACGCTGGTGTTCGACGAGGGCGTGCCTCTGGCGGCCGGCACGTACTTCGTGGAGATTCTGAACGACACGACGGGCAGCCCCGAGACCTTCGCCTGGGAACGGGCCCTCCACGGGCACATACTGGGCATCGCGGGCGCGTTTCAGGCCCCGGGCGTGTCCTGGATCGCCGACCCGCTGGTCAACATGTCGATGGAGCTGTACGGCCCCGTGACCGGGCAGGACTGCAACGCCAACCAGGTGCTGGATGCGTGCGACGCATGGGGCGACGCCACTGGAGACGGAGCCGTGGACGGTGCGGACGTGGCGGTTCTGGCGGCGTGTCTCAGCGGTCCGGATCAGCCCGCGCCGGGCGAATGCCTCTGCCTGCTCGATGCCGACGGTGACGGTGACCTGGACCTGCGCGACTATGCCGTTCTCCAGGCCCAGCTTGCACCGACACCCCCGTGACTCCGGTAGCCTGCGGCGGCGGCGGAAAGTATGATTCCCGTCATGACCGACGAGCCGGTGGCCCTTCGCGGGATCCATGCTGTGGACTCTTCTGCCCCGGAACCGCACATGCGGGTGTACTACCGCATCTGCCGATTCCTGGCACAAGGCACGTTTGTGCTCTTTGCCCGAGGCCGCGTGTATGGCCTGCGCCACGTGCCGCGGACCGGCGGCGTGGTACTGGCCGGCAATCACCAGAGTTTTTTTGACCCGATTGTGGTAACGCTGGCGTTGCCCCGGGAATGCAGCTACATGGCGAGGGATTCCCTTTTCCGGAATCCGCTGTTTCGACGGTTCATCGAGTCGTTCAATGCGTTTCCCGTTCGGCGTGGCACCTCCGACGTGGCGGCCATGCGGGCGTCCCTCGATCGCCTGCGGCAAGGCGCGGTCATCACGGCGTTTCCGGAGGCCAGTCGCACGGAGGACGGGCGGGTGCGCTCCTGCCGGGCAGGTGTCGTCGTGCTGGCTCGCAAGGCCGGCGTGCCGCTGGTGCCCGTTGCGATCGAGGGCGCGTTTGACGCCTGGCCGCGGCATCGCAAGCTGCCCGGCCGGGCCACGATCCTGGTCGAATACGGCCGCCCGTTCCTGCCGGAAACACTGGCCCGGATGGATCGGGATGTGGCGGCCGAACGCCTGACCGTCGAAATTCGTATGCTTCATAACCGCCTGCGCCGACGGCTGGGCCGCCGGCCGTTTGACTATGGGGCGCGTTCGACGCCGGGCGGAGAGGCCTCGACGGCGTGACAGGCAGGGTCTTTCACACCGCCGGTCTTCCTGATCCTGCAGCCAGGGGGTGTTCCCACATGATCGTGAAACTCGCCGAGAAGCGGGGGTTCTGTTTTGGCGTGGAGGACGCCATCGAGACCGCGCAGAACGCCGTGGCCCGATACGGAGCGGGCAACGTGGTTTCGCTGGGTCCGGTCATCCACAACCAGCAGGTCGTCGAGCGGCTGGAGTCGGCGGGGCTGTGCCAGTCGGCCGAGCTGGAGCAGTTGGAGCCTGGATCGAACGTGCTGATCCGATCGCACGGGGTGACCCCGGACGTGCTGGAACGCGCCCGGCAGAAGCGGTTGAACATCCTGGACGCCACCTGCGTTCTGGTCAAGAAGGCCCAGGACGTGGTGCAGCGGCTGCACGAGGAAGGCTACCGGGTCGTGATGATCGGCGATCGGAACCATCCGGAGGTCCGCGGGGTCATCGGGTACGCGCCGCAGGTCGTCATCATCGACCGCGTGGAAGACGTCGAGCAGGAGTTGCCGTTCAAGGAGCGGCTGGGGATCGTGGCGCAGACGACGCACGCGCCCGAGCACGTGGCGGAGATCATCGCGGAGATCGTCCGGCGGCCGTACATCGAGCTGAAGATCGTCAACACGCTGTGCCTGGAGGTGATTCGGCGGCAGCAGGCCGCGGTCAAGCTGGCGGCCGAAGTGGACGTCATGTTCGTGCTCGGCGGCAAACACTCGGCCAACACGCAGGAGCTGGCCCGGATGTGTCGGGCGGCGGGTGTGGATACGTACCACCTCGAGACGTGGAACGATTTCGAGCCGGCGATGATCGGTGGAAAGACGATCGCCGGCGTGACGGCCGGGGCCTCTACGCCGGACTGGATCATCGACGAGTTCGCCGAGCGGCTTCGCGAGCTGTAGTCGGCGTTCCGGCTTGCCGCGTCCTCGCCCGTTCCGTAGCATGAGACGTGGCGCGGGCCCGGGCCGGCGTGGCTTGCCCGTGCGTTTGTGATCCATGACGGGCGCGCTCGGTCGCGGGGTGAGCAAGGCTTGAGCACGATCGAAACGGTGTGGTGGCTCTTCTTCTTTGCCGCGGTGGGGCTGTGCGTGGGCAGCTTCCTCAACGTGGTGATCTACCGCATCCCTCTGGGCCTGAGCATCGGCCGGCCGGTCTGGTCGTTCTGCCCGCACTGCCAGGCGCGAATCCGCTGGTATGACAACCTGCCCCTGATCAGCTACTTGTGGCTGCGGGCCCGGGCGCGCTGCTGCGGCGGGTCGATCTCGCCGCGATATCCTCTCATCGAGGTGGCGACGGCCGTCCTGCTGGTGATGCTGCTGGATGCGTTTCTCATCGGTCGGGTCCGGTCGGGCCTGGACGACGTCGCCTGTGGTTTGTCCTGGCAACTGGCCGCCGACTGGCCCATCTACCTGGCCCACGTGATCCTGTTTGCCTGCCTGTTGGCCATGTCGGCCATTGACATTGAGCACTACTGGATCGACACGCTATTCGCCCTCTTCGCTGTTCTCGCCGGCTGTCTTCTGCACGCGCTCTGGACGCCCCACTACAGCTTCGAGCGGATCGGAGGCGGCGGGCTGTCACAGGCGGGCTGGACTCGCCCGGGCGATGGAACGGCCAGCGTCTGTCTGGCGGCATTCCTCGCGATGACCGTGGTTGGCGTGGTCGAGCTGTTCCGTCCGCAACCCGATGAGACCCCGGCCGAGGCCGACGCGACGCCGGAGCCGGCGCAGGAAACGACGGCGCCCGATCGCGAGGAAGCGGCGGGCGCGGCGCTGCCCGTCGGGGTCTCCGACCCCGGTCCGGCGGGGCCGCTGTCGGGAGACCCGCCGGGTGAGATGACCGAAGCGGCCCCGCCGGCACAACCGGCGCCCGCCGACCCGTTCCGGGGGTGGATTCTGGCGTGGGCCCTGGCGGCCGTCCTGGCGGCCCTGATCGTGGCCGGGGTAAGGGCGAACGCCTCCGATGATCCGGCCCGGTTCGCCCAGTGGCGATACGGGCTGCCGCTGCTGGGGTACTTCGGGCTCATTGTGCTGGTGGGTGCGGCGCGGCGGCCTGCGGACACCCAGATTATCGCAGCGATCAACTCGGAGCGGCCGGACGCCCGGCGGATGGTTCTGCGCGAATTGTGTCGACTGCTGCCGGCCCTGGCGCTGGCCTGCGCCACCTTGCTGGTTTACCTCTACTTTGAGCCGGGTCGGCGGTGGCTGCGGACCGTTCTCCACTGGAGCCCGACGGCGTCCGGCCAATGGCAGCCGGTGTTCGGCCTGGCAACGGCGGCCGCCGGTTTTGTGGTGGCGGCGGGCATCGGCTGGGCGGTGCGAATCGGGGGGACCCTCGTCTTCGGCCGGGAGGCCTTCGGCGACGGGGACGTTCACATCATGGCTGCAGCGGGGTGCGTGGCGGGATGGCCTGTCGTAGCACTGGGATTCGTGATTACCTGCCTGATCGCCCTGGCGGGGTGGGCATTGCTGCTCCCGTTCAAGCAGACTCGTGCGATCCCGCTGGTGCCGTGGTTGTCGCTGGCGTTTTTGGGTACGGTTGTCTTTCTGGGTCCGCTGCTGGAGTTCCAGCCGGTGCGGAACCTGACTGAACTGGTTGAGTTGATCGGGCTTGGGGCGAAATCCTGAAATTCCTGGGCCGGCGTCGGGAGAGCTTCCGATGAAACTTATGCTGAAACGGCTGCGAACGTATGTGAAACTGGTGCTGGTGGTCGCGGTTGCCGTCGCGGTCGTCCTGATTATCCTGTATAATCGCAACCACCGCGTAACGTTCTGGTTTTTTGGAACGTATGAGAACGTCAACGTCCTGTGGCTGCTCCTATGCACCGCGGCGGGGGCCATCATCACGTATTGGGTTGCGTTGACGGTGTTCTCCCTGTGGAAGGAGCTGCGGGAGATGGGCCGGGAGTCGGCCCGGCGGGCTTCGGAGGAAGAGCAGCGTCGCCGAGAGGCGGAATTGGCCGAGCAGGAACGGCGGATCGACGCGAAGCGAGCGGAGATGTTGCGGGAGGAACCCTAGCCGGGCCTCGTGGGACGGTCCGGAGGCGAATCAGGTACGTGTAGCCGAAACGGCATGGGCAGTACGCGGCGTTTTTGGTCTTCGGGAGGAACGGGCGAACGCGTCCTCGCGAAGCAAGGAGGCAGAGTAATGGTGAAGTTTGTGCGTGGAATGATGCTGGCAGCCGTCATCGGCATGGTCGTGATGACGGTGGGTTGCGGCGAGAACGAGGAGATGGCCATGCTGAGGCAGAACTATCAGCAGGCCCAGGGGGACCTGGACAACTGCCACGACCAGATGGCCCAGATGCGGAATGATCGCGACCGCTGGCACGACCAGTATCTGGCCGCCCGGGCCGAGAACGACGCGTTGCGCGGCGAGCTTGCGGCGATTCCCGATGTGCCCGAAGGCTGGACGGCCGTTCCCGGCGGGGCCATGATCGCCCTGGACGCCGAGTTCCTCTTCAACTCCGGCATGGCCATTCTCCGGAAGGAGGCGGTGCCCAAGATCGACGAGGTGGTAGCGACCATCCAGTCGACCTATCCGGAGAAGGAAGTCATCGTCTACGGGCACACGGATACCGAGCCCATCAAGAAGTCGAAGTGGAAAGACAACTTTGAGCTGAGCACGCAGCGAGCGTTGACCGTGGTCCGGCAGTTGAAGGATTCCGGCATTACGGGCGGCAAGCTGGTGGCGGCCGGATGCGGCGAGTACCAGCCGATTGCGTCGAACGAGTCCAAGGAAGGGCGCCAGCAGAACCGCCGGGTGGAGATCTACGTGCTGGATCCCAGCGTGAAGAAAGCGTCCCGGTAGCGTCCATCGCGGCCGGAACGCCTGCGGTTTGACGAACAAGGCGGGGCAGCGTCGGGGACCGGTTCCCCTTCGCTGCACCGCCCTTTTTTCATGCCCGCGGGCAGAGGTTGCGGCATACTCGCGTTCTGCCCGACTCGGCGTCCCGTCGAATCTTGTAAGAGGGTCTTTCGTCCATGCGCGAATCGCGTACACTGGTTCTGCTCTTGGCTCGCCCCGCGGGAGTAGCATCCATGACCCGCCGACTCGCCATTCTGTTTGTGCTGGCCGTTCCTGTTGCCGCCGACGAGCCGTCCGCTTCCGCCCCCCCCCGCGAGAGTCGCTCGGCACCGGTCGCCTCAGACCCCTTTTGGCCGAGCGAAGCCATGATCGAGCGGCAGCTTCAGCAGGCCGCACGGATCAAGGGCGAGGCCCTGGGACTGACGGAATCGCAGCAGCAGCAGTTCGAGGCCATTCTGCTGAAGCGCTGGCCGAAGTTCATGCGGGAGAACGAGCAGGAACTCAAGCCCCTGCTGAATGAGATGATCGACGCTCGATCGTCGTCGACGCCGCCCGATTCGCGGCGGGTGGCGCGGTGGGCCTCGCGGGCCCTGCCGCTGTGGGAGCGCATCGAGCAGGAACTCAGCGCGGGGGATCGCGAATTGCGGGCGATTCTGACGGAGGAGCAGCGCGTCCGGTTTGACGAGGACCGCCGCCGCACGTGGCGTCGCGTCGAGAACTGGCGAGCCACCCTTTCCCAGTGGAAACGCGGCGAGTTTGACCCGAGCACCTGGCCTGGGACGGAGCGGCAGCCTCCGCCCCCCCCGCCTCAGCCGAGGGACCCGGCGGACCCGGCGGTGCGCGACGCCGTGCCTGCCTCCCGACCGGCGGCCCAGGCGGAGTTGACCGAAGAGCTGCAGGCGTGGGCCCGGTTTGTCGAGGAGTTCTGTGACTACTACGACCTCGATGCCGCCCAGCGGGGCGCGGCGCTGTCCATTCTTCGGGAGATGCAGGAGCGGGCGACGGCCCATCACGATCGCCGCCGCGTCGAGCTCGACCGGCTGGAACGAATGATTGCCGGCGAGCTCCCGGCGGACCCCGACGAGATCGAACGCGGAATCCACGAACTCTACGGCCCGATCGACGAGATGTTCCGCGAACTCCAGCGGCGCCTGGATCCCATCCCCACCCCCGGCCAGATTCGCAACGCCGAGGAACGACGCCCGGAGCCCCAGCCGTCCGCACCGCAACCCGAGACGCCCGGCCGCTGAGCGTCCTGCTCCGTTTTGATCCCCTGCCGCCGCCTCTCTACAATTCCGTGCTCCGGACGGACGGGGGGCTTCCCGGCCTTCCGGCGGTGAGGAGACGGCATGGCATCGCGGGAGAAAGTGGTCGTCGCCATGAGCGGAGGCGTGGACTCCAGCGTGGCGGCCGGCCTGCTGCACGAGCAGGGCTACGACGTGGTCGGGCTCTTCATGCGATCCGGCGTGGAGATGCCGGCGCCGGCGGACGGGGCCTTGCGTGACGCGACCGTCCGGCCGCATCAGGGGTGCTGCAGCGCGGCGGACGCGGCCGACGCCCGGTTCGTGGCCGGCATGCTGGGCATTCCTTTCTACGCCCTGAACTTCCGGGAGGAATTTGACGCGATCATCGACTACTTCGCCGCGGAGTACGCCGCCGGCCGCACGCCGAATCCCTGCATCGTCTGCAACAGCCGCTTGAAGTTCGGGAAGCTGCTGGAATATGCGGATGCGGTGGGCGCCCGCTCCGTGGCCACCGGCCACTACGCGCGAATCGGAACGCGCGGGGGCAGGCCCGTGCTCTGCCGCGCGCGGGATGCGGCGAAGGACCAGTCATACGCCCTTTTCGGGCTCAATCGCAGCGACCTCGGTCGCGTGCGGTTCCCCGTGGGCGAACTGACCAAGCCGCAGGTGCGGGCCGAGGCACAACGACTGGGCCTGCCAGTGTCCGACAAGCCGGACTCCGTCGAAATCTGTTTTGTACCGGACGACGACTACGCGCGACTGGTGCGCCAGCGACATCCGGAGGCGTTCGTCCCCGGCAACGTCGTGGACGCCGAGGGCCGGGTGCTCGGCCGGCACGAGGGCGTGCCGAACTTCACAATCGGGCAGCGGCGTGGCCTGGGCATCGCGGCCGGCAAGCCGATCTACGTCACGCGCGTGGACGTAAACACGCACGAGGTGACCGTGGGCGATGCCGATCGCCTGCTCAGCCGCACGCTGGTCGCGGATCGCGTCAATACCCTGGCGGACGTGCCGGACTCCTTCCGGGCCGACGTGAAGATTCGTTACCTGCACACGGCAACGCCGGCCACGGTGGAACGGCTGGTGGATGGGGCCGTGCGCGTCACGTTTGACGAGCCGCAGCGGGCCGTCACACCCGGCCAAGCCGTCGTGTTCTACGACGCGGACGTGGTTCTGGGCGGCGGTTGGATCACGCGGGCGGGTGATTCCCCCGACGACTGAGCGGGGGCCTGGGTCGATGATTCCTCCATTCCGCAACATGCTGTTTCTCCATGGCGGCGCCGTTGGCGACTTCATCCTGGCATTGCACGTGGTGGCGGCCGTGCGCCGCTTGGCGCCTGAGGCCAGGGTGGAGGGCATCGTTCGCTGTCCGCTCGCTCGGTGGGCGGTGGGGCACGGCGTGCTCGATGCGACCATCGATCCGGAGGATGTCGGGCTGCACATGCTGTACGCAGGCCGGGCCGACTTGTCGGCGCCGCTGGCCGAGCGGCTGGCGGGCGCGGATCTCGTGATCAGCTTTCTCGGCGGGCCGGCGTCCGCGGCGGCCGGTGCGCTTCGCGACCGGTGCCGCGGGAGGGTCGTGGCGATTGACCCCCGCCTGACGCCGGAGACGCTTGCGGCAGGCCGGCACGTCACGCAGCAATGGTCGGACGTGCTGGCTGGGGTCGGGCTGGATGCGCGCGTGACGGATGATGCCTTGTTCCACAGGGTCGAGCCGGCTGCTGCCGCCGAGCCGGTCCTCGTGCATCCCGGCAGCGGCGGCCGGGACAAGTGCTGTCCGCTTCCCGTGCTGGAGGCGGTGGTGCGCCGCCTGCGGGATGCAGGCCGTACCGTCGGCTGGATGATCGGCCCGGTGGAGGAGGAGCAGCAGGGGTCTGCATTCGTTCAGCGGTTGGCGCTGACGGCCCCCGTGACGTATGAGCGGTCGCTGGGCCGCGCGGCCGAGCTTGTCCGATCCGCCGCGGCGTTCATCGGCAACGACGCCGGCATGACGCACCTCGCCGCCGCCTGTGGCGTGCCCGTCGTCGCTCTGTTCGGGCCGACGGACCCGTGCGTCTGGCGTCCGCGTGGCCCGGATGTGCGGGTGCTTCGCCTCGACTTCGCGTCCGCGGCAGCCACACCCGATGGAATCGCCCGCGACGTGTTCGACCTGTTGGATGTCCACCGTTGAGCCTCCCCGGGCGGCGCGGGCCGACGGTACGCGGGGGTGTTCCGTCGGAAGAACCCGTCGGGGGGTGAGGGACGTGGATTGACCGCGCGGAGAAACGAGCTGCGTCCCCGCTTCGATTCGTGCCTGCGGACGTTGTCTCCACGCCATGAGCCAGGGGAGCGCCCCTCCTCGAAGTTCTGCTCGTTCCGCGAGTTGCAGCCAGGCCCCTGCCTGGGGGTGCCGGGACCCCCCGGGACGTCGCGCCGTGTATGGTGTCGGACGGAGTAAGCGCCCGATTCGAGCAGGCGCCGCGCACTGCAGATTTCGTGCAGGGCTGCATGGGGACCTTGGATTCGCCGCCCGGGTATGCTACATATGCCGGACGCGTGCCGGCACGGGACCCCCGGCTCGGACAGCCCGCGAGGAAACCATGATCACCCTGGACCTGAAGGACTTTGAAGCGCACCTCACGCTCCGGCCCCTGCGCATGGAGGATTTCGACGATCTGGCGGATCTGCAGCAGAGGTGCTTTCCGGGCATGCCCGGCTGGAAGCGCGAGCAGATCGAAAGCCAGCTTTCCATCTTTCCGGAGGGCCAGATCTGCGTCGAGTATGACGGCGATCTGGTGGCGTCGTCCGGCAGCCTGATCGTCGATTTCGACAATTATGACCAATGGCACAACTGGCGGGAGATCGCCGACGGCGGCTACATCCGCAATCACGATCCCGACGGCGACACGCTGTACGGCATCGAGATCATGGTCGACCCGGCCTATCGCGGCATGAAGCTCGCGCGACGCCTGTACGAAGCCCGCAAGGAGCTGGCCCGCCAGCGCAATCTGTCCCGCATCATCATTGCGGGGCGGATCCCCGGCTATGGGCGGCACGCGGACCGCATGTCGCCGCGGGAGTACGTGGAACGCGTGATGCGCAAGGATCTGTCGGACCCAGTACTCACTGTGCAGCTCTCGAACGGCTTCGTCCTGCGGCGGCTCATCCCCGACTACCTGCCCACCGACACCGAGTCACGTGGCTACGCGACCTTCCTGGAGTGGACGAACCTGGATCACGTGCCGGGCAGCGCCCGACGCTTCAAGGCGGTGTCGTTGGTGCGGATCTGCTGCGTTCAGTACCTGATGCGGTCGGTCGATTCCTTTGACGAGTTTGCCCGGCAGTGCGCGTACTTTGTCGACGTGGCTTCCGATTACCGGTCTGACTTCGTGGTATTCCCCGAGCTGATCACCACGCAACTGCTTTCCCTCATCGACGCCCGGCGCCCCGGACAGGCCGCCCGCAAGGTGGCGGAGTATACTCCGCAGTACCTCGATCTGTTCACCGAGATGGCGGTGCAGTACAACGTGAACATCATCGGCGGCTCGCAGTTCACGGTGGAAGACGAACGGCTGTACAACATCGCCTACCTGTTCCGGCGCAACGGCACCATCGGCAAGCAGTACAAACTTCACATCACGCCCAGCGAGCGCCGATGGTGGGGCGTCGATCCGGGCGACAAGGTGGAGGTCTTCGAAACCGATCGCGGCAAGATCGCCATCCTGATCTGCTACGACGTGGAGTTCCCTGAAGTGTGCCGGGTGGCCGCCTGGAAGGGGGCCAAGATCTTCTTCGTGCCCTTCAACACGGACGAGCGCTACAGTTACCTGCGGGTTCGCCTTTGCGCCCAGGCGCGGGCGGTGGAGAACGGCGTGTACGTGGCCATCGCCGGATGCACGGGGAATCTGCCATTCGTGGACAACGCGGATATTCACTATGCACAATCGGGTATCTACACGCCGGCCGACATCCCCTTTGCCCGGGACGCGGTGGCCTCGGAGTGCACGCCGAACATCGAGACGCTGATCATCCACGACGTGGACACGGAAATCCTGCGCCGCAACCGGATCATGGGAACCGTGCGGACCTGGAATGACCGTCGCACCGACCTGTACCTCGTTCAGTATCAGGATCCGGATGAGGGACCGACCCGGTTCTGAAAGGCTTCCCGCCGCACGGTTCCTCGACGACAGCTCGGGGTCAGGGGCGGGAATTGACCGCACGAAAAAACGAGCTGCGTCCCCGTTTCGATTCGCGACGCGCGGCAAGGGCCTTCCCGTGGCCCGCATCTATGCGGATCATTCTGCGGCCGGCGGCGTCTTTGCCGGAATGTGCCTGCGGATTCGTGTCCACACGCCGAATGCCGCCAGAAGCGCTGCAAGGGGCAGCAGATCGATGGCGGCCAGGAAGACCGTCTGTCCGACTCTGTCGCCGGCGATGGAGATTCGGATGACCTTCTCTGTTTGATCGGTATCCTCGTAGTAAAGCTCGTCTCCGTAATGTCGATCCAGAAGGCGGCGTGCGCCGAACACGTTGAAGACGTTCCACGGTTTGAGTTCCGGCCCGACCAGGTAAATCGTCCGTTCGTTTTCCTGGCGCCGGATTCTGTGTCTGCATGTGAGCGTATAGCCGAAGCCTGTACGCTCAACGCTCCCGCCGTCCGCAACAAAGCCAATGGTCACGGACAGCCAGCCGCGTCCGGTGCGTTTGGCGAGTTCGTAATCCACGTTTCCGAGAAGAATGGCGGCCGCCATCGCTACGAAGTAGAAGCGAATGAACGATATGATGTTGGATTTCATCTGTAGCCCCCGCGGATATCCGCCTCACCCGTGCAGGGCCGCGCGTCCCCGGGCGGAACAGTCCGGAACGCAATCCAGGGATCCATGCGCCGCCTCCCGTTTTGGGCTTTTCCTGCTTCATCGCGGCCGCTTCGATGCCGGTGATGCGGACGAAGACCTCCTCCAGCGACGGCCGGATCTTGCGGGCCTCGGACGCTTCCGCGCCGCGGTCCTCCAGGAACCGCACCAGCGGGCCGACCCGGACAGGCTCCGACGACGGAACCAGGGCGCGCCGGATTCCGCCCGGAGGGCGCATGCTGGTTGCCAGGGGCTTTCAGCCCCTGGACTGGAGTTTGGCGATTAACTAGATAGGTCAGACCCTCCCTTGTCGTGGCTGCGCCCGCGTTTTCAGCCAGTTCTTGCGTAGGCAATGGGCGGAGCGGGGGCTAGGATCAGTTCCGGGGGCTTCGCGGACGGGTCCAGGCCGGTCGCGAAGTCATTTGTTGGGTTGTTTCGGGTCACCTCCTCCAGGGCCAGGCCCCAGGTTTCGTGTCGCAGGATCTGAATCAGTCGCTGGGTCGATGGCCGCGAGCCGTTGAGCCGTTCTTGCCATTTGGGCAAGGGCAGCTCGCTGCAATCGTCCGTCCCGAAGGCCTTCATGGCGGCCAGCAGCAGCATCGAGTAGTTGGCGACGGCGAAGGCCGGCTGCCGCTCGACGGACTCGGGCGACCAGACCTGAGCCTGGCCGACGCCGATGATCTGCTTTTCGTCTCGATGATTGACCTCGATGTCCCACCTCCAGAGGTATTCCTGGAGTAGCTGCTGCAACGGCAGGTGGAGGTCGGTGCAGATGAGATAAGCCGGCTGCCGGTAGAGCAGGCGGCCGTGTTCCGTCAGGCGATAGCCCAGGGGCGCGATGACCAACACCCGCAGGGGCATGCACGCTCCCGTGGTTCGCCAGCAGACCGGCGGCAGTGTCTTGATTCGGAAGGCGTGCGTCTTTCCGGCCGCGTAGGCTTCCACGACCTGCCAGGGGTGCTGCTCATCCTGTCTCCATTCTTCCGGGGTCGGCGCCCGGGGACCGTACTTCTTCGGGGAGGTCTCGTTCAGGAAGTGGAGCTTGGCGTCCTTGCGGATTCGCCCGATCAGCGTCGTATTGCGGGGTAACGCCTTCAGAATGGTCTTGTTGGTGTAGCCGCCATCGACGACCAGCACCAGATGCGTGTCGGCGGCGTGATGGACCTGGTCGAGTTCATCGCGGAACTGGTGGAGCATCCTGCAGGTGACGGTCGTAAGGTTCTTCTGTTTGACCGCCTCGCGATAGGCGTCCCGGTGCTCCGGAGAGGCGTTCCGCTTCGGCTTTTTGACAGAGGGCACGTGAGCAAACCGGCATGGGACGGCCCGGGCCGCCGAGGAGGGCTGGGCATGTATGGGAACCAGCAGGGAGAACTGGACGAACCGCTGGGCCAGAATCAGGTTCACCTGAAAGGCGGGCGAGAGCGGGTCGCGCCGGTAGGCCACACCGGGCGTCTTCTTGCCGGTCTTACGAGTGAGCGTGTCATCGATCGCCATGACCAGCCGGCCGCGCTGGGGCAACAGGTTCAGCGACCCCCCAACAACAGGGCGGAACAGGTGGTTCGGCTCCCACACGTCGCGAGAGAAAAGCCGGTAGTCGGCCGACCAGTCCTCAAACTGCCGCCCGCCGGAACAGAGCAGGCCGGTGATCGTATGCCGCTCGATGCAGACGAGTTGGCTGAGGCCAAGCCGCCGGGCCCGCTCCCAGACGCGTTCCTGCTGGAACGCAGGGCGGACATCGTCCCACTGTTCGAGAAGGGCGGGCATGAGATTCATCGTTTTTTTTTCCGCGGTTGCTCGGCCACCTGGTTTGCCTGGGTCCGCTTGAGGATGAGGGTGTTGCGGTCCTGAACGGTCCACTCGACGACCTCGCCCTTCTGCAGGTCGAGGACGCCGGCGACGGCTGCGGGGAAGTTCACGTACCACTGGGAGCTGGCCTGGCGCTGAATGAGCTGGACTTTGGTTGGGTACCCCATGCGACACCTCCTATTCTAGTTATATCACTAGTTCACACGGTGTCAAGAAACCGCCCCGGCGAAGCGCCGGCGGCGGTAGGTTCTGACTTCACCCCGTCACGATGCCGGAATCACCAACGATCGGCCCCAAAGTGCCAAACTCCAGTGACCGGCTGGAAAGCCGGTCCCACAAAGGAGGTCGATCCCACACGCATGACCAGAACCCGAGCGTGGACCAAGGCGGCGGGGACGCCGGCTCCAGAAGGCAGGCACGCCGCCCACACTGCCACGCCGGTCGGACCTGTCCATTCCGGCGCAGCGTAGAGGAAAGCCGGCTCAAAGCGGGCCGCACACCGCTCAAGGACAGTGGCGTCGGACACGCAAGGGCAAATGCACGACCGTTTGCTTATCCAGGTTCTCCAACCCGCGTGATCCGTCCTGGAGCATCTGCGAATGCGCTCAGTTGCGGCTCGATCCGCGTTGCAGTAGTGAAAAGCGGTTGCGCAGACCGCCAAACCCAGGCGTTCCACGCAGGCACGCTGAGACGACCGCGTGAATGAGCGGCATTGTCGCGTGCGCTGGTTCGCCGCTCGCACACAACGTGCATCGAATTCGTCGAGACCGCTCCAGCGATCCGCAACAAACGGCAAAGTGAGCAACGACACAGCGTTACGGAGTCGTTGGGACCAGAAGGTGGAACCGGAACGCTGGTGCTTCGCTCGGATCATTGCAGCAACCCTCGCATCGCATTCCGCGTCGTCGCCTCTACATACGGGAAACACCGGTGCCTTTCGACGGCGTGGTTGTGAGACGGAAGAGCGCCAAAGGAATGAACGAGCGCTCGGGGTGACCGTGTTGTCGTAACCGACCAGTCCTGCCGGACTTCTCGCGCGCACTCCCGCAATCGGGATCACGGTCCTGTCCGGACGCGCGCTCCAATGCTGTTCGATCATGCCGCATTGCGGGAAAGCGGATGATTCCTCGGCTGCAGTGTCGCACGGCAAGCCACGCCCGCGTACGGTGTGCGCTCTGCACGAAATCGGGGGGGAAACCCAATGCCCCGCAACCGAGAGCCGGGGTATACTCACAGTACGAACGCATCGCAAGGATGGGGTTCCCCGCATCGCCGGCCAAGGCCTTGTAAGCGAAGAGGGCTTCACGCCTGCCGCTTGCCAGATGCCAATCGGGACACGGTCGGCATTCTGGACGCATCGCCGTCGGCGGTGAGAGAGGATCGGAGCCGGTGCGCAGCACGACCATACAACCCGTCGCGCGTTCTGGCACTGCCTTCACACCGCCGGGGCCACGGAAACCCAACGCACACGCACCTCGCACGACCGAACGTCTCGAAGACACAAGGCTGTTGCGCGCCGAGCGATCGTCTGCTGCACGACGCCTCGGCGCTCCGGTCTTTGCCTGCATCGACGTCATCCCCGCCTGACGACGGTCACAAGCCGTTTCGGGGGAGGTTCCGCCGGTCCCTAGCCGCGATCGGGCTCAGACGAACGAGCCGCCTCCTCCACTCGCGCGCGTGTCACGGCCCGTCCGGTCCAACCGGTATGAGCACAGGGCAAGAGCGGCGCCCGGCTGCCTCGGGGTGAACGCGGCCGGTCAAGCCGTCAGGATTCCTTGCCGAGATACTTTTCTGTGCGGGTGTCCACGCGGATCCGATCGCCGACCTTGATGAAGAGGGGGACGTGGACCTGCTTGCCGTTTGCGAGAACGGCCTCCTTGGTGATGTGGGAGCCGCCGCTGGGGGAGTGAGAGGGCGGCGCCGTGTCGGCCACGTCCATGACCATGACGTCGGGCAGCAGGAGGCTGACGGGAAGGCCGTCGGCGAACAGAGCGCGGTAGGATTCACCCTCGATCAGGAACTGCACGGACCTGCCGAGTGCGTGGTCCGCCAGCGTGTATTGCTCGAAAGACTCCGCATCCATGAAGGTGTACTCGCCGCCGGCGGTGTAGAGAAACTGCAGGTTGCGGTTTTCGTGCGGCACCTCCTCGATCGGCAGGAGTGTCTCGAGCAGTTTGTCGGTGGACATTCCGGTGCGCAGGTTGCGAAGAGACACGTGTGTCTTGGACTTCTGCTTGCCGGTATGCTGTTCCCCGAAGTCCGTCACCTGGTACAGCTCACCATGAATGCGGATGAGCATTCCCCGGTTCAGATCGGTTGGCATGATGCGTCCTCCCTTCGCCCGACACGGTCCGCCTGGATTCTCGAGAGAGGGTGCGTCCGGCCAAGCCGGCTCACGGCGTATCATGCCATATTGGCGGGTCGCGATCAACGGGTGACGGGGCCGGTTCGGCGATCTGCGATTCGGGCATCGGGTGTTCGGGAACGGGACCCGATGGGCCTGGGACAGGCCGGAGGATGCCCATCCAGAGGGATTCGCCGGCCGCAGCCAGGACCAGCAGAGGCGCCACCACACACAGGAATACGCACCAGGCCCATGCGGCGGAGAGGAAGGGCCAGAGGGCCTTCTGGGCGAGCGTGAGGCCCCCGGCCAGGAGGATGGCCGGCGGTTCGAGCAGATTGAGGGCCAGGCCCAGCCCGGCGGCCAAGCGGCTTCCCCCACGAGCGGAAACCGCACCCTCCGCAGGGAGTTCGTTCTCACCGAGCAGGAGGCGCAGCGCGATGCCCAGCGAGAACCCGACGCCTGCCACCGCCAGCCAGGCCAACGGGCCGAGCGACCCTCCCGCGGTCATGACGGCACAGACCGTGAGGTTGTTGAGGGCGATCACGGCGGTCCGCCGTGCCCAGGAGCGGCTTGCGAGCAACGGCTGGACGACGCGATCGATCCATCGGCGTACCAGTCGAACCGGCCGGCATCGAGTGTCGCGGGC
>Ga0334889_1002430_pt1 | contig 20977 bp, 9 predicted proteins | sample GraSluR1_MG_2_FD_207222 | JGI IMG/M metagenome (GOLD analysis project Ga0334889, IMG submission 207222) | Sludge microbial communities from methane-producing bioreactor in Wageningen University, Netherlands - Granular Sludge_8_08-R1 | ecosystem: Engineered > Bioreactor > Anaerobic > Unclassified ... | reverse complement strand
GGCTGATGGGCAGTCGCCGGGTCCGTGCGCGAAAAATCCTGGCGAGCGACCGCGTGTCCTGTATCATCCGCCTGGCGGGCGCCCTGACCGTCCCGCCAGGAGCGTGCATGACCGCCTACGAACTCGTTTTACTGAGTCGACAACCGGCGCTCTACGCGGCTGTCGCCGGTTGGAAGCTGCCGTTGGCCGAGATTTACGCCTTCGAGGACGCCGCGGCGGCGGTCTCGCGCGCGGCAGCCGGCGAAGCGGCGATCGTCGTGTTCGACACACGCGGATTCCCCGCCGCGCGAGCAACGCTCAACCGGCTGCTTTCGCTCAGCGGCGACACCGATCTGATCGTCCTCGGTCCCCGGGAAGAACTAGGCGGCGACGATCTGCGTCCCGAGCAAGGCACGGTGCGGTTTCTACCCCCGGACACACCCGCGGTCGAGCTGCAGGCTGTCGTCGAATTGGCGTTGCGCATGCGGCAGGTGCGGCGCGACAGCGGGATCGTGGGCCGATCGCGCGCCGTCAGCCAGATGATCGCGCTGATCGCACAGGCCGCGCCGCTCGACATCAGCATCTTGATCACAGGCGAGAGCGGCACCGGCAAGGAACTCGTAGCCCGCGCCGTCCACCGCCATTCGCGGCGGCGCGGCGGCCCGTTCCTCAGCCTCAACTGCGGCGCGCTCAGCGAAGGCGTGCTCGAGAGCGAACTGTTCGGCCATGTGCGCGGCGCGTTCACGGGCGCGGTCGCGGCGCACGAAGGCGTGTTCCAGCGGGCGAACGGCGGCACCCTCTTCCTGGACGAAGTGGGCGAGATGCCGCTGGGTATGCAGACGCGCTTCCTGCGGGCGCTGGAAACCGGCGAGTTCACGCCGGTCGGCGGCAAAGGCATCCAGCGCAGCGATATCCGGTTGCTGGCCGCGACGAATCGCGATCTGACGCGCGACGTGGAAACCGGCCGTTTCCGCCCGGATCTCTACTACCGGCTGCGGGTCATCGTCATCGAAACTCCCCCGTTGCGCGAGCGTCAGGAAGACGTGCTTGTGCTCGCCGATCATTTTCTACAAATGGAGAACCAGGAGCATGGCCTGGCCGTGCGCGGGTTCAGCCGGCATGCGAAACAACTCCTGCGGCAGCATCTGTGGCCGGGCAATGTCCGCGAGCTGCGCAATGTCATACGCGCCGCGGTCGTCATGAAGCAGCGCGGCCTGATCGAGGCGGAGGATCTACCCGCCGATTTCCACGCCGCCGGCAACGAACCGTCTCGTTATCTGCCGGTCGTGTCGGGGCTGAGCGGCGCGGATCGGCTCGATCCAGGTGTACTGGCCGCGACCCTGCTCGAATTGCGCCAGGACATCAAGGATATCAAGGCGTATCTGCAGCAGGCAGCAAGCAGCGGATCACATGTCGCCGCGGCGGGCGGTCCGATTCCCGCCGACGGGCGCGTTGTGGAAACGCTATTGCACGAGCATGGGCTGGGGCCCGTAGAAGACGGGGGCGATCTGCAGAGCGCCGAGAAAGCGCTCATCGCCGCGGCGCTAACCGCGACTGGGGGCAACCGTCGGCGGGCTGCCTCCAAGCTCGGGATCAGCGAACGCACCCTCTACCGGAAGTTGAAACGATATGATCTGGTGTGAGGTGCGGCGTCCTGTGGCCGGGGCGGGCGAGCCCGCGCTTGGCGGGTGCCCCGATCAGTTGTATAATCAAGGAGCAAGGGCTAGCTTACCCGGCCCAACCTACCCCTGGGCAGAGAGGTGATGATGCGAGTCCAATGGATCCGGCGACGGTCTGTAGCCGCGCTGGCTGGTGTCCTGATCGCGATGGCGGGTCTGGGAGCGTCAACGGCGGAGGCCGCCAAGTTCGCCGGCGCGTTTATGGAGAACGGGGGCGGCGCTCGGGCGCTCGGCATGGGCGGCGCGTTCGTTGCCGTCGCGGACGACCCGTCGGCCACGTTTTGGAATCCCGCCGGACTGGCCAACATCCGGCAGCGGGAAGTCCTGTTCATGCACGCGGAGGTCTTCGGCGGCCTGGTCAAACGAGATTACGCAGCCCTCGCCATTCCCACTGATTGGTCGCTACTGGGCGGCCAGGGCGGCGGGTTCGGCATCTCGCTGATCCGCCTCGGCGTCGACGATATTCCGTTCACGGCGCACTTGGCGGCGGATCTCGACGTCAACGGCAACGGCGTCGTCGATCCCGAAGAACTCTACAACCTGCTGAGTCCGGAGTTTCAGCAGAATATTCGCTACAAGAGCGATCAGGAGTATGGGTTGTTCGTCTCCTACGGAGAACGCAAGGGCGACTGGCTGCTCGGCGGCAACCTCAAGTTCATACGCCAGATCATCGGCGAATATTCGAGTCTCGGGATCGGCGCCGATCTTGCGGCGTTGCGCCCTGGTCTCTGGCGCGGACTGGACTTCGGCCTGAAGCTTCAGGACATCACCACGACGTACCTGAGCTGGAGCACCGGCACGAACGAAGTCATCTACCCGGCTGTCGTGCCCGGTCTGGCGTATCGCTGGCACCTGCCCGACATGCGGCTGGACGTCATCGCAGCATCGAGCTTCGAATGCCGCTTCGAGAACCGTGCCGCTGCCGATCAGTGGTCGGCGGGTTCGTTCAGCTGCAACAGCCACTGGGGCCTCGAGGTCGGCTTCAGCCGCCGCGTCTTCATACGCGGCGGTTTCGACAGCGGTTTTGGCGCGGAGAATCTGACCGCCGGCGCGGGCCTCAATTTGCACCCGATCATTGTCGACTACGCCTACGCCGGTGATACGCTCGACATCGATGAGGTGACGCACCGCATCAGTATGTCGGTACGGTTCTAGAAGCCCGGATTATTCATGAAGGACCGGCTGCGAAAGGTCAAATGCTTGCCAGGACGCGCGTTCTCGGATCGGCTCGGTCAACGTACCGCCTTGGGTACGCCTCCCTCGCCGATCCTTGCGAGCCCTCATCCTGGCAAGCATTTTCCACTTTCTAGCGGCGGTCCTTCATGAATAATGCGGGCCAGCAGGCGTCCTTGTTTGATCTCGCAAAGGCCGCAGCGCTCAGGAGTTGTGGCCGGGCGGCCGGTAGGCTGCCAACGTCTGGCCGGCCCGCAGTCGGCTCGGATTGCTGATCCCGTTGACCTGCTGGAGGTGCTTGATCGATACCCCGAGCCGGCGCGCGATCGTGCTCAACGTATCGCCGGGACGCACGTGGTAGGTCACGCGTTCGTAACCTGCCGGGGGCACGTAGAGCCCGCTTTGCTCGGCCCGTTTCCGAACCGCGGCGGCTAGGTCGCGCGGCATGGGGATCAAGAGCTGGGTGCCGGGCCGGATAAGGGTCGACCGACCCATCGCATTGGCTTCCTGCAACGCGGCGACCGAGGTTCCCCAGCGCGACGCGATATGGCTGAGCGTTTCGCCGCGCTTGACTTCATGCTTGCGCCAAGTCAGGCGGCGGTCGGCCGGCACCTTGCGCAACGCGGCCGCCGCGACGGTTGCGGTGCCGGGCGGCACGCGGACGATCTGACCGCCGGCGCCCGGCGGGGTGGCGCGCCGCAACAGAGCCGGGTTCAACCGCACGAGTTCCTGTTCATCGACCCCGGCGCACGAGGCCAAGAGATTGAGATCCGTGGCGTCGTCGACCGTCATGTCTTCCCACATCAAAGGACTCGGCTCCGGCACTGTGAATCCATGCGCTACAGGATCGGCGACGATGCGCGCCGCGGCGATGAACTTCGGAACGTATTCGACGGTCTGCCGAGGCAGCCTGTAGTCCCAGTAGTTGTCGTGGCCGTTCAGATGCAGCTGGCGGCGGACACGACCCTCGCCGGCGTTATAGGAGGCAAGCACCAGCGCCCAGTCGCCGAATTCGGCGTAGAGGTCTTTCAAGTAGCGACAGGCCGCGCGGGTGGACAGTTCCCAGTCGCGCCGCTGATCCTCCCACCAGTTGATGCGCAAACCATAGCGTCTGGCCGTGCCGGGCATGAACTGCCAGGGTCCGACCGCGCCCGCCGAGGACGTGGCGCGGGTGCTCAGGCCGCTTTCGATCATGGCCAAGCTGATCAACTCGCTCGGCAGACCCTCCGCGGTCAGGATCCCGTCGATGAGGATCTTGACCTCGGCCTTGCGGTCGAGCCAGACCTGGAAGTGCCGTGCGCCCGGTCCCGTGAAATAGTCGATCCAGCGATCGACCTTGGCGTGCTGGACCTTCAGTAGGTCCGCCTGTAGGCTCGGCAGGCGGGTTCCGGTGGCCGGCACCAGGGAATCGGGAAAACCAAAGCCGTCCAGACCGAGGTACGCGATGGTCAGGACCGAGTCCACCGTTTGGGGCGCCGCGGCCGCCGCCGCCTGTTCCGCGAGCAGGCCGCCTAGCAAGACCGTGCGCCGTTGCAAGCTGCGGCGACGTTCGAGTTGCAGGGTGTCCGCGATCGCGGGCTCGCTGTCGGTCGTGACATCCTGCAGGGTGAACAGGATATCCCGCGCCAGTTCGAATTCACCCGCCGCGACTGCGTTCAGCGCGCTCTGGTAGATCTCGTCCCACTGATCCGGCGAACTCTCGGCGGTTTGTGTCGCCGGCCAGTCCGGCAGCGACAGCGGCAGCGAATCGACCGCCGCCGGCTCGAGGCGGGCCCAATCCGCATCGACCGGGGACCAGTCGCCCAGCTCGGCTGCCGGCTGGCGAACGGAGCCGCAAGCAACCAAATGCACAACAAGGACAAGAAGGCCGCCGAGGGCCGCCGGCCGCGGCAAACGGCTGGCGGCGAGCTGCGTGAATTCGCGCAAAAGAGTCCTCCTTGACAGGCGATCGGTCCAAGTAAGTATTTTACCGGCAGGGTAGCAACAGCAAAACCCGGACCGCGGACGAAGTTCCTGAACCCAACGACCGTACGGGAACAAAGAAAACTTGCGTGAAGGACGCATAATGTGTGATAATTAATACGCAAAGTTCAATTTAATCGGTTGTTCCTCCAGCCCCAAAAGGTCATATGTCGGCAACCATCGACATTCGCGGTCTGGTCGGGCAATTGCCCTGGGATCGGCTCGGGGTGGAGACCCGTCGCCGTCTAGAGACGGCATGGTCGCACCCGGAATCGGACGAGCTGGTCGCTAACGCCCGCGCGGCCGTGGCGGAGCTCCTGTCAGCCGGCCACCTGGTGCGGGTGGCGCTGTCCGGCCGCACAGGCACGCGGCCGGATCTGTTCTTGGTCCGCGACACCAACCGTTTGTTGGACCTCGGCGAGTTGGGACACCAGAAGGCGACCCTTGAGCGGCGGACCGAGAGCCCCCCGCTGCGAGCGCCCCACAGAACGGCTTCGGCGGTGGATTCGCAGCCGAGCGCGGCGGTCACGCACCCCGCGGCCCCAGCGCCAGCGCCGGAGCGTGCGGCCGACCCAGCCGGCGCGTCCGCGAGTGTCCAGGCGACGACGGCGCGCCTCGACGCGGTGCTCGAGGCGATGGAACGCGCGCAACAACTCGCGCTCGGCGATCCGCGGGTCAATGAGCAGCAAGTGCTGATCGACCGTATCCTGGGCCTGCTGCACGGCTATGCCCCGAATCTCCGCTTGTACGCTCAGCTCGCCCGGGTACAGGCGGGTCACGAGGCTACGTCGTTTTTGCTGCCCCCGCCGTTGCTCGACAACATGCCGTTCTGGCTGCGGTACAGGCGGCCCGGACAGTCTCTGTGGGTTCCCGATTTGAGCGAACTGCCACGTTCGCTGCAGACCGCGCTGGTCGCGGACGGAGCGCAGGCCGTCGTGACGGCTGTGGTGCCGTTGCTTTCGCCGAGTGACGACAAAGAAGAAGCGGGATTGCTCTACGTTTGCGGTCCCGCCGACTGGCCGGCGGCGGATTTGCTCCGGCTCGCCCATCGTCTGTCGGCCTTTGTCTCCCGGCGTTGGCGCTGCCAGCGAGATGTCAACCTGCGGGTCCTGACCGACAGTCTGACCAGCATCCACAATCGCGCGTTTTTCGACAGCCAGTTCCCGCTCGAGCTGGAACGCGCGACGCGCACGGGATCGCCGCTTGCGCTCGTGATCGGCGATCTCGACAGCTTCAAGACCGTCAACGACGATCACGGCCACCAGTGCGGGGATGTGGTCTTGCGGGTCGTGGCACAGCAACTGCAATCGCGGCTGCGCCGGATCGATCATGTCTGCCGGATCGGCGGCGAGGAATTCGCCTGCCTCCTGCCGGCCACGGCGCTCGAGGAAGCCCGCGAGGTGTTGTCACGCGTGGTTGGGCGGCCGTTCCGCGTGTCCCTGCCGCCGGACATGGGCGTCGGCGTCCTCGAAGTTACCATGTCCTACGGCGCGGTCACCTTTCCTGACGCCGGCAAGAGCTGCAGTGAGCTGCATCGCAAGGCGGACAGCATGCTCTACCAGGCCAAGGAGCTGGGACGCAACCGATGCTGCCTCTGGATTGCGGACGGCCGCCATCAGTTGCTCGCGCCTCCGGGAGCCGATTCTTCCCGAGCCTGACCTCCTGCGGCGAACGGCTGAGCGCGGCCTGGCCAGTGACCTGGGCGGTCGTGATGCTGTTGCTGCCGGCTGTCGGCCGCAGCCTGCCTTGCGGCGACGCGCCGCTCTCGTCGCCGCAAGCGGTCCGGCTCGCCGTCCTCGCCCCGCTGCTCGTGGCAATCGTGCCGCGGCGCGCGCTATGGGCGTTCTGGCTCGCGCTGGCGGGACTGGCCTGTTGGTGCGGCGCGTTGGCGGCGGCCGATCTAGCGCGGCGGCCCGCGGTCGCCGCTGTCGATCCCCATGGCCCCAGTGTCCGCGTTCGGACCGAAGGCGCGGCGGCGTTGCGCTTGACCGCCAGGCCGCGCCAGAACAAACCCGGTCAATGGTCGGCGCCGGCGGTCATCCTGAGCTGGCAGGGTCCGCCATCGCTGGCGGGGATGCCGCGTGCCGGCGACGGCGTGCTCGTGCGCCTGACGGGCGAGCCGCCGGTCTTGGGGACGGCGCTCACCGGCCGCTGGCGTCTGGAGCCGCCGAGGCGCGCGACGGTCAGCGGCGGCTTCGACGAGGCGATCTGGCTGCAGGGTCGCGGCCTGCAGTGGATCGCCACAGCGGCCGCGAACGTTGCGGCGCCGGCCTTTGGCGGCGGCGGTATCGCGCACCGCATCGGCCGCGTACAGTCTTCTTGGCAAGCTCGAATGCGCGGCGTGCTGGCGGCTGGTCTACCGGCGCGCGAGGCAGATCTGGCAGGCGCGGTGTTGCTCGGCGGCGGCGCGCCAGCGGTGCTCAAGGAGCCATTCACGCGCCTGGGCCTGGCGCACCTGTTCGCACTTAGCGGCTTGCATGTCGGCATCGTGAGCGGGTTGCTGCTCGGCACGTTGGGGACCGTCGTCCGAGGCGCCAGCTGGCGGTTGGGGCTGATGACCGCGGCCTTGGGCGCGTACACCGTCCTGGTCGATGCGCCCGATTCAGTCGTCCGCGCGGTCGGCCTCGTGTTGCTGGCGCTCGCGGCGCGCGCATTCGCCCGACTGGGCGACGGGCTGCGTTTCCTGGGGCTGCTGTTATGGCTGAACCTGGCCTGGCAGCCCGCCAGTCTGCTGGACGCAGGGCAGCGCCTTTCCTATTTGGCAGCCGGCGGGATCGTCACCGGCCAGCGCCTGCTGGGGCCGCTCGTGCGGCCCTGGCCGCGTTGGCGACGGTGGCCGCTCGCCGCCCTGAACGTCACGGTCTCGGCTCAGCTCGCCACCCTGCCGGTCGTGGCCGAATCGTTCGGGGTCTTGCCACTCGGCGGCCCGCTCGCGAACCTGGTAGCGGTACCGTGCTTCGGCCTCGCCGTCTCGCTGGTGGCGGCGGGACTGGCGGTGGCGTTTTGCTGGGAGTGGGCGGCCGACGCGCTGCTGGCTTGTGGTTGGGTGCTCCTGCGTCTGTTGCAGGTCGCTGCCGCCGCCGCTGGTGATCACCTCGGCTGGCTCGAACGGGGGCTCCCGGTCTGGGGACCGGTCCGATGGGTTTCGTACGCGGCGACTGTTGGACTGCTGGTGGCGGCGTGGCAGCGTCGCGGCTGGCGCTGGTACGTGCTCGCCGCCGCGCTCTACCCCGGATTGTTGCTGCTCGGAGGAGCTGGTGGCGACCTGGTCGATGCCGCGCGCAACGGCCGCGTTCAGGCCTGGCAGTTCGCGATTGGCCAGGGAGACTGCGCGCTGCTGAGGCTGCCCGATCGTTGGACCTGCCTGATCGACACAGGTCCGTCGCGGCCCGACGGTGACAGCAGCCTGGCGCGGGACGTGCTGCCGTTCCTGCGCCGGCTCAACGTGCGGCGACTCGATGCGGTCGTCCTATCGCACGCCCACGACGACCATACCGGCGGCGCGGCCGATCTTGCCGCCGCCCTGCCGATCGATTGGTGGCTGCTCGCGGGCAAGACCGCGGCGCCCCGACCGGGACTGCCGGCGGGGCGTCCGCAGGCCGGCGACACCTTGCACGCGGCTGGGGGCTGGGCGCTCCTCTGCGTGCATCCACCGGCGCGAGACTGGCCGTATCGCCATGAGAACGACGCGTCGTTGAGCCTGGCGCTCTGCCGCGACGGCCGTTTGCACGGACTGTGGACCGGCGACCTCGAGACGGCTGGCGAGGCGGCCATGCTGGCGCATCTGCCGCCGGCTGGGCCGGCGGGCGCGGATGTCTGGAAGGCCGGCCACCACGGCAGCCGCACGTCCGGTTCGGAGCCGTTGCTCGCGGCGGTCCGTCCGCAACTGGTGGTGATCAGTTGCGGCGTTGCCAATCGCCACCGGCATCCCAGCCACGGGCCATATCCGGGGGCGACCGAGGTGCGGACGGATCTGCGGCACACCGTGCACCTGAGTTGGGATCGGCGCGGTCGCATGCGCTGGCGCAGCCACCTATCGCCGCCGCCGCCGCCTTGACACCCCGCCGCGGCGCGCCTACCATCCCGCGCGACCGTCGCGCGCCGTACCCCCTGGCCAGTGAGGATACCGCCATGCCCGCCCTACGCAGCACCGAGGAACTCGGTCTGAAGCCGGACTACGTCGGGAAGGTTCGCGACGTGTTCGATCTCGGCAAGAACCTGCTGATCGTCACGAGCGACCGCATCAGCGCCTTCGACGTTGTCATGGACGATGTCGTACCGGACCGGGGCATCATCTTGAACGTGATGACGCTCGCCTGGTTGGACCACTTCCCCGAGCTGCCGCATCACATCCTGACCGCGGATCCGCAGGCGCTGCCGGTCCCGTTTCGCGACCACGCCGAGCGGCTGGGCGGCCGCAGCGTGCTCGTGCGCAAGGCCGCGCGCTACGATGCCGAGTGCGTCGTGCGGGGCTACCTGGCCGGCAGCGGCTGGAAGAGCTATCAACAGGACGGCACGGTCTGCGGGCACCGTCTGCCTGCCGGCCTACGACTCGGGTCGCAACTGCCGGCGCCGTTGTTCACGCCGTCGACGAAGGCCGCGGTCGGACACGACGAGAACATCGATTTCGCGACGATGTGTGGCATCGTCGGCGAAGACGCGAGCCGCACGCTGCGGGATTTGTCGTTGCGCCTGTACACCCGCGCGGCTGCTTACACCGAACCGCGCGGCGTGATCCTGGCCGATACGAAGTTCGAATTCGGTCTGATCGACGGCAAGCTCGCGATCATCGACGAGGTGTTGACTCCCGACAGCAGCCGCTTCTGGCCGGCGGCCGACCACCGGCCCGGCCAGGAACCGCCGAGTTTCGACAAGCAGATCCTCCGCAATTGGCTGCAGACCTGCGACTGGCGGCGGGAGCCGCCGCCGCCGCAAATCCCCGCCGACATCCTTATACAAACCAGCCGGCGCTACCGCGAGGTGCTGGAGATCCTGTTTCCGGAGGCGTACGCGCGTTGGTCGAAGTACCTGTGAAACGCCGCGCTCTGCTGAGCGTTACCGACAAGTCGCAGCTCGCCGCGCTCGCGGCTGTCCTGGTCGCGCGCGAGTACGAGTTGCTGGCCTCCGGCGGCACGGCCCGCCATCTGCGCGAGCACGGCTTCGCCGTCACCGAGGTCAGCCGGGTGACCGGGTTTCCGGAGATCTTCGGCGGTCGCGTCAAGACACTGCACCCGTTGATCCACGGGGGCATTCTCGGACCGGACGCGGCGGCGTTTGCGGCAGCGGACTTGCGAGCGCTCGGGCTCGCGCCGATCGATGTCGTGGCGGTCAACCTGTACGCTTTTGCCGACGCGCTCGCGAGCGGCGCGCCCGCTGCGGCGCTGATCGAGGAGATCGACATCGGCGGACCGGCTCTGCTGCGCGCAGCGGCAAAGAACCACGCGCGCGTGACCGTGTTGTCCAGCCCGCGCCAATATGAGGAATTCCGGCGCGAACTCGAGGCCGGCGGTGGCCGGCCGTCGCTCGCGTTTCGGCGCCGGTGTGCGCAGGCGGCCTTTGGTCTGGTCGCCGAGTACGATCAGTTGATCGCCGGTTGGCTGGCCGAGACCGCCGGCGATGGCGCGCCGGCGGCCGCAGCGGCGCCGGCGCCGGGCAAGCGAACGCTGCGCTTGCGCTATGGCGAGAATCCGCACCAAGAAGCGACGTGCGTGGTGCCGGCGCATCCGGCCGGCGACCTCGCCGGCGTGGGGCTGGCCCTGCACGGCGGCAAGGAACTCAGCTACAACAACCTGGTCGATCTGGTGGCCGCCTTGAAACTGGTGCAGGACGTCGGCGAGAGCTGCTGCGCGATCATCAAGCATACCAACCCGTGCGGTCTGGGCACCGGCGCGCCGGTCGTGGCGCTCGAGCGCGCTCTACTCTGCGATCCGGTGTCGGCGTTCGGCGGGATCGTGGCGTTCAATCGCGAAATCGACGCCGATACCGCCGCCGCGCTGGCTGGTCATTTTTTGGAGGTCGTGGTCGCGCCCGCCGTTTCGCCGCGCGGCCTCGACCGGCTGCGCAAGAAGAAGAACTTGCGCATCTTGACGTGGGAACCCGCGGTCTTCGCCGCGGCGACCGCGGACCGCCGGCGAGCCTGGGGGCACCTCGAACTGAGGCAGGACGAGGACGAGGGCTTCCCGGAGTTCGGCGACTGGCGCGTTGCGGCAGGCGCCGAGCCGGACGCGGCGACCCGCGCCGATCTCGTGTTGGCGTGGATCGCCTGCAAACACGGCAAGAGCAATGCGATCGTGCTGGCCCGCGGCGGCGCGACCCTCGGCTGCGGTTTCGGCCAGATGAGCCGGGTCGATTCGGTGCGGCTGGCCGTGCGCAAGGCGGCCGAGCAGCAGCTCGATCTGACCGGCTGTGTCGCCGCCAGCGACGGTTTCTTTCCGTTTGCCGACGGCGTCGAGGAATTGGCGCGGGCCGGCGTGCGCGCGGTCCTGGCGCCGGGGGGGTCGGTCCGCGACGATGATGTAGCGGCCGCGGCACACGAACTCGGCATCACCTTGATCCTGGCGTCGCGCCGCCACTTCAATCACTGACCTTGAACCTGGCTGGTTCCTGCAGCACCGACGGTGAAGGGTCACAGGCAGGCCAGGGCGCGTTTTCGCATCGGCAGGGGAACCCACGCAGGCAGGAGCCGCGCATGACCGAGATCGGCAGCACGCACCCGCGGATCGTGGTTCTGGATTTCGGGTCGCAGGTGAGTCAGCTCATCGCCCGGCGCCTGCGCGAGATCGAAGTCTTCAGCGAGCTGCGTCCGTACACGGCCTGGCGGGAGATCCTCGACGATCCGCGCGTGGCGGGCGTGGTGCTCTCGGGCGGCCCGGCGAGCGTTCTCGAACCGCAGTCGCCGCAGGTCGGCGCGGAATTCTGGCAGGCCGGCAAACCGGTGCTGGGCATCTGCTACGGCATGCAGTTGATGTGCCACGCGCTGGGCGGGCGCCTGGCCCCCGCCGCCAACCGCGAGTACGGTCACGCTTGGATCGAGGTTCTCGAGCCGGATCTGCTGTTGGCCGGTCTGCCCGCGCGCCAGCCCGTCTGGATGAGCCACGGCGACCGTGTCGACGAACTGCCGCCCGGTTTCGCAGCGCTGGCGCGCACCGACCAGATCCCGTTCGCCGCGGCCGCCGATCCGGCGCGGCGCTTCTATGGCGTGCAGTTCCATCCCGAAGTGGCGCACACGGCACACGGCGCGGCGATGATCGAAACGTTCGCCCGCCGGATCTGCGGGATCACGGACCGTTGGACGGCGGCGGCCTTCGTCGACGAGGCGATCGCCGCGATCCGCGGGCAGGTCGGTTCGGCGCGAGTCCTCTGCGCGGTTTCGGGCGGCGTCGACAGCACGGTGATGGCCACGCTGGTGGACCGCGCCGTCGGCGATCGCCTGCACGCCGTCTACGTCGACAACGGCGTCATGCGCCTGGGCGAGAGCGATCAGGTCGAGCACGATCTGAACGCCTTCTTGCACAAGCCGATCCAGCGGGTCGACGCGGGGCGCGTGTTCCTCGACCGCCTGGCGGGAGTCGCCGAGCCCGAGCGCAAGCGCAAGATCATCGGCGAAACGTTCATCGAGGTCTTCACCGAGGCGACGCGCGACCGGGGGCCGTTCGGCTTCCTGGCCCAGGGCACCCTCTATCCGGACCGCATCGAGAGCCAGTCGATTCACGGCCCAAGCAGCGTCATCAAGACGCACCACAACGTCGGCGGCCTCCCGGCGCGGCTCGGCTTTGAACTGGTCGAACCGCTGCGCGACCTCTTCAAGGACGAAGTGCGGCGCGTCGGGCGGCAACTGGGCATCCCGGACGACCTGTTGTCGCGCCATCCGTTCCCGGGCCCGGGGCTGGCGGTGCGGATCCTGGGCGAGGTTTCCGCCGCCGCTGTCTCGCTCTTGCAGCGCGCTGATCGTATCTTCATCGAAGAACTGCGAAGCAGCGGTCAGTACGACGCCATCTGGCAAGCCGGCGCGATTCTGCTGCCGGTCCGTTCGGTGGGCGTGATGGGCGATCAGCGGACCTACGAACATGCTGTGGCGTTGCGCGCTGTCACGAGTCTGGACGGGATGACGGCCGACTGGGCGCGCATTCCGACCGAGGTCCTGGCGCGTATCTCGAATCGGATCATCAACGAGGTCTCCGGAGTCAACCGTGTTGTGTACGATATCAGCAGCAAACCGCCGAGCACCATCGAATGGGAATAGCGCGAGCCGGCGGCGCGCGGCGGCGTGGTTGGTCATCTTGGGCATGGCCGCTACCCTGGCGGCGGCCGCCCGTGCCGCAGACGCGGATGTACTCGCCGAGCTGCGCGCCGAGCGGCGCGCGGCCGTACGCGCGGCCGTGCAGGCGAAGGCGGGCGGGGCGGCGCCGTTCGGGCTGTTGGTGATCCCGGTCGATTTCGCGGACGCCCGTTTCGATCCCGGATTTCGGCCGGCGGTCGATCTCTGGCCGCGCCTCGTCGAACCCGCCGCGGGCAGCCTCGTGCACTTCTATGACACGGCGTCGCGCGGCCGCACCGACCTGGTCGTCAAGCTGGCGCCGGTCGTGTCCCTGCCGGGAACGCAGGCAGACTACTCGGACCTCTACTGGCAGGGCTATTCGCGCAGCCGCTTGCTGGCTCGGCTGGCCCTGGAGCGCGCCGCCCAGCTGGGGATGGATTTCGCGGCGTCCGACCTGGACGGCGACGGGGAGGTCGACGGCGTGCTGTTGCTGCACGCGGGATCCAGCCTCGAGATCGATCCCGAGAGTTTGCTGACGTCGCACCAATACTTCCTGGTGGACCCGGTCGTCCAGCGCGGGATCATCGCGCGCAGCTATGCCCTCGCCGCCGTGCGCAGCAGCCTCGGCACCTGGGCGCACGAGACCGGACATCTGCTCGGGCTGGAAGAACGCTACGATCTAAGTTTTGTCGGCAACGGCGAGACCGGCCCGCGCGGCGGCCTCGGTCTGTTCAGCCTGATGGCGGCGGGGTGGCTGGGCAGCGGCCAGGGCCTCGATCCGAGCCTGCCGGACGCCTACTCGTGCCTGCAGCTAGGCTGGATCGACCTCGGCGACACGCCCGGCCCCGCCACCGCGGTCAAGTTGCGCGTGCAGGGCGCCGACGGACCGGAATACTTCCTCGCCTCGCAGTGCTATCCAGAGCTGACCGCGCCCTACGACGCGGTGATTCCCGGGGAACGGATCCTGATCATGCACGTAGATGAGAACCTGGCCGAGGGCCAGGCGTCGAGCTCGTCCTGGCCGGACCGCCATCTGCGCGTGCAACTCGTGCAGGCTGATGGGACCGACTCCGTTGCGCGCGGTTTGAGCCAGGGTGCGCCGACCGATCTGTTCCCCACCGACGGCATGCTGCAGACCTTCAACGACGTGTCGGTACCCTCGAGCCGGACCTGGTCGGCGTTGCCCAGCGGCATCGATGTCGTGCTGGAAATTGCGGATGAAAGCGTGCGCTTCGACGATCGCTCGAGCGTACTGCGGGGCGACCTGCGCTTGCGCTTCGCCCGCGAGGGCGACGTCGTCCGGCCGCACCTGCAACTCAAGTTCGCGCCGGGGCCCAACCTGCCGCGATCGGTCATGGTCACGGTCACCGCGGCAAGCACGCAGTGGGGGCAGTTCACCAGCGGCGCGTCGCTGACCGCGCAGTTGTCCTGGATCGAACCGCAGGACGGTTGGGCGCAGTATCGCGACCAGGGACTCGAACCGTGGCTCCCCGCCGCCGCCGTGCCTGCGGATGCCACGACGACCTTCCACTACACCATCAGCGGCGGTGCTGCCGGCACGGGCGATCTGGTCTGGGTCTGGGAGCCCACGCACGCTCCGCTATCCATTGACGGCGACTGGCCCGGCGCCTGGCACGCGTCCAGTCCCACAGGCGACGTGGGCACGCTCTGGCATCGTTGGCTGGATGGTCCGAGCGATCAGGGACTCATGCTCGCGTGCACCGGCGCGCCGTGGACGACCGCCGCTGCATGGCCGCTCGTGACCTATAGCAACCAGGCTCACGCCGTCTTGCGGTCGCCGCCGATTGGCGTTGGTGTGACCTGGGTGGAATTGACCCACGCCGTCGATCTGGAACTCTTGCATCCGGGCGTCGCGATCGACGGCGTGACGCTGGCGTGGCGGCATAGCGGCGGCGCGCATGTCGCGGCCGAACCGGTCGACGGCTGGCTCGGCCGGATCGACGACCGTGCGTTCCACCGCCTGTCCGGATCCTTCACGTTCGCCGTCGCGGAGTCGTTGGGCGCAGCGGGCGAGCGACCCCTCTGGCGGCGGGAGATCGTGGCGCTGCCGGATGCCCAGCGGCACGGACCGGGGCCATGGCATCTCGAGTTCGCGCTCGCGAGCGACAGTCTCTGGCGGGCGCGAGGCTGGCTGGTGCGCGATATCGCGGGACGGACCGGCATACCGCCCGCGAGCGGCTTTCCGGTTGCGGCCGGCAGCGGGTATTTGCACTGGGCCTGGGAGGCGGCCGCGCCGGCCGCGCAAGCCAGGGTCGAAACCAGTGTCGACGGCGGCGAGACGTGGCGAGCGCGCTGGGAAGGCGCTGCGGCCGCCGGGGCGGCGCCCGGGCTACCGCTGACCGCGTTGGGCCTGTTGCCGGGACAGCGGACGGCAGTGCGCGTCCTCGCCTATGCCGGCGGCGATACGTTCGTATCGCGGACGGTCGCGATCGTGACGGCGCGTTCGCCGCGGCTCGGCCCCCTCTGGCCGAATCCGGCGCGGTCGTCCGTGCAACTGGCCGTCGACGGCGCGGGCGATCCGGAGACCACGCTCAGTCTCTTCGACCTGCGGGGCAGGCTGGTCGCGCGCTGGCGACCGGGGCCGAACGCGACGGTCATGGCCTGGACGGGCACCGAGCTTGCTGGCCGGCCGTTGGCGGCCGGCGTCTATCTGTTCCAGTTGCGCGCGCACGGCCAAGTCTTGACCAAAAAGGTGACATGGCTTCGCTGAAACCATGGTTTCATTCCGTCGTCTTCGGCACGGCGTTGGCCGCCGGCGCGGTGGACGCGGCCTATAGCGCCCAGATCTACGATCCGTGGCTGGAACGCTTCCAGGTAGGCGAGTTCCGCGAGCCCCGCAAGATTGCCCTCGTCGAGGGCTGGCCGGCCGACCTGCTGTCTCCCCTCACGGTCGACCCGGGCTGGCGCGACGGCGCGGCGCGCTTCTTCGCCGGGGAGTCGCTTCCGCGGTACGTCGAACTCGTCGCGTGGCGTCTGGCGCTGCCGGCGTATGGAGACTGTGCACAGGCCGACGCGGTCTATCGCCGGGCGCGGCGGCAATGGCGGCAGCTCGAGACGCTGGCCGAGCCCGGCGCGTTTGCGGCCGACACCCTTGGCGCAACGGCCGGTCCCTGGACCAGCCAGGTGCGGCAGTTGTTGGCGAGCCGGGCCTGGGAACGCGGCGAGTACGCCGCGGCGGCCGGGCTGGCCCGTTCGCTTGTGGCAGAAGCCGCCAGCCTGGCGCTGACCCCGGCCCAGGTCTTCATCTGGACGCTGCGTGCCGAACGGCTGGCCGGCGCCGACCGGCAGGCGCCGCCGGCGACGGCGATCTGGAACACCCTGCAGGACCTCGGCCCGTACGACACCCGCAGCGGCTGGGCGGTGTGGGTCGCCCTGAGCCGCGACCGCGGTTTACCGGCCCTGCCCGACGCGCTTGCCGAACGGCAGACCGGCGTCATGTTAGCCACGGCCGGACAGCTCTGGCTCTCCGCCGCGGAATGGCACGCTGCGCCGTTTCCGCCCGACGTCGCCGCCGGACTCGGGGCGCTTTTGTTGCCGGTCAAGGACCTCGCGGAGCATTTCCGGCGCTGGGCGCAACCGCCCACGGACAGCCGCTTCCAGGGCTACTGGCTGCAAGGCCAGCGGCGCCTGCATGCTGGCGCGCCGGCCATTGAAGCGCTCGCGACATTGCCCGACCTGGCCCCCGGACACCGTCTCGATCTCTGGCGGCGAGCCAGCGAGGCGCGCCTGCTCCAGGATCAGTGGCCGGACGGGTTGCGCGCCCTCGAGGCGGCCCTCGGTTTGTTGACAAGCGACGCTTCGACCGCGCTGAAGGACCGGCTGCGAATCTGGGTCGCGCAGGCCCTGTCGCTGGCGTTGGCTCGACAGCGGACCGGCGACGCGCAGAGAATCGCGGATCTCGCCGGCCGGTATCTCGCCGGCGAACAGGCGGCGGCGTTCCGCGCCGACGCCGCGCCAATGCTTGGGAAGTTGGGCGCGGTCATGGCTGCCGCCGGCGCGGATCAGCGTGCCCAGGCCGAGGATCTCGTGCTGCGCGGCGAAGCGCCCCCGCTCGAACTCGAGCACCGGATCTTGCTGCCCGACCAGCAAACCTGGCGGCACCGGCTCTGGCAGGAGTGGGCGCGTTGGGGCATTGCGCTGGCGTCGCCGGATCCCGCCGTACCGGCCGCTCGGCTGGCGTATCGCCGAGAGCTCGAGTCCGTGATCGATACCGTCGATCCAGACCAGCGCCACACCAATGCCGTCGCGGCGGCGGCGCGGTACCTACGCGGGACGGCGACCGTATCCGCGGTCGTGAACTGGGCGATCGACCGCGATATCGAGCGGTTGGCCGCTGGGACCTGTCTGCCGGCGTCCTCGCCGCTGCCGGGGTTGTCGGCGCCGGCGTCGCTCACGACGGTCGATCGCAGCCTCTACCTGCATGCGTTACTCGGTGTCGGCGTGGCGCTGGGCGACGATCGGGGGACGATCGCCATGGCGGTGCGTCTGCCCGCGGCCGGCGTACCGGCGCCGACGCGTTGGCCGTTTTGGTACCCGCTGCCTGCCGATCCGGCGATCCGGGCCGCGCTGGCGGCCGTGGACCAGCCGGCGGAGCTCCTGTTGGCGATCGCCCGCAACGAATCGCTCTTCGAGCCCGCCGTCCGGTCGCGCGCCGGAGCTCTCGGCTATATGCAGATCATGCCATTTCATTATCAGGATCCGGCCGGGCCGCCGGGGCCGCAGCACTGGCGTTTGCCGGCGACGAGCCTCCGGATCGGGGCAAAGATCTTGGACACCGCGGCGCGCCGCCACGGCTTCGATCCGTACCGTAGCGTGGCCGCGTACAACGCCGGCAGCGTCGCCGTCGAGCGCTGGGACCGGCAATTGTCAGCCGCGGGCGACGCGCGCGCTCTCTACCGCGCTTGGATCAGTTACCCCGAAACCCGCGACTACACGCTGCGGGTTCTGCGCGACCGCGAGATCTACCGCACGCTCCTGGCCGAGTGATGCGCGCGAGGCGCAACCGGTATCGCGACCCGGGGCGACGGGTCGGTACGGCCGCCGACGGGCGGCGCCTCGTCGGTTGACACTCGCGGCCGCCGCCTATAGTTTCCCGGCGGGCGGGACTGGCAGTCCATTCCGCGACACGGGCAAGGAGACGAGCACATGGCCACGGGCCTCTGGGCGGCGTTCGAGCGCTTGTTCGGCAAGAAACAACGGGATGTCGTGCGGTTGCGGCCGCTCGTCGAGAAGATCGGGGAGGTCCGCGGGGGCTTTGAACGACTAACCGACGATGAACTAAGGGGTAAGAGGCAAGAGTTCAAGCAACGTCTCGCCGCGGGGGAGACCCTGGACGACCTGCTGCCCGAAGCGTTCGGCGTGGTCTGGGAAGGATGCCGGCGCCTCACCGAGCGCAAGGCGTCCTGGACGGTCTGGGGACAAGACGCGCCCTGGAACATGATCCCTTACGACGTCCAGCTCATGGGCGCGATCGTCCTGCACCAGGGCAAGATCGCCGAGATGGCCACCGGCGAGGGCAAGACCCTGGTGGCGATCATGCCCCTGTACCTGAACAGCCTACCGGGCAAAGGCGCCCACCTGGTCACGGTCAACGACTACTTGGCGCGCCGCGACGCCGAGTGGATGGGGGGGGTGCTGACGTTTCTCGGCTGCGATGTCAAGTACATCCTGAACGACATGACCCCGGAGCAACGCCGTGAAGCTTACGCCGCGGAGATCACCTACGGCACCAACAACGAATTCGGCTTCGACTATCTGCGCGACAACATGGCGATCGCGCCTGAGCACCTCGTCCAGCGCGGGTTTTACTACGCGATCGTGGACGAAGTCGACTCGGTACTGATCGACGAGGCGCGCACACCGCTGATCATTTCCGGCGCGGTGGCGAAGTCCACGCACCGCTTCCACGAGTTCAAGCCTCGCGTCGAGCGCCTGGTCCGCGCGCAGATGAAGATCGTCAACCAATGGATCGCCGACGCCGAACGCGCGCTGCAAGGTGCCGACGAAGGCGACGTCGTCCTGGACGACGATCTCCAGCTCAAACTGCTACGCATCAGCCGGGGCGCGCCCAAGAACAAGCGATTCCAGCGGCTGAAGCTCATCCCCGGCGTCGCCGAGGCGATCCAGCGCACCGAGGCGGCGTTCATGCGCGACAAGGCGATGTGGGAGGCTGACGCCGACTTGCTCTATGTGGTCGAAGAGAAGCATCACAGCGTGGATCTGACGGAAAAAGGCCGCGAGATGCTGGCCGCCGAGGATCACGACTTTTTCGTACTGCCGGATCTGGCGACCTTCGGTTCGGAGATCGAAGGCGACGAGAACACGACCGCCGCGCAGAAAGCGAAACGCCTGGCGGAACTCGAGCGGGAATACGCCGTCAAGAACGAGCAGATCTCCAACGTGGACCAGCTGCTGCGCGCGTACTCGCTGTACGAAAAAGACGACGAGTATGTCGTCCAGGACGGCAAGATCGTCATCGTCGACGAGTTCACCGGCCGCCTGATGCCCGGACGCCGGTTCTCCGAAGGTCTGCACCAGGCCCTCGAAGCCAAGGAAGGCGTGACGGTCGAGCGGGAGACCCAGACGCTGGCCACGGTCACGATCCAGAACTTCTTCCGCATGTACGAGAAGTTGGCCGGCATGACCGGCACCGCCGAGACCGAGGAGGCGGAATTCAACTCGATCTACAAGCTCGATGTGGTGGTGATCCCGACGAACCGCCCTGTGCAGCGGACCGAGTACGACGATGTCATCTACCTGACCAAGAAGGAAAAGTACAAGGCCATCGTGGACGAGGTGGGACGCCTGCACCGACTGGGCCTGCCGGTCCTGGTCGGCACCACGACGGTGGAGGTCTCCGAGCTGCTGAGCCGGCTGTTGCGCCGCGAAGGCATCAACCACAGCGTGCTCAACGCCAAGCACCACAAGAACGAGGCCGAGATCGTGGCGGGCGCCGGCCGCATCGGCGCTGTCACGATCGCCACGAACATGGCCGGCCGCGGCACCGACATCAAACTCGACCCGGATCTGAAGGCGCTACCCGAGCGCTGGCGGCAGGATCCGCAACTCAAGGCGGAGGACTACGACGAGGAGGCGCTCGGGCTGCATATCGTCGGCACCGAACGACACGAGTCGCGGCGCATCGATCGCCAGTTGCGGGGCCGCTCCGGCCGCCAGGGGGACCCCGGGGCGGCGGTGTTCTTCCTGTCGCTCGAGGACGACCTCATGCGTTTGTTCGGCCACGAGCGCATGAATCGCGTCCTCGGCTCGCTCGGCGTCAAGGAAAACGAGGCGATCACCCACCGCATGGTCACGCGGGCGATCGAGAAGGCGCAGATCCGCGTCGAAAACCATAACTTCGACATCCGCAAGCATTTGCTCGAATACGACGACGTCGTCAACAAACAGCGCGAGGTTATCTATTCGCAACGGCGCGAGATCCTTCTCGAGACCGATGTCCACGAGGTGTTCGCCGACTTCCTGGCGGCGGCCGTCGAGGGACTGGTCTTGGAGCACTGTGAACAGGAGCAGCCCCCGGATTCCTGGCGCATCGACGACCTCGCGCGCGGCTACCAGGGTCTGGTGCTGGCCCCGCTGCCTTTGGCAAAGGACGAACAGTATGAGATCGGGCACGCGGTCCTGATGGAGAAGCTCTTGGCGCACGCGGAGCAACAGCGCCAGCGCAAGGAAGACCGGCTCGGCGCCGAGCTCTGCCGCCAGCTCGAGCGCTATGTGCTGCTGAACGTCATCGATCAACGCTGGCGCGATCATCTCAATGAATTGCTCATGCTGCGCAGCGGCATCGGTCTGCGGTCGTTCGGTCAGCGCAATCCCTTGATCGAATACAAACGCGAAAGCTTTGAACTGTTCGAGCAGCTCATGGAGGCCATGCGCCGCGACGCGGTCA